>VFQU01001376.1_pt1 | contig 14617 bp, 7 predicted proteins | sample 3512311 | NCBI WGS metagenome assembly VFQU01 (sample SAMN10412377, study PRJNA504923) | tailings metagenome | isolation source: Relicate 3 Philex TSF3 active mining site | place: Philippines: Tuba, Benguet | collected 2017-08-29
CGCAGGTTGGCGACCATCTCCGGTGGCGGCACCACGCGAATCTGGATGTCGCGATCCGGGTCCAGGCCATGCTCGGCGACGTAATAACGCAGCAGGAAGTTGTGCATCGAATACTCGAACGGCACACCGAAGCGCATGCCCTTCCACAGTTTCGGATCGCGCTTGTCCTGGTGCTGCATGCCGAGCACGATGGCCTGGCCGTTGACGTTTTCCAGCGCCGGCATGACGAAGGGCGTCTGCGTCGAACCCAGCCCCAGGCTGATGGCCAGCGGCATCGGCGAAAGCATGTGCGAGGCGTCGTATTCGCCGGCCAGCGACTTGTCACGCGCTACCGCCCAGCCGGCGGTCTTCACCGTTTCCACCTCCAGGCCGTACTTGGCGTAGAAGCCCATCGGCTCGGCCATGATGATCGGCGTGGCGCAGGTGATGGGCACGAAGCCGATCTTCAGCTTGGTCTTCTCCAACGGGCCGAGGCTGTCCTTGACCGCCGCCTTGACCGCATCCAGCGGGATCATGCTGCCCAGAATCGCCGCCGCGACACCGCCACCGATCATTCCCATGAAACTGCGCCGGGAGAAATCGTTATGGCCGAACACACCACGCACGATGGCGTTCTCCACCGCGCGATCGAGCATGGCCTCGCTGTCATCGGGCAGCGCAGCGGCACTCGGCGTGCAACGCTGGCAAGCACACCCGGCGGCATGGGAAAGCTCGCTGTCGGGGCTGAATGGATCGTCCAGGCTGTTGACGCTCATCGTGATCACTCCTGCGATGGCCTGCCCCAGATTGGTGAGGCGGGCGCTGACTGGGCTGGGCCATTGCTGGCCGGTTCATGTCAGCTATTGCAGGAGCCGTACCAGTTCAAAAATCCATATAAATAATTGAAAAACAAAGACTTTCAACCGAATCAACAAATACGAAATCTCGTTATTAACGAGATTTCGTCAACTTGAAAAACGAGATTTCGTCAACTGGCACGCCCTTTGGATAACGACCTGAAAGGTCAATCCCGAGAGCGCCGCGATGCCCGATCCCAATGCCGCCAGCCAGTTGTTGCTGCAACACATGCAGAGCGCCAGCCTGGTCATCGATCCAATCCACGACCGCATCCTGCATGCCAATCCAGCCTGTTGCGCCCTGCTCGGCTGGCCGCTGGATAAACTGCTCGCACAGCGCGCCAGCCGTCTCTGGGCACATGACCTGGGAGCACTGGTCACTTTCACCGAGGAAGTGCAGGTGCGCGGCAATGCCTGGCGTGACGGCCTCGGGCTGCTGCGTCGCGACGGCGAGCGCCTGGAGGTGGAAATCGACGGCAGCCGACTGGAACATGACGGCGCTAACCTGCTCGGCCTGCTGATCCAGCAGCGCCGCCGCCTCGACGCCCTGCGCGGGCTGGCCGAAGCCGAGCGCTATCAACGCCAGGGGCTGCTCGAATGGCAGGGCGTGGAACGCATCTTCCGCCAGTTCGAGCGGCAGAATCAGCTGATCCTCGGCGCCGCTGGCGAGGGCATTTATGGCGTTAACCGTAATGGCGAGACCACCTTCGTCAATCCGGCAGCCGAGCGCATTCTCGGCTGGCGCGCCGACGACCTGATCGGCCACAACATTCACGACCTGATTCACCACCATCATCCCGACGGCAGCACCTACGACGGCCACACCTGCCCGATCTACGCCGCCTTCAATGACGGCGAGGTGCACCAGGTGGCCGACGAGGTGTTCTGGAACAAGGACGGCAAGCCGATCCCGGTGGATTACACCAGTACGCCGCTGCGCGACGACGGCGAACTGGTCGGCGCCGTGGTGGTGTTTCGCGACATCAGCGAGCGTCTGGAAACCGAGCGCCGGCTGCGCCAGGCCCTGAGCGAGGTACAGCAGCTCAAGCAACGCCTGGAGCTGGAGAATGCCTACCTGCAGGAGGAAATTCGCGGCGAGTACGCCCAGCATGATCTGGTCGGACGCAGCGCTGCCATGCAGCAGGTAATCCACCAGATCGAACTGGTCGCCCCCACCGGCGCCAACGTGCTGATCACCGGCGAGTCAGGCACCGGCAAGGAGCTGATCGCCCGCGCCATTCATGACAACAGCGGGCGCAGCCGCCGCCCGCTGATCCGGGTGAACTGCGCGGCGGTGCCGCGCGAACTGTTCGAGAGCGAGTTCTTCGGCCATATCCGCGGCGCCTTCACCGGCGCGCTGAACGACCGCGTCGGGCGCTTCGAACTGGCCGACGGCGGCACGCTGTTTCTCGACGAGGTCGGCGAAATTCCTCTGGAGCTGCAGAGCAAGCTGCTGCGCGTGCTGCAGGAACAGCAACTGGAACGGGTCGGTGATACCCGCACCCGTCAGGTCGACGTGCGCGTGATCGCCGCCACCAACCGCGACCTGCGCCAGGAAGTGCGTGCCGGCCGCTTCCGTGAAGACCTCTACTTTCGCCTCAACGTCTTCCCCATCGAGTCGGCGCCACTGCGCCAGCGCCCGGAAGACATTCCGCCGCTGGCCCAGCACTTTCTCGGCCGCGCCTGTCGTCAGCTCAACCGCCCCGAGCCGAGCCTGCGCCTGGCCGACATCCAACGCCTGCAAGCCTATTCCTGGCCGGGCAACATTCGTGAATTGGAGAACCTGATCGAGCGCGCGGTGATCATTTCACCCGGCACCCGGCTACGTCTGGATCTGCCCAACGACTATGGCAACGACGCGCCATCGCAGCCACCGGTCGAACAGGAAATGCGGATTTTCACCCAGGGCGAGCAACGCCGGCAGATGCGCGAAAACCTGATCGCAGCACTGAAGGCCTGTGCGGGCAGGATATCGGGGAAGGACGGCGCGGCGCGGTTGCTGGAGCTGAAGCCAACGACCCTGCGCTCACGCCTGGAGAGTTTCGCCATCGACCCGCGCGACTACCGACCGGGGAGGTCGCAGCCGCGCAGGTACGCGACGAATCAGACGCCGAGGTAGTCGAGGATACCTTCGGCGGCGTTGCGGCCTTCGAAGATCGCCGTCACTACCAGATCGGAACCACGCACCATGTCGCCACCGGCGAAAATCTTCGGGTTGCTGGTCTGGTGCTTGAACTGCGACTGCTCGGGCGCCACGACGCGGCCTTGGCTGTCGGTCTGGATCTCGAACTGCTCGAACCAGGGCGCCGGGCTCGGGCGGAAGCCGAAGGCAATCAGCACGGCTTCGGCCGGGATGATCTCCTCGGAGCCCGGGATCGGCTCGGGGCTGCGACGGCCACGGGCATCGGGCTCACCAAGACGGGTCTCGACCACCTTGATGCCTTCCACCTTGTCTTCACCGACGATGGCGATGGGCTGGCGGTTGAAGAGGAACTTCACGCCCTCTTCCTTGGCGTTCTTCACTTCCTTGCGCGAGCCGGGCATGTTCTCTTCGTCACGGCGGTAAGCGCAGGTCACGGCCTTGGCGCCCTGACGGATCGAGGTGCGGTTGCAGTCCATCGCGGTGTCGCCACCACCCAGCACCACAACGCGCTTGCCCTTCATGTCGATGAAGTCTTCCGGCGACTTCTCGAAACCCAGGTTGCGATTGACGTTGGCGATGAGGAAGTCCAGCGCGTCGTAGACGCCCGGCAGGTCCTCGCCCGGGAAGCCGCCCTTCATGTAGGTGTAGGTGCCCATGCCCATAAATACGGCATCGAATTCGGCGAGCAATTCATCCATGCCGATGTCCTTGCCGATCTCGGTATTCAGGCGGAATTCGATGCCCATGCCGGTGAAGACTTCACGGCGGCGGCTGAGCACGGTCTTTTCCAGCTTGAACTCGGGGATGCCGAAGGTCAGCAGGCCACCGATTTCCGGGTTCTTGTCGAACACCACCGGTGTCACGCCGTTACGCACCAGCACGTCGGCACAGCCCAGGCCAGCCGGGCCGGCACCGATCACGGCAACACGCTTGCCGGTCGGTTTGACCTTGGACATGTCCGGGCGCCAGCCCATGGCGAAGGCGGTGTCGGTGATGTACTTCTCCACCGAACCGATGGTCACCGCGCCGAAGCCGTCATTGAGGGTGCAGGCACCCTCGCAGAGGCGATCCTGCGGGCACACGCGACCGCAGACTTCCGGCAGGGTGTTGGTCTGGTGCGAGAGCTCGGCGGCGGCCAGGATGTTGCCTTCCGACACCAGCTTCAGCCAGTTCGGGATGTAGTTGTGGACCGGACACTTCCACTCGCAATACGGATTGCCGCAGCCCAGGCAGCGATGTGCCTGGTCTGCAGCTTGCGCCGGCTTGAAATTGTCGTAGATCTCGACGAATTCCTTCTTGCGCTGACGCAGCAGTTTCTTCTTCGGGTCTTTGCGCCCGACTTCGATGAACTGGAAGTCGTTATTCAGACGTTCAGTCATTGCATTACCTCATCAAACCACTTCAGGCGCATTCTTATTGCGGGTTGGCACGGGTGCTGGACAGCAGCGACTTCAGACTGGCCGCTTTCGGTTTCACCAGCCAGAACTTGCGCAGGTAATCGTCCAGGTTTTCCAGCAGGTTCTGCCCCCACTCGCTACCGGTTTCCTCGACATACTCGGCGAGCACGCTTTCCAGGTGGCTGCGGTAGGCCTCCATCGCTTCGTTGTTGATGCGTTGGATTTCCACCAGCTCGTGGTTGACGCGGTCGTAGAAGCCGTTGTCCATGTCGAGCACGTAGGCGAAGCCGCCGGTCATGCCCGAGCCGAAGTTGTAGCCGGTCTTGCCCAGTACGCAGACGAAACCGCCAGTCATGTACTCGCAGCAGTGGTCGCCAGTGCCTTCCACCACGGCATGGGCGCCGGAGTTGCGCACGGCGAAACGCTCACCCGCAGTACCAGTGGCGAACAGCTTGCCGCCAGTGGCGCCGTACAGGCAGGTGTTGCCGATGATGGCGCTGTCCTCGGTGGCGAACGGGCTGCCGGCAGGCGGAGTGATGACGATCTTGCCTGCGGTCATGCCCTTGCCGACGTAGTCGTTGGCGTCGCCTTCCAGACGCAGGTGCAGACCACCGGCGTTCCACACGCCAAAGCTCTGCCCGGCAGTGCCCTTGAAGCGGAAGGTGATCGGCGCGTCATTCATGCCCTGGTTGCCATGCACACGGGCGATCTCACCGGAAATGCGCGCACCGATGGAACGGTCGCAGTTGCCGATGTTCAGCTCGAACTCACCACCGGTCTTGCCGACGATGGCGTCCTTGGCCATGTCCACCATCTTCTCGGCCAGCAGGCCTTCGTCGAACGGCGGGTTCTTAGGCACCTGGCAGAACTGCGGCTTGTCAGCCGGGATATGTGCGCTGGCCAGCAGCGGCGACAGATCCAGATTGCCCTGCTTGGCGGTTTCGCCCGGCAGCACTTCGAGCAGGTCGGTGCGGCCGATCAGCTCTTCCAGGCTGCGCACGCCCAGCTTGGCCAGCCACTCACGGGTTTCCTCGGCGACGTAGGTGAAGAAGTTCATCACCATCTCGACGGTGCCGATGAAGTGATCCTTGCGCAGCTTGTCGTTCTGCGTGGCCACGCCGGTGGCGCAGTTGTTCAGGTGGCAGATGCGCAGGTATTTGCAGCCCAGGGCCACCATCGGTGCGGTGCCGAAGCCGAAGCTCTCGGCGCCGAGGATGGCTGCCTTGATCACGTCCAGGCCGGTTTTCAGCCCCCCGTCGGTCTGTACCCGCACCTTGCCGCGCAGGTCGTTGCCGCGCAGGGTCTGGTGGGTTTCGGCCAGGCCCAGTTCCCACGGCGCACCGGCATAGCGGATGGAGGTCAGCGGCGATGCGCCGGTACCACCGTCGTAACCGGAAATGGTGATCAGGTCGGCATAGGCCTTGGCCACACCGGCGGCGATGGTGCCGACACCGGCTTCCGCTACCAGCTTGACCGACACCAGTGCCTTCGGGTTGACCTGCTTGAGGTCATAGATCAGCTGCGCCAGGTCTTCGATCGAGTAGATGTCGTGGTGCGGCGGCGGCGAGATCAGGGTCACGCCCGGCACGGCATAGCGCAGCTTGGCGATCAGACCGTTGACCTTGCCGCCCGGCAGTTGGCCGCCCTCACCGGGCTTGGCGCCCTGGGCCACCTTTATCTGCAGCACTGCGGCGTTGACCAGGTATTCCGGGGTCACGCCAAAGCGGCCGGTGGCCACCTGCTTGATCTTCGAGCTCTTGATGGTGCCGTAGCGGGCCGGGTCTTCGCCGCCCTCACCGGAGTTGGAGCGACCACCCAGGCGGTTCATCGCCTCGGCCAGCGCCTCGTGCGCCTCCGGCGACAGCGCGCCGAGAGAGATACCGGCGGCGTCGAAGCGCTTGAAGATCGACTGCAGCGGCTCGACTTCGTCGAGGCTGATCGGCGTGGCGGACTCCTTGACCTTGAGCAGGTCACGGATCATCGACACCGGACGGGTGTCGACCAGCGTCGAGTATGCCTTGTACTTCTCGTAGTTGCCCTGCTGCACGGCCTCCTGCAGCGTGCGCACCACGTCCGGGTTGTAAGCGTGGTATTCGCCGCCGTAGACGAACTTGAGCAGACCGCCCTGCTGGATCGACTTGCGGTTGTTCCAGGCCTCCTGGGACAGCAGCTTCTGCTCGCTTTCGATGTCGACGAAACGCGCGCCCTGGATGCGGCTGGCCACACCCCGGAAGCACAGTTCGGTGACTTCATCGGCCAGACCGACCGCCTCGAACAGTTGCGCACCGCGGTAGGACGCGACAGTGGAGATACCCATCTTCGACAGGATCTTCAGCAGGCCTTTGGAGATGCCCTTGCGGTAGTACTTGAACACTTCGTACAGATCGCCCAGCACTTCGCCGGTGCGGATCAGGTCGCCCAGCACTTCGTAGGCCAGGAACGGGTACACCGCCGAGGCGCCGAAGCCCAGCAGCACGGCGTAGTGGTGCGGGTCACGCGCGGTGGCGGTTTCCACCAGGATGTTGCAGTCGCAACGCAGACCTTTCTCGGTCAGGCGGTGATGCACGGCGCCAGTGACCAGCGCAGCATGCGCCGGCAGCTTGCCAGGAGCGATGTGACGGTCGGTCAGCACCAGCAGCACCTTGCCGGCACGCACGGCTTCCTCGGCCTGGTCGGCCATGTTGCGCACGGCCGCTTCCAGACCCAGCGACTCGTCGTAGTTCATGTCGATGACATGACGGTCGAAGCCCGGGCGATCCAGGTTCATCAGCGCACGCCACTTGGCTGGCGAAATCACCGGGCTGCTGAGGATCACGCGGGTAGCGTGCTCCGGCGACTCGCTGAAGATGTTGCGCTCGGCGCCCAGGCAGATCTCCAGGGACATGACGATCGCTTCGCGCAGCGGGTCGATCGGCGGGTTGGTGACCTGCGCGAACTGCTGGCGGAAGTAATCGTAGGGCGAACGCACGCGCTGGCTGAGCACCGCCATCGGCGTGTCGTCGCCCATGGAGCCCACGGCTTCCTGGCCCTGCTCACCGAGCGGGCGCAGCACCTGGTCACGCTCTTCGAAGGTGACCTGGAACATCTTCATGTACTGCTTGAGCTGATCCGGGTCGTAGAAGGCCGAACCATGGTCGCGGTCTTCCAGCGTCGCCTTGATGCGCTGGGCATGCTTGCGCAGCCACAGCTTGTAGGGGTGGCGCGATTTCAGGCGGCTGTCGATGGACTCAGTGTCCAGCACCTGGCCGGTCTCGGTGTCAACGGCAAGGATCTGACCCGGGCCGACACGGCCCTTGGCGATGACGTCCTCGGGCTGGTAGTCCCACACGCCGATTTCCGACGCCAGGGTGATGTAGCCGTTCTTGGTGGTAACCCAGCGCGCCGGGCGCAGACCGTTACGGTCGAGCAGGCACACGGCATGGCGACCATCGGTCAGCACCACGCCGGCCGGGCCATCCCAGGGCTCCATGTGCATGGAGTTGTATTCGTAGAACGCACGCAGGTCGGCGTCCATGGTTTCGACGTTCTGCCAGGCCGGCGGAATGATCATGCGCAGGCCGCGGAACAGATCGATGCCGCCGGTGACCATCAGCTCGAGCATATTGTCCATGCTTGAGGAGTCGGAGCCGACGCGGTTGACCAGCGGGCCCAGCTCGTCGAGATCGGGGATCAGCTCGTTGGCGAACTTGGTGCGACGAGCCTGCGCCCAGTTGCGGTTGCCGGTGATGGTGTTGATCTCGCCGTTGTGCGCGAGATAACGGAAAGGCTGCGCCAGCGGCCACTTCGGCAGAGTGTTGGTGGAGAAGCGCTGGTGGAAAACCGCGATGGCGGTCTGCAGGCGCTCGTCACCCAGATCCGGGTAGAACTGCTGCAGGTCCGCCGGCATCATCAGGCCTTTGTAGATGATGGTCTTGTGCGAGAAGCTGCAGATGTAGTGATCGCTGTCGTCGGCATTGGCCACCGAGGAACGACGGCGAGCACTGAACAGCTTGATGGCAAATTCCTGGTCGGATAGACCTTCGCCGCCGATGAACACCTGCTCGATCTGCGGCAGACGCTCCAGCGCCAGCCTACCGAGCACGCTGGTGTCGATCGGCACCTTGCGCCAGCCCACCAGTTGCAGGCCGGCAGCCTGGATTTCGCGGTTCATGTTCTCACGCGCAGTCTCGGCTTTGGCCGAATCCTGATTGAAGAACACCATGCCCACGGCATATTGCGCAGGCAGTTCGACGCCGAATTGCTCCTGGGCGATCGCGCGCAGGAATTGGTCGGGCTTCTGGATCAGCAGGCCACAGCCATCACCGGTCTTGCCGTCGGCGTTGATACCGCCGCGGTGAGTCATGCAGGTGAGGGCCTCAATAGCGGTCTTGAGCAGGTGATGACTAGCCTCACCTTGCATATGGGCGATCAAGCCGAAGCCGCAGTTATCCTTGAACTCATCAGGACGGTACAAACCTGCTTTCATAGGGGAAACTCTCACCAGGCTGCCTAGACTTCAGGCAAATTACTTTCTAATTCAATTGCTTAAACCCGAAAAGCGGGCACGGGCCAGCTTTGCGTGGGCAAAAGGGAGGTCATTGTACATATCCACCCATGGCGTCACAAATTTTCGTGACGAGGGGGTGAATATTTATGTCGCAAAAACGAAGGATAAGACCGCAAGGTCGTGCTAACGACCAAGCAGTCATCTCGGGATAGAGCGCTTAGCGGCTCATTTCCTGCTGGATGCTACCGAGGGTGCGAGGCCAGGGCTTGCCCGCCTGCAGCTTGGCAGGCAGAGTTTTCACGGCTGCCTGAGCAGCATCGCGACTAGAGAAGCTACCATAGGTCAGCACGTACAGCGGCTGCCCCTGGTGGACCTTCTTGAAGTAACGGTATTCGCTGCCACCCTCACGCACCAACGCCTGAATATTAACCTCCGAACGCGACCCGACCACCTGCAAGGCATAGCGGGACGCGGGCTGCTGCGCGTACCAGTTGGTCGCCGCCCCACCTGAGGCCACAGCCGGAGCCGGCGCGGGAGCAGGAGTCGCTGGCTTCGGCGTAACAGGCTCAGGCTGCTTGGCAGGTGCAGGTGCAGGTGCAGGTGCAGGTGCAGGTGCAGGTGCAGGTGCAGGTGCAGCAGTGATTGGAGCCGAAGGCGGAGTGACTGTCGAGGGCTCAGGCGACGCTGGCGGCTCAAAGTTATCCAGTTCTTCACCCGCCGCCTCAGCCAGAGGCTGGCGAATAACGGCTTGCGATTCTCCCACAAGCGGCAATGGCAGCGGCTGACTGGCGCCTGCGAATTCAATGGCTGGCGCGCGACTTTCCGCAGCAGGCGCTTGCGCCGGCTCTTCAGCTTCTACAGGCGGCGTAGAGGACTGCAAAGGTAGCGACGTGTTGCTAGCCACCGGCGCCGGCGGGGCAGACTCGCGTCCCTGCATGAACCAGGCAGCGGCAACACCCACCAACACTACGGCCAGCGCCAACAGATGCTTCTTCGGCAGAGCAAAACCACCGCCCGCACCACGCCCGGCCGAGCGCTGCGCGAGCATCTGCTCAACCAGCAGTTCACGCGCCTCCTGATTGATTGCCCCAGGCCAACCCTGAGAACGGAGATGAATGTCCTCGATCTGCTCTTCGGTCAACAGATCGATACTCTGACCGGCCCCATCGAGCCGCTGCGCCAGATAGTCTCGCGTCTCTTCTTCGGCGTACGGCTGAAGCTCGATCGCGTGATAACACTCCTCGCCACCTGCCAGCGCCTCCAAGCGCGCCAACAGATCCTGCTCGGCAAACAGAAAGATGTGCGGGCGCCCCTCGGCATTACCTGCTGCAAGCGCCAAAACGCCTTTCAATGCCGCGTCATCCAGTTGATCAGCGTCGTCGACCAACAGATAGACCTCCTGCCCGGTCAACGCCAACTGCCCTACCTGCGCCAGAATCGAACGCACATCGGCCTGAGCAATGGACAACCCCTGAGCGACCTGGCGCAGCAGCGCCTCGCTACCGGTGACGCCCTGCGCAACGACAATGCTCTGTACCGCCTGCTTGTTGGTACTGGCAACCAATGCCTGACGCAGCAGGGTCTTACCACTACCTTCGGGCCCGACCACTGCGAGCAACAGCTGGCTGTAACGCGCAAGGTGATGCAATTGCCCCAGCACTGGCTTGCGCTGCGCCGGGAAGAACTTGAAGCCAGGTACTCGTGGCGCAAAGGGGTCGTGACTGAACTGGTAATGCGCCAGGAAAGCTTCGTCAGCATGCAAACTGGTCATGGATCACTCTTCAAGAGTTGGACGACAGAGCCAGCGCTACGTAATCGCTACGCAGCGTGGCGTCGAGAATTTCACGCGGGTAGTCGGCAGTCACTACAGCCTCACCCAAACGCTTGAGCAACACGAGACGCAGCTGACCATCGAGCACCTTCTTGTCCACTGCCATATGCTCGAGGAACTGCGCAGGCGTCATGTCCTGCGGCGGCACCACCGGCAGCCCGGCAGCCTGCAACAGACGTACACCTCGGTCCCGATCCGCCGCCGACAGCCAGCCCAGGCGATAGGACATTTCCAGCGCCATCACCGTTCCAGCGGCAACGGCCTCGCCATGCAGCCACACGCCATACCCCTGCTCGGTCTCGATGGCATGCCCAAAGGTGTGGCCGAGATTGAGAGTGGCACGCACTCCCGACTCACGCTCGTCCGCAGCGACGACACGCGCCTTGGCCGCACAGGATCGCTCGATAGCTTCGGTAAGCGCCTGCTGATCAAGCGCACGCAAGGCCGGCATATTCTGCTCCAGCCATACCAGGAAGGGCTCATCGCAGATCAGGCCATACTTGATGACCTCGGCAAGGCCAGCCGACAGTTCGCGAACGGGCAAAGTGTTCAGACTGCTTGTATCGATCAGAACGGCCTTGGGCTGATAGAAGGCACCCACCATGTTCTTGCCCAGCGGATGATTGATGCCAGTCTTGCCACCTACCGACGAATCGACCTGAGATAGCAGGGTCGTCGGGACCTGGATGAAGTCGACACCTCGCTGATAACAGGCCGCAGCAAAGCCCGCCATATCACCGATCACACCGCCACCAAGTGCCACGACAGTGGTGCGGCGATCATGTCGAGCGCTCAGCAGACCATCGAAGATCAGCTGCAAGGTTTCCCAGTTCTTGAACGCCTCACCATCGGGCAGCACTACGGAGGTCACGCTGTAGCCCTCGAGCACCTGCAGCAGTGTTTGCAGATACAGCGGCGCGACGGTGTCATTGGTCACGATCGCTACCTGCCGACCAGCTATGTGCTGCGCCAGCAGATCACGGCGGGACAACAGCCCCTGACCGATATAAATGGGATAGCTGCGTTCAGCGAGATCGACGTAAAGAGTCTGCATGAGGCCCCCAGGATAAAAAGGCCACTAGGATAGCGCAGTTCGCCCCGAGCTTTAACGGGGCGACAAGGCTTCCAGACGCGACAGAATTTCCTGAACCACCATACGCGGCGGACGCTCGTCCGTCTCGATGATGATATCGGCGACCTCTCGATACAAAGGATCACGCATGGCCATCAGATCCCTGAGCACCTGAGCCGGGTTGGCCGTGCGCAACAACGGACGATTACGGTCACGCGACGTGCGGTCGATCTGCTGCTCCACCGAAGTGTGCAGGTAGACGACTCGGCCACCAGCATGCAGCGCCTGGCGATTCTCCGGACGCATAACCGCCCCGCCACCAGTGGCCAGCACAAGGCCGTCCTGCATCGAGAGCTCGGCGATCACAGCCCGCTCCCGCTCACGAAAGCCCTGCTCACCCTCGACATCGAAAATCCAGGGTATATCGGCACCGGTGCGCTGCTCGATCTCCTTGTCGGAGTCTTTGAAAGACAAACGCAGTTCTTTGGCAAGCAAACGCCCGATGGTGCTCTTTCCAGCCCCCATCGGGCCCACGAGGATTACATTCCGCACTTAGGTCATCGGTTCACAGCAATGGCTTGGTTGTTCATGATGCGCGGAGTGAGGAAAACCAGCAACTCGGTCTTGTTGTCCTGCACGATGTCGCGGCGGAATAGGCGACCAAGGTAAGGCAGATCCCCTAGGAAGGGCACCTTTTCGACAGACTTGGTCTGAGTATTCTCGAACACCCCACCGATAACGATCGTTTCGCCGTCAGCCACAAGCACCTTGGCGTTGACCTCGTTCTTGTTGATCGGCGGGACACCATTGACCGAACGCGAGAAGTCTGGCGCATCCTTAGTGACCTTAACTTCCATAATGATGCGGTTATCCGGTGTAATCTGCGGAGTAACTTCTAGCGCCAGGGCAGCCTCTTTGAACGAGGTGCTGGTAGCTCCGCTGGAACTGGCTTCCTGATACGGCACTTCCTGCCCCTTGAGAATCTTGGCTGTTTCCTTATCAGCAGTGACGACCTTGGGCTGCGAAACGATCTCGCCATTACCCGATGCTTCCATGGCCGACAATTGAAGATCCAGAGTTAAGTGGTTAGACATAAAGCCGATCCCAATACCCGAAGTGCTTTCAGCGACACCCAAATCAACAAACGGAGTGGGAGCTACGCCTTCCTCTAGAGTAAAGCGACCAACTGTATCGGTTCCTGGCAAAAAAGCCTGCCCGGTATCAGGATCAAAGGAAGTTGCTCCATCCTTACCGTAACCAGACCAATTACCATTGCCCAGCCAACCACCCCAACGCACACCAAGAGCCTTGTCGTAGTTCACATTGGCCTCAACGATACGGGCCTCGATCATTACCTGGCGCACAGGGATATCAAGCTGAGTAATGATTCTGCGCAGCTCATCCAAGCGTTCCTGAGTTTGGTAGGCGATTATACTGTTGGTGCGGTCATCAACCGTAACTGAGCCTCGGATATCTGCACTACCATCGGCACTGGTGACCGACTGGAATAGCTTGGCCATATCAGTAGCCTTGGCGTAGTTCACTTGAATCAGCTCACGACGCAGCGGGGCGAGCTCGGCAATCTGCTTCTTCGACTCCAGCTCTTGCCGCTCACGAGCAGCGATCTCATCCGCTGGAGCGACCAGCAACACATTACCCACCTGCCGCTTATCGAGCCCCTTGGTCTTCAACACCAGATCCAACGCCTGATCCCAGGGCACGTTCTGCAAACGCAGAGTGATATTGCCAGAGACAGTATCGCTTGCAACCAAGTTCAGATCAGTAAAGTCCGCGATCAGCTGTAGAACAGATCGCACATCGATATCTTGAAAGTTGAGAGATAGCTTCTCGCCGGTATAGGCAAATCGCTCAGCATTACGACGCTCGACATCATCTTGGCTAAGCGGTTTTACACTCAGAGTCAGCTTATTCTCCGTCTGATAAGCCAAGTAATCATACAAACCGACTGGTTCAATCACGATACTGGTTTTTTCTGCGCTACCCGTGGCACTAACGAACTGTACCGGCGTCGCAAAATCCTTCACATCCAGGCGCACACGCAGGGATTCAGGCAGCTCAGTTTTGGCAAAGTCCAGACGAATCTTCCCGCCCTGCTCTTGGATATCAGGGCTCACCGATGCATCGGAAAGGGTAATGACAATATTACCCTCGCCCTGCTCGCCACGTTGGAAGTCGATATTGCTGATTGCTTTCGCCTGCGGCCCATAGGTTTTCTTGGGCGGAACAGCCGCTACCGAAGCAGGCGCCAAGGCAGAGGGCCGCGACGCGACGGCAGAAGAATCACCAACCAGAACATACAGATCATTACCCTCAACTCGGGTGCTGTATGGCGCCAGACTGGTGAGATTGACGATCAGGCGGGTACGGTCCTTGGCCTCGACAATGGTAACGCTACGCGCATTGCCGACGCCCAGTTCACGATTCTTGGAGCCGAGCTTGTTCGACACTCCCGGCAGATCCAGAGCGATACGCGCAGGCTGCTCGATGGTATAGCCGCGAGGAGCCGTCACCGGCTCATCGAAGGAAAGCTTCAGCTCAACTCGATCACCAGGCAAACTGGCGACATTCAAATCCTGAAGATTGGCCGCCAATACCGCGGGCGACAGCAGCGCCGCCAGCAGAGCGACGCTAAGACGCGAAAGAGAGCTGTTCATTTTCGTATCCCGTGTGGCAGACAGATTATTTATATTCATTTCTCACCCCGCCCCGTCAGGAGCGCTCCTTCAAGGAAAGGCTGCGTGGTCGCTCAAGCCAGCCACCTTCGCCATCTGGAACAATTTCCATAACATCGATCTTGGAGTCATCGATCACGAGAATCTTGCCGGGGTTAC
>VFQU01001378.1_pt1 | contig 14604 bp, 10 predicted proteins | sample 3512311 | NCBI WGS metagenome assembly VFQU01 (sample SAMN10412377, study PRJNA504923) | tailings metagenome | isolation source: Relicate 3 Philex TSF3 active mining site | place: Philippines: Tuba, Benguet | collected 2017-08-29
GGCCCGAAGCTGGTGCTGCTGGTCGAGAACCTGACGGGCTATCAGGCGCTATGCAGCCTGATCACCCGCGCGCGGCGCAGGGCGGCAAAAGGCACCTACCGATTGCTTCACGAGGATTTCGTCGCGCCGATCGATGGCCTGCTGGCCATCTGGCTCAGCGACGGTGATGCCTGCGCCCTGCCCTGGCTTCGGTCGGTTTTTCCCAAGCGCCTGTGGCTGGGCGTTGAGTTGCATCGTGGCGCGGACGATACCGCGCGCCTGCAGCGCCTGCTCGCGCTGGCAGGCGATCACGACCTGCCGGCCGTGGCCTGTGGCGACGTACACATGCATGCCCGTGGCCGCCGCGCCCTGCAGGATTGCATGATCGCCATCCGTCATCATCTGCCCGTGGCAGAGGCTGGCGCCTATCTGTTTGCCAATGGCGAACGGCATCTGCGCCGAGTTGAGGAGCTGGCCGAGCTGTATCCGCCCGAGCTGCTCGCACAGAGCCTGCGCATCGCCGAGCGCTGCCACTTCGATCTCGGGCAACTGGAGTATCACTACCCGCACGAGCTGGTGCCAGAAGGTCATGACGCCACGTCCTGGCTGCGCTTTCTGGTGGAGCGCGGCGCTGCTGAGCGTTGGCGCGAAGGCGTGCCGGCCGCCGCCCGCGCCCAGCTCGAACACGAGCTGGCACTGATCGCCGAACTGGAATACGAAAGCTACTTTCTGACCGTGCACGACATCGTCCGCTTTGCCCGCGAGCAGCAGATCCTCTGCCAGGGCCGGGGGTCGGCGGCCAACTCGAGCGTCTGTTTCGCCCTGGGTATCACCGAGCTGGACCCCACCCACAGCCGGCTGTTGTTCGAGCGCTTTCTCTCCCGCGAGCGCAACGAGCCGCCGGATATCGACGTCGATTTCGAGCATGAACGCCGTGAAGAAGTCATCCAGTACGTGTTTCGTCGCTACGGTCGAACGCGTGCGGCGCTCACGGCCGTGGTCAACACCTATCACGGCGCCGGGGCGATACGCGACGTCGCCAAGGCCCTCGGCTTGCCGCCTGATCAGGTCAATGCGCTGGCTGACTGCTGTGGCCGCTGGAGCAGCGGCCCGCCAGCGCCCGAGCGCCTATTGGAGGCGGGGTTCGATCCGCAGAATCCACTGCTCAGGCGCGTGTTGATATTGACTGGCGAGTTGATCGGCTTCCCTCGCCATCTGTCGCAGCATCCGGGCGGTTTCGTCATTTCCGAGCATGCCCTCGATACGCTGGTGCCGGTGGAGAACGCGACGATGGCCGAGCGTACTGTCATCCAGTGGGACAAGGACGATCTGGACAGGGTCGGCTTGCTCAAGGTCGACGTGCTGGCTTTGGGTATGCTCAGCGCCCTGCGCCGTTGTTTCAGCCTCATCGAGCACTACCGAGGCACGCAGTGGACGCTGGCGACCCTGCCCAAGGAAGACCCGACCACCTACGCCATGATCAGCCGTGCAGACACCATCGGCGCGTTCCAGATCGAGTCCCGTGCGCAGATGGCGATGCTGCCGCGCCTGCGCCCAAAGGCGTTCTACGACCTGGTGATCCAGGTGGCCATCGTCCGTCCGGGGCCGATTCAGGGCGACATGGTGCACCCCTACCTGCGTCGGCGAAACGGCGAAGAACCGATCGACTATCCCTCGGATGAACTCAAGCCGGTCTTCGAGCGCACGCTCGGCGTACCGCTGTTTCAGGAGCAGGTCATGGAGCTGGCCATCGTCGCTGCCGAGTACACACCCGGCGAGGCGGATGAACTACGCCGCAGCATGGCCGCCTGGAAGCGTCATGGCGGGCTCGAACCGCATCGTCAGCGACTCACCTCGCGCATGCTGGAAAAGGGTTACACGCAGGCATTCACCGAGCGGATCTTCCGCCAGATCGAGGGCTTCGGTAGTTACGGTTTTCCCGAGTCGCACGCGGCCAGCTTCGCCCTGCTCGCCTATGCCAGTTGCTGGCTGAAGTGCCACGAGCCTGCTGCCTATGCCTGCGCGCTGGTCAACAGTTGGCCGATGGGTTTCTACAGCCCGGATCAGGTGCTGCAGGATGCACGGCGGCATGATGTCGAGGTGCGCCCCGTGGACGTGCACTACAGCGACTGGGATTGCAGCCTGGAGCCCGATGAACATGGCGAGCCGACCATCCGCCTGGGTCTGAGGATGATTCGTGGCATGCGCGAAGACGACGCGCGTCGTATCGAACAGGCGCGTCAGTGCGGCGCATTCCGTGATGTCGAAGACCTCAGCATACGTGCACGTTTGGATGCATCGGCGCGCGAGCGATTGGCCGATGCAGGCGCGCTCTCCGGCCTGGTTGGCCACCGCTACCAGGCGCGCTGGGCGGTTGCTGGTGTCGAGGAACAGCTGCCGCTGTTCGCAGGCGTGTCTGCGCCGAGTGAAGAAATCCTGAGTCTGCCGGCACCATCGCAAGGAGAAGACCTGCTGACCGACTATGCCACGCTTGGCACCACGCTCGGTCCGCATCCTCTGGCCCTGCTGCGCCAGGCGCTGCGCGCGATACGCTGCAAGAGCTCGCGGGAGCTACAGGCAGTTGAGCACGGCCGGCCTGTCAGCATTGCCGGTCTGGTGATCGGCCGGCAAAGGCCGCAAACCGCCAGCGGCGTGATTTTCGTCACCCTCGAAGATGAGTTCGGTCTGGTCAATGTGGTCGTCTGGCACGACCTGGCTGAGCGGCAGCGACGAGTTCTGGTGCAGTCGCAGATGCTGTGCATCGATGGCCACCTGGAGACCGTCGACGGTGTACGCCACGTGATCGCCGGGCGCCTGACGGACATGACGACGATGCTGACGGGGCTGGATATACGCAGTCGGGATTTTCACTGACCCGTCACTTCAACCGCTGCGCACGTAAGATCAGGAAAGATGAACATAAAAAAAGGCCGCACTGGATCACCAGGCGGCCACAAGTCGTCTTAACCAAAGGAGATGAAGTGGAGCCAGAGCGACGGCCTCCGGGAGTGTTGCAAAAACCGCCGCCTATGGAATCTTCATCGGGGTGAAGCCTATCGCCGATCACCCCGAACACCGCATCGAAGTCGTTGATAGTGATCATCGATCAGCTTTAATAGTGCATCTGCAGACAGGGTGATAACTCTAAGCGCGCCCTCTGGGCCGGGCCTTACCTCGATGTGAGGCGCGTTTAGAACAGCACACCAACACCGGGAGCACCCATGCACAAGAAGCACTGTCTCGCGCTGGCTTGCAGCCTCGCGCTGGGCGGGCCGTTGGCTCATGCCAGCAGCCAGTCCGAAGCCAATGGTTTCGTCGAAGACGCCAGCCTCAATCTGTTGCTGCGCAACGCCTATTTCAACCGTGACTACAAGGACAACACCAACGACGCCAAGACCTGGGGGCAGGGTTTCATCGCCACCTTCGAGTCCGGATTCACCCAGGGTACCGTCGGCTTCGGCGTCGATGCTTTCGGCCTGCTCGGGGTCAAGCTCGACAGCGGTCGCGGCCGCAACTATCGCGCGTTCTTCGACACCGACAGCGAAGGACGCCCGGTGGACGACCTGTCCCAGGCTGGCGGTGCGGTGAAACTGCGCGTATCCAATACCGTGATCAAGTACGGCAACCAGTTCCCTTCCCTGCCGGTTCTGGCCCATGACGACAGCCGTCTGCTGCCGCAGTCCTTCACTGGCACGCTGGTCACCAGCAACGAGATCGAAGGCCTGGAGCTGAACGCAGGTCGCTTCACCGCGGACAGCCCGATGGGCGACTCGGCACGCGACCCCAATCGCCTCAAGAGCATTGATGTGCTCGGCGGCAGTTACGCCGTCAGCGACGATTTGAGCCTGGCGGTGTATCACGCCGATCTTGAGGACATGTACAAACGCTACTACGCCAATGTCAATTACAACCTGGCGCTGGCAGCGGATCAGGCGCTCAATTTCGACTTCAACATCTACCGCACCAAGTACGACACTGGCTCGGTGGCCGCGGTGGATTTCGGCGGTGACGGTCAGGGTGATCGCAACACCATCTGGAGCCTGGCGGCCAAGTACAGCATCGGCGCCCATGCTTTTATCGTCGCGCATCAGCGCAACAGCGGCGATGCCGGCTTTGCTTATGACTACGGTGATGGCGGTTCCAGCATCTACCTGGCCAACTCCTACTACTCGGACTTCAACCTGAAGGACGAGCGCTCCTGGCAGGCCAGCTACGAGCTGGATTTTGCCGAGTACGGTGTGCCGGGTCTGCGCTACAAGTTCGCTTACGTGCGCGGTGACAACATCGATACCGGCAACGACAACAACGGCACCGAGCGCGAGATCTTCAACCAGATCGGCTACACCATCCAGAGTGGTGCTGCCAAGGATCTGCACCTGCGCCTGCGTAACTCCATCTACCGCTCCAGCACCGACGTAGGGCCGGATCTCAACGAGATTCGCGCGTTCGTCGAATACCCGCTGAGCATCCTCTGATGGTGGCTGCCCCGGCCTTGGCCGGGGCAGTTCTCAACCGCGCAGGACTTGCGCAACGGCCCTGGCGGCATCCTCGATCGCGCGTTCTTCATAAGGCGCAAAGCCCATTACCAACCCTGGTGGCCTTGCCTCGACGCAGTAGCTCGCCAGTGGCAACGCGTCGATACCGGCAGCCTGCAAACGCGCGAAAGCTTCCTGCTCGTTCTCCACCTGCAAATGGCAGGCGATATCCATACCCGCACGAATTTCCGGCACCTCGATCAGACCTTGCCAGTGCTTGTGCGCGGCTTCGGCGAAGGCGTTGGCACGCTCTGCGTAGATCTTGCGCATGCGCCGCACGTGACGGTCGAAATGCCCCTCATGGATGAAATCGGCCAGCACGGCCTGCGCCAGGCTGTTGGCATGGCGCGACATCAGTGCCGAAGCACGGGTGAAACTCTCCACAAGATGCTCCGGCAGCACTAGATAGGCCAGGCGAATCGAGGGAAACAGCAGTTTGCTGAAGGTGCCAGCCATGATTACCGAGTGCTCGGCGCCCGGCATCGAGCGCAGTGCCGGAATGGGCTTGGCGATGAAACGGTACTCGCTGTCGTAGTCGTCTTCGAAGATATAGCTACCCTGCTCCGCCGCCCATTTCAGCAAGGCCAGGCGCCGTGCAGGCGACAACTCGCCGCCCATTGGTGCCTGGCGTGAGGGTGTGACGTAGGCCAGTCGTGCGCCAGGCGCCGCGCGTATGCCCTCTTCCACTCGCATGCCTGCTTGATCCACTGGCACATCCACGCGGCTGATACCGGAGATATCCATCAACTGCCGTGCGCCGGGATAACCGGGATCTTCCATCCAGACCTGAGAGTCGCCTGGAGCCAGCAAGCGCAGGCAGATATCCAAGCCTTGTTGCACGCTGCCGAGCACCAGGATGCGTTCCGGTGAAACCTGTACCCCACGGGCGATGGCCAGATAGCCGGCGATGGCTTCACGCAGCTCGGGCAGGCCTGCCGGGTCGGTGTCGAGCAACATCGTCAGGCGCGAGCTGCGCAACTGCTGGGTGTGCAACTTGCGCCACAGGTCGATGGGAAAGGCGTTGATATCGCCACGGTGAGGAAAGAACGGACGCACGCCGGTTGGCAGCGTTCGCCGAGAGAAGATTGGCTCGATCTCGGCAAGGCGTTTTAGCCAGGGCGTGTCAGGTGCTGTGCGCTTCTCTTGCACCTCGGCCACCACCTTGCGCCGAACGTATCCGGCGTTCAGCGTCGGGTCCGGCAATACCTCGCTGACGCGCGTACCGCTACCGGTTCGAGCTTGCAGATAGCCTTCGGAAAGCAGTTGCTGATAGGCAGCCTGCACCGTCCCGCGTGCCAGGCCGTAGTACTCGGCCATGGAGCGAGTACTGGGTAGCTTACTGCCAGCGGGCAGGCGCCCACTCAGAATCGCGCGGCGCAGCGACTCGTACAGCCATTCCTGCAGACTGGCTCCCTCCTCCGGGGTTCCCAGCGGCAGAAAGACCACTTGCGGTGGGATTTTATCGACTGGCATAGGGTTCTCGAAGTGGACTAGTTATTTTTGCAGATACTGGATCAATACCCTGATCCAAAACAACCACACAATCGATCCCGTAGCCAGCCAACACTTCTTTTCTTCAACGACTATGGGAATTCACGATATGAAACAGCAGATCCTGATCATCGGTGCCGGCTTCGGCGGTATGTGGAGTGCGCTGAGCGCCGTTCGCCTGCTGGATCAGCACCAGCGCCTGGACGTCGCCGTTACCCTCCTCGCTCCGCAAGCGGAACTGCGCGTACGTCCGCGCTTCTATGAAAGCGACCTGAGCACTACCGTTGCACCGCTCGGCCCGTTGTTCGATGCGGTCGGCGTGCAGTTCGTGCAAGGCAGCGCCACCCGCATCGACGCCGCAGGCAGGCGAGTCATCTATCGCAACGCAAGCGGCGCGCAGGCCGAACTGAATTTCGACCGGTTGATTCTGGCATCCGGTAGCCAGGTCGCCCGACCTCCACTGGCCGGTATCGACCGCTTCGCTTTCGATGTCGACAGCCTGGAGGCGGCGCAGAAACTCGAAACCCATCTGCAGAACCTGCGTGACAAACCGGCCAGCCAGGCGCGTAACACCGTGGTGGTGGTCGGCGGTGGTTTCACCGGTATCGAAACGGCTACGGAAATGCCGGCGCGGCTGCGCGCCATTCTGGGTAATGAGGCCGATGTGCGGGTGATCGTCGTCGACATGGGCAAACAGGTTGGCAGCGTCATGGGCGAGCAAATCGCATCGGTGATCGCCGAAGCCAGCGACACATTGGGCGTAACCTGGAAGCTCGGTAGCCCGGTGTCGATGGTCGATGAGCATGGCGTGCAGCTCGACAACGGCGAACGTATCGAAGCCAGCACCGTAGTCTGGACCGTCGGGGTTAAGGCCTCAGCGCTGACGCAGCAGATCGATGGCGAACGCGATGCCTTCGGCCGCTTGCACGTCGACCGCAACCTGAAAGTACTTGGCCAAGACGCCATCTACGCCACCGGTGATACCGCCTATGCCGCGGTGGATGATCTTGGCAACCACGCACTGATGACCTGTCAGCACGCCATCGCTCTCGGCCGCTCCTCCGGCAATAACGCTGCAGCCGATCTGCTGGGTGTCGAGCCGATTCCCTACAGCCAACCCAAGTACGTCACCTGCCTGGACCTGGGCGCCTGGGGCGCTGTGTTCACCGAAGGCTGGGAGCGCAAGGTGGTGCTGACCGGCAAGGAAGGCAAAGAGCTGAAAATGCAGATCAACACCCAGTGGATCTACCCGCCGGAGGCCAAGCGCGAGATCGCTCTGGCAGCCGCCGACCCGCTGATTCCGGTCGTCGCCTGATCGATGAGGCATGCCCAGGGCGTCGGCTGTCCTGGGCATGTCACGCTCAATCGCGGTAAATCTGTACCTGCAGCTTCGCCGGCGGGTCCTCCCCTTCAGCCCGCAACCATTCGCCTGGCGGTTGCCCGACCTGCTGGGCAAAGGTGCGCGAGAACGACGCCTGCGATGCGTAGCCCACAGCATCGGCGATCACCTTGATCGGCTTCCCCTCACGCAGCAGGTCCTGCGCCACCTTCATGCGCCAGGCAGTCACATAGGCCATGGGCGTCATGCTCATGACCTCGGAGAACAGTGCTGCGAACTTGGTACGCGACATCTTCGCCAACGCGGCCAGACGCTCGACGCTCCAGGCCAGCTGGGGTTCCTGGTGAATGCAGATCAGCGCAGGCCCCAGTTGACTGTCCTGCAGCGCATAAAGCAGGCCGCTGGTTATGCGCCCTTCGTTCACCGCGCGGCGTACCAGCAGGACGAACACATATTCGAACAGCAGGTTCAACGCCTTGCTCCGGCCGGGTGCCTGTGTCCGGAATTCGTTGACCAGTGAGCCGATCACCGGTCCGAGCTGCTCAAGGGCGCTCAACGGAAACACCAGGGTTTCCAGAAGACCCAATGGAAATGGCTGCTGCCCTGAACGCCCGAACTGGAACGAGGCGCAGATCAGATCCACGCCACCAGGCTGGTGCGCACGCAACTTGTAGCAGCAGGTGCTGGGACAGAACAAAACGCTGGGTTCACTGATCGCGATGCGAGGCTTGTCGGCGTGCACCATATCCAGTGCACCTCGCTCGATGACGTGGATGAATGCCATGCCAGGGGGCTTATCCAGCACCAGGGTACCGTCTACCGGGCCGGCGAATAACAGTCGCCCTTGCAGGCTCGTGCGCTCGAAGAACTCGGAAAGAACATCCATATTGGCAATGACCTGATAAAGATTCTCTAGGTTGGTGAAAGCTCAACCGGTTAGAGCCCATGGGTTGAACCGTCGTCGATTGATAGACAGTTCAACCCATGAAAATTCCAACGGTTATTCACCAGGACGGAGAATCATCCGTGATTTACATCACGGTTTTTTACAGGCCCAACCCTGAACTACCCATCCAACAAGGCGCACGCCGATCAGATCAGCCCATAAGAATGACCATTGTCTTCTGACTGGGCCTGCATCTTGGCTCGCTCCTCCATGCGCTGGGCAATTTCTTCTTCGACCGCCTTCTGCTGCTCAGGTGGCAGCGCCTCGATCTCCTCTTCGGTCATGCCTATTTCCTTGAGGATACTGTCGCGCATCTTCTCGGCCGGAGTCATCGCCATATAGGCCTTGAAAGCCTCCAGCGCGGCGTTACCGCCCTCGTCGCCCAATGGCTTTTCCACCTGCCCTGAACTGACGGATGTCTCGACCTTGCCGTCTGACGCGTTCTGCAGAGCGACGCGCAAACGCGCGAAGCCCTCCTCCGTAGCCTGCCTGGCGCGGAACTCGCGTTCGGACTCGGCGTTCGCCGTGCGCGTGGTCTTCTCGACATTGCGCGCCAACTGGGCCAGCTCGCCCTGCTCTTCACTCTGCTTGTTGCGAAATCCCGTCAGGGATATGCCACCGTAACTGCCAATACCTCCAATCGTGCTCATGCCGTGCTCCTTGACTGAGTTGCAATTGCCAGGCGCACTGATTCAAAGCGCATGCCAGCTCACGAGGCGCGCTTAACCAATTGAAAGTATTGAATTTTATAATCAGGTAGAAAGGAGGCGAGGCAACCCCTTGCCGTCAAGCGGCAAGGGGTTGCAGGGGAGCTCAGTGCTGCCCGCTCATTTGCCGGAAGGCATCGAGCAGTGCCTGGCTGAGATCGACCGAGGAGAACTTGGTCAGTACCGCATTGGCACCGACCGAACGCGCCTTCTCGGTATTCATGGTGCTGTCCAGCGAGGTGTGCAGCAGCACGTAGGTGTCGGCAATATCGGGGCTGCGACGAATTTCCTGAACCAGGCTGTAGCCATCCAGCTCAGGCATCTCAATGTCCGAGACCAAAAGCTCGAATGGCATGCCAGCCTGATGGTATTCGTGCAGTTGCTGCAGGGCTGCCTGGGCACTGCGCACTGCGGTGCAATCGAGCCCCAGCTGGCGCAGTACGTTGAGAGTCTGTTGCAACGCGACTTGCGAGTCGTCGACCAGCAAGACGCGGCGACCTTGCAGCAGGCGGGCATCCTGGCCATCGAGCAGTTGCCCGACGGGAGCTTCCTCCAGCGCAGGGGCAATGTCGTGCAGTACCTTCTCGATATCGAGAACCTGCACGATGGCGCCATCGATCTGTGTCACACCGGTAATGAAGGCACGCGCGCCGGAGCCGGCGGGTGGCGGACGCACATCGCGGGTGGAGCACTGCACGATACGCTCGACACTTTTCACGTGCAGCCCCTGACGCGAGCGGCTCAACTCGGTGACGATCAGGCAACCATCGTCTTCGTCAGCCGCACCGCGTTCGCCGATGGCGCGCGCCAGGTCGATCACCGTCATCGCGGCGCCGCGCAAGGTGGCGATGCCGCGCACGTTGGGGTGACGATTGGGCAGCTTGGTCAAGGCTGGACAGGGAATGATCTCGTTGACCTTGAGCAGGTTGATCCCCAGCAGGCGGCCGCTATGCAAACGAAACAACAACAGCGATAGCGCGTCGCCGGTAACCAGACTCATGTACCTATCCTTAGAACGAACGTAGACCTAGGTTATAGCGACCGCATGGCCAAGGACTTTAGGGTCTGTGCGAAAAGTCGTCGAGCGAAGGTCAGGCAAGGCAAAAACAGGCGAAGAAGCGCAGTTTACGAGCTGTAAATGAGCATTCTGAGCCTGTTTTTAACGCAGCATCACCGAGCGCAGGCACTTTTGTACAGAGCCTAATCCGTGGCCAGTTTCAGGGCCACCCGCCCGCGGTTCGGGCAGGTTTCCATGTAGCGATGCGCTTCGACGAAATCTTCGAAGTCGAACACCTTGTCGATCACCGGCGTCAGCAGGCGGTCCGCAGTCATCTGATTGATGTGCGTGAGCGCGCGTTGCACGGCATCATTGTTCGGCTCGATTCCCAGCTCCGGGCACCCGGTGAAATCCAGCACGCAGTGACGGAAGAACTGCAGGTGCTTCTTGAATGCGGCGCAGGCAGGGAAAGCCGTATCGTTGCCGCCATTGATGCCGTACAGGATCAGCTTGCCGCGCGGCGCGGCGATATCACCCAGCAGCTTCATCTGCGGGCCGGCACACTGGTCGAGAATCACCTCGACACCCTTGCCTTCGGTGTAGCGCTCGACTTCCAGGACCAGGTCCTGTTCCTCGGTGGCGATCACCTTGTCGGCACCCAGGCCACGCAGGAACTCGCGATCCTCCGAAGAACTGGTGGATACGATGACCTTGGCACCCAGCGCCTTGGCCAGTTGCACGGTCTGTGGTGCCATGCAGTGGCTGGCCTCAGTGATCAACACATGCTGGCCAGGCTTGAGGTGAGCGAGATCGTTCAGTGCCAGGTAGCCGAACAGCAGGCTGGTGTAATGAACGCTGGCTTCGACCGGACTGAGCACGTCGGGATAACGAGTCAGGGCATGGCTGGGCATCAGCACCAGATCGCCCCAGGTCGGATAACGATTCGGCGTGCCCGCCGGGAAGCCGGCAACGGCGGTGCCGACTTCGAAGTCGCTCACGCCCTCGCCCAGCACAGCCACTGTACCGGCCAGTTCAAAACCGGTGCCGGCCGGAAGCTTGGCCTGTTCGGACGCCAGGTTCTGACGCCACAGCACGTCTTTCCAGCCCAGGCCGACGGCCTGAACGCGCACCAAGACTTCGCCAGGGCCGGGCACAGGGGTCGGAACCTCTTCGTACTGGAGCACATCGGCATCGCCGAACTTATGAAAACGGATCATGCGGGACATCGCTTACCTCGAGCTTGATCGCGGATTAACACTTCAATGACTGTGGACTCTATCCGCTGTGCGGCGGCGACACTATCAGACTCTATCGATAGTCTTCATGCCTGTCAGTGATTCAGCGACTTTCAATCCGCTGCACACTGCCCGTACTATTGCCCGGGCAAAGGCTCTCATTTGCAGCGCCGTGCTGACAAGGCCCGTATCCCTCGAATGGTACCCGGATGAACCGCAACGACCTGCGCCGCCTCGATCTGAACCTGTTGATTGTCTTCGAGACCTTGATGCACGAGCGCAGCGTGACGCGAGCCGCGGAGAAGCTTTTTCTCGGCCAGCCCGCCATCAGTGCGGCGCTCGCTCGCCTGCGTACCCTGTTCGATGATCCGCTGTTCGTGCGTACCGGTCGCAGCATGGAGCCGACACCGCGCGCGCAGGAGATCTTCGCCCTGCTCTCGCCGGCGCTGGATTCGATCTCCACCGCTGTCAGCCGCGCCGCCGACTTCGATCCCGCCACCAGCAAGGCGGTGTTTCGCATCGGCCTGTCCGATGACGTCGAGTTCGCCCTGCTGCCCGCCCTGCTCCGCCGTCTGCGCGCTGAAGCCCCCGGCGTGGTGCTGGTGATCCGCCGCACCAACTATCTGATGATGCCGGGGCTGTTGGCTTCAGGCGAAATCTCGGTGGGCGTCGCCTACACCTAGGAACTTCCGGCCAACGCCAAGCGCAAGATTCTCCGCCGCAGCAAGGCCAAACTGCTGCGTGCCGACACCGTACCCGGTGCGCTCAGCCTTGATGATTATTGCGCGCGCCCGCATGCGCTGGTGTCCTTCGCCGGCGACCTCACCGGCTTCATCGACGATGAACTGGCCAAGATCGGACGCGAGCGCCACATCGTACTGGCCGTTCCACAGTTCAACGGGCTGGCCACGCTGCTGGCGGAAACCGATATCGTCGCCAGCGTGCCGGATTACACTGCCGCTGCCTTGACCGCAGCCGGTGGCCTGCGCGCCGAGGATCTGCCGCTGCAGACGCAGACCTTCGAGTTGCACATGGCCTGGCGTGGTGCCCAGGACAACGACCCAGCCGAGCGCTGGCTGCGCTCGCGCATCCAGATGTTCTGCGGCGACCCGGACAGCCTCTGATAAATATCCGGAAACGCACCACCTAAGTGCCGACAGGCACCTTTGTGCACCTTCATAGATCGAAATTGATATAAGTGCGTCTTTTATCATTCCCGATGATATTCAAGTTCATGGCATTCGATTCGTAGCCCTCCGAGACTCGTCGCAGACTCCGCCAATCCACAAATCCGACTGGCGGAGTCACCCATGGAACAGCAGCACAAGAACATCTGGATATTCCCCCTGGCCCTCGCCGGCGTACTCGCACTCAGCGGGTGCGAACAGGCTGCGCAAACTCAGGCGCAAATGCCCGCTCCCAAGGTCAGCGTCGCCGAAGTCATCGAACAGCCGATCAACGAATGGGACGAGTTCACCGGGCGTCTCGAAGCGCCGCAATCCGTCGAGATTCGCCCGCGCGTCTCCGGTTACATCGACCGCGTCGCCTTCAGCGAAGGCACCCTGGTAAAGAAAGGCGACCTGTTGTTCCAGATCGACCCGCGTCCATTCCAGGCCGAGGTCAAGCGCCTCGAAGCCCAACTGCAGCAGGCTCGTGCCAACCAGGCGCGCGCCGCTAATGAAGCGCGCCGCGGCGAACGCCTACGCCAGAGCAACGCCATCTCCGCGGAACTGGCCGATGCTCGTGCCAGCGCCGCCACCGAAGCTCAGGCTCAGGTCGCCGCAATCGCCGCCGAGCTGGAAAACGCCCGCCTCAACCTCAGTTTCACCCGCATCACTGCGCCCATCGACGGTCGCGTCAGCCGCGCCGAAATCACCGAAGGCAACCTCGTCGGTGCCGGCGAGAGCCTGCTGACCTCGGTGGTCTCCACCGACAAGGTCTACGCCTACTTCGATGCCGATGAGCGTGCCTTCCTCAAGTATGTCGAGCTGGCCCGTCAATCCGGCTCCGACGCCCGTGGTGCCAGCCCGGTGTACCTCGGTCTGTCCGATGAAGCCGACCACCCGCACCTGGGCCAGCTGGACTTTCTCGACAACCAGGTCAACCCGCGCACCGGCACCATTCGTGGCCGCGCCGTGTTCGACAACCAGGATGGCCGCTTTACCCCGGGCCTGTATGCGCGTCTGAAACTGGTGGGTAGCAAGCCCTACGCCGCCACCCTGATCAAGGACGAAGCAGTCGGTACCGACCTGGGCAAGAAGTACGTGCTGGTGCTGGGTGACGACAACGCCGTGGCCTATCGCTCAATCGAGCTGGGGCCGAAGCTCGAAGGTCTGCGCATCGTCCGCAGCGGCCTGAGCAAGGGCGAGAAGATCGTGGTCAACGGTCTGCAGCGCGCCATGCCTGGCTCCACCGTCGATCCGCAACCGGTGTCCATGGCAGATGACAGCACCCTCGAACGACTGGCTCGTATGCGCCAGGCCGTCGATGGCAGCCAGGCCCCGCGCATCGCCGCCGAAAAAATCGAAGCTCGCTCGCCGCGCGGCTGATCCAGACCGCGCCCAGAGGAAAGACCCATGAATTTCTCGCAATTCTTCATCCAGCGGCCGATCTTCGCCGCGGTGCTGTCGCTGCTGATACTGATTGGCGGTGCCATCTCGCTGTTCCAGCTGCCGATCAGCGAATACCCGGAAGTGGTGCCGCCCACCGTCGTGGTGCGTGCCGATTTTCCCGGCGCCAACCCCAAGGTGATCGGTGAAACCGTCGCCTCGCCGCTGGAGCAGGCCATCGTCGGCGTCGAGGGCATGCTCTACATGTCGTCGCAGTCGACCATCGATGGCCGCCTGACGCTGACCGTGACCTTCGCCCTCGGTACCGACCTGGACAACGCCCAGGTGCAGGTGCAGAACCGCGTCACCCGCACCATGCCGACCCTGCCCACCGAAGTGCAGCGTCTCGGCGTGACCGTGGACAAGGCCTCCCCGGACCTGACCATGGTGGTGCACCTGACCTCGCCGGATCAGCGCTACGACATGCTCTACCTGTCCAACTACGCCGCGCTCAACGTCAAGGACGAGCTGGCGCGCTTGGACGGCGTCGGCGACGTACAGCTGTTCGGTATGGGCAACTACTCGCTGCGCGTCTGGCTCGACCCGAACAAGGTCGCCTCGCGCGGGCTCACCGCCACCGACGTGGTCACCGCCATCCGCGAACAGAACCGTCAGGTCGCCGCCGGTGCCCTCGGCGCGCCGCCTTCCGATGCCGGCAATAGCTTCCAGCTGTCGATCAACGCCCAGGGCCGCCTGGTCTCCGAGGAAGAGTTCGAGAACATCATCATCCGCGTCGGCGACGACGGTGAGATCACCCGCCTCAAGG
>VFQU01001381.1_pt1 | contig 14595 bp, 19 predicted proteins | sample 3512311 | NCBI WGS metagenome assembly VFQU01 (sample SAMN10412377, study PRJNA504923) | tailings metagenome | isolation source: Relicate 3 Philex TSF3 active mining site | place: Philippines: Tuba, Benguet | collected 2017-08-29
GGATATGCCAGCGCGACGGTTGAGGCCTCCAAACTCGCCGAGGCGCAGGACCGGGCGCGGCAACGGGCCGAGGCATTTCGGGACCTCGGCAAGGAGATGGTCGGCAGCTTCATCAACGATCTGCGAAGCGGCACATCGGCCGCGGATGCGCTGGCGAACGCGCTCGGACGCGTGACCGACAGGCTGCTCGACATGGCGCTGACCAGCATCTTCTCGCCTCAAGGCGGTTTCGGTGGTGGCCGCGGCCTGTTGGGGGGCGCGATCATTCCGGGGATCCTGCACAAGGGCGGCGTGGCGGGCAGCGATGGGTACGGGCATGGTCGCTCTGTGTCGCCTGCCGTGTTCGCCGGGGCTCCGCGCTACCACAACGGCGGCATCGCCGGCCTGCGGCCCGACGAGGTGCCGGCGATCCTTGAGCGCGGTGAAGTTGTGCTGCCGAAGGGTGCCGCCGGCAACAGCCAGCCGCAGCAGGTTCACGTCACCGTCGGCTGGTCGCGCACGGCGGACGGCAACTTAAAGCCCTTCGTCGAGAGCGTGTCGGCGCAGACGTCCGGGGCCGTCGTGCAGCGCGCAACGCCGGGCATCATCGGTGCATCGACCAACGCGGTTGGCCAGCGCGTCATGCGGCAGCCGCGTTACCTGCGAGGCGGATGACATGGGGTTCCCGCTGCGCACGATCGATCTGCCGTGCGACCTCCTCCTGCCGGTCGGCGGCTCCTTCCAGCACCGGGCCTTCGGCGAGTTCAGCCAGGGGCAGTGGCTGCCCTACGCCCGGGCAACAGGCATCCGGCAGAAGCTCTGGACGCCGGTCGTGGAGCTTGCGTCCTTTCAACCGGGCGAGCGCGGCGATCGTCGGTTCGAGTTCGAGGCGTTTATCGATCGGCTCAGCGGGACGACCGTCGCCTTCCGGCTCTTCGACCCGTGGCGCATCTTGCCTCGCGGTGTCGGCGCGGGGATATGGAATCCGCGCCAGCCGCGCGGGCGCCGCTCGACCGGGTCCCATGTGATCGACGGCGCATATCTCGTCGACGGTGAGTACCGGATCGATGGAGGCTCAACGCTGGCCTATGTCGAGGAGGATGCGCCGCGCTACGCCGACAGCATCCTGATGTCCGGTCTGGTGCCCGATGCGCTTGCCTTCAAGGTCGGCGATGATTTCGAGATCGGCGGCAATCTGTACCGCGTCATGGACGATGCCCGCAGCGATGCTGTCGGGCGCAGTCGCGTTCTCCTGTCGTGGCGGCTCTGGAAGCCGGCGCTGGCCGGTGATCGCATCAACCTTCATCGACCTTCCGGCCGCTTCGTGCTGGCCGATGTCGACCAAGGTGTCATCCAGCGCTCGTTTTCGGGCGGACAGGCTTCGATCCAGGCGATCGAAGTGCCGGTGACCGAATGAGCAAGTACCGCCGATGGACGCTCGACCAGCTGCTGCGCAGCGGCAACCGGAGCGACGTGCTGCTGGCCAAGGTCGAGAGTGCGGACGGACCGGCCTGGTTCTTCAACGGCATCGGCATCCTCGACTATGACGGGGCCGAGTGGCTGGGGCTTGGCCGGATGGCGAGCGTCTCATTCGCGCCGGCCACGACGGAAGTGCAGGTGCAGGACGTCACGATCACGCTGGCAGGCGTCGACGACGAGCATCTCGCCTATCTCGACCAGTCCGTCAAAGGCCGCAGTGCCTGGTTCTGGAAGGCTTTCCTCGACGAGGAATACCGCGTTCGCTTCACCGTGCTCCTGTCGGACTGCCGGCTCGACCAGGCATCGCTGCAGGTGCAGCCGAACGGACAGAGCGTCATCCAGATCACGGGCGTCGGCGGGTTCTATTTCTTCGAACGCCAGGAGCAGGCCTTCTGGGACACGGAGCATCAGCGCGACATGCTGAGGGCCCGAGGCCTCGATCCGGACAGCGATACGGGGTTCGACATGATGATGCTCATGAAGAACCGGCAGCTCGCCTGGGAGCGACCGGGTTGAATGCCCTCGAGGTCTTCTGGCAGCGATGCGAGGGGCCGATCGTCTTTGGCGCGAACGATTGCTGCATCACGCTGGCCGATACCATCCTGGCCGCCGGCGGGCCGGACCTCATGGCCGGATGGAGAGGCCGCTACCGGACACAGATCGGCTTTCAGAAGATCGTGAAGCGGGCTGGGTTTGCCGACGTCGGCGAGGCTGCGCTGGAGGCCTTCGTGCGCAGCGGTTGGGTGGTCGATGCGCCCCGCGATTTCGACGTGGCGCTCATTGCCTATCATGACCGCCTCGACGGGCCGGCGCTGTCGCCGGGCTTCCACCATGACGGGCTCTGGCACGTACGCGGCCAGCGCGGGCTCGTTTCTCTGCCGGGCGAGGCCCGATCAATCTACAGGGTGATTTGATGCCGGATTTTGGAGCATCGCTGGCCTTCGGCCTCATCGGCGCGCTTGGCATTACAGGCGGCGCGGCGGTCACCGCGATCGTGACGACGGGCGTGCTGCTCGGCTACGCAGCCCCCGTCGCGCTCGGCCTCGGGGTCACGGCCTATCAGCAGCATGCCATGCGCCGGGCCATGCAGGAGATGCGGGCGGTCAACGACAATAACGGGCTCCAGCAGATCCTGAAGCAGGCCATTCCGCCGCAGCGGCTGCTCCTCGGGCGCGCGACAGTCGGCGGAGCGCTTTTCTTCTACGAGGCGAAGAAGCCGTATCTCTGGATGGGCATCCTGCTCGCTGCGCATGAGGTGGATGGGTTCGAGAACCTGCTTATCAACGGCAACACCGTCTTCATCGGGCCTGACGGCTTTGCGACCTCGGTGCCGTTCAAGGATGGTGCCAACACCTACATCGAGGTCTCGTTTCGCAACGGCTCGATCGACCAGGCGATCGACCCGATCATCGCGCGAGACTTCCCGTCGATGCCGACGACGTTCCGGCAGCGCGGGCATGCAACGCTCGTGATCAAGGCCCACTATGGCTACGGCAGCAATGCCCAGGCACAGGACGACGATCACCGGCGGGTCTATGGCGACCAGGGCGCGCTGCAGCCGATCATCCGGATGCGGGCCGCGCGCTGCTTCGATCCGCGGCGCGCCGGCGCTGTCGCCGACGATCCATCCACCTGGGCGTGGTCGCAGAATGCCGCAATCTGCCTCGGGCGATTCCTGACGCATCGCTGGGTGAGTAACCCGCTTATCGATCCGACGCGACTGGACTGGGACAGGATCGCCGCTGCGGCCGATATCTGCGACCGCTGGGAGGCTTCGAAGGATGGCACGACGCTTCGCCGCTCGACCGTCGACGGCGTCGTGCAATCGTCCGATCCGAACTATGACGTCATCGAGAACATGCTCGTCGCGATGGAAGGCAAACTCGTCCTCAATCGAGGGCGCATCTATCCCGTCGTCGACATCCGAAAGGAGCCGGTGGCAACGCTCCACATGGACATGCTGACCGGCTCGTTCGAGTACACCGCGGAACCGCGCGACCGCGAGCTCGTCAACATCGTCAAACCGACCTTCGTCTCGCCTGATCGCGAGTATCAGGAGGTGGCCGGGCCGGTGCTGCGGCGCGGCGATCTCGTGGCGGCAGACGGCATCCCGCGCGAGCGATCCCTGCGCGGGGCGTTCGTCGAGGATCATCGCCGGATCCAGCGCAAGGCATCTACCTTTCTCAAGCAATCGCGTCTCGGGCGGACGATCAGCACCAGCGTCACCGACGAGGCGTTGCGCGAGGCGTGGGAGCCCGGCGCCGTCATCCGCGTCCATCTGACCGGCGTGCTGGCCCGCGCCAACGGGCTCTACGAAGTCGCCGGCATGGAATGGGACGAGCGCGTCAGCGGGTTCCAGATCGCCCTGATCGAATACGACCCGACCGCGACCGATTTCGACCCTGAAGACGAGCAGGACTTCACGCTCGACGAAGACGTGCTGGAGGCGCAAGCCGCATGACGACACCTCTGGAGCACGCCTTTCCGAATGGCGCGAACTGGGTGGCCGGTGTCGTGCGGTCGAAGCTCGCCGAGCAGTCGATCTTCTGCACGACGCAGACCGATCTTTCGGCCGAGAACTTCACGATCCAGCCTTATGCCGCGATTGCGGTTTTCGGCGGCGAGGGCGACCTCGAATGCTACGCCTACGATGCCGCCGACACGACGACGGCGGATGATGGCGGGCTGTCCTGCATCATCGTTTCCGGCCGGCGCTACAAGAGGCGTGGCGAGGCGATCGTTCGGGACGCGGCGCTGTCTGCCACGACATCGGCGCAGCCTGCCACGCCTTCGCTCGGCGATACCTACATCGTGCCGGTGGCGCCGAGCGGCGACGACTGGGCGAGCCATGCCGACGAGATCGCAACCTTTACCGCGCGGGGCTGGCTGTTTCGGCAGCCCTTCATCGGCATGCTGGTCTACGTCTCAGACGAGGACGGCTTTTATCACTTCGACAGCAATGGCGACTGGGTGCAGGGACTTCCAATCGGTGCGCTGCCGGCGGGGTCCGTCACGCCGTCCACCCTCGCTGAACCTTTTGCCATCCTCAAGGTGGAGGACCAGCGCAACGCGCCGCCCGGCGGCCCACCGGTGGCTGGCACGATGTACCAGGTGGGAACGTCGCCGACGGGTGGATTTGCCGGCCAGGCGAACAAGGTCGCGCGGTGGACCGGATCGGCCTACGTCTTTATCGCGCCGGCCGAGGGTGACACGGTCTACCGGAAGGACCAGCAGACCCTGTTCACCTACCGCTCCGGGATGTGGGTGCGGACCATTGCAGCCTCGGGCGTGCAGCAGATCAAGCGCAAGGCGACGTTCAGCGCGCTCAACAGCGTTGGCGCGACGATCGTCCGCGATCCCGGCATCGACATCACGTCGCAGGTCGGCAAGTGGTTGCGGTTTAACTTTTCCGGGTTTTCCGCGACGATGGCTTCTGGCGGAGCGGCAGCAACCATACAGATCCGGCTCTATGCCGATACCTCTTCGTCGGAAATTGCCACGCTGCTCACACTAACGTCTGCCGATGCAAACGCAGCGACCGGATCGTTCGACTTCAGAACGTTCTACTATCAGGTGCCGGACAACGTCAGCCACAACTACAATATCGGTGCTGTAAGGACGGCCGGCCCGCTGACCCGCAACGTGGCGCTGAGCGGCACCATGGCCATTGAAGAGGTGCAGATCGTATGAGCGACGGCTGCACGGGCTGGCTCGACGGCTGGCCGACCTGGTTGGGCGGGACGGGTGCCGAGTGGGTGCACTGCTGCGAGGCGCACGATACGCACTACGCTACCGACGATCCGGTCCTGCGGCTGCTGCAAGCTCACATCGAGCTCGGCCGCTGCGTCTGGGAGGTCTCGCCCGCCATGGCGGTCGTCATGGTCGCAGGGCTCTTCACGTTCGGCACGCTCTTCATCATCGGCTTCAAGAACCGCTACGGACGGATCGACCGGCAATGAGCATCGTCAAGCCTTCCACGGCGTTCAAGCAGGGCGCGGACTGGGTCTCGGCCGAGGTCCGCGCCTATGTCAAAGACCAACTGGCGACGCATGTCGACACGGTCGGCGACGTCCAGAGCAACGACTTCGAGCAGACGCGCTACCTGTTCGTGCGGTCGCGGGCGGCAACCTACCGGCTCGACCTATCCTCCGGCGCCGCCGATGACGGCGACACGGTGCTGCGCGACAATCTCGGCCGGCGCTACCTGAAGATCCCGACGACTACGGCGACGGCCTTCTGGGATGCCGCGGTCGATGATCTCGCCGGGCGCGCGGCCTACAACGGCGCGGCGGCAGGGTTCGTCGTCTTCGTCGCCGATGTCGGGGACGAACGCGCGGCGCTCTACATCATGGGGACCGGCGGGGCCGGGGACTGGAGCGACCCGTTCTACTACACCGGCGCGAAGGGCGACGGCGGCATCCAGTCCAGCAACTCGACCATCTCCGACATCATCAAGATCACCCAGGCGGCATACGACGCACTGACGCCGCCTGACCCGCAGACCCTCTACGTCATCATCGAGGAATAGACCCATGAGCTTTTCCAACTATGCCGCCCAGGCGCTCCTTAACTCGCTTTTCGGCAAGACGTCCGCCTTCGGCGCGCTCGCCTCGCGCCCGACCCTTTATGTCGGGCTGTCGAGCACGACGCCGGCGGAGAACGGAACCGGTGTGACCGAGCCATCATCGGGCGGTTACGCCCGCGTCGCGACCGCTCCGGCGGACTGGGACGCTGCAACAAACGCCGACCCTTCCGTCGTCGACAATGCTGACGTGATCGACTTCGGAACGGCATCGGGAACGTGGCTTGCTTCGGCCAATCTGACGCATGCGGTTCTCTTCGACGCGTCGTCAGGTGGCAATGTGATCGCCTCGGGCGCGCTTGCAACCCCGAAGCCGGTGATCAGCGGCGACCCGGTGTCGTTCCCGGCCGGCACGCTCACCCTCTCGCTCGACTAAGACCGGCATATGTTCCTCGGCGGTCAGCCCATAGCAGCGCTTCGCCTCGGCGTCGCCGAGGTGAAGGCGGTCTATCTTGGCGCGGTCAAGGTGTGGCCGTCGGATGCGGATGGGCTCGCGGCGTCGATCGAGGCGCAGTCTAGCGTCTCCGCTTCGCTGCAGGTCGAGCGACTGCTTGCCGCGGCATTGGCCGGTTCAAGCGAGACAGCGTCAGCCCTTACGGTCGAGCGCAGGCTTGCAAGCGCGGTGGCTTCCGCGAGTGCTGTCTCTGCCGACCTCGTCATCGCCAAGACGTTAGCAGCGTCGATGGCGTCTGTGTCGGATGGCGCAGGCTCGCTGCATGTCGGGCGGCGCATGGGTGTGGCGATCGCCAGCCAGGCAGCGCTTGCCGGAGCGCTACGGGTCGAGCGGCGAATGGCGGCGGCAATCGCCTCGATATCGACGCTGGAAGGGACGCTGGCCGGCGAGGTGCTTCTCTCGGCGGCGATCTCGTCGAGTTCGGCGCTATCGGGAAGCCTGGCGATCGGACGGCGGTTCGCCAGTGCGATCGAGGCGACGAGCGCGATCACGGCCGACGTCGTGGTTCAACGTGCTCTTGCTGCCGGCATAACGTCGCAAAACGCTATGGACGCAGACATTCGTATCCTGCGCGCTCTGGCAGTCACGATCGCGTCGGTGTCGGCTGTCACGGGAGACATTACGACCGAAGGCGCCGTGGAGCCAGCCATCTACACCTTCAGTGACCCCGGTTCCACGAACTTCGTCATCCCGCCCTATAACACGCTGACCGTCGAGGTTTGGGGTCCTGGTGGCGGGGCATCGAGCGTGACCGTCGGCCCAACGGGAACAGTTACACGAAGCAACGGCACAGCCGGCGGCAATTCCAGCTTCGGAAGCTTCTGCTCGGCCAACGGCGGCGGTGCGGGAACGGGTTCTGCGGGGGCGGGCGGAACCGCCACGGGCGGCGACACCAATCAGACTGGTGGAAACGGTTCTGCCGGGTCCGTCTCTACGAATGTCGGCAGCACTTTTCCGAACGTTACCGCGCCAGCGGGGGGCAATGGAGCAGGAACTGGAGGCGGCGTAGGCGGCGCTTCGCAAAGCGGCAACACCGTCGTCAACGGCAACAATGGCACTGCGCCTGGCGGCGGCGGCGGTGGCGGCCGAGATCGCAGCAGCTACTTCGTGGGCAAGAACCTCAATTTCAGAACAGCAACAGGATCATCCGGTGGCGGCGGCGGCAAGGCGACAGAGGCATGGGATGCCGGCGAGCTCGGCGCGCCGGCAGTCGGCTCGACTGTCACGATCACAGTAGGTGCCGGCGGCGCCGGAAACATCAATGGCGGCTCCGGCGCGAATGGTCGCGTCGTCGTCACGATCACTTGAGGCTAGGCATGGATATCCGGCTCTTCGACGAAGCGCTCGACTATCAGCGCATCCCGCGCATGGCGGAACTCCTGCGCAGCAATTACGCGCAGCCGATCCACGATACCGAGATGGGGCGACTCCACATCATGAGCGAGCTTTGCTACCTCGCCGAGGAGCCCAATTTCATCGCCATCACGCTGGAAGATGACGCTGTCGTCTATTTCACGGCCCATATGCCGCTGAACGCCTATGCGGCGTCGCCGCGCGCGATCCGTGACTGGGAGGAGGGCCGGAAGCTCCTCTACAGCAAGTTCGGCGTCATCGATCTCGATCACCGCAACCGCGGGCTCGCAACCGCGTCGGCCGCCTACATGGACCAGGTGTGTGCTGAACGCGGTTATGTCGGCCGAGTTATCAGCGTCCGCGGGCCGCACGTCTCGTTCTATGAGCGTGTCGGGTATGTGGAGACGGGCATCGTCAGCGACGACATCATCTGGATGTTTCGAGAAACGCCGACCTGACCATGAAAAAGCCGGCGGCACAGGCGCGCCGCCGGCTGATGATGCCGCATCTCCTGGATGTTCAGGGCGGCGGCGGGGTGAAACTCGTCGGTATTGCGGCTACCTGCTGCAGCAGAGCTGACCGCTTAACGGCTGCCGGCTTCTCATAAGTCTTCTTCATTGGGTCTGTCCCAGTTGACGCGGCGACAGTAGCCGCAACCTCAGCGCGCGACAATTGCCGCCTTTCGGCGTCAGCGAGCCTCCCATAGCTGCTGCAGCCCTGCATCTTGATACGTCATGCGAGGCTTCACGGTGAAACCAAGCATGATGGCGACGGCGACAATCAGCGCCGTCAAGACAAGTCCGTTCATCCTGTAGCCTTATGCCAACCAATCGACGCGAGCCTTAGCCACTACCGGCGCGTGTGGCTGTCGCGCTTCTGCAACACCTCCGACCCTTCGCAATCACCTGCCGCCGGCAGGGGAAAGGACACCCGCCATGGACTTTGTTGGAACCGGGCGACGCCTCGCCGCGGGCGATCTCGGCTATGCCGCGCGCTGGCTCGGCATCGAGACTGCCGTGCTGCTGGCCTTCATGGAAGTTGAGGCGGCGGGGCGGGGCTTCGACAGCCGCAACCGGCCGAAGATGCTGCGCGAGACGCATCGCTTCTATGCCGAGCTCGGGCAGGGGGAGAAGCGAGACGCTGCCGTGCGACAGGGGATCGCGACGCGCAACTGGGTGCGCAACTACCCGCGCGATAGCTATCCCGATCTCACACGCATGATCGCGATCGACGAGACCGCCGCGCTCAAGGCCTGCTCCTGGGGCCTCGGCCAGATCCTCGCATCGAACCACGCCGGCGCGGGCCACCGGACGGCGCAGGAGATGGTGCGCACCGCCATGCAGGGCGAGCGCGAGCAGCTGCTGCAGGTCGTGGCGCTGATGAAGGCGTGGGGCATGCAGCCCATGCTGACGGGCAAGGATTTCACCAAGGCCGACAGCTGGCGCCCTGCAGCGGGGAAGTGGAACGGGCCAGCCTATGCCAGCCACGACTATCACGGGCGCATGGCCACGGCCTACGCCAAGCACGCGAGGAAGGACATGGACGCGATCGGAACCGGCCAGATAGTTCTGCGCAACGGCATGCGCGGCGAAGCGGTGCGGGCGCTGCAGGCGGACCTTGCCGCGCTGGGCTACACATTCTCGCTCGGGATCGACGGGCGCTTCGGCAACGAGACGGAGGGCAACGTCAAGGCGTTCCAGCACGACAGGGGGCTTGTCGACGACGGCCGCGCGGGGCGGCTGACGCTTGCCGCACTCGCCGAGGCTGTCGAGGCCATGCAGACCGATCGCTCGCCGCCTCCGCCCGTCTGGGAAGGCCAGCAGCCGCCTGCGGCACCAACAACGGCGCCGAAGGTCGAACGGCCGCCTGTCGTCGCTCCTGATGGCACTCGCGGCGGTAAGGGCGGCACGATCGCACTTGTCGTCTTCCTGCTCTTCCTCGGCGCGCTCTTCGCCTTCCTGGGGTTTGTGTGATGAACCCGCTCGCCCTGGAACTGGCCGTCGCCATCCTGCAGCCGATCGTCATGTCGGCCGCGTCCGTCGCCGCCGCATGGTTCGTGAAGCGCCTGGCTGACGAGGCGAAGAAGCGAACCGGGATCGAGGTGGAGGCACGGCACCGCGAGGCGCTTCACTCCGCGCTCGAGACAGCGCTCAATGTCGGCCTTCAGCGGCTGGCGCAGCGGGGCAAGGAAGCCTATGACAGCCGCGCCTTCCTGACCGACGGGCTCGACTATGTGCACCGCTCGGTGCCGGATGCTGTGCAGCACTTCGGGGTGTCCGACCGGATGCTCGGGCAGATGCTGACGGCGAAGCTGGCGGCAACCCGGCTTCAGGCGCCGGTGCTGCCGGGAGGCACGCCATGATCATCCTGCGCGGCATCACGGATCACTTTCCGGCGCGGCGACTGGAATGGATCTGCGCTGCCATCATCGCCGCCGTCGGTCTTAGGCTTCTCGACCCGGCCGAGACCTTTTCACAGCCCTCCTTCACCGAACTGGCGCGCTGGGCAGGCGAGGGGACCTGGGGCACGATCATGTTCGCCACAGGCGTAGCGAGGCTGATCGTCCTCGCCTACAACGGGGCGTGGAGGCCGTCGCCGGAGCTGCGCGGGATATTCGCGGCGATCGGCGGGTTGATCTTCCTGTCCTTCGCCTGGGGCATTGCCGCGGCCGGTACGGCCTCTCCCGGTGTGATCACCTACGCCTTCCTCGCTCTCGGGGAACTCTCGAACGTCCGGACCGCGTCCGTTGACGCACGCACGCCTTACCGGGAGCGGTCGAACCATGGAAAGCTTTCTGGCTGAACTGCCCGACTGGGCGCGTACCCTGTTCTATGTCGTCGCCGTGTTGTTTGCCGCAGCCGTCTTCGTCCACGGCAAGTTCCAACCGAGCCGCGGGAAGGCAGAGCCGGGTCGGGAGCACACGCTCGAGGTGGCCGGCGCGCTGGTCGACAGCGGCTCCATCAAGATGCTGACCGCCGCGATCGAGGCCTATACCGCGCTGCTGATCGAACTCCGCCAAGATGATGTGAAGCTGCGGAAGCTCGGACACGAGCTGGTCGAGGCCATGGAGGCACAGACGAAGGAGCTAAGCGAGATCCGGAGCGAGATGCGCGTTCGACGCAACGGCGACCGATAGCTGCCGCTACTTATGCCGTCCCGGTGCCCCTCGCTAGTTATCGGAGCTTCTTTACCTTCAGCGTTAAGCTGAAAGCGGCCGGCGAGGTTGATGCTTTGGAGGTCTCGCCGGCCGGACCGTGCAGGTTATTGGGGGCATCGAGCACGGCACCCAATGTTGCTGTCGAACCTGAGAAAAAGCAATGGCGTCAGAAACAACAGAGGCGGCTTGGTTTAGAAACCGTCATACAAGGGCACGTCGCCAATTATGATCGGTGGCTGCGTCCAGTCACTCGTAGTTCGAATACAGCCTGACCATTTTTATCGGTGACTTCCATGGCCCAATCGCCGAAGTTGCCTGGGCGCCTCGCGACATCCAGAATGGCATCGCCTGCAGCGTGAACGGCTTCTTCGCATGCCATTCTGTCATTTTCCATCTCGGCGGTAACGACGTCAGTCGCACCGCCTGAGCGGGTTTTGAACACGTACCTCATGGATGTGCGAACCCGATCTGCAGCGGAATGTTCCTGCCGGAAACGACATTCCCCGTGCGTTTTCAATGGTGCTCGACGGCATCCTCCGGTCGCGTGGCATCGCCGCCGCTTTCGCGGTCGTGACCAGGCCGGCAGGGTGTGCAGCCCCGCCGGCCATGCCAAGCAGGGGCGGGTCAGGTGGTGCTGCTCGGCGAAGGTTGCAAAGGCGACTTGGTGCGCCTGCTTTTGCCGCGGCGCTTTTCAGGCGGCACGCTGACAAATTCGAACCCGTACATGACCATTTGATGGGCGGTAATCATGCATCCGAGCGTTTCCGCGAGGGGCGCGTTGTCGAAGCTTTTTGCGAGCTGCTCGAGCTTCGTCAAATCTGTGAGAATTCGCTGTTGATGCACGTTCGGTAACGGGGATCTAGAGCCCATGGCAGTCCTCCTAACTCCCATCGCGAAAAGGTACCGAGTCGGGACGCCGAGACAAGAGGCAGGCCTGCGCGTCGTAGTCTTATACCAAATGGGGTAGTGCCGCTCATTTCGGATGCATCCTTGACCTGCTACGCGCTCACCCCTGCTCGCCGCGCAAACACCTCTGCCTCGGACGCATCCGTGAAGTAGGCTCGAACAAACTGCTCGCCGTCGATCAGCACCGACTCATGCCGCGGCGCCATAGACGGATACGCGGCTTCAAACGGCACGCTGCAGTCGAAGACCTCGCGCGGCACTACAACGCTGTACGGCCAAAGCCGCTTGATCCGCTGAATGGTCAGCTCGCCTTTTCGCCTCGTCATTGCCGCCGGCTCCTCGACGGCCGCCAACCCCTTGCGAACCCAAATCCCATTGCGAGGGAGGCGAAGGAAAGCTCGCGCTCGAGGTGGGCGACGTCGGCCGCCAGTGCAGCGATCGCGGCACGAGCGTCGCCGCGAAACTCGACCAGTATTTCATCGACTTCGGCCACGGCTTCGCCGACCGGCGCCGTTGCGGGCTCCGACATGACAGTTGCTCCTGTTCAGATGCGGGCAAGATGCCAACAACGAACGGGCTTGTCGAGGAATTTGTTCCGCTTTCGTTCACGCGTGCGCAGCTCGCGTTACATGGCCTTGTCGCCAGAGCGGCGTCCGCCGGCCGGCATCGACGGCGTCATCGCAGCAGTGAGGCCTCAGTGCTTGCTGCGCGGCTGCCGTGCCCGCTCGATGATCCTCTGCTCGAAGCCTGGCTCATTAAGTGCCTGGGTCATCATCATCGACGATATCGCCATTGCGACGTCGAGCGGCTTCCAGCCAGCCTGCATTGCCTCGATCAAAACGGCTTCCAGTGTCGGTCGCAGCGCTTCGGCACATTCATCGTGGCTCCACAGGCGCGGATCTGCGGATGAAGGTGAGGGGATCGGCATTGGCTGGTCTCCGGGAATGGCCTGCCGAGCATGCATATGCCAGCCTCCTCGGCAAGGATGACGACCCAGAGCGACCTGCTCACACCCGAGTGCCGACGTTCAAAGTTTCACGCTTTGTCCGGTGCTGAATGGGTCGCTGAGGAAAGTCCGAAGTCGCTGATCAGGCGGAGTTTCAATTCGGCCTGTCACGCCGGCATGGGTTGAAGCTGCGGTGGTTGTTTTGGGTCAACCTCTGAAAGCCGTGACGGCTGTAGCACCTCTGCAACATACCAGAAAATTGAGATGCCGATAGGTCAAGCACCTTGCCGAAGGCGCCCGACGCGCGCATCGCTCTGGTGATTGCATTGAGAGGGTGAAATGAAAGCTTTTGGAGAAAGAGGTGCCATCGCTTTGATGGCTGTCGCGCTGACCTCGACAACAGCGCTTGCGGCGGATGTATTTGTAATGCCCGAGCAGGAGGTCATACGATCTGGCCTTGGCTATCGTGTTGGTCTGGCGATCGGCGCAGTGCACAACACCGATGGCGGCTGGGGCGTGGAGAGCAATGGCGGCGCAGCTGAGGATGCTACGCGGTTCGCAGGGTTCGGCGACATTGCCGTAGGTTATGAGTTTACGCCGAACTGGGGTGTGCAGGGTGATTTGGTCGGTGCGCTGATTGATGCGACTGACAGGGGCGATTCCGGTGACTGGACACGCGCCTACGGCCATGCAGCCGGCCATGCCTACTACCGTTTCGACAACTTCCTCGTCGGCGGCTTTGGCGGTTACGGACGTCATGAGGATGACGGCGATTCTGACGAGCGGATGTCCTATTGGTTTGCGGGCGCCGAGGGCAAAATGTTCACCTCTTGGGGCTCCGTCTTTGGTCAGGCCGGATACCTCGATTCGGAAGATGAGTATGATGAGGGTACTCAGGAAGCTCCGTTCGCTCGCCTGGGCATGAATTACTTCGTCTCCGATAATTGGTCTGTTTCGGCGGATGGCGCCATCGCGCTCGGTAATAAGTACGGCGACGATGATTACAACAACCGTATCCTCGACTTCGGCGTGGGGACGGAATATCGCCTCGCTAGCATGCCGATTTCGGTCTTCGGCCGCTACGAATTTACGCAGGTTTCGTACAAGGAAGACGGTGATGACGATCGCTACGGCGACAACTTTCATACCGTCATGGCCGGCGTCCGCTTCCGCTTTGGCGATACGCTGAGAGAAGCCGATCGGGCCCCTGGCTCGCTCGATCTGCCGTCTTTCGGCAAATGGGTCGCCTTCAACGCCAACGAAGTCGAATAGGCAAACAAGCGGTTTGCTCGACGCCCGTCGCTTCCATGAGGCGGCGGGCGTCTTCGTTTTTGGAGTCAGCGTGCCATCCACAGGCTCTCGAAACTAGGGATAACGTGAGCCGAGCGTGGGACACCGCCTCTGTAACCAGTTGATCTGCAACGACCGCCTCAGCGCGGGCGTGGGACAGATCAACGCTGGAGTTCTGCGGCTTTGCTGTTGCTTGGCGATTCCTCTCGACAGACTCGAAGATGCGCGACGAGACGACAGCCGACCGTCGCAACTTGGCGTCTCAAAGCATCCGGATGCGACGTCGGTTGAGAACGACTGAGCAACAAAAGTTGGAACTGCGATCCGGAAACAGTTGGAACTGCGGTCCAACGTACCGCCTAAATGATTGAAATCATGGCGATCCCGGCAGGACTCGAACCTGCGACCATCGGCTTAGAAGGCCGGTGCTCTATCCAGCTGAGCTACGG
>VFQU01001382.1_pt1 | contig 14583 bp, 12 predicted proteins | sample 3512311 | NCBI WGS metagenome assembly VFQU01 (sample SAMN10412377, study PRJNA504923) | tailings metagenome | isolation source: Relicate 3 Philex TSF3 active mining site | place: Philippines: Tuba, Benguet | collected 2017-08-29
CGCCACTACGAACAATGGAGCTGCATTTTTGGGATCACTTAAGTTCCCTTCCTGGTTCACATAATCTCCTATATTGATGTTACGTTGTGTAATCACTCCGGCAAAGGGCGCTATGATTTTTTTGAAACGGATCATCGACTGCCATTTTTGCCAGTTGTTCTGCATGGCCACCCATTTCGCTTTCTCCAAACCTTGGTCCGCCAATACTTCCGAAATGGCTTGGTCGGAAACAGCATTTGTTTTTTGCAAAGATAGGTATCGTTTTGCTGTGACTTCCGCCAATCTGTATTTGGCTTCTTGTGCGTCTAATTCCGATTTTGCTTTGGAATACTCCGCATCTAAGACAGGGACTTGGATTTCCGCCAGCACTGTACCTGTTTGCACTTCGGCTCCGTAGTCTTTGTGCCAAACCTTCACATAACCGGAAACTTGCGAAAAGAGAGGCGCTTCATTCCACGCTTTGATTGTTCCTGGAAGATTTAAAAATTCCATTTCGTCCAGAGGTTTGGGTTGGACAATGGAAACGGTAGGCATCGCCATTTCTTTGGTTTCCTTTTTTAAATCCAAATAACGATAGAATCGAAATCCCAATTGAAACAAAACGTACAAAAGAAAAAGAAACATTCCGTAATGGATTTTATGTTTTTTGGATATGGTAATTTTCATAAGGACCTCTTTGAGGAATCTTCCTCGGCGGGATTTAGTGCTTCTTCTTCCTCTTTTTTGTTTTTCTCGATGGTTTTATCTTCTATTTTGTCTGTGATCAAATCGTCTTCTAATAGGGAAGCTCCTGGGTTTTGTATCACTTTATCTTGAGGGTCTAACCCCGACTTTATTTCCACATAACGATCAGTAACTTTTCCTACGTCTATCGATTTGAAATGAATTCTTTTGTCTTCGGTTAAGGTTGCCACTCTGGTTCCGCTTTCATCGAATACCAAAGCACTTGTAGGTATGGACAACGAATGATTTTCCATTTCATTCGGCCATTGAACATTGGCAATGGATCCGGGCCAGATCGATAGATCTTTGTTTTCGATCAAAAATTGCGCTAAAACGGTTTGCGAACCGGAATCGTATCCTCTTGAATAATTGTAAAATTTTGCCTTCCAAACTCGGTCTCTGAACTGGGAGATTTGAACGGTGACTTCGAACCCTGGCTTCAGCTCAGATACATAAATTTCAGGAACGGACACAAACAGTCGGATCGTATGAATGTCTGCAACAGTGAACAAGTTTTTCTGTCCTTGCCCTTCACTTAAATTTCCTTCCTTGTTTACATACTCTCCTACGTTGATGTTTCTTTGTGTCACGATTCCTGCAAAAGGAGCGCGAATCTCTTTGAAGGAAAGAAACACTTTCTGTTTTTTTACTTGTTCTCCCGTGGCTTTCCATAATGATCTTTCCGCATTCTGACTTGCCTTTGCTACGGATACGGATTGTTCGGATACCGCATTGGATTCCCTTAAAGCATTGTATCTATTCGCGGTGATGTCCGCTAAATCGTATTTCGCTTTCTGAGCTTCCCATTCCGCTTTTGCTTGGGAATATTCCGCATCCAAAATAGGAGCTTGGATGTCCGCAAGCAGTTCTCCTTTTTTCACTTGAGCGCCGTAATCTTTGTACCAATGTTTCACATAACCGGAAACTTGCGCATAAAGAGGAGCTTCATACCAAGGTTTGAGCTGGCCCACAAAGGAAGTGAATGAATCTCTTTGCAAAGGCTCTGGATGGATGAGTATCATTCTATTGGAAAAACTTTCCGGTTCTTTTTCCTTGGAACAGAAGGAGAATGAAATTGAGAAAACAAGTAGTAAAACAGGGATTTGTTTTACTGCGAAATTCTTTTGTGACTTTCTTGGTTTCATTTTTTTCCTCTCTTGGGTGGAGTAACAGGAGTAAGGTTCGGACTTGTGGAAAAACCGGAAGGAGTTTCCTTGTAATAAACGATGGCATAAACACAAGGCACAAAGAAGAGAGTGGCAAAGGTAGCGACTGTGAGTCCGCCAATGACTGCAATTCCCAACGGCGCATTTTGCGAGTTACTGAAAGCCATAGGCACCATACCGATGATCATTGCGGAAGCGGTCATGATCACCGGTCGGATTCTAGCATAACCTGCTTCAATGGCCGCTTCAAGCGCTTTACCATGTTCTAAAAATCGTTCTCTCGCATAGGAAACCACCAAAATGGAGTTAGCTGTAGCAGTGCCCATACACATAATCGCTCCGGTCAGCGCAGGAACGGAAATGTTCGTGTCCGTCAAAAATAAAGTCCAAGAGATTCCCGCCAAAGCTCCCGGTAAGGCGGTGATGATGATGAACGGATCCGTCCAACTTTGAAAATTGACTACGATCAAAAGGTAAACGAGCACGATGGCTAAACTCAAACCTGCAATTAATTCAACATAGGCGATCTTCATTGTTTCCGCCTGTCCGTGGATTTCTACTGCAGCTCCTCTGGGAAGTTCCGACTTCAGTGCATCTACCGCTTTCTGGACGTCGGAAAGAACACTTCCCACATCCCTTCCTTCCGCCGAAACATAGATATCGATCAGTGAAAGTAAATTGTGGTGAGTGATGAGTCCGGGTGTTCCTGTTGCAGTTAGGCGGGCGATGTTCCCCAGCATCTGAACGGAAGAACTGTCTTTGTCGAAATCTCCCGTATTCACGGGAACAGTCAGTAAATCTTGGGTTCGTTTCATTTGCAGCTGAGGAACGTAAATATTCACCTGATAGGAAATCCCGGTTTTGCGATCCAGCCAATACTTTTGATCGATCTGTTGGCTGCCGGAAGTGGTGAGCAGCATATTTTCTGCCAGGGATTTTAAAGGTAAGCTTACATTCAAACCCAGACTGCGGTTTCCTTCCACAAGCAATGTTGGTGTATTCATTGTTTGGTGAATCACTACGTCCGCAGAACCTGTGATTTCTCTCAGTTTGGATTGTAGTTTTCTGGAATATTTGAAGTTTTCTTCCAAATCGAGACCGTTGATCTGAACATCTATCGGTGCGGGCGAGCCGAAATTTAAAATAACGGAAGTCAGATCCGCCGGTTGGAAGGTGAATATGGTTCCAGGATAAAGTTTGGCTAGTTCCTTTCTCAACCGTTTCCTATAATCCCAAACGGGCGAGGATTCGTTCTTTAACGAGATTGTGATGTCACAGTCCTGAGAACCGATGGTGGGAGTAGGGATAAAAGCCATGTTATGCGGACTCACAACGGGAAGACCGCAGTTGCTCAGAACATTTTCCACTTTTCCCGGTAATATTTTTTTGATGTCTTCTGCGACCAATGTGGCGATCCTTCCTGTCACTTCGAGACGAGTGCCTAACGGAGCGCGCATATGCATTTGGATCGTACCGGATTTGATTTCCGGGAAAAAGTCCCTTCCCAGAAAAAAGAGGAAGCCGAGAGAAGAGATCGCAATGAGAAGAAATATTTTTACGAACCTTACACGATGTTCGATCACTTTCTTTAAAAGGATGTGGTAATCTTCTCTCATCGTGTTGAATTTAGTTTCAAAACCTTTTTGGAAAGCTTTCAAAAAATGCAAAACCATGGAAAGAGGACCTTTGGGAACTTTATGTTCTTCATGATGTACCGTATGAGAGTGTTCTTGTAACATAAATTTCGCCATAGTAGGAACAAGAGTTCTCGAAAGTAAAAAGGAAGCCAACATGGCGAACATAACAGCTTTTGCCATCGGCATAAAAAGCCATCCGGAAACCCCTGTTAATTGGAATAGAGGCAACCAAACGATTACGATGGCAAGGGTTGCCACGAAGGTAGGGATCACAATTTCATTTGCGGCATCTATGATGGCGGTTTCTAAAGGTTTCCTCCTCTCCAAGTGAGTGTCTATGTTTTCAATCATCACCGTGGCATCATCCACAAGGATTCCCACCGCTAATGCCAAACCTCCTAAGGTCATAATATTGATGGTTTCTCCTGTTAGATGGAGAAGGATCAAGGAACAGAGCAGGGAAAGAGGGATGGATGTGGCGATGATGGCAGTGGCTCTCCAGGAACCTAAAAACAAAAGTACAGCGACTCCCGTAAGTGCCGAAGCAAGCACCATTTCATGAACTACATTTTCAATGGAGTCTTCCACGAATACGGAAGCGTCGTTTAGGATTTTGAATTCCACATCGGGAGGGGCGATGGATTTGATTCTAGGAAGCATGTCTTTGATCCCTTCCACAACTTCCAGAGTAGAAGCATCACCGCTTTTCATCACAACGATGACGACGGATTGTTTTCCATCCACCAAAACGGAGTTCAATTGAGGGGGGCCCGCTAAGGCCACATTGCCTACGTCTCTCATAAAGATGGTTCTAGTTCCGTCCGATTTGATCGGTATATGATTGAAATCTTCCACCTGCATCGGCATGGCATTCGTCATAACCATCCAATCCGTTTTTCCTATTTTTTGGTCCCCTGCAGGAAGAACTAAACTTTGTTCATTGAATGCATGATAAACGTCCAAAGGAGATAAATTTCTAGCCATTAACTTTTGTTTGTCTAGGGAGACCAAAAGCTGCATCGGCGTTCCCCCGTAAGGCTGGGGTATGATGGCTCCAGGAATCGTCACAAGTAAGGAGCGAATTCTCATAAAGGCTAGATTATAAAGTTCCGCAGGAGTCATTGAGTTGGATGTCACTTGGAGCATTGCGACAGGAACCGAAGACGCTTCCAAGCGCATGACCATAGGCGGAGAAATGTCCGGCGGCAAAGAGTTTACTACTGTTTGGGAAATCGCGGTGATTTCTGCCTCCGCACCCGCTAAATTTGTCTCCGGGTGTAGTTCAATATTGATGATGCTGCTTCCGTAAAAGGATCTACTGTCTATGCTTTTGATCCCTTCCACGGTTGTGGTAAGTGCTCTTTCAAAAACGGAAGTGATTCTACCGGAAACATCTTCCGGAAGCATGCCTTGATACACCCAAACGACTGATATGACTGGGATTTTAATTCCTGGAAATACATCCGTAGGAGCTTTCCGTATGGTTTGAACTCCGAATAGAACGATGAGGATGGACATCACAATAAAGGTATAGGGTCGATTCAGCGCAATTTTAACGATCTCGTTCATTTAATTTCTCCGTTTTGGAAAGGAATGGGAATTGTGAGATCCTGTTTCTCTTTCTTCTCATTTAAATCAGGGTTGGGGACATCTTTGGATTTTTGGATTTTGTCAGGATCTCCTAACACAGGAAAGGGTTGGATTTCATCATCGCCCGGCATATGTTCTTTTTGCCATCCGCCGCCTAACGAACGAACCAGAGAAACGGTTGCAGTGAGGAAATCCGTTTTGACTTGCACTACGCTTAACTTGGATTCCAAAGTGGACAGCTGCGCATAGAGAATCTCCATACTGTTGCTGAGACCGGCAGTATAAAGTTGAGTGGTCATCTCTTGGGTTAGAAATGCCATCTCTACCGCCTTTTCCAATTTTTCAGTTTCTAAATATAGATACTGCGTTTGGGTGAGATTGTTTTCCACTTCACGAAAGGCGTTGAGAACCGTAGAACGATAGAGATCTTCCGTTTCTCTGTAAACGGACCAAGCTTGTTGTAATTGGGCTCTTCGATACCCTCCTTGGAATAAGGGAACACTTGCCATGGAACCGTAAGACCAATATCCGTTGGAAAGATTGAGAAGATCTTTGCCTCCTTCAAACCCTCCTTTCAAACCGAAGGAAACGTTTGGAAAAAAAGCGGCTTTTGCAATTCCTATCTCTCTATTTGCCCTTGCCATTCTTCTTTCTGCCGAGGCAATATCCGGTCTTCTTTCCAATAATTTAGCAGGAAGAAGGAGGGGGAGTTTGAAACGAACCGCATTTAGGTTGGAATTTTCCGGAATATGAAATTGCGTAGGAGTTCGATTCACTAAAATCGCGATTGCGTTTTCTATAATTTTCCTTTGGCTTAGGATTTCGAAACGTCTCGCTTCGGTTGTTTTTAAAAGATATTCCGCTCGATAAACATCGATTTTCGGCGATAATCCTCCTTTAAATCTTTGGTTCACCAGCTCTAATAGTTTTTCATAATATTGAATGGAAAGGTCGTAGGTTTCTTTTTTTGCATCTAAACCGCGTAACAAAAAGAAATCGGTGGCAAGCTCGGATTGTAAACTCAATCTGGCGAGCGCATATTGAGCGGCAACCGATTCCGCTTCGTAAATTTTAGCCCAAGTTTCATTTCGGATGCTGGACCAAAAATCCGGTTCCCAACTGGCAAAAGAACCTAAAGTAAGATTTTTGTCGTGTGTGGGATCCAAAGGACCGCGAAAGAGAGCATCTTCCGATTGTTTGTTGTTAGATGCTCCAAAGCCGATTCCCAAATTGGGAATCAATTTGGATCTTGACTTCATCACCATGTCTCTCGCTTGAAGAAATCTTTCTCCAGCTGCCTGTAAATCCGGATTGGAAACGAGTGCTTCCTCTTCCAATTGATTCAGAACTGGGTCGCCGAAAAGTTTCCACCAATCCTGAGGGAGTTCTTCTCCTCCCGGATTCGCTTTGACAAAGGGTCCATCCCCCTGCCAAGAATCCGGTACTACAAATTGAGTCGGCTCATATTTGGGTGCCAGATTGATAAATGCACCATTCAAACAGCCGGAAAAGGACAACACGAAACCGATAAGAATGGCTCGTTGGATCTGAGTCAGCATATAATCCTCGTTTTTTTTCTTGAAAAGACCGCCAAACTCTACGTTAGGGTAGAGCCGTACTCTAAATGTTAGTATTCGGCTTAGACGAGGGGAGGTGGGAGATTTGTATAATGGTGTGCTAAAAAAGAAGAAAGTGCTTTGGAGTGGGAGCCTGAATTTAAGAGGAAAGATACCTTTTGGGTTACAGAAAGAACGGAATGGAGAACCGGATTCAGTAAATCGAAAGAGAAATTAACTTCTTCTCTTTCTTCCTGCTCGGAAGATTCCACAAGAACGTGTGTGGAATTTCTGTCTGTAATTCCCGTTTCGTATTTGTGAAATTCAAAGGATGCCAAGGACAGGAAAACTACGCTCAGGGAGGAGAGCAGTAGAAGGGAACGTTTTATGTTTCTTGGCAAGAACATGACTGACATCCTATATTTCCTTAGTCTGTTTCCCCCTCTCCTTTGGCAATCTTTTTTATAAAAATTCTAAATTTACTTTCGAGACTGCCTGACGTAGATTTTGGGATTCTTTTATATGGTTCAGAGTTTTCGGCGGGATAGATCGGGGGACTGACATATTTCCTCTCTGGCTATAGTGGCATATCATACTTGCTAATCGAGACTATTAATTTCGATATATTTGCAAATTATCATGAGCTTGGTATTTACTTTAAAATTTCTATATACAATTGGTATATATGAGAGTGTGTGCTGAAAAAATCGCACATGTCGTATGTTTTATGGGCGAATCTCTAAAAACTTACATAGTGAGGAATCTCAAGCTTGGTTATTTAAGTCGGTTTATCGATTCCAACCTTAAACAGATTCGTTAAATACAAAATAGAAATAATCAAATCGTATTCTTTTTAAGTTTTTCATATCATTTCGTGATTAGAATTTAGGGAATTTTCATAAATAGTACAATCGTTTTACGAACATTTTTCTTTGTTAGTAGGATTGTTTGTTTTTTTTGAGGGTTTGGAAAATGAATCGACAAGGAAGTATGTTGCCGTTAACTTAACGGCCTGTAAGGTGTTTTTTCTTGCTATGGTGTATGCATAAGGTTACTCAAGTATTTAACTTGAGTAACTGGCGCAACAAAGACTTCTCTAATAAATTAAAACGAGGATATTTAATTATGAAACTTTTACTATCAATGATCTTTTTTTTGTATTTAATAAACTGTGCATCAACTTTACACGTATACGGTTTGGATGAGCATAAAAATATTAAGGAAGAAAAAGGGATTCCATTTGCGGTATCCATACTGGTTGAAGTCACGGAAGAAACCACATATGAAATTGATCCTAAAATCCCGAGTTCTCGGCCAGACTATAAAACGATTCAAGCACTGTGCAAACCGACCCAATTGATAAAGCATGAAATGTTTCCGTTAGGTGATACAAAGTATATTAACTTCGAGCCGTCTTGGATCTCTAAAAGTGAATTTTCCGTTAGTTTTGCGGATAATGGTTCTTTAAAAGGAGTTACCCTTAATTCAGATCCAACTGCGTCCATAGAAACTGCCACAAATCTTTTGAAATCCTTTATTCCTACTAATACTACAGTATCATCGGGAGAATCTAGTAGTCCAACGACTGCAGCTACTGTCAATCTGGAAGAGCAAAGAAAGAAGGTATGCATTATCAAATCCTTAAAAAAAACAATTAAGCGCATTTAGCTCGGCAGATTTAAAATTAGAGAAAGGATATTTTTATAAGAAACTTGAAGTTACCCAAAATCCTTTTATCTTAGGATGCTTTTTAAGTTGCACCACTGCTAGCCTGGAAGAAAGTCTGGCATATCTGGTTTGATCTGGCCCTACTTAGTGTTTCATCGAAGGGGAAAAATGTTCTTTTCTGTGAAGATGGTGACGAGAGTCTGGTGGGGCAAAGTTTTATTTTTTGCAATAACGAGACAGGAGATGATTCATCGTGAGCCGTCCTTTTAAAGTTTTAGGCATTCAACAAGTTGCGATCGGAGGAGAATCCAAAGATAAGCTAACTAATTTCTGGGTAGATATTTTGGGACTAACCAAAGTGTCCGATTACAAAAGTGAAAAGGAAAATGTAGATGAAGATATTCTATCTTTAGGAAACGGTCCTTATAAGATAGAAATCGATTTGATGCAGCCGATCGATCCGAACAAAAGCCCTAAAGTGCACGATCCGAAACTCAACCATATCGGTCTTTGGATCGACGATCTTTCTAAGGCAGTGGAATGGCTGACAGCAAAAGGAGTTCGTTTTACTCCCGGCGGAATTCGCAAAGGTGCCAGTGGGTTTGATGTATGTTTCATCCATCCCAAAGGCAACGATGAATTTCCTCTTTGCAGCGAAGGCGTATTAGTCGAGCTTGTCCAAGCCCCCGCGGACGTCATCAAGGCCCTTGGATAACGATTTATCTCCCTTAAAGAAAATCCAAATCAGATAAAAAACGAGGGCAAGGATGGTCAGGATGACGAACTGGGTCAAATGGACTACAGTCGCATAAACGAATCCTTCGCCCGAATCTCTTCCTAAAATCAAAAAGCCTGAAATCAGCGCCGCATGAAACACTCCGATTCCGGATGGTGCGGAAGGGATCGCCACTCCCATTCCTCCTAGGAACATAAACAGAAGCGCTTCCAAAAAGCTGATTTCCATTCCTATCAGTTGACCTGCCAACCAATAAGAAATGGCATACCCGCACACCCAAGTCGGCAGGGAAATCAGTAGAGGTTTGGCGAGCTTATCTCCTCTTAGGAATTCACTGAATTCAACTACTTGATGGTCGAATCTGGTATCATAAAGCTCTTGTTTGCCGATGATGGAAAATAGTTTGCGGAATAAACTGCGGATCGGTTCTAAAAAATAACGAATTGCCAATAAACCCAAGATCATTCCTGTAATGACCAGAGTGGATAAAAAGAGTAGGCTTAAATTTTTACTTTGGCCTAAACCTAGTAAAAACAAAACGGTTGCTCCCACTAAAACGACAGATCCCAGATCCATCACCTTTTCCAAAAAGATTTTGGACACAAGGTTCGTTAAAGGAAGGTTTGTTTCTCTTTTATTGATCATCAGTCGAACAACATCTCCTCCTCTAGCAGGAAGGAGCATATTCAAACCGACTCCTATGACTGCGGAAGAGAGTGAACTCCAGAAGCCGATTTTCTTTTCCAAAAGATATTGCCATCTCAGTGCGAAAGGAAGGAAAGCCCAAAGATTGGAAAGAAAAAGAAGGGGTAGAATCTCCCAACGGATTTTCCCTTCCAATCTTGCGAATTCGTTGATATCGAAATTTTTAAATAAAAAATATACCGCAATTCCTGAGATGCCTATGCCTAAAATCCATTTTTTCATTCGATTTTTTACCTGATCAACCCGGCGGCCAAGCTAGATGTCTTCCGCCTAATACATGAAAGTGGATATGATGTACTGTTTGTCCGCCGTGGTCTCCGCAATTGTTTACGACTCTGTATCCTTTTTCATTCACTCCGAAGGATTTCGTGAGTTTAGGAATGGTTTCGAAAATTTTGGAAAGAAAACGGGAGTTTTCCGAATTGATTTCGTTGGCGCTTGCTATATGAGTTTTGGGAATCACCAATAGATGGAGAGGTGCTTGAGGAGTGATGTCGTGAAAAGCGATGATATCCTCGTCCTGATATTCTATTTTTGCGGGAATTTCCCCTTTTGCGATTTTGCAAAAGATACAATTTTCGTTCGTCATTTCTGACCTCCTAAGTTTGAAAATACCAAGCAAGCCGCCCCTAGGCTTCCCGCAAAATTTTTACCGACTTCGATTTTCAATCGTTCGTTTAGAACGGGAAAAATCCTCTTTCTGATTTCTTTCGAGAGTCGTTCTCCGTATAAGTTCCATGAGGCGGTGATCCCTCCCACAAATACGATCGATTCTGGGTTGAGTATGTGGATCGCTCCTCTGACTGCTTCCGCTAGACAGATAATTCCGAAGTCCAGAATCTCTTTCGCATTTGCATCGTTAGAGGAAACTTTTTGAAAAAACTCTTCCGCATTTTTCAGGGAGACTCCCGTTTTTTCCGAATATCTTCCTAAAAACCCTCTTGTGGAAAAATAACTTTCCACACATCCTCTTCCTCCGCATCCGCAGACGGCTCCGTCGATCACAACGGTAGTGTGTCCGATTTCGACTCCGTTTCCTTGGAATCCTGAAAAAAGTTTTTTTCGTTCCACAAAACCGCCTCCGATCCCTGTTCCTAAGGTGAGGATCAGTTGGGAATCGGTGTGGGATTGGGAACCGAAGATAGATTCGCCTAATGCGGCACAGTTGGCATCGTTATTATAATAAACCGGTAAGGAAGAGAAAGATTCTATTTTCTCTTTTAAAGGAATGTTTTTTAAACTTGGCATGTTCGCACTGGAGATCAAAATTCCTTTGTCTGCATCGATTGGCCCCGGGGAACCGATTCCGATCCCTTTGATATTCGGATCTCCTAATAAAGGAAGGATGGCTGCTTTGACCGTGTCGATAAAACTATCTTCGTTTAGGGGAGAAGGAATCGGCTGTTTGGATTCTTTTTTTTCTTTTCCTTCTTTGTCGAACAGACCCGCTTTGACGGATCCTCCTCCTATATCGACTCCGATGGCTAGTTCGCTCATCATTTCCCTTTGATCACTTGGTCGAATTGACCCGCTTTCATTTCGTAGATCGTCTGGGCGTCGTATGCCAATTTCATATCGTGAGTGACTAAGATGATGGACAGATTTTTTTTGTTAAATTCGTTTAACAATAGTTGTACGAGATAACTGTTTTCAGGGTCAAGATCCCCGGACGGTTCGTCCGCGAATAAAATGGAAGGATCATTGATCAGAGAACGAGCGATTGCCGTTTTTTGGATCTGTCCTCCGGAAAGTTCTCTGGGAAGTTTGTTTTGGATATTTTCCAATTTCAAATGTTCTATTAAGTAGGTGCATTTTCTTTGGTATTCCGCATTGGAAAACTTTCTTGTGAAAAGGGCAGGGAGAAGAATGTTTTCTCTTACGTTCAGGTTACCGACTAACTCTGAAAATTGGAATACCAATCCCAGTTCGGAGGCTCTCATTTCCGCAAGTTCCTTTTTGGACAATTGCCCAAGTCTTTTGTTATCGAACAAAATGTCCCCTTCCGTAGGAGACAACATCCCCGTCAGAAGAGAAAGAAGAGTTGTTTTTCCTGACCCGGAGGGTCCGATGATGGCAACGTAGTCCCCTTGGTTGATGTCGAAGGAGATGGAACGAACTGCGAATTCTTTCCCGTAGGTTTTAGTGAGATTGTGGACCCGGAGCAACATTATTTTTGTCTCCGTATGGAGCGGTAAGGATCTACAAAACTACTGAGTCCGATTGTGGGAAAAGAGACTACAAAACCTAAAAGTATGAAAAAAGCGGTACCTGTTCCCCAACTCATGAATTCCAAACTCAGGGTCCAGTCTCCAGGAGGGGAAATGAGTTTCCCTAAAAAGAATCCTACCAGAGAACTGGGAGAAAATAATAGAAATAAGACCAAAGTGTGCAGCCAAATACAGCCTAAACGGTTCCCTCCGACCGCCATCATCACCCCGATATCACCTAAACGGTGCAAGGAATGAAAAAAGAAAAGGCTAGTGAGGGAGAGTAGGCTTGAATAAAAAAGAATTTGGGGAGTTTTGTCAAAGGAAACGATACTAGATAAAGAGATACCACCGAATAAAGACAAATGAATTCGTACAGAGAGATAAAATACAAAAAAGAGCAGGCTGGCGGTCAGACCATAGGCCAGAGAGTAGAGGCGATCTCGCAAAAGAATCCTCCATGCAAACGAAAAATAGGAAAGTGGTGTCACTGTAAGGACAGGTTTAACCTGGTTCTGATTTTTACCAACTAAAATAGGATTCTAGGAAGTAAGCGAAATTGGCATTTTTTATCTTTGTGGGAATCGGGCTGATATTACTCGGTTTTTTGCTCACATTCATCATAACTCAAAAAAGAGATGGTTACAGCAAAGCACTCAGTTTGGCTGCTTTGGGGAATTATCTGGACGCTAGAGCCATCGTCCGCGAAAAACTGGAAGAAGATCATCAAAATCCTTACGGACATTATGTGATGGCAAAAATCTATTCGATGGAGAACGATCCGTTGAATGAAGCCAAACATTTGGAAATCATAAAGAAAAATAACCGTTATACGAAAGAAATCGATCTTGTTACAGTCTCCAACAGAGTCGCTGATATTTATTATAATAAGGATTATTTCGAAGAATCTTTCTTTCACTACCTGGACACTTTGCAAACGGACAGATCCAATCCTACCGCATGTATGAGATTGGGTTTTATGGCACTCGGACAGAAAGAATTCAAAATAGCGGATCATTTTTTCGAAAGACTCCCTGAAGAAAAAATGAATTCTTCCCTCTACTTCATTGCCAGAGGAGTGATCTCAGGAGTGACTGGAGCGGGAAAAGAAAGGGAATATTTCGAAAAAGCATATCAATTGGAAAAATCAGCAGTGTCAGGGTTTTTATATGCGATTTCACTTTCCCGCGAAAACAAACATAAGGAAGCAGTGAAAATCGCATCCACTATCTCCGATCAAGTGGAAGACGAATACGTTCGTTATACGATCTTTCAGTTTTTGATGACAGAAGCCATCCTGCAGCAAAACTTTCCCGACGCTCTTAAATACTCCAGGCTTTGTATGGAAATGGCAAAGTTAGGCGGTTGGACGAGTGAGTCCATAGAAAGTAATATCCATTTCGCAATGGTATGTGTGTATATGGGAAGATACGAAGACGCTTCCGAATATCTGATCGAAGCGGAAAGCGAAAGATTGGATGATCCGGAAGTGGTCGCACTTGCGAATTTAAAATACAAATTGGAAAGGGAGCTGGGAAATCTGGACAGTCTTTCTCATGAATACGATTTGACCAGAGAGCTGAATCTTTTATCCGTAACTCTTTTTCCTAACTCACGTTATTTTGAACTCAGTGGAATGAGATCATCCAAACCGTTCAATATCAAAGGTTTGGTGGACGACAACGGGAAAAAAATCGCAGGCAAATTAGATATGGTCGGCCTGGATAAATTCGAAAAGTTCATCGCAATGACAGGCACTCAATTCAAAAACCAAGCCACTAGAATCATTTTGGCAATGGGATACAGAGTCACGAAAGAACTGGGAAATACGGACGGAGAAGGCGTGAACCTTTTGGGCTCTTCCAAAGAGAATGTGGACCAGAGAGCTTTGTTTCGTGTAAGAAAATGGAAAGATGCGAAAGTATCCGACGTATTCCTCAGAGAGATGGTGGGGCAAATGCAGGAGTTAGGTGCAAGCAAAGGTTATGTGATCGGGAACTTCGAAGTGACTGAGGGCGGTAAAAAGATCATCGCATCCAGCGCTAACTCTTTGGAGATCATCAACGGAGATAAATTCGAAGATCTTTTGGAAAGGACAATGTAATGTATATTAAACATTTTGTATCTTTCGTATTTCTGGTTTGTTTTTTGGTTCGATGTAACTCTTTCGAGGCAAAGGCAGGAACCAGGGAAATGGATCCTATATTAGCAGCCCCTCTTGTCTGTCCTTTTTCTGTCGAGATAGGTACGATCTACGGCAAACAAGGAAAACCGGAAGATGCAAAACTCATCTTATCTCTGATTGAAATCCTTCTTTCCGATATATGTGCTGGGAACTTAAATCATCTTCCCGAATGGGTACATCCTGAAACGGGACTTTTTGTGGATGCGAAAGGTCATTGGACAAAAGATGAAGTTCTGAAAGATCTCGCAGATCCCAAAGGGTATTTTGCCACCAATTTTTGGAGAGGCGATTTGTTAGACGAGAAAAAAAAGACCACTGGAAATCTCACCATCCAAAAAGCGTTTCAATCCGCAAAATTGATTTATGTGGATTATTTTTTCGATTCCTCCCTTGAATCGGAAGTTCAATTC
>VFQU01001384.1_pt1 | contig 14559 bp, 13 predicted proteins | sample 3512311 | NCBI WGS metagenome assembly VFQU01 (sample SAMN10412377, study PRJNA504923) | tailings metagenome | isolation source: Relicate 3 Philex TSF3 active mining site | place: Philippines: Tuba, Benguet | collected 2017-08-29
CCACCGCCTGCGCCACCGCCTCGGCAGGCAGGCCCTTGGCCTGCAGCTCCTGACGCACACGCGATGCGCCGAGACGAATCGCCCGGCGGTGCACCACGGAGTCGACTACACGCTGTTCGTCGATGAAGCCCTTGGCCTGCAATTCATCCAGCGCCCGGGCAAGTTCACCCGGCGTTTCCTCGTGCGTGGCGAGCTTGCGTTGCAGCTCGGCCCGCGAGTGTTCGCGCTGCGCCAGCAGGCGCAGCGCGCGGCCCTTGAGCGAGGGCTTGTCGAAGCCCACGGCCGATCAGGCGTCGGCCGCTTCGGCTTTGGCCTTGCGACCCTTGGCCGGCGCTGCCTCTTCTGCTTCGGGTGCTTCGTCCGTCGGCAGCAGGCGCACACCCAGGGCTTCGCGCACTTTGTTCTCGATCTCGATGCGCAATTCGGGGTTCTCACGCAGGAATTCGCGCGAGTTGTCGCGCCCCTGGCCGATCTTCTCGCCGTTGTAGGCGTACCAGGCGCCGGATTTCTCGACCACGCGGTGCAGCACGCCGAGGTCGAGGATCTCGCCTTCGCGGCTGATGCCTTCGCCGAACAGGATGTCGAATTCGGCCGTCTTGAACGGGGGCGAGACCTTGTTCTTGACCACCTTGACCTTGGTCTCGTTGCCGATCGCCTCTTCGCCCTTCTTGATGGTGCCAGTGCGGCGGATGTCCAGGCGCACCGAGGCGTAGAACTTGAGCGCGTTGCCACCGGTGGTGGTCTCGGGGCTGCCGAACATCACGCCGATCTTCATGCGGATCTGGTTGATGAAGATGACCATGCAGTTGGTCTTCTTGATGGTGGCGGTGAGCTTGCGCAGGGCCTGGCTCATCAGGCGCGCCTGCAGGCCGGGCAGGCTGTCGCCCATCTCGCCCTCGATCTCGGCCTTGGGTGTGAGCGCGGCCACCGAGTCCACCACCACCAGATCGACCGCGCCGGAGCGCACCAGCGAGTCGACGATCTCCAGCGCCTGTTCGCCGGTATCGGGCTGGCTGATCAGCAGCTCCTGCAGATTCACGCCCAGCTTCTGCGCGTACTGCACGTCCAGCGCATGCTCGGCGTCCACAAAGGCGCAGGTGCCGGCCAGGCGTTGCATCTCGGCAATGACCTGCAGGGTGAGCGTGGTCTTGCCGGACGATTCCGGGCCGTAGATCTCGATCACGCGGCCGCGCGGCAGGCCGCCGACGCCGAGCGCGATGTCCAGCCCCAGCGAGCCGGTGGAGACAACCTGGATGTCTTCGATCACCTCGCCCTCGCCGAGCTTCATGATCGTGCCCTTGCCGAACTGCTTTTCGATCTGGGCCAGTGCGGCCTGCAGGGCTTTGGCCTTTTCGCTGTTGAGGGCGGCGTTCTTGACGGGTGCATCCATTCGATGGCTCCTGAGCGGTGAGTGGGTATTGACTTTGCGGCGAACCGCTTGACCTGTGATCACATCCAGCACTGGATGCATGGCCAGCAGTGTAGCGGCCCAATACCCAATGGCAACCTCAATATTTGGTCAGTTTGCCTTACCATTTGCCGCCATGAATGCCCTGCCCGACGACCGCTGGCGAGGCGGCCACCTGGGCCGGCTGCTGGGCGACGCGCTGCGCCGCTTCGATGCCCGCGTGCTGCACCTCATGGCGCACGACGCGCAGGTGCCGCTGGCGCTGTCCAACCTCGCCGCGCGCGACCAGGTGGGTGCCGCGCACGTGCACATCACGCGCCATCTCTCGCTGCGCGGCTCACGGCTGACCGAGCTGGCGCACAACGCCGGCATGAGCAAGCAGGCCATGGGCGACCTGGTGGTGCAGTGCGAGGCCTGGGGCCTGGTGCGGCGCGAGGCCGATCCGCTCGACGCACGGGCGCGGCGCATTGTTTTCACTCCCGACGGGCTGCTCTGGCTCGACGCCTTCCGGCGCGCCGTGGCGCGCGCCGAGGCCGAGTTCGCCACGCAGGTCGGTGGCGACGTGGCCACCGTGGTGGCTCTCGGCCTGGAGGCCTATGCCCAGGCCTGAGCCGGTCAGCGCCATGGCAGGAGGCAAACCTACAATGGCCCGCACACAACGAGGAGACCCGCCATGCGCATCCTGATTGCCGAGGATGACCAGGTGCTGGCCGACGGCCTGTTGCGCAGCCTGCGCGCCACCGGCGCGGCGGTGGACCACGTCGCCAGCGGTACCGAGGCCGACGCCGCCCTGCTGACGAACAACGAGTTCGACCTGCTCATCCTCGATCTCGGCCTGCCACGCCTGCACGGGCTGGAGGTGCTCAAGCGTCTGCGCTCGCGCGGCTCGGCCATGCCGGTGCTCATCCTCACCGCGACGGACAGCGTGGAAGAACGCGTCAAGGGGCTGGATCTCGGCGCCGACGACTACATGGCCAAGCCGTTCTCGCTACAGGAACTCGAAGCGCGCGTGCGGGCACTCTCACGCCGCGGTATGGGCGGCAGCACCAACACCATCCGCCACGGCCCGCTGGAATACGACCAGGCCGGCCGCGTGGCCACCATCGACGGCAAGATGGTGGAACTCTCGGCGCGTGAACTCGGTTTGCTCGAGGTGCTGCTGCAGCGCGCCGGCCGCCTGGTCAGCAAGGATCAGCTCGTGGAACGCCTCTGCGAATGGGGCGAAGAGGTGAGCAACAACGCGATCGAGGTCTACATCCATCGCCTGCGCAAGAAGATCGAAAAAGGGCCGATCCGCATCGCCACCGTGCGCGGGCTCGGCTACTGCCTGGAGAAGGTGTGACCCTGCCCGCGCCGGAGCTGCGCGCCGGCGCGACGGCCGAAGACGGGCCGCCGCGCGAGCGCGCCACCGGCGAAGCCGCCCTGCCTACCGAGCGCCGTGCCAGCCCGATGTCCTTCGGGCTGTTCCAGCGTGAACAGCGCAGCCTGTTCGGCGAGATCCTGGACTGGATGCTCACGCCGCTGCTGCTGCTGTGGCCACTGTCGCTCGCCCTTACCTGGATCGTTGCGCAAGGCATTGCCAACAAACCGTTCGACCGCGCGCTGGAGTTCAACCTGCAGGCGCTGGCGCAACTGGTGGTGGTGCGCAACGGTGAAGCGCGTTTCGAACTCGACAGCCAGGCGCGCGAGCTGTTGCGCGCCGATGAGACCGATCTCCTGTACTACCAGCTGCGCAATGCGCGCGGCGAACACATCGGCGGCGAAGTCGACCTGCCTTCTCCGCCGCTGGACGACGTGCCCGAGGCCGGTCGCGTGCGCCAGCGCGACGACATCATGCGCGGCAACACGGTCAGGGTGGCCTACACCTGGCTCGCGCGGCCCGACCCGCTGCGCCCGGTCTTGCTGCAAGTGGCCGAGACAACAGGCCGGCGCTCCACATTGGCCAACGAGATCATCAAGGGTGTGATGGTCCCTCAGTTCGTGATCCTGCCGCTGGCGGTGTTGCTGGTGTGGCTGGCGCTGGTGCGCGGCATCCGCCCGCTGTCCGACCTGGAGCAGCGCATTCGCGCGCGCCGGCCTGACGACCTGCGCCCGATCGAGGAACTCGATGTGCCGCAGGAGGTGGCCCCGCTGGTGTCCTCCATCAACGATCTGCTCGCGCGGCTGAAGGTTTCGCTGAACACACAGCGCCGTTTCCTGGCCGATGCGGCCCACCAGCTCAAGACCCCGCTGGCCGGCCTGCGCATGCAAGCCGAGCTGGCCCAACGCGAAGCCGATCCGGCCGGCCTGCGCGCCTCGTTGCAGCAGATCGCACGCTCGGCCGTTCGCGCCAACCACACCGTGAGCCAGTTGCTTGCCCTGGCGCGTGCGGAAACCACAGGCCGCGCACTGCCCAGCGGCCCGGTGGATCTGGCGCGCCTGGTGGCCGGCGTGGTGCGCGACTCGGTGCCGCGCGCGCTCGAACACGGCGTGGACCTCGGCCTCGAAGGGGTCGGCGAGGTGCCCGCCGACATGTTGATCACCGGCAACCCCACCCTGCTGCAGGAGATGGTGCGCAACCTGGTGGACAACGCCGTCGCCTACAGCGGCAAGGGCGGCATCGTCACCGCGCGCGTGCTGGTGGACCGCTTCGGTGGCGTGCAGATCGTGCAGGTGGAAGACAACGGGCCGGGCATTCCTGCCAACGAACACAGCCTGGTGCTGCAGCCCTTCTATCGCGCGCTGGGCACCAACGTCGACGGCTCAGGCCTGGGCCTGGCCATCGTGCAGGAGATCGCACAACAGCACGGCGCGACGCTGCACATGGAAGACGCCCACCCCGAGCGGCCCTCACACCCGGGGCTGCGCATCTCGGTGCGCTTCGCGCCCAAGCACGACCCGGCCGACTGACCGAGCGGCGGGCTGGCCTCAGGCCTTGTAGACGTTCAGCTCCAGGCGCTCGCGCTCGATCACGCGCGCCACCGCAGGCAGTGCCGCGAAGCGCTGCACCAACGCCCAGGTCTTCGGCAGGGTCTGCGGGTCGATGCCGGCGAAGCCGCCCCAGCGCAGCAGCGTGAGTGCATAGGCGTCGAGCACACCCGGGTGTTCGCCACCCAGCCAGGGCGAGGCCTTCTCGGCCAGCGCCTCGATCTCGGCCAACAAGCCACGGTAGCTTTGCACAGCGTGCGCCTTCACCACCTGCTGCGTGGCCTCGTCGGGCGCAAACTTGTTGGGCATGAACACATGCGTGAACGTGGGGTGCACGGTGTTGTTCATCCACGCCAGCGTCTGCAGTGCGCGCGAACGCGCCACGCCGCTGGCGGGCAGCAGATGGGCCTGCGGGAACTTCGCGTCCAGGTGCAGCAGGATGGCCACGATCTGCGTGATCACTTCACCGCCGTCCACCAGCACGGGCACCTGACCGCGCGGGTTGATGGCGAGGTACTCGGGTGTGCGCTGCTCGCCGCGGTGCAGCTTCACCAGCGAGGGCTCGAAGGTGGCGCCGGCCAGTTCGAGGGCGGCGTGCGGCACGAAGGAGCAAGCGCCGGAGGCGTAGTGCAGCTTGAGGCTCATGGGTCGGTCTCCTGGGTGTGAAGGGGCTCAGCTCAGGTGGTTGCCCACCAGGCCGGCGATCTCGAACATGGTCACCGAGTCCTTGCCGAACACCGGGCGCAGCTTGGCGTCGGCGTTGACGCGGCGCTTGTCCTTGGCGTCCTGCAGGCCGTTGGCCTTGATGTAGTCCCACAGCTTCTTGACCACCTCGGGGCGCGACACCGCGCCTTCGCCAATGACTGCCGCCAGCGCAGCGCTGGGCTGCTTGCCGGTGGCGGCGGTGGTCTTGCGCGGGGCCTTCTTCTCGGCGGGGGCTTTCTTGGCGGCCGGCGCCTTCTTTGCAGCGGCCTTCCTGGCGGGAGCAGCCGCCTTGGCCGCTGGCCGCGCCGGGGCGCCCTTGCGCGGCGGGTATTTGCTGTCGCGCTTCTCGAACTCGAAGTTCACCTTGCCGGCCTCGGCGTCCCAGGCCAGGAAGGCTTTGAACGGGCGGCGCGTGCGCATGGAGACGAACTTGTCGAGCAGGTCGGTCTTGCCACTGGACAGCAGCTTGCTCATCTGCTCGCGCGCCACGGCTTGCTGCAGGATGATCTTGCCGCTCTTGAAATCGCAACTCGGTGTGGGCTGCTGCGCGGTGGGCACGGCGCGCTCGCACACGTAGTTGGCGCCGTGCTCGTGCACCGCACCGCCGCACTTGGGGCAGGCGCCCAGCGATTCGCTGGCCGAGAAGTCGACCAACTCGCCGGTCTCTTCGTCCTTGCGGTCGTCGCCGAAGTCGAACTCGAGCTTCCAGTTCTTGTCTTCCTCGCTGTGCTTGAGCACCAGTTCGGCCACGAAGGGCCAACCGGCCTTGGAGCGGAAGCCTTCCAGCGGGCCGATGTGCTTGTCGCGCAGGAAGGCGTCGGCCTCCGCGGTTTCGAAGGTGCGCCCGGCGGGCGACTTGGTGAACGAGAAGCCGCAGCCCTCGCTGTTGCCGTCGGCACCGGTGCAGGCGAAGCGGCGGTAGTTTTCCTTCACCACGCCGCCGCAGTTGGGGCAGGGCGCGCCGAGCGTGGCGTAGTCGCCGGGCACGGTGTCGCGGTCGTACTCCTTGGCCTTCTTCACCAGGCGCTCGGTCATGGCCGCGATCTCGGCCATGAAGGCGTCGCGCGACAGCTGGCCGTGCTCCATTTGCGCGAGCTTGTATTCCCACTCGCCGGTGAGCTCGGGCTTGGAGAGGTCCTCCACTTGCAGACCACGCAGCAGCGTCATGAGCTGGAAGGCCTTGGCGGTGGGAATGAGTTCGCGGCCTTCGCGCAGCATGTACTTCTCGGCCAGCAGGCCTTCGATGGTGGCCGCGCGCGTGGCTGGCGTGCCCAGGCCTTTCTCGTGCATGGCCTCGCGCAGCTCGTCGTCTTCGATCAACTTGCCCGCGCCCTCCATGGCCGCAAGCAGCGTGGCTTCGCTGTAGCGGGCGGGCGGGCGGGTCTTGAGGCCTTTGTGTTCCACCGATTCGGTGCGCACGGTCTCGCCCTCTCGCACGGGCACCAGGTTCTGGCCTTTGTCGCCAGCCTGCGCACCCTCCACCTCTTCGGCCGCCTCCTTGCCGTACACGGCCATCCAGCCCGGCTTCACCAGCACCTTGCCTTCGGTCTTGAAGTGGTGGTTGAGCACGCTGCTGATGCGCGTGGTGACCATGAACTCGGCACTCGGGAAGAACACCGCGATGAAGCGGCGCACCACCAGGTCGTAGAGCTTTTGCTCGGCCTCGCTCAGGCCACTGGGCGCCTGCAGCGTGGGGATGATGGCGAAGTGGTCCGAAACCTTGCTGTTGTCGAAGATGCGCTTGCTGGGTTTGATGTAGCCGTTGTTGAGCGCGGTCAGTGCATGTGGCGCCAGGTGCTTCATGCCGCTGTCGGCCAGCATGCCGAAGGTGTCCTTCACCGTGCCCAGGTAGTCCTCGGGCAGCGCGCGCGAATCGGTTCGCGGGTAGGTGAGTGCCTTGTGGCGTTCGTACAGGCTTTGCGCGAGCTGCAGCGTGGTCTTGGCCGAGAAGCCGAAGCGGCCGTTCGCCTCGCGCTGCAGGCTGGTCAGGTCGTAGAGCTGGCCACAGGCCTGGGTGGTGGGCTTGCTCTCTTCCTTCACGCTCGCGGCCTTGCCGCGCACCGCGTCGACGATGGCCTGCGCCTGCTTCAGATCCCACACGCGGTCGGCGCGCAGGTCGGGGTCGGCATCGTCGCCGCTGGGCTTCTTGAAGTTCGGGTCGAACCACTTGCCCGGGTACTCACCGGCTTCGGCCAGAAAGCTGGCGTGAATTTCCCAGTAATCGCGCGGGCGGTGCGCGCGGATCTTCTCTTCGCGCTCGACCACGATGGACAGGGTGGGCGTCTGCACCCGCCCCACGGTGGTGAGGAAGAAGCCGCCGTCGCGCGAGTTGAAGGCCGTCATGGCGCGCGTGCCGTTGATGCCGACCAGCCAGTCGGCCTCGGAGCGGCTGCGCGCCGCGTCGGCCAGCCCACGCATCTGCGCGTCGCTGCGCAGGCGCTCGAAGCCTTCGCGGATGGCGGCAGGCGTCATCGATTGCAGCCAGAGCCGGCTCACCGGCTTGCCCAGGCCCTGATAGCTGCCGTTCTTCAAACCACCGGCGTACTGCTCGATCAGGCGGAAGATGAGTTCGCCCTCGCGCCCCGCGTCACACGCGTTGATGAGCGCCGTCACGTCCTTGCGTTTGGCGAGCTTGACCACCGCGTTCAGGCGCGACTTGGCCTTGTCGATCGGCTTGAGCTCGAAGTACGGCGGCAGCACCGGCAGGTGCGCAAAGCTCCACTTGCCGCGCTTCACATCGAACTGCTCGGGCGCGGCGATTTCCACCAAGTGGCCCACGGCGGACGTGACCACATAGCGTTCGTTCTCGAAATGGTCTTCGTGCTTGTCGAACTTGCCGGCCACCGGCGTGAGCGCACGCACGATGTCCTGCGCCACGGACGGCTTTTCGGCAATGACCAGGGTTTTGGCAGAACCTTCGGTTTTCATCTCTACAATCCGCTCCCACACACGCGAGCGCGCACGCACACGGGCGCGCGCTTGTCGTGCGCGCACCCACGCGCGCACCCGCACAAAACAACCTTACCAAAGAAATCCGACGTGACGAAAACCCCTCGGAAGCCTTCCGCACGCGCGAAATCCCCCACCAAAGCCGGCGATGCACGCCGCATCCAGACGCGCCGCTCCGGGGTGCATGGCAAAGGCGTCTTTGCGCTGGTCGACATCCCCGAGGGCGAGACGCTGATCGAATACACGGGCGAGGTCATCACCTGGACCGAGGCGCTGGACCGCCACCCGCACGACCCGAGCGACCCCAACCACACCTTCTACTTCCACATCGACGAAGAGCATGTGATCGATGCGAAGTACGGCGGCAACTCGGCGCGCTGGATCAACCACAGCTGCAAGCCCAACTGCGAAGCCGACGTGGAAGGCGGCCGTGTGTTCATCCGCAGCAAGCGCGACATCCAGGCCGGAGAGGAGCTGTTCTACGACTACGGCCTGGTCATCGACGAACCCCTGACGCCCAAGCTCAAGGCGCAGTACCCCTGCTGGTGCGGCGCCAATAAGTGCCGAGGCACCCTGCTCGCGCCCCGGCGCGGCGGGCGCGCCACCAAGCTGGGCTGAGCATGATCGCGGTGGCCACGCTCGCCACCAGCGCCGAAGCCATCTGGCAGGCGGTGGTGCCCACCTTGCCGGGCTTCACGGTCGAGGTGCTGCCGCAGATCGACTCCACCAACACCGAACTCATGCGGCGCGCGCGCGCCGCGCCGCTTGACCCCGTGCTGCTGGTGGCCGAGCGGCAGACCGCCGGGCGCGGGCGCCTGGGCCGCGGCTGGCACAGCCTGCCTGGCCAGTCGCTCACCTTCTCGCTCGGCCTCATGCTCGCGCCGCGCCACTGGTCGGGCCTGTCACTGGCGGTGGGGGTGAGCCTGGCCGAATGCCTGCACGCCGACGTGCGCCTGAAATGGCCCAACGACCTGTGGCTCATGCAGCGCAAGCTGGGCGGCATCCTGGTCGAAACCGCGGGGCTGACCGACACCACCGAGGCGCGCGCCGTGGTCATCGGCGTGGGCCTGAACGTGGCGCGCCCGGCCGAGGCCGCGGTGCAACAGATGCCGGCCGGCGCCATGCCCGCCATCGCCCCCGCGGGCCTGGCCGAGGTGGAAGTGGGCGTGACCGCGGCCGAGCTGCTCGAGCGGGTGGTGCCCGCGCTGGTGGCTGGGGTGCAGCGCTTCGCGGCCGAAGGCTTCGCGCCCTTTGCCGCGCGCTTCGCCGCCCGCGATGCCTTGAAGGACCGCGCGGTCACCCTGAGCGATGGCACTCAGGGCACTGCGTGCGGTGTCGCCGACGACGGGGCACTGCGCGTGCTCGTGGGCGATCGCGTGCGCCGAATCGACAGCGCCGAAGTGAGTGTGCGCCCATGCTGAGGTGGCTGGTCATTGCACTGATCGCGGCCAACGCGATCTACTACGCGGGCACGCAAGGCCATCTCGTGGCCATCGGCTGGCCAGCGGCCAGCGAACCGCGCGAGCCGCAGCGCCTGGAACGGCAGATCGAACCCGAGCGGCTGCGCCTGCTCAACGGGCCACGCGGTGCTGAACCGGCTCAGCCCCCGGCGCGCCCGGCCCAAGCGGCACCCACCCCCGCTCAACCGGTGGCCCAGACGCCATTGCAAACACCCCCCGCGCCCGCAACAGCGGTGGTGGCACCGAGCCCTGCAACGCCTGCTCCGGCACCCGTCGACGCCACACCGGCCTGCTGGCAAGCCGCGGGCTTCACCGAAGAACAGGCCGAGTTGCTGCGCGCCGAACTGCGCCTGCTGGGCCTGGGCGATAGCGCCTGGCAGCTTGCCGAGGTGCGCAGCCCCGGCCGCTGGATCGTCTACATGGGCCGCTACGACAGCGCCGAGCAGGCGGCGCGAAAGAAGGCCGAGTTGCGTGGCATGGGCATCGACTTTCGCGATGTCAACACGCCCGGGCTGGCGCCGGGCATTGCGGTGGGCACCTTCTCGAGCGAGCAGGCTGCACGCGATGGCCTGCAGACGGCGGAGCGCCGCGGGGTGCGCACCGCGCGCGTGGTGCAGGAGCGCGCCGAAAGCCTGAGCTTCAATCTGCGCCTGCCCGCCATCACGCCGGCACAGCGTCAGCGCATCGACGCGCTCGGCCCGGCCATGGGTGGGCGCAGCCTGCAGCGCTGCAGCTGAGCCTGCTGGCCGGTCAACCGCGCAAACGGCGGCGCGCCAGGGCCAGCGCAAAGGCCCAGACCCACAAACCCGCGCCCCACCACACGCCGAGTGCGCCACCGCCGCCCTGCGATGGCGGGTTGGCCGCCAACACCGTCACGGTGTCGCTGCCCTGGTCCCCCAGGTTGTCCTGGACGGTGAGGCGAAACACCCAGCGGCCCTCGATGGAGGCGGGCAGTTGCACGCTGGTGAGTGGCTGCGTGTCGTCCGGAATGACCACCGCAGCCGACCCGCTGACCAGGCTCCAGCGGTGGCTCACCACGTTGCGCCCGGGAATGGCGAGACTGCCCCGGCCATCGAGCGTGATCCGGGTGCCGGGCAGCACGGTGCCCACGCCCTCGATCACGGCTGCCGGCCCGCTGGCCAGTTGCACCGAGCGGGTGGCGTCGAGCAGGCCGGCGCCGCAGGTGGTGCTGGTGCAGTTGCAGTTGCCGTTGTTGGCCGGCCCGCAGGCAGCGCCCATGTAGGTGGTGTGGGCCCTGGCGCCGAGCCTCATGCGCTCGATCAGTGCGCCGGGCGTGAGCCCCGGGTTGATGCCCAGCATGAGCGCGGCCACGCCCGCCGCCTGGGGGGCGGCGAAGCTCGTTCCCTGCAAATAGCCGTGGATGGGAGAGACGGGTTCCCGCGTGCCGCTGTTGGATGTGCTGTGGAGAAGGGTGTCGTTGCCGAGTTCGTTCGAGCCGCCCGGCGCCGCGAGCGCCACATTGGGGCCGAAGCTGGAGTAGTCGGCCTTGGCACCGTCCCGGCGCACCGACGCCACGGCCATGACGCCCGCGCAATCGGCCGGTCGCCGCAGCGCGGTGGCGTTGTTGCCGGCGGCCACCACCAGCAATGCGCCCGCCGCGGTCACGTCGTCGACCATGGCCTGGTAGGCCCCGTCGCACGCGGCGCTGCCGCCGAAGCTGAGGTTGATGACGCGCGCGGGCGTGGGGTTGGCCGGTACGCCGGCCACCGGCAGCCCGGCGGCCCACCGGGTGCCGTCCAGCAGATCGGAGAGCAGGGCGCCACACTTGCCGGCCACACGCACCGGCAGCACGCGCGCATTCCAGTGCAGGCCGGCCACGCCGATGCCGTTGTTGGGCACGGCCGCGATCTGGCCGGCGATGAAGGTGCCATGCCACGAGCTGTTGGCGATATCGCATGCGGCGAACAGCGGGTTGGCCTGATCCGAGGCATCGATCCAGTCGCCGGGGTCGGACGGGTTGGCATCGCGGCCGTTGCCGTCGTTGGCCACGGACAACTCGCTCACGAAGTCATAGCCCGCGTGCAGGCGCCCGGCGAGATCGGGGTGCAGAAAGTGCACGCCGCTGTCGACCACCGCCACCACGGTGCCGGCAGCGCCCGTGGTGATGTCCCATGCGGGGGGCATGTTCAGCGCAGCGGGCTGGAAGTTGCCGTTGACGGCGGTCGGTTCCCGAAGGTGCCATTGCGCACTCCAGGCAGGATCGGTGGGCACCAACTGCCGGGGCTCGAAGACGTTGGGCTCGACCCAGGCCACGTCGGGGTGCAGGCGCAGCCGGCGCATCAGGTCGTCGAGCTCGCGGCCCTTGGCGGGCTTTTTCAGGCGCAGCAGCGCGGCGCGGCCGGCTTCGCCGACGCCGGTGATCGGCACGCCAACGGCCTTGGCGAGGGCTTGTGTGCGATCTCGCGAGCGCCGCGTGGCCTGCTCCCAGGCAGCCTGTTCGCGCTTGCGGCGATCGGCCCAGGGACCGCGTGCGGTGATCTCACGGCTGAGCTCATCCGCGTCGGCGCGGTAACCGACGATGAGGCCGAAAGCAGGGGTGGAGGCATCGCGTGATGTCGCGGCGACCGGCAGAGCGGCCAGGACAAGGAGGGTGCAAGCCAACCCGCGACGGGCGACGCCGAATAAACAATTCGCGGGCATGCGGATTTTTACCATCCGTCACGACTACCGCCCACGGGTATTCCACCGAGCGGAGCAAACCACCCCCTCGGCGAGGGAAAAACCTCACGCGGCGTGGGTGGCGCCCAACGTTTGGCGCTCGAACCACATCAGCGCGTCGTTCCACAAAGGCTGCGCGCGCGGGCGAAAGTAGCCCATGTGGCCGATCGGCCCGAGGCCTGCGCGGTGCGAGTCGAGCGTTACCGCCTTGACCGGGGCGTTTCGGTAGCCGGCCATGAAGGCGTCGCGCGAAGCGGGAGGCGCCCAGGCGTCGTCCAGCGCATTGACGGCCACGATGGGAAAACGCACCGCATCGAAACGGGCCGTCACGTCATGCATGCGCGGGTCGTCAAAAAAGTAGCGCGGGAAACGGCACCAGTGGCGCCACTGGCGATAGACGTCGATCGGCAGGTCTTCGCCCATGCCGAGCTTGCTCCAGGGCAGGTAGCCGGCCACGCGCGTCATCAGCGGGCCGAGCACGTTCCACATGAACTGCACGCGCAGGCGCTCCAGCGGCGGCATCCAGCCGTGCCAGCCCGCGCCGGTGGCGAAGGTGTAGGCGGCGTCCACGTGTTCGGGGTGCGGCAGCAGGCCCAGGGCGTGGCCGCCGTAGGAGTGACCCACCAGCCACAGCGGCACGCCGGGCGTGCGCATGTGGGCCACGGCCGCGGCCAGGTCGAGCCGGCCCCAGTCGAGGTAGTCCATGCGAAAGCCCTTGAGCGTTTTCGGCGCGGACGCGCCAATGCCCCGGTAGTCGAGCGTGAGCACGTCAATGCCCTGCCCTGCCATGTGCTGTGCAAAGCGTTTGTAGAAGCCTTGGGGCACGGCTGTGGCGCCGCCCACCACAAGGTGCGCGCGCGGCGGCGTGGCGGCGTGGTAGCGGTGCGCCGCAAGCGGGTAGCCATCGGCGGCGAGCAGGGTGAACGGTTCGATGCGCACGGCATCGTGGGCGGCGGGAGTCATGGGGCGTTCTCCGGGGTGGCGCTGGCGGGTAGCAGGGCCAGCAGGGTGTCGGTGATGCGTTGCATGGGCTGGATGCTGTGCGCCACACGCGCCTGCAGCAGGCCGCCTTCGTAAGCGGCCACGATCAAGGCCGCCACGCCGTCGGCGCGCTCGCTTTCCATGCCCGCAGCCTGCAAGGCCAGGGCAATGCGCTCGCGCACCCGGGCAAAGGCACGGGCCAGCGCCTCGCGCAGGGCCTTGTCTTCGGGCGTGGACTCCAGCGACACACTGGCCAGCGGGCAGCCCGATTCGAAACCGGTGCGTTGCAGCCGCTCGGTGGCGCCGCGGATCCACAAGCGCATGGCGGCCAGGGGGTCGGGCGTGGTGGCGAGCAGCTGGTCGAGGCCGCCGGTCATGCGCTCGACGACGCGGTCGATGGCGGCGATGGCGAGCTCGGTCTTGCCGCCGGGAAAGTGGTGGTACAGCACGCCCTTGGGTGCGCCCGCCGCCTGCAGCAGCTCGGTCAGGCCGATGCCGTGCAGGCCGCGGCGGCGCAGGGCGTCGGTCATGGCGGCGATCAAGCGGTCGCGGGTGCCGGGTTCGGGCGGGGGTGATGCGGGCATGGGGCGCATTCTCTAGACCGGTCGGTCTAGCGTCAAGCACCGCCCAGCCTGTGCTGTCTTGCCCGCGACCCTGAGCGTCGGCGACAATAACAATCCATCTGGACGGATTCGAATCATGGCCCTGAGTCGACCCAAACAACCCGAACTGCTGCGCGCACGCATCCTGGCCGCCGCGCAGGACGTGCTGCTCGACGAGGGCCTGGCGGCCGTCACGCACGACCGCGTGCTGGCCCGCACCGGCATCTCCAAAGGCGGCCTGCAGCACCACTTCCGCACCAAGCAGCTGCTGCTGGACGCGCTGTTCGACCAGCTCTTCGCCGGCTTCGTGGCGCAGTACGAACTGGCCCTGGCGCAGGAGCCGGCCGGGCCCGCGCGGCGCACCCGGGCCTACATCAAGGCCTCGCGCAGCAATGCGCTGGACGTGGCGCGCACCGGGCGCGCCACCGTGCTGCTGGCGCTGGGCGACGAGCAGTACCAGGCGCGCTGGTCGCGCTTCCTGCACGAAGCGGGCGAGGCCGACACGCTGGACAGCGCCACGCGACTGGCCTGCCGGCTCGCGGCCGACGGCCTCTGGTACAGCCTGGTGTTCGGGCCGGTGCCTGACGCGGCCGAGGTGGATGCGGCGCTGCAGCGCATCCTGCAACTCACCGAGGTGACGCCATGAACGCGCCCGCGTCGACCTATGTGCTGCTGGGCATCGCCATCGTGGCCGAAGTCATCGCCACCACCGCGCTCAAGGCGGCCGACGGTTTCAGCCGACCGGGGCCTAGCGTGGTCGTGGTGCTGGGCTATGCCATCGCTTTCGGCTGTCTGTCGCTAACGCTCAAGACGCTGCCCACCGGCATCGCCTACGCCATCTGGTCGGGCGTGGGCATCGTGCTGGTGT
>VFQU01001385.1_pt1 | contig 14555 bp, 13 predicted proteins | sample 3512311 | NCBI WGS metagenome assembly VFQU01 (sample SAMN10412377, study PRJNA504923) | tailings metagenome | isolation source: Relicate 3 Philex TSF3 active mining site | place: Philippines: Tuba, Benguet | collected 2017-08-29
GGAAGGCGGGCAGCAGCATGGCGACACCCCGAGGAGTGTGCCCGATGTCGCCGCCCGCCGTCTCCCGCCCCGCCCCGCTGCCGGAATACCTCGACGGCGATCGCCTGCGCCTGCTGGACGGCCTGCAGAAGGGCCTGCCGGGGCCGGCCCTGCACTGGCTGTCGGGCTATTTCGCCGGCCTCGCCGCGGGTCGCACGACCGAGCCTGCCGCCGCGCCGAAGGCCAGCCAGCGCCTCACCATCCTGTACGGCTCGCAGACCGGCAATGCCCGCCGGGTCGCTGAGCGGCTCGGGCGTGAGGCGCTCCAGGCCGGCTACGACGCCCGGGTCATCGCCACCGGCGACTACCCGCGCAACGAACTTGCGTCCGAGCGCCTGCTGTGGGTGGTGATCAGCACCCAGGGCGAGGGCGAGCCGCCCGAGGACGCGCGCGGCTTCGTCGAGTTCCTGCTCGGCCGGCGTGCGCCGCGACTGGAGCAACTGCGCTTCGCCGTGCTCGGCCTCGGCGATGCTTCCTACCCCAAGTTCTGCGAGACCGGCCGCCAGGTCGACGCCCGGCTGGCCGAACTCGGCGCCACCCGCCTGCAGCCGCGCGGCGATGCCGACGTCGACATCGAGGTCGTCGCCGAGCCCTGGCTGGAGCAGGGCCTTGCCGCGCTGAAGACGCTGGTCGAGCCCGCGCCGAGCGCCACCGTCACGCCGCTGCGGCCCAGCGCCACGGCGTGGAGCCGCGAGCGCCCGTTCGCCGCCGAGGTGCTGGCCAACCAGCGGCTGACTACCCGCGCTGCCGGCAAGGACGTGCGCCACGTCGAGCTGTCGCTGGCCGGCTCGGGACTCACCTACCAGCCCGGCGACGCGCTCGGCCTGTGGCCGCGCAATCCACCTGCGCTGGTCGAGCAGATCCTCGTCGCGACCGGTCTCGACGGCGACGCCGAGGTCGCGTCGGGCGGGCGTCGCCTGCCGCTGGCGACCTGGCTGCGCGAAGAGCGCGAGCTGACCCGGCTGTCGCGGCCGCTGCTGCAGGCGCAGGCCGAGCGCAGCGGCGATGCCGACCTCGCTGCCGCCGTCGCCGGCGACGCCGCTGGGCTGCTGCGCCGCTGGCAGCCGATCGACCTGCTGCACCGGCATCCCTCCGAATGGACCGCCGGCGACCTGGTCGCCACGCTGCGTCCGCTGCAGCCGCGGCTGTACTCGATCGCCTCCAGCGCTGCCGAGGTGGGCGACGAGGCGCACCTTGCCGTCGCCCGCGTCGCCTACGAACTCGACGGTCTCGTCCATGTCGGCGCCGGTTCGGCGCAGCTCGCCGATGCCGCCGAGGGCGACACGCTGCGCGTGTTCATCGAGCCCAACCCGCGCTTTCGCCTCCCGGCCGACGACGCCACCGACCTGGTGATGATCGGCGCCGGCACCGGCGTGGCGCCGTATCGCGGCTTCCTGCAGGAGCGCCGCGCGCGCGGCGCCGCCGGTCGCCACTGGCTGCTGTTCGGCGAGCGCGCGCTGCGCGAGAGCTTCCTCTACCAGGCGGAGTGGCTGGAGGCGCGCAAGCGCGGCGAGCTGCACCGCCTCGACGTGGCCTTCTCGCGCGACCAGGCGCAGAAGCGCTACGTCCAGCACCTCGTCGCCGAACGGGGCCGCGAGCTGTGGTCGTGGATCGACGGCGGTGCGACGCTGTACGTCTGCGGCGACGCCACCGGCATGGCGCCGGCGGTGCACGCCGCGCTGGTCGACGTCGTCGTCGCCCACGGCGGGCGCTCGCCCGAGGACGCCGCCGCCTTCCTCGCCGAGCTCGGCGAGGCGCGCCGCTACCTCCGGGACGTCTACTGATGGCCGTGCTGGAGAGGATCGCGGCCGCGGCGCGGCGCCTGTTCGACCGGTCGCGCGACGGCGCGGCGCACGCCTGGGGGATCTGGGCATGAGCGCCCTGTCCGACGTCGAGCGCATCAAGGCGAACAGCCGGCTGCTGCGCGGCACGCTCATCGAAAGCCTTGCCGACGCCGCCACCGGCGCGCTGCGCGACGACGATGCGCAGCTGCTGCGCCTGCACGGCAGCTACCAGCAGGACGACCGCGACGCCCGCGAGGAGCGTCGACTGGCCAAGCTCGAGCCGGCCTGGAGCTTCATGATCCGTACCCGCCTGCCGGGCGGCGTCTGCACGCCGGCGCAGTGGCTGGCGCTCGACGCGCTCGCCACCGGCCACGCCAACGGCAGCCTGCGCCTGACCACGCGCCAGGCCTTCCAGCTGCACGGCGTGATCAAGCGCGACCTCAAGCCGACCATCGCGGCGATGAACGCGGTGCTGATCGACACCATCGCCGCCTGCGGCGACGTCAACCGCAACGTGCTTGCGCCGGCCAATCCCTGGCAGTCCCGGCTGCACGCCGAAGTACACGGCTGGGCCGTGCGGCTGTCCGAACACCTGCTGCCGAGGAGCCGCGCGTACCACGAGATCTGGCTCGACGGCGAGAAGGTCGAGGGCGGCGAGGACGAGCCGATCTACGGCGCGACCTACCTGCCGCGCAAGTTCAAGGCGGCGCTGGCGCTGCCGCCGGTCAACGACGTCGACCTGTTCGCCCAGGACCTGGGTTTCATCGCCATCGTCGAGGGCGACGCGCTGGTCGGCTTCAACCTCGCCGTCGGCGGCGGCCTCGGCACCACCCACGGCGATGCCACGACCTATCCGCGGCTGGCCGACGTGGTCGGCTTCCTGCCGCCGGATCGGCTGCTCGCCTTCGCCGAAGCCGTGGTCACCACGCAGCGCGACTTCGGCGACCGCAGCAACCGCAAGCAGGCGCGGCTGAAGTACACCATCGACCGCATGGGCCTGGCCGCCTTCGTCGCCGAGATCGAGCGCCGCGCCGGCGCATCCCTCGCCCCGGCGCGACCGTTCTCCTTCGGCCACAGCGGCGACCGCTTCGGCTGGACCCAAGGCGACGACGGCCGCTGGCACCTGACCCTGCACTTCGACTCAGGCCGCGTGGCGGACGGCATCGGCGGCGACCACCTCAGCGGCCTGCGCGCGATCGCCCGCATCCATCGCGGCCACTTCGTGCTGACACCCAACCAGAACCTGGTGGTCGCCGGCATCGATGCCGCCGATCGCGCCGCCATCGAGGCGATCGTCGCGGCGCACCGCCTCGACGGCCACGCCCGCCACAGTCCTTCGCGGCTGGCCGCGCTGGCCTGCGTCGCCTTCCCGACCTGCCCACTGGCGATGGCCGAGGCCGAGCGCTACCTGCCGGCCTTCCTCGACCGCTTCGACGCGCTGCTCGCGGCGCATGGCCTGGCGCAGGACACCGTGCGCGTGCGCATCAGCGGCTGCCCGAACGGCTGCGCGCGGCCGTGGCTGGCCGAGGTCGGTCTGATCGGCAAGGCGCCGGGCCGCTACAACCTCTACCTGGGCGCCGACATCGCCGGCCGCCGGCTCAACCGGCTGCATCGCGAGAACATCGACGAAGACGCCATCTTCGCCGCGCTCGATCCGCTGCTGGCGCGCTACGCAGCCGAGCGCATCGGCGACGAGCCCTTCGGCGACTTCCTGCTGCGCGCGGGTGTCGTCGCCGCCCAGGAGGCCGCGTGAACGCGCTGGCCTTCGATCCGGCCGAGCTGGCCCAGGCGCCGGCCGCGCTGGCCGAAGTCAACGCCGAGTTGGAGACCCTCGACGCCGGGGCGCGCGTCGACTGGGCGCTGGAACACCTGCCCGACGTGCAGGCGCTGTCGACCAGCTTCGGCGCGCAGTCGGCGGTGGCGCTGCACCTGTACGCCTCGCGCCGACCGGACATGCCGGTGATCCTGGTCGACACCGGCTATCTGTTCGCCGAGACCTACCGCTTCGCCGATGAACTGAGCCAGCGCCTGCGGCTCAATCTCAAGGTGTATCGCGGCACGCTCAGCCCGGCCTGGCTGGAAGCGCGCCACGGCCGCCTGTGGGAGCAGGGCGTCAAGGGCATCGAGCGCTACAACGCGATCGCCAAGGTCGAGCCGATGCAGCGCGCGTTGCGCGAGCTGGGCGTGGCGACCTGGCACGCCGGCCTGCGCCGCGACCAGGCGCGCACCCGCCAGCGCATCGACGTGCTGTCGCTGCGCGAGGGCCGCTTCAAGTTCCATCCGATCGCCGACTGGAGTGACCGCGACATCGGCCGCTACCTGCGCCAGCACGACCTGCCCTACCACCCGCTGTGGGACGAAGGCTACGTCTCGATCGGCGATACCCACACCACCCGCGCCTGGCAGGACGGCATGGCGATCGAGGACACGCGCTTCTTCGGACTCAAGCGCGAGTGCGGCATCCACGGGCTCGACGGCTGAGCCGACGCGGCCGAGCCGATCAGCCGCTCACGCCCAGCGCCGCACCCGCCGGCAGTAGTCGTCGAAGCCGCCGCCGAAGCGCGCCCGCAGCGCGCGCTCCTCGGGGACGATCTGCAGGCGGTCGATCCAGCCGACGAACAGCGCCAGCGCCGCCCAGCCGAGCCAACCGCCGCTCCATGCCGCGACACCCGCCAGCAGCAGGGCGAAGCCGAGGTACATCGGATTGCGGGTGAGCCGGTAGATGCCGACCACGACCAGCCGGCTGGCGCGATCGGGATGCAGCGGGTCGACCGTGGTGCGGGCGCGGCGGAAGGCGACGACGCCGGCCGCGCAGGCAACGATGCCGGACGCCGCCAGCAGCGTGGCAACCGCGACCTGCCAGACCGGCGACACCTGCGTCCACGGTCGCTCGATCCACAGCACGCCGCCGAGCAGCGCGAAGACCAGCAGCAGCGGCGGCACGCGCAGCTCGAGCGCGGCGAGCGGGCTGCGCCGTTCGCTCACGCCGTCGCCGTCCATTCGGCGCTCGACTCCCACGCCGCCGGCGGCCAGTGCGGAATGGCGCCGGGCACCAGCGCCTCGCCGCGGTCGCCGGCCAGCCAGCGGCGCAGGGCGATGCGATCGATGTGCGGCGCCAGCGCCGCCAGCACCGTTTCGATCGGCCGGCTGAGGCGGCGGTCGGGGCGCAGCAGCAGCCAGGTCGTGCACGGCCCGAAGATCGGCTGCAGCGACAGCGTGCGCAGGCTGGCGATGTCGTCGGGCACCATCGCCATCTCGGCGAGGATGCCGACGCCGAGGCCAGCGCGCACGTAGCCCTTGATCAGGTCGGCGTCGGGCGCGGTCAGCCCGACCTGCGGCTTCAGGCCTTCCGCGGCGAAGCGCTTCTGCAGGCTGGATCCGGGCAGCAGGGTCGAGTCGTAGCTGACCAGCGGATGCCCGGCGAGCTGGGCCAGCGTCGGCGACTCGACCCCGGCCAGCGGATGCGACCGCGGCACGACCGCGACCAGGTCCCAGCGGTACACCGGCAGCGCCAGGCCCTCCGGCGCCTCGTCGCTGGAAGTGCTGATCAGGCCGATGTCGGCGGTGCCGCGGGCCAGCCGCTGCACCACGTCCTCGCGCTCGGCCGGATGGATGCGCAGCATCAGCTCGGGCAGCGCGCGGCGCACCCGGCCCAGCGCCTGCGGCAGCACGAAGCGCGCCTGGGTATGGGTGCAGGCGACCACCAGGCTGCCGCGGGTGTCGGTGCGCAGCGACTCGGCGAGGATGCGGATGTTGGCCGCCTCGCCCAGCATGGTGCGGGCGCGCTCGACGACTTCGGCGCCTTCCGGCGTCAGCGAGTCGAGGCTCTTGCCGCGGCGCAGGAACAGCGCGAAGCCCAGCTCGTCCTCGAGCTGCTTGAGCTGCTTGCTCAGCCCGGGCTGGGTGGCATGGACGCGCTCGGCGGCCAGGGTGATGTTGAGCCCGGCATCGACGATGGCCACCAGGTAGCGGAGTTGGGCGAGCGTCATCCGGGGCTCCTGCTGCGCTGCAGCAACCCTCGCAATCTAGGACGCGGCAGAACGTCCGTCCAGTGTCCGGCCATAACCGGAAGGCATGTGCCGCTGCCCGGATGTCCTTTGCCGGCGATTCCGCGGACGCCTAGCGTCGGTCGTCACGAGCCGATGTGCGTCCTGCCTGCCCGGGCAAGACCTGCCGGCGACATCGAACCGATCCGGAGCCGAGCACGCCGCGATGCGCTACTACCCGCTGTTCCTCGATCTGTGCGGCCGGCCGGTGCTGCTGGTCGGCGCCGGCAGCGTCGCCTGGCGCAAGTTCACCCTGCTCGAACGCGCCGGCGCCGCGGTGCGGGTGGTGGCGCCCGCGGCGAGCGCGTCGTTCCGCGACGCCGCGGCGGCCGGACGGGTCGCCTGGGCGCCGCGCGCCTTCGCCGCCGACGATCTCGCCGGCGCCTGGTTCGTCATCGCCGCGACCGGCGACGCCCGCGTCAACGCGGCCGTCGCCGCGGCGGCCGAGGCGCGCCGCATCCCGGCCAACGTGGTCGATGCGCCCGCGCTGTGCAGCGCCATCCTGCCGGCCATCGTCGACCGCGACCCGGTGCTGGTGGCGATCGGCACCGAAGGCACGGCGCCGGTGCTGGCGCGCCGGCTGCGCGAGCGCATCGAAACGCTGCTCGAGCCCTCGCTCGGCGCACTGGCACGGCTGTGCCAGCGCTGGCGCGGACGCGTCGCCGCCCGGCTGCCCGACATCGGCGCGCGGCGCCGACTGTGGGAGCAGGTCGTCGACGGCGCGCCGGCCGCCGCGCTGCGCGGCGGTCGCGAGGCGGACGCGGAAACGGCGGTCGCAGCGCTGCTGGCGCGCAGCCTCGCCGCGCCGACCATGGGCGAGGTCGCGCTGGTCGGCGCCGGCCCCGGCGATCCCGGCCTGCTCACGCTGCACGCGCTGCGCGCGATCCAGGATGCCGACGTGGTGTTCCACGACGCCCTGGTCAGCGACGCGGTGCTCGACCTGGTCCGCCGCGACGCCGAGAAGGTCGCCGTCGGCAAGCGCGGCGGCGGCCATTCGGTGGCGCAGGAGGCGATCCACGGAGCGCTGCTGGACGCCGCGCGCGCCGGCCGCCGCGTGCTGCGCCTCAAGGGCGGCGACCCGCTGACCTTCGCCCGCGGCGGCGAGGAGCTGCAGTTCCTGCGCGCGCACGGCGTGCCGTATCGAATCGTGCCCGGGATCACCGCGGCCAGCGCCTGCGCCGCGTACGCCGGGATTCCGCTCACCCACCGCGACCACGCGCAGTCGCTGCGCTACGTCACCGCGCACTGCGCGCGTTCGCTCGACCAGCTCGACTGGGCCTCGCTCGCCGCGCCCGGCCAGACGCTCGCCGTCTACATGGGGGTGGCGCTGGCGGGCGAGTTCAGCGCGCGGCTGCAGCGCGCCGGGATGCCCGCGGACACGCCCGTCGCGGTGATCGAGAACGGCAGCAGGCTGGAACAGCGCGTTCTGCTCTGCGACCTCCCCGACCTCGCCATGCGCATCACCACGGAGGGCTTCGCCGCACCGTCCCTGCTGCTGGTCGGCGGCGTGGCTGCGCTCGGGCGCGCTCTGGCCTGGTTCGGCGAGAGGCCGATCGATCACCTCGCCGACCTGGCATCGGTGCCGGCGGCGCTTGCCCGGGCGGCCTGAGCGCGGGCACCGCGCAGCCGAGCACGTGCGGGCGCACCCCGCGCCTGCCACCTGGCTACACTGTTCGCGGCAGCTTCGCCGTCGGCTCCGGTAGCCCGCGCCCGACCATGGCCATCACGAGGATCCTGCTCTGCGTCGTCCTGCTGCTCGCCGGTGGCGCAGCCGCGGCGTCCACGGTCGAGGTCGAGCGGCTCGATGCGCCCCACGCGCTGCCCGGCTTCGCGGCGCTGGTGCATCACGACGCCGACTGGATCCCGACCGACGGGGCGTTGCGCCGGCAACCCGCGCCCAGCTGGTGGCGGCTGAGCGCGGTCGCGCCCGCCGATGCCGCCGGCACTTGGGTCATCACCATTCGCGAGGCCTACGACGCGCGGCTGGTGGTCCACGCGCCACCCGACTACGTGGCCCGCCCGCTTTCCCTGGCCGATCCGCTGCTGCGGCAACCCGGATCGCGCCATCGACTCGCGATCGCCCTGGACGCGAGCGACCTCGGCAGACCGATCTACGTGCTGCTCGAGTCAGCACGCGGCCAGCCGCTGCGCACCGAGCTGCTACCGCTGCACGTCCATCTCGCCGAAGATCTGCAGCGGGTGCGCTTCACCAGCGCGATGGCCAGCGCCATGGCGCTGCTATGCCTGGTGAGCGCGGTGTTCGCCGTCGCCCTGCGCCGCTGGTTGCTGCTGCTGCTGTGCGGCTGGGTGGCCTCGGCGGCGATCTACGTGCTGGGCATGAGCGGCGAGCTGTTCCTCCTGCTGGGTCGCCGCGGACTGGAGATCGCGCTGGTCGCCACCGACCTCGGCCTGATCGCGGTCTACGCGTTCGTCATCGGCTTCCTCGACCTGACGCGCGAAGCGCCGCGCCTGGCCCGCGCATTCCTCGCGCTGGTCGGACTGCTGGTGCTGATCGCGGTGTGGCTCGCGTTCTGGCCGGGGTCCGCCTGGGCGGTGACGACCCTGAACCTGGTCAGTCTCCTGCTCGGTCCGCTGTCGCTCGCGGCCGCGGCGTGGCGCGCGTGGTCCGGCAGCGCACAGGGATGGTGGTTTCTGCTCGGCTGGGGCCCGGTCAGCGTGGTCGGGCTTACCCGAACGCTTTCGTTCACCCGCGGCGCGGGGACGCCCGACTGGCTGGAGATCGCACATCCGTCGGCGTTGGCCTTCGGCGCGCTGGTCCTGGTGCTCGCCACTGCGCGCGCGGCACGCTACGCCGAGCGCGAGATGCACGTCGCACGCCGGGAGGCGTCGATCGATCCGCTGACCCGTCTGGCCAATCGCGGCCAGCTCGATCACGGCCTGCGCGAACGCATGGCGCAGGCCCGCAGCGGCCGACCGCTCAGCGTGCTGTTCCTCGACATCGATCATTTCAAGTCGATCAACGACCGCCACGGCCACGAGGCCGGCGATGCCTGCCTGGTGCGGCTGAGCGTGCTGCTGCGTCGCCAGGTGCGGCCGACCGACCTGGTCGCGCGCTACGGCGGCGAGGAATTCGTCGTCGTGCTCGACGGCGGCGATGCCGAGCGCGCCGCCGAGCTGGCCGAATCCCTGCGCGCCGCGGTCGAGCGCGAAGGCGTGAGGGTGCGCGACGCCAGCGTGCGCCTGACGCTGTCGGTGGGCGTAGCCTGCCATCGCCCCGACGACCAGGTCGACGACCTGCTCAAGCGCGCCGACGACGCGCTTTACGCCGCCAAGCAGGGCGGGCGCAATCGCGTGGTGTTCGCCGACGGCGACCGCCCGGACGACTGAGCGCCGCGCCGTTGCGGCATCACCCGCGCGGATGATGCAGCGCGTGCAGCTTCTTCAGGCCCTCGCGCGCCACCAGCGTGTAGATCTGGGTGGTCGACAGGCTGCTGTGGCCGAGCATCATCTGCAGCGCGCGCAGGTCGGCGCCGTGGTTGAGGAGGTGCGTGGCGAAGGCGTGGCGCAGCTTGTGCGGGCTGACCTGCGCGGCGTCGATGCCGGCGCGGCGGGCCAACTGCTTGATCGCGTACCAGACCTGCTGGCGGTTCAGCGGCTCGCCGCGGCGGTCGACGAACAGCTGCGACAGGGCACGTCTGCCCACCAGCGTCGGCCGGGCCTCGGCGAGGTAGCGTTCCAGCCAGTGCCGCGCTTCCTCTCCGATCGGCACGAGGCGCTCCTTGTCGCCCTTGCCGCGCACCCGCAGCACGCCCTGGCGCAGGTTGATGTTGAGGCTTTCCAGCGCGGCCAGCTCGCTGACCCGCAGGCCGGTGCCGTACATCAGCTCGAGCACCGCGCGATCGCGCAGGCCGGTGGGCGCTGCGAGGTCAGGCGCGGCAAGCAGCGCCTCGACCTGCGATTCCGACAGCGCCTTGGGGAGGGGACGACCGAGCTTGGGCGACGCCAGGTCGGCGGTCGGGTCGAGGGCGACGTCCCCGACCCGCAGCGCCTGCGCATAGAAGGCGCGCAGGCAGGACAGCAGGCGCGCGTTGCTGCGTGCGCTGTAGCCGGAGGTGCTGCGCTCGGCGAGGTAGTCGAAAGCCAGCGCGCGATCGACGCCGAGCAGACCGCGACCGCGCGACGCCAGCCAGACAGCGAAGCCGGCCAGGTCCGTGCGGTAGCCGGACTGGGTATGCCGCGACAGCCCCTGCTCGGCCCAGGCGCGCTCGATGAAGCGCTCGATGCGCGCGGCCTCGGCGGGCGGGACCGGGTCGCGTCGGCGGGCGGTGAGGCGCAGGCGGGTGCTGCGTTCGCGGGCGTCGGCCATCGCGCTAGCTTAGCTGCGGGTGGGGATGGGTCGCGCCGTCGACCCGCTATCCTGATGGGCATGTCGAACGACTCGAATGCACAACGACCGGCGTCGGAGCCGGCCCACCTCGGCTGGCGCCTGGTCGCGCTGGTCTACGACAGCCTGCCGGTGATCGCGCTGTGGTTCGTGTTCAGCGCGCTGGTGCTGGCGCTGCGCGGCGGCGCCCCGGTGGTGCCGTGGACGTTGGCGTTCTGGCTGCAGGCCCTCGGCCTGTGGACGCTGACCGGCCTGTATGCGGTCGGCTCCTGGCGCCGCGGCGGGCAGACGCTGGGCATGCGTCCGTGGCGACTGAAGGTCGTCGGCGACGACGGCGCCGGCGCCTCGCTGCCGGCGCTGTGGACGCGCTACGCCTGGGCCAGCGTGTCGCTGCTCGCCGCCGGGCTGGGCTTCCTGTGGTCGCTGCTCGACGACGAGCGGCGCGCACTGCACGACCTGATGTCCGGCACGCGGCTGGTGCGGCTGACGCCGGCGCGCTGAGCGCGGCCTATTCGAGCCGGTGTCGCCAGAACGCCCAGGCGCCGAGCGCGATCAGCAGCGGCGGCAGGCCGTGGGCCAGCCGCAGGTCGACGCGATAGACCTCGGCCATGTTCACGGTCAGTCGCTGCAGCAGGAAGAACGCCAGCCCGAGCACGATCCCGATGAACAGCCGCTGCCCGAAACCGCCCGAGCGCAGCGAGGCGAAGGCGAAGGGCATGGCCAGCAGGCACAGCGCGGCGACGTTGAACGGGTAGGCGAAGCGCGCCCAGTAGGCGCTCTCGAACTCCGAGGTATCGAGCCCGTTGCGCCGCAGGTAGGCAAGGTTCTCCTGCAGCTCGGCCGTCGACAGATAGCGCGCGCGGCGGATCGACAGGCTGAGCACCTCGGGCTTGAGCTGCGAGGGCCAGTGCTCCTCGGCCACCGTGGTCGACTCGACGTGGCGCTCGAAGAAACGCGTGCGGCGGATGTCGAACAGCGTCCACTGCTGGTCGCGATGCTCGGCGCGCGCCGCCAGCGCCAGGCTCTGCAGCCGGCCTTCGGCGTCGAATTCGTACAGGCGCACGCGATCCAGTTCGACGTAGGCGTCGGGACCGGTGCCGCGGATCCGCCCGGAGCGCGCATTGAGGAAGGTCTCGCCCTCGCGCGCCCAAAGGCCGGAGGCGCGCGCCACGCCGATCTCCTTCGACTTGGCGCCGAGGCGTATCGACTGCGCGCGCTGCTCGCCGATCGGCCCCAGGGTTTCGCCGATGGCCAGCATTACCAGCAGCGCCAGTCCGATCCCCATGCCGGCGCCGACGCAGATGCGTGTCCTCGAGAGGCCGGCGGCGCGCAGCGCGGTGATCTCGGAGGTCGCCGCCAAGGCGCCGAGGCCGAGCAGGCTGCCGATCAGTGCCGAAGTGGGAAACAGGTCGTAGGCGCGGCGCGGCAACGTGTAGGCCAGGTAGGTCAGCGCCGTGGCGACGTCGTACTGGCCGGCGCCGATGTCGCCCAGTTCGGCCGCGAACGCGACCACCACGTCGAAGCCCAGCAGCACCGCCCAGACCAGGCAGACCGCGCCGAGCACGGTGCCGCCGACCAGCCGGTCACTGCGCCGCAGCCAGACGCCGCTCATCGACGTTTCCGTCCCAGCCCGCCATCGCGGGCCAGCAGCCAGAGCACGCCGACTGCCACCGGCACGTGCAGCCACCACAGCCCGAGCGCGCTCGGCACGCTGCCTTCGGCCAGCCAGTTGCGGCCGAGGAACATCAGGTTCTGGTAGACGATGTAGGCGAGCAGCGCCAGCAGCAGCGCACCGTAGCGCGCCGCCCGCGGCGGCGTGCGCGCCAGCGGCAGCGCCAGCAGCGCGAGCAGCGCGGCCGCGATCGGCGGACCGATCCGCCAGTGCAGCTCGGCCAGCGCCTCCGGACCGCCGCGCTCCAGCAGCGACAGGCTGTCGCGCCGCTGCGCCTCGGTGCCGGCCTCTGCCTCCTCGCTGTCCGGGATGCGGATCTCGTTGCGGGCGAAACGCATCATGCGGAAGTCGTCCTGGCCGAGCACGCCCTCGACCCGGAAGCCGTCGTGCAGGGTCAGGTAGCGCTCCTCGCCAAGGCTTTCGCTGAACAGCTCGCCGGCGCGCGCGGTGACCACGTCGACGCGGTCGCCGCGATCGGCATGCACGAACAGGCGCTCGAACTGGCTGCCGTCATCGCTCATGCCTCCGAGGTAGATGACACTGTGGCGACCCGGCAGCTCGATGAAGCGACCGGCCTCGAGCCCGGCCACCAGCAGCGAGCGGTTGGCGCTGTCGATCATTCGCTTGGACAGCTCCAGCGCCGCCGGCGAGCCCCACAGCGATACCACCGCCACCAGCATGCACACCGGCACGGCCAGCCAGAGGATCGGTCGCAGCAGCGCGCGCGGCCCGAGGCCCACCGAGGCGAACACCGCCATCTCGCTGTCGCGGTACATCCGGCCCACCGCCAGCAGCACGCCGAGGAACAGGGCCAGCGGCAGCAGCAGCGGCAGCGCATCCACGGCGCGCAGGCCGAGTTGCGAGAGCAGCAGCGTCGCCGGCACCTTGCCACGGGCGATCTTGCTCAGCAGGTCGGCCAGCAGGCCGCCCATGCTGACCATCACCAGCACGATGAAGCTGGCGGCGAAGCTGCCGAGCAGTTCGCCGAGGACGTAGCGATCGATCTTGCGCACGCGGGCTCGGGTGGGGCGGCGGTCCGACCCGGCCGGGCGCGGCCGGCGGGGCTGCTAGAATGGTGGGTCTTCGCTGGGCCGAGTCGGCTGCGGCCGCCCCCAGTATCGCCCTGCTCCGCTTCCCGGGAAAGCCACGATGCTGAACCACCGCCTTTCGACGGCGTCCGCCGTGTCCATCGACGCCGACTGCGTGATCGTCGCCCTGTTCGAGGACGGCAGCCTGTCGCCGCCCGCCGCCGCCATCGACGGCGCCAGCGCCGGCCGCATCTCCGCCGTGCTCAGGAGCGGCGACGCCTCCGGCAAGGTCGGCCGCAGCCTGATGCTGCACGCGGTCGACGGCGTCGAGGCCCGCCGCGTGCTGCTGGTCGGCGCCGGCGCCTCGGGTGGGCTCGATCCGGCGCGCTATCTCAAGGTGGTCGGCGAGGCGGCGCGCGCGCTCAAGGGCACGCCGGTGAAGCACGCCCACAGCATGCTCACCGCGCTCGAGGTCAGCGGCCGCGACGCGGCGTGGCGCCTGCGCCAGTCCGTGCTGGCCGCCGAACATGCCGCCTACCGCTACACCGCGACCCGCAAGAACGGCAACGGCGACGCGCTGGCCGAAATGAGCCACGACGGCGTCGACGCCCTGCAGCCGGTACTGACCCAGGCGGTCGGCATCGCCTCGGGCGTGCGCTTCGCCCGCGAGCTCGGCAACCTGCCGCCGAACATCTGCAACCCCGCCTATCTGGCCCAGCAGGCCCATGCGCTGGCCCGCGATCACGCCGGCGTGCGCTGCGAGGTGCTCGAGCGCGAGGAGATGGAGGCGCTGGGCATGGGCTCGCTGCTGGCCGTCGCGCGCGGTTCGGCCAACGCGCCGCGGCTGATCGTGCTCGAGTACCGCAACGGCGGCGAGGCCAAGCCCTTGGTGCTGGTCGGCAAGGGCATCACCTTCGATTCCGGCGGACTCAACCTCAAGGTGCAGGGCGGCATCGAGGAAATGAAGTTCGACATGTGCGGGGCCGCCAGCGTGCTGGGCGCCTTCCGTGCCGCGGTCGAGGCCGCGCTGCCGGTCAACCTCGTGGTCGTCGTCGCCGCGGTCGAGAACATGCCCGACGGCGCCAGCTACCGGCCGTCCGACGTGCTGACCTCGATGTCCGGCAAGACCATCGAAGTGCTCAACACCGACGCCGAGGGCCGGCTGATCCTGTGCGACGCGCTGACCTACGCGCAGCGCTTCGAGCCGGCCGCGCTGATCGACGTCGCCACCCTGACCGGCGCCTGCGTGATCGCGCTGGGCAAGCACGCCAGCGGCCTGATGAGCAAGCACGACGACCTCGCCGCCGAGCTGCTCGCCGCCGGCGAGACCAGCGGCGACCGCGCCTGGCGCCTGCCGATCTGGGACGACTACCAGTCCGCACTCGACTCCGCCTTCGCCGACGTCGCCAACATCGGCGGCAAGTACGGCGGCGCGATCACCGCCGGCTGCTTCCTCGCCCGCTTCACCGAAGGCCAGCGCTGGGCCCACCTCGACATCGCCGGCTCGGCCTGGGACGAAGGTCGCAAGGGCTATGCGACCGGACGGCCGGTGGGGCTGCTGGTGCAGTGGATGCTGGACCGGGTGGGGTGAGCGGTGAGCGGTGAGCGGTGAGCGGTGAGCGGTGAGCGGTGAGCGGTGAG
>VFQU01001388.1_pt1 | contig 14528 bp, 21 predicted proteins | sample 3512311 | NCBI WGS metagenome assembly VFQU01 (sample SAMN10412377, study PRJNA504923) | tailings metagenome | isolation source: Relicate 3 Philex TSF3 active mining site | place: Philippines: Tuba, Benguet | collected 2017-08-29
CAATGGTTTATTGATCATTTTATTCTGCGTTCTGCACAGGTTAAGATGTATGGCTTCTTCTCATGAGCAATTCCTGTTTGCTATAGACCTAGCCTCTGTCTCACTGATACAGCCTAAGTGGAGGTTCTGCTGATTTACTAGATATAGCCTGATTTTACTTTTCATTTTTAAGCCTCAGTCTCATTTGATAGATATAAAACCCGGAAACATTTCGGAAAGATATACGGCTAAAATGAGCCTGATTTATATAAATCTGGTATGAATGAGGTATATTAAAAAAGTTCTGTAATCCCTGAAATTTAAGGATTATGGGTAGTAGGGGGCGATTAGCACAGGGGTAGCGCACTTCCTTCACACTAACACTAGCGGTTAGGAAGGGGTAAGGGTTACAGGGCATCGGCTACCTAAGAGAACTAAGAGAGAACTAAAAAAGCATCTTTTTGATATATTTGAGATACTTTTGAGACTTAAATCAGAAAGATGATTTTTAGGGTTAAACCATTGATTTATGAAGCAATTATATCTTTGTTTTATTATCAGGGTTCAATCTGATTTTATATAAAATGTTTTCAAAAAATTGCCGTATATATACATATACATATATCCATATACATCTATTAATAGGGGTTTAATAGACGTATATACTTTGATGACTTAAGTCTTACTTATAGAATCTGCTTAACAGCGGTTTTTACAGCGGTAAGATTAAGTGTTTTTTCGGGCTTAATTTACCTTAACAGAAGTATTTTGAATCTGTCAAGTACCCCAGTTAAAAATCTTTTTAGAAAGTCTGCTAGCAGACTACAGGGAAAGAATTAAGCTACCAGTTCACCCTTGAAAATTTCATCAAGACTAAAGCCCAGTTCTTTAAGTTTAGATAGCTCAGACACTTTAAGGCTATCGGTATAGCCCGTTTCTAGGTTAGTAATCCTAGTTCTGCTCACTCCCAATAATTCGGCTAATTGAGCTTGGGTTAATCCCTTCTGTTTTCTTGCTTCTTTTAACCCATAGAGCATAGTCTATTACCTCAAGAAATTATTTAAGCAGCAACGCCACTATCTTCCTTAGATGAGTTTTTGAAAATTTCATCAAGGCTATATCCAGCCGCTAAGAGTTTAATTCCTAGCTCAAAACTGATGGATTTAACCCTACCTGTCTCAAGGTTAGTGATTGTATCCCTAGGCACGCCCAAAAGTTCAGCCATTTCAGACTGAGTTAAGCCTTTCTCATCCCTTACTTTTTTTAACCCATAGAGCATAGTCTATACACTCCATAAAAGTATTTAATACGCAGAATTTACACATTTCCAAAAAAGGTGATAAATTCGGAAGTGTAGATTTTACACATTTAAGTTACCTCACAATTATATCTCATCTATTTACTAGATAGGGGTAGGGGTATCTATATCCAAAAAAATGATTCTAGGAGTTGAATGTATGTCTAGTAGAGAATTAATCAGTCTAGTTAACTCAGCGTATAACCTGCTTAAGTGCCAGTTTATCCAGGTTGAGTTAATCCCAGAAGGTGAGTTTTTCAAATTAGTGGGATACACCTTAATGGTTAAGCCAGCTATTGAGATTTACGTCTCCCCGGACGTATCAAAGATTCGTTTACCCCATAAGGCTATTTTTAGGGTATTGCCCACGGATAAGCTGCTGGGGCGAATTGCTTGTTTATCTGAAGTAAATACCTAATTAACTTAAATATTTGAAGTAACTCAGACTTTTATTAATCTGGGTTATTTATTTATTTAATCCTGCTCCATATTCTCCCTGTTGATGACTGGGTTTAGCTACTAGGCAAAAAGAAAAAGCAAGCTCAAAAAAGGACTAAACAGAAATGATGAAATACAAAAGTAAACCAGTGTGGTATCTACCAGATTCAGGGATAGAGGTATTTTCCAAGGGTGAAATACCACCAAACACAGAATATATCTACTTCCCCAGTAAATTTGAGTATGAAGTTTATAGAATACTTTTATCTCAGGGGTTTAAGGTTGAATTACAGAAAGTAGTTAACCTAAAGTTTACCAATTGGAGAGTAGATTTTTTCTTACCTGAACACAATCTGCTAATTGAAGCCAAAGGGATGCCCACAGAAGCCTTTAAGATAAAACTTAAAGCCTTTAATTACTTTTATCCCTATAAGAGTATCTGGATCGTCAAGTCGCTATCTGAATTAAAGGCAAACCTAGCCAAGCTTCCCGTACAAACAAAATTAGGAGTCTAAACAAAATGGCATTATTATCTAAACCCAGTGGAAATAATGGGGTACGTTACTTTAACCCTAAATGGTCTGAGGATGCTTACCTTTTAACCTTTTCTGAAGGTACTATCACCAAAAAATCAAATACTCAATTCACTGTTTATGGCAAGGCAACCATCAAGGGTATCTTAGATACTGAATCGGTGATTGCTTTTACCGTAAATACCGCAACTTATAAAGCCAAGACTTACGTTGATGGCGATTTAACCGAGGTAGATTTAGAGCCTACTATTCCTGAGTCAGATTTAGGTCAAAAGCTAAAAGTATCTGTAGGGGATAAAGAAAAAGTATCTGTCACTGGTATTATTTCAATTGGTTTAATGGGTTGTGAGACACAATTAGAAATTACTGAAGCCAAGCGCAACGGTGGCAGTTCTGGTAATTATCAAAAGGCTGATTTCTACGAATCAACCACTAAGGTATTACAGGCAAGACATGACTTCTATTTATCCAAGATGAACGAGCTTGCCAGTTATCTAGTGTTATCAATCGAGATTAAAGATTTAACTGATATTTGCCGATTAAACGACATGGTTAAATCTAGTCCTGATAATCAGAAATTAGTTGCCGCTTATAGCTCAATTGTTAAGTCCTTTTGGAATGCCGAGAAATAGGAGAAAGTAAAATGCTGGAATTAAAGGCTACTGTAGCTGAGACAATTAAAAATCACTGTGATTTGATTTATGTGAGTTCGTGCATCCAGCAAATAAGCCATCAGGTATATATGGCACTTGCAAATAAAGATGTAGAGAAATACCTAGAACTTTCTATAACTTTGGATGACATGACCGATGACCTTAGCGATTTAACCAAAAAACATCTATCAGTAATAGGTGAATTAAGGTTAAGTGCAGCTATCGAATTAAACAATATCTTAGCTGATAACTGAGATATACCTTAAGAAAATACCCCTAAGTTAATTCTTAGGGGTATTTGTGTATGTTGATTTTTGTTGCCACTTAGGAGCTAGTTAGATGTTAGCAGATTTTTTTACCCCTGATTTACGATTAGGCGAATCGTTGTTACTGGCATTGGATCACTATCTAGCCTTACCAAATCCCCAAGATAGTAAGCTGCTGGCTTGTTACCTGGCACAAGATTACAGATTACTCAAAAAGTGTTTTATCTTGTATTGCCTAGGTGAGTCACGTTCAGGCAAATCAACCTTATGTAAATTAGCTAGTAAAATTTCTCATTCTCAGATATTAGGTGCTAATAGTACCCCTAGTGCTATTAGGAGGACTATAAACAATCTTAAAAGACGTAACTATATCCTAATCTTAGATGATTGGAATAAACAGACGTTATCAAATAACCAGCTATATCAGTTGCTTAAAAATTCGGTGGACGTTTCAACTGCAAGAGAATTCTTAAGTAGCACAGATAGGGATATGGGAGTAATAGAATTTTCTACTTTTTCTCCTAAGATTATATCTACCACGTTTAATATAACCAGAGAACAAGACAATTTTATAGAATTAATCAATAGACTTTATATCGTAGATTTCAAGCGCAGTGATAATTCTGAGATACCACAGATAGATGATGAAGATGATGAGCTAGAAATATCCATAACCGACCACTGGCAAGACAAAGAGGACGATTTTAGAAATTTATACTTGAGTCTTAAGAATAGAGGATTAGGGATAAGCGAATGGGAAAGGACAAGACCTTTAATTGCTGTGGGATTATTCCAGGGTATATTTAAGGATAAAAATGAAAGTTGGGATTATTTTAACGATTATTGGCACAGACAAAGGGGTAAGTTTAATAGTCCCACTCTTAAATCTGTAATCTTGGAATATATAGAAGGACATAACCTAAACGCTGTAGAAACGGGTAGAGAATACCTGATAGACTCTATCCATTCAGATACCTTATTTAGTTACTGTAAGGCTCTAATCAAGTCTGGTTACTTGGCGATTGATAAGTTATCCAATTCTGAATTTATTGCCACGATGAATGAGTTGGGATATATGCAAAAAATGATAGACAAGATACCTAAATGGGTACTAAAATAAGGTTATATTTGCTCTTTATATTTAGGTAACTCTTATGACTGAATCTCCCAATCAAGTTGAAAAAGTACGCCAAATTTCTAAGCTAAGAATGGGTGTTACCCGTACCATGTTATTAAATGAACATGAGAACCCAGAACTTAACCGTGATTTCGTACTCTGGAAAATCCAAAAGCACTTTATTGAGCCACTGAACTTAGATAAGGCTGAATTTGATACTTTAATGGTTGATGCCTGGGGATACTACTCTAGCGAGTATGAACGGAACATTCAGTTAGAGATTGAATCACTGGCTAATAAAGTGAAAGCTAACCCTGAGTTAAAAAAAGAATTGTTAGCCAAACTTAAATAGATGGCTATAACTCATCGCTAGATTTTAATTCAAAATAACCCTAACATAGGTCTATTGATATAGGTCTAATTCTAGGGTTATTTTTTATGAGTACAAAAGAACTTAAAAAAGCCGACCCGTCATCTTGGGAGTTTTTAAGAACCGCTACTATGACGGTTCATAATGAATGGGTAGATCAGGAATTTAAGAGATGGTCAATTCTAAATAATGCTCCCGCATTCCAAGGCGAGTTAAAAACAGCTTGTAAAATCAATCCCAAGGATTCCGCTATCCTTTGTATTTTTAGATTTTGGCTATTCTATTGTTTTGTAAAAAATACAGGTACAATCGGGGCGTTAAACGAACCGATACCATCAGAGCATCAACTCAAACTAAACAAGGTCAATCAATTGAGAATATTTTATCAACCTGTAGGGAAAGATAGAGGGCTATATACGCTTACAATACCCCACTGGAATAAGTCACCCGAAATAACAAAACAAGTTAATTTTCCAGCAATTAACAAGGGTAAATGGTCAGCTATTGTCGTTCTTTGGGATAATTCTAAAATTGTAATTAACGCCAAAACCAAAACAGAGTGTGAATCTTTATATAAGTGGTGCATTAGTCACGTTAAAAGACCTATGTCAAGAAATCACACAGTTACCTATTACCAGAGAGACAAAGGCAAAGAGGTAAAAGTAACGGCAACAAAAATCAAATTTTATGACAAATTCAAAGGAATGCTATATGAAGCATGGGTATAAAACTAAAGTGATAAGAATTATAGACGATAATAGAGTTATACTGTTACATAAACTCTTAGATGAAATCGTTAAAAAAAATGCTATAAGCATTGAGCAATTAACGATTTTCTTTGAGTCAAGACTCAATATGCACCCTGACAAAATCTTAAATAATTACAAACACAAAAACGACTAAAAAACGCCTGATCTAACTCTGTTGAACCTATAGGCTCAGTAATTTCGATAGAATTCTGTTACGGAATCAGTAGTGTAGTGTTAGTTTTGGGATTAGATTTAATCGTTAACTTTACTGAGGTTAATTAAATGGCTGCTGCATTTACTACCACTGCAAGCTCCCTGGAAGGTCAGTTGCTTGAGATTGTCCGTGAACTGGCCGAAGGTGAATTAGCTGTGCCGGTTGAAACCCGTCCTACTAACGTTACCATCGTTCCCGATTTCGAGAACCTAATTTGCAATATTACCGTGGCTTTACCGATTACCCTGTCTGGGACGGGTGCAACTATTTCCGCTGTCGCAAATCCCTACCTACCGTAAGTTTGGCTCAGTTATCAAAGGGGGTTGATTAAATCTTTAATTAGCTCCCACTATTCACTATTAGATAGGTCTTACTATGGCAACTAAACCAGCCGCCGCCCCAAAGCCAGACAGCGGCTCTCCTTACCGTTCTGGCGTAATTGAGTGGGGTAGCGCAAAACGCAAAAATAAAAAAACTGGCAAAACTGCTAACGTCAAGGTTTATGCGGCCGTTTCCGCACGCCTGGTAAAGGACTGCACAATCAAGACTGTAACCCTTAAGTCCCTACCTGTAGCCAAATTTGTCAAAGGCAACGGAAAGGGGAAGCCTGCAACTCTGCAAAAGCCAAATATCCAGCGCAAATTCAGTCGTTTTATTATGGTGGGAAATGGGACAATTGTAACCAGCAAAGGAAAGGTTAAAACTGAGCGGTACAAACTGGGCCGGCTAGGAATTCCCAGCGGTATTTCCATTGCTGAGGCTGTGGCACGTCTTAAATCTATTTCTAAAGTTGCAGTAGTTAAGTATCCTACTGGTTCTATCTATCGAGTTTAAGCGTGACTTTTAATAACTTTGGTTTAATAAGGGTAAGTGGTAATTGGAATTATACTACTGCCCTTATTCCAATTAATGCTGATGTTATTAAGTTAGTTTTTTTTAGTAAGGCTATCCATTATCTTTTAATAGGTTTTGCTGATGGTCAATCAATAGGATTTATTGAGCCGTGGTACTCTAAAAATTCCAAGTTAATTAAAGTTCCCAATCTAGAATCTGACTTAAGACTTAAATTAGCGGTTCGTTTAATTAGGGATTTTAGTAATAGAACTTATATTTGCAATATCTACGTTAAGCCAAAGGTTTAATATGGAAGATAAAGACGTAAAGTTACTTGAGCGTTTACTTTTAGAAATTAAAGAGCAGATGCAAAAATCACTAAATCTGTTAGTAGTAATTGCAATCCTCCTGACCATTGGAGATACTATGATGGTTTCAAGGGAAATGATGAAATTGTATAGTATCCCAAACTTAAAGCCCGAAAATATCCAGAATCTTAATCAAAGTAGAGTATCTGAAAATGCTAATAGATTGGAATAACCCGCAAAGTAGAGTTAGCAAATATTTTACAGTGGGAGAGGTTACTCAAAATGACAAAAGACGCACCCCCTACGATGAATCAATCAAGAAAAACGTAATTTTACTTGCTACAGAGTTAGATGCAATCCGTATTGCTTGGGGTGGCCCGATTGGGGTAACTAGCTGGTACCGCCCCCCTGCGATTAATCGTGCTGTGGGTGGTGTGCTAAACTCTCAACACTTAACAGGTTTAGCTGCTGATATTTACCCTATAGGTCGTGATGGAATCTACTTTGAGAATTGGTTAGATGACCGATGGCCATTTGCGTTAGGTTATGGGCAAAATAGTGGTAGAGGATTTACGCACGTTGATATGCGTAAAGGTAGATACCGATGGAATTATTAAACTCAGGTAATACAGATTTGGAAGTTATTTTAGATTCTGATAACGTGGCTGATTCAGAATCTTTTTTAATGTTAAAAAATAACGATGAAATCAAGGCCATGATTGGTAAAGAGCTTGTATTAAGCGATGGCGTTTTTAGGGTTCATTACGAAAAAACAATAGGAGCTTTTGGCTTAAAAAAAATCAAAAGTAATGACTCTTAAAATATAACTATTAAAACACTTTTTGTTTATAGCAATCTTATGTAACTTACAGGTTAACCAATGGGAATAAAAAACAGCATTAGAAGTTTTGCATTATCTCTGGATAATGAAACGGATACAACAGCGCAGGTTATTTATGAATGTGGCAAGTATCCAGGTATAGACTTTGAGGATAGTGATTACTATTCCCAGTTATCTAGTTTTAATATCCGTAGTAATACAGATTTTAATAAACAAGTTTTAATCTTGTTAGATACTGGATTGGGATATATCGAATTAACAAGAGTAGATTTAACCACAGAAGTTAAGCTGATTGATTTAACCCAGATATTAGGTACTTTATATCTAAAATATGGAGATAAATTAGCGGTAAAAATAGAATCTACTTTACCAGTGGAACATATTCTCTATTTATGGGGGAGTTTTACTGAAGAAAAATATGTTACTGATAACATGACCATTAATAACAATATTAACAATAGTGGTCAATCTGATAATTCTAATAATGGAAACAATGAAATGCCTATCTTAACGTCTGACTTAAATCTTTATGTGAGCCTTACCGGATTAGATACAAACTCTGGATTAACTAACTCATTACCTTATCTAAATGCAAATACAGCAATCAAGAAAGCTACTCAATATATATTAAATGGATATAGCGTAAATATCAACTTTGCAGATGGTGATTACTCTACACAAGATGACGTTATTTTATTTAATCTCATTGGTGCAGGAAAGATAATCCTAAAAGGTAATAACACAAATAAAGATAACGTTGTATTACCGCCTATTAAATCTAACTGCGTCAGCGGTTACGAACTTAAAGATTTAAGAGTTAAGTTTACTTCTGAACATGGACTAGATTTAATTAACTCAGATGTTATTCTTAATAACCTAAGTTACGAAAACATTGTATCTAGTACAAACTATGCAAATATCAGGACAGAATACAGCAAAGTTAAGTTAATCGGTAATCAAAACTTTTATGGTGAATACTCAGATTACTTAATATTTGCTCAAGGTAAGTCTTTAGTCGATACTTTGGAATCAACCTTAATTTGGCATGACACGGTTAATAATTATGGTGGTACGCCTATTGCAGCTTTTGATAGTACCGTTTATAGCGTCTTTACTAACTTTACTAATATTGATACCAGTTATCTTTATTGGTTAGAAGGTAATGGATTAATTAGAGAAACTGCTATTGATTCTTATATTACTGCGGCTGATTTAGTCTAAATCAAATGGGAATATTTAACCCTAGCAGGACAGGAGTTGGGCCTGCTAAAACTGGGGGCTGGGACGGGATTTCCAAGGGTTTTAGGGGGATTCCCGTTACTGCGTCCCCCGTGGCTGATCCTCCAAGTAGTCCTAGGGGGGGAGGAAGGGGAAATAACCGAGGGGGGAAGCAAACCTCTCCTTTGGTGCAGCCAGCAAGGGGCGTGGGATTCAGACCCAATTCAACTCCTAGCCAATCAGATTTAGACTCTCAGGAAAGAAACGCTGCCAGGAATCGAGCAAACCGGGAAGGGTTAGCCAGGCAACCCAGACCCTACGGAAGTCCCGAAATAAAAGTCCCTGTTCGGGAACCAGTAGCGAAACCCCTAAAACCAGTTGGGGTGAAGCCCGGCGTCCCTAGTGTGGCCGGGGGTCTCGGTTCGGTTTTACCTGACCTCGCCGGAGAAGCCTGGGACTTCGTGCCGGAGACCTCCGACCCGTTTGCCGGACTGATCGCACCTAATTTGGTTGGGTTTAAGGTTGAACCCTTAACCTACTCCGGCCAGGAGCCGGTGCGAATCGAGTTCCACTTCAAGGCAGTAAACGAAGCGACCCTGTTTCTTCTGGACGGCTTGACCGGGACTGAGGTTTTCAGACAGAAATACGAAGCCAATTTTATTACTAACGAAGTCAGAGAAATTTATAACTTCGTACCCGACAGAGACAATTTGATTGTTAAAATTACTGGCAAAATTTATAACGTTGTCAGGGGCAGTCTTAAACGAATTCGCCGTAGTGAAAAAGACAATCCTACTGAACCGTTACCCTACAAATACTCCTGTTTACCGGGAAATCTGAGACCTGATCCCCTCCTAATTCCTGCTGTTTTGCTTAATACTGAGAGTGGCAGATTATCTAAAATTTATTCTGACGTGGAATATGAACTTAAGGCGTCAATCAAAATCAACTTAGCCACCGGTTCAGAAGAGTTTAGTGAGGTAAATTTGGGAACTGGTTTCTTCGCTCCAAATAACGATTACTACCTCAATTGGCCCGGTTTGGGCTACACCTCGCACCCCACACTGCTTGACGGGACAGAAAGGGAAGTGCAATTTGACGGCACCTGGACGGGGACTTCGTGCAAATACGAACCGCCAGAAATAACTGATTTTGTCCCCAGTGGAATTACAGACGCAGCAACTCAGGCGGCGGTTGACGTGTTTTTTAGGGTAATAAGGACTGGTAAAAATAGGTTAGTGTCCGGGGTTATTTCCAATCTCGGTTGGCTAACTTTTGTCGTTAACAATTTGTCCAACTTCTACAACGAAGATAACGGCTATCACTACACGTCTTTGGAGTCGATAATTTTGAGTAACGTAGAGGTTTCCCCGGTGGTTGACTTAAATCCTATTCTTAATAAATTAGACCAATTGGACACTAAGGTTGGCAATCTCAATAGCAAGGTCGTACAGGTTGACACCAAAGTTGCAGACCTCAGCGAGGTGATTGGGCCAAAACCACGAATGGGGGCGGCAAACGGTAGTAGCAACGGGGGTACAAGAAAGTCAATCTCTGAGTTCTTGGAGTCTGTTAAACAGAATAAAAAAACTCAAGAATTGATTAATTTATTGACTTTACTCGTAGCGTTGCATAATGCTGCTATGCTCTCAAGTGACGTGGTGGTAACGCTTTTGAGTGTAATTGACATTGGCTTGGAACTTTCAGGACTAACACCAAAGGACGATGATGGCTCACCCTTACTGGTTTCCGAAGTGATTGGACAAAACGTTAAGTCACTGTTGAATCAATTATTGGGAAAGGAGTTAGTTTCTGCGGTTAACGAAGTTTGGTTAAAGGCGAACAAAACCTATCAATCAGCCTCGAACGTAATCAACGCTGTTCAATCTCACGCTTACACAATCCAATCAGGATTGGAAACAATTGCTAGCAACAATAGCAAGGCAAATAACGCCTTCGTTCGTGACGGTGTTTTGCGTGAGGAATCTCTGGATTACCAACCGGAGAAGTACGATTTCAGTAATAAGCTTTTTACTCGAATCGAAAAAACAAGTGATTTAGTTAACAAATTATCTTACGCCGCTCAAGAGGTTAAAAGTATCAAACAAACTGTGGAAGAATTCAAGACCTTGAAGAAAGACCTTGACGACACAATTAAGGAGGCTGAAAAACAATTGAAAAAAATAATTACTAACAATAAGGGAGTCAACAAGCCCACTAAAATTCCGAACTCCGCCGGATTCAATCAGGTCAGAGGAGAAAAACCGTTTAAGGAGTCACCTTGATTCTTACCTTATATTTCAAAAATATATGTTTTTATCACCAATACATAATTCACTGCAATTATCCTCAAGATTTACCTTGATGGTAATAATCATGATATTCAAACTCCAATAACTAAAGTTAACTCAACTAATGCAATCCTGAATTAAATCAGGATGTATTAATTGAGTAATCAGGCAATACCACATCGTTTACATATCTAGCGTAATGCTTTGCCACTGTAACTGAGTTAGTATGTCTTGCTAACTTAGCGGCGGCTAATAAACCTTGACTACTGGCAACGTAACTTAATGCTGTGTGTCTAGTTTGATATGGATTCCTATAAGTTAGATTTAATTCAGAGAGTACAACTTTCCATTTATCTCTAAACTTATCCCAACTTAAGTATCCTCCCATTAAACCAGGAAATATAAGATTCTTTCTATTGTTCTGAGATGAGTCAGAAAGATATTCTGTATATCTATTTTTAAGTAATACTTTTAATCTTGAACTCATTGGAATATTTGCAGATACCCCAGTTTTAGTATCTTTTAGTATTTTCCTGGTTGCCCAAGGGCTGTCAGTGGTATCCCTACCTACTGCGTGGCTAATCGTGATTAGATTCTCAGCAAAGTTAACCTTATCCCACGTTAGAGCTAGAGCTTCCCCAGGACGCACCCCGGTGAGGAATAAGAACTCACATAAATCACGGTAATAGGGATAAAGTTCAGAAAATTTATCTAAGATTTGAGATACTTCAGATTTATTAAATGGCTTTATATTGTCTGACTTATCTTTTCTATTTACTTTCAGATTGCATATCGGATTTATATCCCAGTAGTTTATCTTAACTAGATAATCGAAAAATTGATTTAGATAAGTGCGATATGTTCTATATGTTCCATTTGACCATTTTTTACTTAGTTCTTTTAATCCAGATTCTATAGTTTTGAACTCATCTAGTTTTTTAAGAACTAGATATATGTTTTGATAATGTCCCTTATATGGTTCTATCGGCTTGCCCTTTAGGGCTACCCATTCCTGATAATGCTCAAATATATCCCCAGATAGCTCACTTCCTTGTTTATTCCCCCCTGTGACAAGGCTAGAAACCTTGTTAGGGGTATATCTGCGTAAGCTGCCATCGAAGTCCCCTAGGGTCAGATCAGACTGAACACGACTAAATATAGCCCTAGCCTCAGTCTCGCTTATCTTACCGAGATACAGGTATTGACCATTTCCTAGATATATCCGGTACTTACTTTTAGTGAGATATAGCTTAATTTTATTATTCATAAGTATTATCTGAGATTAAAAGAGAGATCAAAAAAAGAACTAAAAAACAGAGATATACGGCTAGAATGAGCCTGATTTATATAAATCTGGTATAAATGGGGTATATTAAAAAAGTTCTGTAATCCTTGCAATTTAAGGATTATGGGGAGTAAGGGGCGATTAGCACAGGGGTAGCGCACTTCCTTCACACGGAAGGGGTCACTGGTTCAAATCCAGTATCGCCCATAGGTTGAAAAGGTTACAGCGTAAGGGTTCAGCAACTGCGCTACCCCTGCACTAATCTTCCTTAAATATTCTTTATTAGAAATTGCATCTACACAAACCATGAGAGGTGTAGATGTCATGTTTAAGCTTGAACAAGATAAGGGCTGTTATCGAGTCAGATTTAAATCTGGTGATAGTTTAAAGACGATTTATTTAGGGACAAGAGAACAAGCCCTAGCTGAATATGTCTTCCAGTGGATGCAACAGGACTTAGACCGTGGATGTTTTGACCAGACGGGGGAGAAGTACCGGAAAGCCCAACTCCCCCCATCCCCTAAGCCTACAAACAAGACTCTCACGCTAGACCAGCTATTTCTGAGCTACTTAGAGCAGGAGCGGGAAGGCGTAACTAACGTTCATCTGCACTATGCCTATCGCTGCATTGTCAGCTATGGCAATCGTCCTAGGTGGGATGAGGTGGAGTGGTTTCTGGCATTACGGCAAAAGCTAAGTGCTGAAACCTGGAACCGTAGAAAGTTTTTATACACTGCCTGCACGAATTGGGCATTGGTACAGGGTCTGATCGAAGCACCAAAAAACCCTTGGTGTCGGATCAAGCCCAAACGAGAACCTCGCTCATCTAAAGCTGACCCATTCACACCGGATGAGGTCAAGCGCATCATTGAAGCCTTTGCAAGTAATCGGTTCATGAACCCGAATAGCCATTACCCAATGTCGCACTATGTTCCATTCATCACCTTTCTACTGACCTATGGAGTACGGCTAGGAGAGGCAATCGCACTCAGGTGGAGCCGAGTTGACTTTCAGCATAAGCTCATCGTGATTGATAGTGCCTTAGGTCGAGATATTGAAAGGTCAATTAATGCCACCGCTAAGGTCATCAAAACCACCAAAACATCAGATGTCCGCTATCTGCCCATGACAGACGATATAGCGACCATGCTGCGCCGCCTGAAGCAAACCAACCGCAGGGTGACACCTGAGAGCTTTGTATTTGAAGGCCACATTGGAAGATACATCGACACTCGAAATTTCCGCCTGGTCTGGAAAGCAGTGCTGAAAGGGCTAAATATTACCTATCGCTATCCGTATCAATGCCGCCATACAGTTTTATCTCATGTAGCCTCTGAGCATGGTTTAGCGGCTGCTGCATCCCTAGCCGGTCATAAGAGCTTAGATATGGCTTCAAGGCACTATGTCAAATTCACTGGTTCTATAGCCAGCATTATCCCACAGTGGAATATATAAGGAGAAACGGAATTAAAGCCAATATATATAAAAATTGCAAATCTTTTAGGGCTATATTCGGCAAACCGTACTCTTGAACATTCTGATTTGACTCAAAGATCAGTGTCCTTATGTTGGATCTTCAATTTGACTTATCCCTGTAATGCTATAAATAAAGGCTTTTAGCATTGTTTCTGTTCTGTATCAACCAGTGATAGAGCTTAATACGTCCAAAATCAGAAAATAGCTATAGTAATAAGTAGTTATTTTACTCTTGTGTAATTTAGTTGAACAAATCGAGTAAGAAACAATGCAAACAAACAACACCAACTTTACGCTTCGCCTAACTTCAGAAGATCGTGAAATTCTGGAGAAGGCTGCTAAGTCGAAAAGGATCAGCACAGCGAGTTTGATCCGGTCAATCGTGTTTAGTGAGATTGAGAGAACTAAAGAGGTGGTTATGAGTAGATAAAAATGTCCCCTATCAGTAGCTTGCAACTACTAACAGGGGTAAATAATTTCTTTCGGAAGTGAAAGAGGAATTATTTAGGAGTAGGTATATCAGCTTTATTTTAGCTTAGAAATCAGGCTAGTTAAAGGTTGCAGGCGTCTCTTTCACTCTCCGAAGTTTGAACACTTACACAATAGATATCTCCAAAAACCCATAACCTATGTGGATATTGAATTTCAGGCATATTTTG
>VFQU01001389.1_pt1 | contig 14523 bp, 10 predicted proteins | sample 3512311 | NCBI WGS metagenome assembly VFQU01 (sample SAMN10412377, study PRJNA504923) | tailings metagenome | isolation source: Relicate 3 Philex TSF3 active mining site | place: Philippines: Tuba, Benguet | collected 2017-08-29
AAATACAAGGCCAGCAGCCTCTATCTCGGCCAGACACGCAGCCAGCCCCATGACGACGCCGCTAGCTGATCGCCGCCCCCGGCAGTTGCCCCTCGATCTGGGACATGAGCCGTCCCATGCCGAGGATGACTTTTTCGTGGGTGAAGGCAATGCGCTGGCCCATGCGCGTATCCTCGCCTGGCCAAACTGGCCGGACCCGGTAACCTGCCTGGTCGGACCAGCAGCTTCGGGGAAATCCCATCTGGGGCGCATATTCGCTGATCGAAGTGGCGCGCTGGCCGTCACGCCGGAAACCATCGGCATACTAGCCGCTGCGCGGGGGCAGGAGCCACTGCTGATCGAAGATGTGGATCGGGCGGGTTATGACGAACATGCCCTGTTTCATTTGCTCAATCAGGCCATGCGCGGCGAACGCACGTTGCTGTTAACCGCCCGCACCGACATTGCCGAATGGCCACTCTGCACCGACGATGTGCGTTCCCGCATGCGCCGGGCACCAGTCTTTCGTCTCGAGCAGAGCCATGACATTGAGTTGTCACATATGTTCGTGAAACTGTTTCAGGATCGGCAGATACGTGTCGATCCGAAGGTGATCTTCTATATCGTGCCGCGCATGGAGCGCAGCGCGGAGGAAGCCGCCGCCCTTGTGGACATGATGGACAGGCTGGCCCTTGCCAAAGGGTCGGCCATTACCCGCGCAATAGCGGCCGAAGCTCTGGCGCAAAGACAGGCGCAGACAACCGGCCGGCAACAGGACTGGGACTCCGACGACAATGAATGACATGAGCGATTTCGGAGAAACCGAAGGCAACGGACCCGATGTTGAAGCCTTGCGCACCAGCCCCGCGCGCTTCGTCAACCGCGAGGTCAGCTGGCTGCAATTCAATATGCGCGTGTTGGAGGAAGCTGGAAACCAGTCCCATCCGCTTCTGGAGCGGCTGCGCTTCGTCTCGATCTCGGCCAACAATCTCGACGAATTTTACATGGTGCGCGTCGCGGGGCTCAAGGGCCAGATTCGTGCCGGGCTCTCCAAGCAGAGCGCCGACGGGCTTTCGCCGGTCGAGCAACTGGATGAAATCGCCACCCTTGCCCAGCACTTGCAACTCGAACAGCAGGATCACTGGCAGACGCTGCGCGAAGATCTGGTGGCTCAGAATGTGGTGATCCACGAGACGGACGATCTTTCCGCCGAGCAGATTGCCTATCTCGACAAGCTGTTCCGCGAGGAAATCTTTCCGGTCCTGACCCCGATCGCAGTCGATCCGGCACACCCCTTCCCGTTCATCCCCAATCTGGGTCTGGCGCTTGCTTTCGAGCTGAAGCGCCCCAATAGCGACCACCCGCTGACCGCGCTGGTGCGCATTCCGGGCAATCTCGACCGCTTCATCAATCTGCCGTCGACGCTTGTGTCGGAAGGGCGCACGGAAGTCGTCACTATCGACACGCTGGTCAAGCTCTTCTTCCACAAGATGTTTCCCGGCCACGAAGTTGTGGGCTCGGGCGCGTTCCGCATTATCCGTGACAGCGAAATCGAAATCGACGACGAGGCGGCCGACCTGGTGGTGGAGTTCGAAAGCGCACTGCGTCAGCGTCGCCGCGGGCAGGTGATCCGGCTCGAAATCGAACGCTCCATGCCCCGCGCGCTCAAGCGCCAGATCGGCGAGCAACTGGGCGTCAAGGACGCCGATGTGTTCGAGGTTCATGGCTTTCTCGGTCTCGCCGATGCGCGCAAGATTTGCGACGTCGACCGCGCCGATCTCAAATTCCCGCCCTATCTGGCGCGCTTTCCCGAACGCATTCGCGACTACAATGGCGACAGCTTTGCCGCCATCCGCGCCAAGGACATTCTGGTGCACCACCCCTTCGAGAGCTTCGATGTGGTGGCGCAATTCCTCATGCAAGCCGCGCGCGATCCCGATGTGGTCGCCATCAAGCAGACGCTCTACCGCACATCATCCGACAGCCCCATCGTGAAGGCGCTGGTCATGGCGGCCGAGGCCGGCAAGTCGGTGACCTGTCTGGTTGAGCTGAAGGCCCGGTTCGATGAAGAGGCCAATATTCGCTGGGCCCGCGATCTGGAGCGGGCAGGGGCGCAGGTCGTGTTCGGCTTCATCGAACTCAAGACCCATGCCAAGCTCAGCCAGGTCGTGCGTCGTGAAAAGGGCAAGCTGGTCAGTTATTGCCATATTGGCACGGGCAATTACCACCCGATCACCGCCAAGATTTATACCGACCTCAGCTACTTCACCATCGACCCCGCGATCACGCGCGACGTCGCCCGCGTCTTCAACTTCATCACCGGCTATGCCCGCCCCACCGAGCTTGAAACCATCGCGGTTTCCCCGGTCAATCTGCGCCAGACGCTGATCGACAATATCGCGCGCGAAATAGAGCTGGCGCGCACCGGCCAGCCGGCCAGCATCCTGCTGAAGATGAATTCGCTGGTCGATCCGCAGGTGATCGATGCGCTTTACGACGCCAGCCAGGCGGGCGTGAAGGTCGAACTCATCGTGCGCGGCATCTGTTGCCTTCGACCCGGCATTCCCGGTTTTTCGGACAATATCCGGGTTAAGTCCGTGGTCGGGCGCTTCCTCGAACACAGCCGCATCTATTGTTTCGGCAATGGCGAGGCGCTGCCCTCGACCCGCGCCAAGGTCTATATTTCCTCCGCCGATCTGATGGGCCGGAACCTCGATGGCCGCGTCGAGGTGATGGTGCCCATTCTCAACAAGACCGTGCACAAGCAGATTCTCGATCAGATCATGGTTGCCTATCTCAAGGACAATCAGCAAAGTTGGGAAGTGCTGCCCGATGGCAGCTCGCACCGGGTGCGGCTGGGCGAAGGCGAGGAGCCTTTCAATGCCCATAAATATTTCATGACCAACCCATCGCTGTCAGGGCGCGGCAGCGCGGGCATGGTTGAGACCGACGAGGGCTGAGTTTGGTAAAGTTCTGGGGCGTCGACGCCGATCCGACCGCGCAGGGCCGCATCAAGGGCGCGCGGCCCGTTGCCGTGCTCGATATCGGCTCCAACTCGGTGCGTCTGGTCGTCTATGAGCGTCATGCCCGCTCGCTGACCCCGCTCTACAACGAAAAATCCGCCTGCGCGCTTAGCCGGGGCATGGCCCAGACCGGCGAGCTTGCGCAGGACAATATGCACAAGGCGCTCGAAGCGATGAAACGCTTCGCGCTGGTCGCGCGCATGATGCGCGTCGGCAAGACCTTTGTGCTGGCGACATCAGCCGTTCGGGCCGCCACCAACAGGCAGGCCTTTGTCGATCAGGTCGCGGCGATCATGGAAACGCCGGTCAGGGTGCTCAGCGGCGAAGAAGAAGCTCATTTTGCTGCGCTCGGCGTTTTCGCCGGCATTCCCGGTTTTTCCGGTGTGGTCGGCGACCTCGGTGGCGGCAGTCTCGAACTGTCTGCAATGGCCGATGGGGCCGACTCCAATGGCCAGTCTTTCGAACTCGGCGTCATCCGCTTGCAGGACGAATCCTCCGGGCAACCGCCACAAGCAGCCAGGCTCGTCCGTGACGTGCTGGCAACCTCGCTGCTGAACTCCTTCCCAAAAGGCCGCCGCTTTGCCGCGATTGGCGGAACATGGCGGTCGCTGGCCAAGCTGCATCAGTCCCAGCACGATTATCCGCTGCATATGGTGCAGGACTATGTGGTTCCCGCAGCCAATATGATCGCTTTCTGCGAGGAGATTGTCGGCGTCAACTCGCTCAAATCCTATCGCGGGTCGAGCAGCGTCAGCAGTTCCCGCCGCGAATTGGTGCCGTTCGGCGCGGCGGTGTTGGCCGAGATTCTCAAGGCCGGCCAGTTTGATAGCGTAGTGTTTTCGGCCCTGGGCGTGCGCGAAGGCTTTCTATACGGCATGCTCGATGATCGCGAGAAGTCGATCGATCCGCTGATCCAGGGGGCCGGCGAGCTTTCGGTGCTGCGGTCGCGCTCACCTTCGCATGCCGACGATCTGGTAGAATTCACGAGTGGTTATCTCGAAGCGGCCGGCTTGAGCGAAACGACCGATGAAAACCGTCTGCGCCGGGTCGCCTGCCTTCTCTCCGATATTGCCTGGCGCACCCATCCAGACTATCGCGCCGCCCAGAGCGTCGACACCATCGCCTATGGCTCGCTGACCGGTATCGACCATCCGGGACGCTCTTTCCTCGCCCAAGTTATGGCGGTCCGCTACGATGGCGTGAAGAGCAAGGTCGCCGTGCCGCTGATTGGCCTCGGCACGCCAGAACTGACAACGCGCGCAAAGCTCATAGGCGCCCTGTTCCGTGTCGCCTATCCAATGACGGCGGCCATGCCGGGTATTCTGCCGCGTGTCCGGCTCGCCGTGGATCGCAATGTGCTTGTGTTGCGCCTGCCAGCGGATCTGACTTTCCTTGACGGCGACCACCTGCGCAACCGCCTGCGGCAGTTTGCCGATCTGGCGGGCTATGCCGACAACCGCATCGAAATCGCCTGATTACTCGGCTGCTTCCGTGGCATCGATGGCAAATTCGATAACGCCTTTGCGCGTGGCCGCAAGGCCGATCCGGCCATGCTTGATGGCCAGTGCCTTTTCGCCGAAAAGCTTGCGTCGCCACCCCTTGAGAGCGGGAACGTCCGCATCGTCATCGAGAACCAGCGCGTCGATTTCATCGGACGTGGCGATGATCCGGGCCGCAACGCCATGCTGCTCGGACACGGCCTTAAGCAGGACACGCACCAGATCGCCCACCGCGCCCTTGGGCGAGGGGCCGCGATAGCGTTCGGGCATGGCCGGAAGCTCCGATTTCGGCAGGCCTTCGACTTCCTTGAGCAGAGCGATGATTTCGCCAGCGGCGCTGCTGCGGCCGAAACCGCGCGGCACGGCGCGCAATTTGTCGAAGGCTTCCGGCGTCAGGGGACGCTGCGTCGCCAATTCGCTCAGCACGTCATCCTTGAGAACGCGGCTGCGCGGCTGGTCGGTATCCTGCGCCCGCCTTTCGCGCCATTGCGCCAGCACTTTCAGCGCCGCCAGATCGCGCGGCCGATTGAGCTTCATCTTGAGCCGTTCCCAGGCCTGCTCGGGCTGGACGACATAGGTATCGACGCTGCGCAAGGTGGCGAGTTCGTCCTCCACCCAGTCCCAGCGGCGGGTCGATTCGACCTGGGCGCGCAGTTCGCGATAAATGTCGCGGAGATAGGTGACATCGGCCAGCGCATAGACGCGCTGTTTTTCGGTCAATGGCCGCGCCGACCAGTCGGTGAAGCGCGAAGACTTGTCGAGTTCGATCTTGCAGATCGCCCGAACGAGACTGTCATAGGAGGCGCTGTCGCCGAAGCCACAGACGCTGGCCGCGATCTGCGTGTCGAAGATATTGTGCGGCACCGCGCCGGTCAGTTTGACAAAAATTTCGATGTCCTGCCGGGCGGCATGGAACACCTTGGTCACGCTCGGATTGGCCAGCAGCGCGAAGAACGGCGCCAGCTTGATGTCGGGCGCCAGCGGATCGATCAGCACCGCCTCGTCATCGGTCGCGACCTGAATCAGGCACAGGCGGGGCCAATAGGTGGTCTCGCGTAAAAACTCGGTATCGACCGTCACAAATTCAAACTGCGCAGCGCGCTCGCAGAACTCGGCGAGCGCATCTGTGGAAACTATCGGGTCCATACCGGCTTCCGTCCAAAAAAAGTCAATATTCTTCCTAGCAGGTGCGAAGGGATTGCTCCACCGTCGATTTCCCTTGCGGTAAAGCAAGCAAAGCCGATAGGACCCGCGGCTTGACAAGCGGGGGATGCCATGCGCTTTTCCCGCCCGAGATTCCGGTCTTTTTCCCAGCAAACCTTGAGTATCGACATGACCATACATCGCTACCGCACCCACACCTGTGGCGCCCTCACGGCGGGCGATGCAGGAAATAATGTTCGTCTCAGCGGCTGGGTCCATCGCGTCCGCGACCATGGCGGCCTGCTTTTCATCGACCTGCGCGATCATTACGGCATGACTCAATGCGTCGTGGACCCGGATTCGGCTGCCTTCGCGGCTGTCGAAAAGGTCCGTTCCGAATGGGTCATCCGCATCGACGGCGAGGTCAAGCAGCGCGATCCCGCCGCAGTGAACCCCAACCTGCCCACCGGCCAGATCGAAGTGTTCATCCGCGAGATCGAAGTGCTTTCGGCCGCCAAGGAACTGCCTTTGCCGGTATTCGGCGATCAGGACTATCCCGAGGATATTCGCCTGCGCTATCGGTTCCTCGATCTGCGCCGCGAGAAGCTGCACGCCAATATCGTCAAGCGCACCAAGATCATTTCGTCCATGCGTGCCGGTATGGGTGGGGCAGGGTTCACCGAATTCTCCACCCCGATCCTCACCGCCTCCTCGCCCGAGGGTGCGCGCGACTTCCTCGTGCCAAGCCGCATCCATGCCGGCAAGTTCTTTGCGCTGCCGCAGGCGCCCCAGCAGTATAAGCAGTTGCTGATGGTGGCCGGTTTCGACCGCTATTTCCAGGTCGCGCCATGCTTCCGTGACGAGGACCCACGTGCCGACCGCCTGCCGGGCGAGTTCTATCAGCTCGACCTCGAAATGAGCTTCGTCAGCCAGGAAGACGTGTGGAACACGGTCGAGCCCGTGATCACCAATGTTTTCGAGCAGTTCGCCGATGGCAAGCGCGTGACCAAGGGCTGGCCGCGTATTCCCTATGACACGGCGATCCGCAAATATGGCTCGGACAAGCCGGACCTGCGTAACCCTATCGAGATCGAAGCGGTGACCGAGCATTTCGCCGGGTCGGGTTTCAAGGTTTTCGCCAACCAGATCGAAGCCGACCCGAAGGTCGAAGTCTGGGCCATTCCCGCCAAGAACAAAGCGGGCGCCGAGCCGATCGGCCGCGCCTTCTGCGATCGCATGAATGCCTGGGCGCAGGGCGAGGGCCAGCCGGGCCTCGGCTATATCTTCTTCAAGGAAGGGCAGGGCTCCGGCCCCATCGCCAAGAACATTGGCGAGGAACGCACCGCCGCGCTCAAGGCCCAGCTTGGTCTGGACGACGGCGATGCGGTATTCTTTGTCGCCGGTCGCCCGGAGAAATTCTACAAGTTCGCAGGCGAAGCTCGCACCAAGGTCGGCACCGATCTCGGCGTGGTCGATACCGACCAGTTTGCGCTGTGCTGGATCGTGGACTTCCCGTTCTACGAATGGAGCGAGGAAGAAAAGCGCCTCGACTTCGCGCACAACCCCTTCTCTATGCCGCAGGGTGGCATGGACGGCCTGAACGGTGCCGATCCGCTGTCGCTCAAGGCCTATCAATACGACGCGGTGTGCAACGGCTTTGAAATAGCCTCCGGTTCGATCCGTAACCAGGAGCCGGAAACCATGATCAAGGCGTTCGAGTTGACCGGCAAGTCGCGCCAGGAAGTCGAAGAACAGTTCGGCGGGCTCTATCGCGCCTTCCAGTATGGCGCTCCGCCGCATGGCGGCGCAGCCTTCGGTATCGACCGCATCGTCATGTTGCTGTGTGGCGTGCAGAACCTGCGCGAAATCACGGCCTTCCCGATGAACCAGCAGGCCGAAGACCTGCTGATGGGCGCGCCCAGCCAGGCAACGGCCAAGCAACTGCGCGAACTCAGCATCAGGCTCAATATTCAGAACTGAGCCGAAACACAGAACACGGAAAGGGGCGGCGCGAGCCGCCCTTTTTCATGTCCAATGGTCAATCGGCAATTAACCAGCGTTAATGCTCCGTTAAAGCCTTAATTGCTATCGCATCAGTCTCAGTCCACACGATGCGGATTCGCGACGTGAAAGCCAGATTTTCACACGTCCTGATGCTGATCGGTGCAATCCTCGCGTTTGTGCCCATCGTGGCCGTGGACTATTTGCTGGACACCTATGTCCGTTATCGCGAAAAGATCGTTTCGCAAGAATATGTTAATGCGATTTCTTCGCAGATAAATGCAATTGCGCTCGATAGTGTAGGGGCCTTGCGTCAGGTCGTTTCCGAAAGCCCGTCCCTGTGCACGCCGACATTCGTGACCTATGCGCAGGAAGCCATAGAGCGCAGTATCAACCTCAAACAGTTCCTGGTCGAAAACTTCGACGGTGTGCAATATTGCGACGCCTATGGCCGCATCGTGAATTACTCGCCCCTGTCTCCGCCATTACCGGTGCCCGGCCTCACCGAGTCCATTTCGGTGGTGCAACTGGGCGACATGACCATGCCGGCGCTCAAGATCACTCAAACTTTTGGCGAAACCCGGCGCATCTCTGCCTTCGCGCCATTGCTCGGCCAGTCTGAGGCCGCATTGTCCGAAACCATGCGGCCGACCGGCTTTCTGCGCGTTACCCTCACCAGCGGCACACCCATCCTGACCATAGGGGACGTGTCAAACTTTGACCGCCGCACGGCGTCCTCCGATTTTATAGGCGCTGAAGGCTTTGCCGGCCAGTTCCCGATCCGCGTCGAGTACGCAGCGCCCTTTGCCATGGTGCGTGCCGGCTATGCCGATCTGGACATGGCCTTCACGGTGCTCGCCTGTATCGGCAGCGCCGTGTTCCTACTCTATATGCTGAGCTATGTGCGCCGCTCGCGCGTACCATCCTTCGATCTGGAACGCGCTATCGGTCGCAACGAGATCAAGCCTTACTATCAGCCGGTGATCAATTTGCGCACGGGCGCTCTGGTGGGCTGCGAAGTGCTGTGCCGGTGGGAAAAGCCCAATGGTGAAGTGATTCCTCCCGGCGCGTTCATTGACTATGCCGAGGCCAGCGGGCTCGCTATTCCGATGACCCTGTCGCTGATGCAGCAGGTCAAATACGATCTGGGCGATCTCTGTCAGCTCATGCCTGAGATAAAGATTTCCATCAATCTGTTCGAGGGGCATTTCCGCGACGGCGGCATTCTGGGCGATGTGCAGGCCATTTTCGGCGGATCGTCCATCCAGTTCCGCCAACTGGTCTTTGAAATCACCGAACGCCAGCCGCTGTCGAATTCTGTGGCCACTACAAATGTGATTTCCGGCCTGCACGCCCTGGGTGCGCGGCTGGCCATGGACGACGCCGGCACCGGCCATTCCAACCTGGCCTACCTCGCCACGCTCGGTTTCGACGTGATCAAGATCGACCGGGTGTTTGTCGACATGATCAAGCCAGGCACGACACAGGTGCCGGTGCTCGATGGCCTTATCGCCATGGCCAAGGACCTCGATTGCGAGATCGTGGCCGAGGGCGTGGAGACCGAAGCGCAGGCGCTTTATCTGCGCTCGCGCGGGGTTGTGCAGGCACAGGGCTATATCTTTGCGCCCGCGCTCAAGGTCGGTGCTTTCAAGGAACTGGCCATGGCTCTGCACGCAGCGACTGCGCCACGCCCAGCCCTGCCCGGCGAAAGTGTCGCCTCAGCGGCCTGACTCGGCAAAAAATCCCTCTGCGTGACCAATCCCGGCCCTATCGCCCTTTTCATCGCCCAGATTTGATGGCACCAACGCGGCCAATCGGCCCGGAGGATAGGCGTGTCCACTGATTTCAACGAACAGCGCAAGGCATTGCGGGAAGCGGCTCTGCATTTTCATGAGTTTCCCAAGCCGGGCAAACTCGAAATCCAGCCGCTGAAGCCGCTCGGCAACCAGCGCGACCTGGCGCTTGCCTATTCGCCCGGCGTTGCCGCCCCCTGCGAGGAAATTGCCCAGACCCCCGAAGCGGTTGCCCGCTATACGTCGCGTCAGAATCTCGTTGCCGTCATTTCCAACGGCACGGCCGTTCTAGGCCTCGGCAATATCGGCGCGCTGGCCTCCAAGCCGGTCATGGAAGGCAAGGCGGTCCTATTCAAGAAATTTGCCGGCATCGACGTGTTCGATCTGGAAATCGACGAGATCGACCCGCAGAAATTCGTCAATGCCGTGAGCCCGCTCTGGCCCACATTTGGCGGCATCAATCTAGAAGACATCCGCGCGCCCGACTGTTTTGAAATCGAAGAAACGCTGCGCGAGCGCATGCCTATTCCCGTCTTTCATGACGACCAGCACGGCACCGCCATTATCGTTGGCGCGGCGGTCCTCAACGGGCTGGAACTGTCCGGCAAGAAAATTGAAGACGTCAAGATCTGCACGTCCGGGGCAGGGGCCGCCGCCATTGCTTGTCTCAATGTGCTCGTCGCGCTGGGCGCGAAGCACGAAAATATCTGGGTGGCCGATAAGGACGGCCTCGTCACGCACAAGCGAAATGACGTCAACGACAAGTGGCGCGGCCAGTTCCGCCGGCAAAGCGAGGCAACTTCGCTGGCGGAAGTCATCGACGGCGCTGACGTTTTCCTCGGTCTGTCCGCCGCCGGTGCCCTGAAGCCGGAAATGCTGGCCCGGATGGCTCCCAAGCCTCTGATCCTGGCTCTTGCCAATCCCAATCCGGAGATCATGCCGGAAGTGGCCAAGGAGACGAGGCCCGACGCCATGGTCTGTACCGGCCGCTCGGACTATCCCAATCAGGTCAACAACGTTCTCTGCTTCCCCTTCATCTTCCGTGGTGCGTTGGACGTTCACGCAACTACCATCAATGAGGAAATGAAGCTCGCGGCGGTTCGCGCCATTGCCAAGCTGGCGCATGAGCCGGGTCTTGAAGTCTCGCCCTCCGGTGCCCCGGCCGTTTACGGCCCTGAGCACATCATTCCCAATCCCTTTGATCAACGCCTGATCCTGCGCATTGCGCCCGCCGTGGCGCGCGCCGCGATGGAATCCGGGGTCGCCAAGAAGCCAATTGAAAATTGGGATGCCTATCTGGACGGGCTCAACCGTTTCGTCTTCCGCTCGGGTCTGGTGATGAAACCGATCATCGACCGGGCGCAGGGCAAGGGCAAGCGCATCGCTTTTGCCGATGGCGAAGATGAGCGCGTGCTGCGTGCCGCACAGGTGTTGCTTGAAGAGCGGATCGCTCGGCCGATTCTTATCGGTCGCCCGGCGGTTCTCGAAGCCCGTATCGAGCGTTTTGGCCTCTCCATCCGTCCCGGTGTCGATTTCGAGGTGATGAACCCCGAAGACGATCCGCGCTACCGTGACTATGTGGCCCTGTTCCACTCGCTGGTCGGCCGCAACGGGGTGACGCCGGACACGGCCCGCACCATCGTGCGCACCAATACCACTGTCATTGCCGCACTTGCCGTCAAGCGCGGCGAGGCCGATGGCATGATCTGTGGTCTTCAGGGTCGCTATATCAAGCATGTACGCGACATCCGCTCGATCATCGGCCTGCAGGACGGCGTGAGCGACGTGTCGGCCATGTCGATGCTGATCATGCCGCGCGGTGCCTTCTTCCTCACCGACACCTATGTGAGCCAGAATCCGAGCGCCGACGAAATCGTCGCCATCGCCTTGCAGGCCCGTGACCATCTCCGCCGCTTCAATATCGAGGCAAGGGCGGCGTTGCTGAGCTATTCCAACTTTGGATCTCGCGACGGCGACAGCGCCTTCAAGATGCGCGAGGCCTATGCCAAGCTCAAAGCCATCGCGCCCGACCTTATCGTCGAAGGCGAAATGCAGGGCGACCTGGCGCTGAACGCCGCTTTGCGCGAACGCTATATTCCCGACACCGTGCTCAAGGGTGAAGCCAACCTGCTGATCTTCCCCGATCTTGATGCGGCCAACCTCTCCATGACGCTGCTCAAGGAACTCAATAACGGCCTGGCAGTCGGTCCCATATTGATGGGCACCAATGCCCCCGCCCATATTCTCGCGCCCTCGGTGACCAGCCGGGGAATCGTCAACATGGCCGCTATTGCTGCCAATGAAGCTGTCGGAGCCGAATGATGATCCGCCACACTGTTGTTTTTACCCTCAAGCATGCGTCTGGCTCGGCAGAGGAGCGCGCCTTTCTCGATGCGGCGCTCGTTCTCGACGCCATTCCGGGCGTGCAGAAATTCGAGCGCCTGCGTCAGGTCAGCCCCAAGGCAGACTACACCTTTGGCTTCTCGATGGAATTCGCCGATCAGGCTGCGTATCAGGCCTATAACGATCACCCCGATCATGTCGCCTTCGTGCGTGACCGTTGGTTGCCGGAGGTCGCAAAATTCCAGGAAATCGACTACGTGGCGCTTTGAACGGGAACGGCGCAAACCCTCAACCCGCCATTAATCCCTGGTCAGGCATAGTCGAACTGTTCCAACTGGTTTGCCCATGCCCACCCGCCTCAAACGCCCTCCTATCTGGCGCCCGCTCGGACTGACTGTGACGCTGCTCGCGTTTCAGGCCTATCTTGGCTATTCCGCCATTTCCGGGCAGTTCGGCATCGAAAACCGTGAGCAGATTATCGCCGACATCGAAGTGTTGCAGGACAAAAGCTCCGCGTTGCAGGCCGAGGTTGACGCCTTCCGTCATCGCAACTCGCTGATGAACCCGAAACATCTCGATCCTGATCTCGTGACCGAGCGCGCGCGTGCCCTTCTGAATATGGCACATGCCGACGATGTGCTCGTCATGGTCAATCCGCAGAATGGTCAACCAGTTTCCGGTAAATTTGTAGAATTAATCGATAGTGAGTTAATCTCGATTATCGAAGCGGATTCAACGCTCTGATGCATATCAGCTGCGCATCACGCAGCAATGTTATTGCTGTGGCGCTTGCGATATAGTGCGCAACGTGGCCTCAATGGCCCAGCGGCAAATTCCCGACCCAAGCGGAGAGTAGCATGGCGCGCAAGGCGACGGCCACCAAGGCCAAGACGCAGCCCAACGTCCCCCAGTTTACCGGTGAACAGGATCTCGAAGCATTTCGCGAGATGCTGCTGATCCGCCGCTTCGAGGAAAAGGCCGGCCAGATGTATGGCATGGGTCTGATCGGCGGCTTCTGCCATCTCTATATCGGCCAGGAAGCCGTGGTCACCGGCATCACCATGGCGTCTGAAAAGGGCAAGGACGCTCAGATCACCGGCTATCGCGACCACGGCCACATGTTGGTCATGGGCCTCGACCCCAAGGGCGTCATGGCTGAGTTGACCGGTCGCCAGGGCGGCCTGTCGAAAGGCAAGGGCGGCTCGATGCACATGTTCTCCAATGAACATCGCTTCTATGGCGGCAATGGCATTGTGGGTGCGCAGGTCTCTCTGGGCACCGGCCTCGGCTTTGCCAGCAAGTACAAGGGCGACGGCTCTGTCTCCATGGCCTATTTCGGCGATGGTGCGGCCAATCAGGGCCAGGTCTATGAGAGCTTCAACATGGCCAAGCTGTGGAAGCTGCCGGTCGTGTATGTGATCGAAAACAATAAATACGCCATGGGCACCTCCATCGAGCGCGCTGCCGCGACGACGGATTTCTCCATGCGCGGCGCCTCTTTCGACATTCCGGGCGAGCAGGTCGACGGCATGGATGTTCGCATGGTCTATGATGCCGCCAAGCGCGCCATCGAGCATGCACGCTCCGGCAAGGGGCCCTACATTCTCGAAATGCTGACCTACCGTTATCGCGGCCATTCCATGTCCGACCCGGCGAAATATCGCTCCAAGGACGAAGTGACCAAGTACCGTCAGGAACGCGATCCGATCGAACAGGTCCGTGCGCGCCTTCTCGAAGCGGGCGTCGTCACCGAAGACGACCTCAAGAAAATTGAGACCGATATTCGCGCCATCGTTACCGAAGCGGCCGATTTTGCGACCAATGACCCCGAGCCCAATCCGTCCGAACTCTGGACCGACATCACCATCGAAGCCTAGGCAAAGCCTCAGTCGGCGGGTCGCCTTCGGGTCGATAAGGAAGACGTGTTGAAACTCTTCAAACGCATCGTTTTGGTCGTTTTGGTGCTGCTTGTCGGCGCCATCGGCTATTTCGTGTGGACCGTCTCCGTCAAAGACCTACCTGCCGGCACCTATCTCAGTTCGGAAACAGTGTCGGTTTATCCAACGCTCTATGGCTTTGCCGTCAATCCAGCTGTCGATACCGGTCGTCCCGGCCTGATCTTCGTTGCCGGTGCATTTGTCGCGCCGGCCGCCTATATGCCCTTTGCCCGCAGCGTCGCGGAAGCGGGCTATCCGGTGCGGGTCATTGGCCTTGAACTGGGCACGTCCATGGCGCCGGGGCAGCAAGACCGGCTTTTCGGAACCATCGAGGGCTTCCTTGATGATTCCCGCAGCTGGGTGATCGGTGGCCATTCTCTAGGCTCGGCGCAAGCCACCATATTCGCCGCCGCCAACCCTGATGCCATTGCAGGCCTGTTCATTACCGGCAGCGGCTACCCCTATAACGACGTGTCTATGCTCACCGTCCCGGTGACATTGCTGCGCGCCACCAATGACAATCTGGCCAACCGCAACGACGATAGCGGTCGCGTCGGCTTCTTGCCGCAGGACGCGGTGATCACCGCAATCGAAGGCGGCAACCATGCCCAATTCGGTTATTACGGCCCGCAAATCATGGATGGCACCGCGACCATTTCGCGTGCTGACCAGCAGGCACAGATGACCGAGGCCGCCCTGGCCTTGATGGCACGGGCCGAGGGCCGGACCTCTTTGGCCCTGCAATTCTCGAACGACGCAATTTTCCGGGCCGTTTCGGCTCTCTACCCAACACGCAATTTCGATA
>VFQU01001390.1_pt1 | contig 14521 bp, 18 predicted proteins | sample 3512311 | NCBI WGS metagenome assembly VFQU01 (sample SAMN10412377, study PRJNA504923) | tailings metagenome | isolation source: Relicate 3 Philex TSF3 active mining site | place: Philippines: Tuba, Benguet | collected 2017-08-29
CGCGAGCTTCAACTGACCTCCGACGGAGAGATCCTGCTCGTGTTCGCGCGGCAGCTCCTTCGACTCGCCGAAGAGGCGCGCGCAAGCATGGTGGAAGCCGACATCGAGGGATCGGTACGGCTCGGAACGCCGGAAGATTTTGCGACCGTTTATTTGCCGAACGTGCTCGCACAGTTCGCGCGAACCCATCCGCGGATCGTACTCGAAGTGAACTGCAATTTCAGCGCCCACCTGCTGGAGGGTTTCTCACGAGGGGAATACGATCTTGTGCTCATCAAGCGCGAACCGGTTGGCCCCGTGGGCGGCATCGCGGTCTGGCGCGACGCGCTGGTGTGGGTGGGCGGCCCGGGATTTGCAAACGAGGCAGGCCAGCCGGTTCCGCTTGTGCTGGCGCCCGCGCCGGACGTGTATCGCAAGCGCGCCCTGACCGCGCTCGAATCCGTCAAAATGCCCTGGCGCGTGGTGTTCACCAGCCCGAGCAGCGAAGGGCTGCTGGCCGCCGTGAGGGCCGGACTGGGCGTGACCGTACTCTCAAAAGACATGGTCCCCGAGGGATTCGCGCTGATGGACACCCACCACGGCTTGCCCATTCTTCCCGATGCCGAAATCGCCTTGTATCAAGCGCCGGGAAAAGCCTCCCGGGCCTCGCAATTGCTTTCGGATGTGATCATCGATGCGCTGGAGAGCCCCCCCATCCGGCGGACCTGAGTGAACCTCGGTCGAGCCCGGCGGCACCGGCGCCTTGGCGCGCCTTCAAATCCGCCCGAATCGGCTGTATTGCCGGTGTGGCACGCAACGGCTGGCCGCACCCGAGCGCCGTTGTGGAGCGACCGGGCTCGTGCGGGAGCCCGAGTCTCAGTTCCCGGTTTCAGGCGCCGGTAGACCAGGAGACCCGTGCGCAGCCGCCGGGCGCCGGCAGGATTTCTGCTCCGGAACATCGTCAGCGGCCGGTTTCTGTTTCTCCGGCAGGCTCAGCGGCCGAGCCAGGCCGGCTTGCGCTTCTCGTGGAAAGCGCGCGGCCCTTCGCGGGCATCGGCGCTGTTATAGACCGGTTCGAAGATCGCCTCCGCCGCGCGCAGCCCCTCCTCCGCCGGCAGGCCGAGCGCAGCGTGCATCATGCGCTTGGCGGCCGCGCCGAACAAAGGCGCCCCGGCGACGATCTCTTCCGCCATGGCACGCGCCGCGGTCAACACTTCGGAGTCGGGCACGATCCTGTTGACAAAGCCGATCTCATAGGCCCGTTGCGCGGTGATCGGCTGCGCGGTCAGCAGCAGTTCGAGCATCACGCGCGGCGGGATCATATGCACCAGCGGCGCGGCCCAGGCGGCGCCGCGGCCGACCAGCGCCTCGGGAATCGCAAAGCGCGCCCGCTCGCCGGCGACGCACAGATCGCACATCTGCGCGAGCCGCCAGCCGGCGGCATAGGCCGCGCCGCGCACCGCGGCGATCGTCGGCTTGCTGACCGTGATGTTGCGGCCGAGATCGGGCAGGAAGTCGGGCGGCGGTGCGCCCATGCCGGTCTCGGAGAATTCCGACAGGTCAATGCCGGCGCAGAAGGCCTTCTCCCCCGCGCCGGTGAGGATCGCGACGCGCGCGTTCGAGTCGGCCTCGAACCGCCGCCATGCGTCCCACAGGCCCTGGCGCGTGGCCGCATTGAGCGCGTTGCGCTTCTCCGGCCGGTTGATGGTGATGACCGCAACCCGTCCGGCAACCTCGTAAGAAACCTCGCTGCCCATGGCGGTTCAGGTCCCGTAGCGGCCGACGATCGCGATGGAGCAGACGTTCTGGTGCGGGAAGCCGCCGAGATTGTGCGTCATGCCGAGCCGCGGCGGCGTCTGGCGCTGGCGTTCGCCGGCGCGGCCGAGAATCTGCAGGTACATCTCATAGATCATGCGCAGACCGGAGGCCCCGATCGGATGACCGAAGCACTTGAGGCCGCCGTCGATCTGGCACGGAATCGCCCCATCGGCGTCGTAGAAGCCGTCCAGCACGTCCTTGATAGCGCCGCCTTCCGGCGAGAGCTGCAAATCTTCCAGCGTCACGAGCTCGGTGACCGAAAAGCAGTCGTGCACGTCGACGAGGCTGATTTCCTCGCGCGGCTTTCCGACCCCGGCTTCCTGATAGGCCCGCCGCGCGGCAATGCGTGTCGTATGGAAGTAGCTGCCGTCCCACGAATTATGCTGGGCCTCGAGCCCGTTCGAGACCGAAAGCTGCAACGCCTTCACCGACACGATATCGGTCTTGCCCATGCTGCGCGCGATCTCGGGTGTCGTGACGATGGCACAGGCCGCGCCGTCGCTGACGCCACAGCAGTCGAAGAGACCGAGCGGTTCGGCAACCAACGGCGCGTTCAGCACCGCATCCATCGTGATCCTGTTGCGCAGATGCGCCTTGGCGTTCCTGGTGGCGTTGTCGTGACTCTTGACCGAGATATGCGCCATCGCGCGCTTGAGATCGTCGCGCGCAATGCCGTGCTTGGCGCTGTAGGCGCTGGCCAGTTGGGCGAACAGGCCGGGGGCCGACAGGTTCGACCAGATCATGTTGTTGAGCGTGCCGCGCCCGCGCTGCGGCAGGCCGCCATAGCCGGTGTCCTTCAGCTTCTCGACGCCGAGCGCAAGGGCCATGTCGGCGGCTCCCGACGCCACCGCATAGACAGCGCCGCGGAACGCCTCCGTGCCGCTGGCGCAGAAATTCTCCACCCGCGTGACCGGGATGAACGGCAGCCGCAGGGCGGTCGCGAGCGGTACCGCCGACTTGCCGACGTGCTGTTCTTCGATGGCTGTCGCGAGCCAGGCGGCATCGATCTGTTTGGTCTCGATACCGGCGTCGCGCATGCCTTCCGCGAAGGCCTCGACGATCAGGTCGGCGGCGTCGCAGTCCCAGCGTTCGCCGAATTTCGAACAGCCCATTCCGAGGATGGCAACCTTGTCACGAATACCGGCCGGCATTACGAACTCCCGTCTGCCGCGCCGGCAGGCGCGGCTTTCCAGAAATAGCGCCGGAACCCGCGCTGCGTATCGAAATCCTTGACGCGGAACATCATGCGCATGCGCAGCCCGACCGTCAGCGCTTCCGCTTCGACGTCGGTGAAATCCATCATCCAGCGGCCGCCTTCCTCGAACTGGATCATGCCGTAGCAGGCGGGCGGATCCGGCGAATAGGTCAGCCGGTCGGCGGTGAACGAGTTCACGCGGCCGGTCTTGCCGGCAAAAGGATGCGGCTCCTGGCTGTCGGCGGCGCTGCAATTAGGATTGGCGCAGATGCGGGTGGCGGGGAACTGGATGGTGCCGCAGATCGTGCACTTGCCGCCGATCATGCCGGTGACCGTATCGCGGTTGCGCCAGAGCGCAGACAAGGGCGTCAGCTTGTCGGTCTCCGAGCGCATGCCGCGCTCGATCTCGATCAGATTGTTGAAGGCCAGGAACCTGGCGTAGCTCGTCTCCTCGCGCCGGCGCGCCAGGTGCCCCGTGCAGCCGAGCCGGCCGGCGGACGGCAAGGCCTGCGCTGTGCGCTCGAACAGCAGCGCGTCCGCCCCCTGCCCGAAGCCGACGACGAGAATGCGCTCGCCCGGCCGCGCCTTTTCGAGCGCCGCCACCAGCATCAGCAATGCATGAGCCGCTCCGGTGTCGCCGCAGGCTGCCTGCATCGGGTCGGCGACCGCGCTATCGGCGATGCCGGCCGCCTTTGCGACCGCATTGACGACCCGCGGCACCATCGCCGGCATACAGAAATGCGCCACGTCCGCGGCCGCTACCCTGGCCGCTTCCAGAGAGCGCGCGATGATCGGCGGCACGATGGACATGTAGCCAGCGTCGCGGATCCAGCGCTCTTCCCACTGATAGTCGTATTCCGACTCACCGGTGCGGAAGTGATCGACGAAATCCACCGTGCTTTGCGCAGCGCCGAGCAGGCGCGCGACCGGGGCACCCCCGCCCACGACGATCGCCGCCGCGCCGTCGCCGGACGTCAGTTCGGCCGGGCTGGCAGCGCGCGTGCGCCGGTGCTCGGCCGCGACGACCAGGCTGCAGCCCCCGGCACGAAGCGCAGCGGACAAGGCCGATGTCGCCGCGCGTTGCGATGACGCAACGTCGAGCGCGCTCACGCTTTCGGGCAGGCTGAGCGCTTCCGCGACCACACCGCCGTTCAACCGATAACCTACCACGGGGAAATCGGTAGGGAAGCCACGGCTTCGACGCGGCGCTCGCCGCGTCGTCTGCCAACCTACCACGGGGAAATCGGTAGGGAAGCCACGGCGTGCTGCAGACTGCTGAGGGCAGTGATCCGAACCTACCACGGGGAAATCGGTAGGGAAGCCACGGCAAGAACTCCAACATATTGGACAGCAAGAAGAACCTACCACGGGGAAATCAGTAGGGAAGCCACGGCGCTGTTCGCCTCTCGCGAACCCACTGCGGTGCGTGTGGATGATTCGGGGATGTTTATTTGGGTTCGCGAGAGGCGAGCGCTCCGCGCCAGAGGACTCTCGATGCACCCGGAAGCTCGTCATAACATTTCTGGTCACGATATCGGCCAAGTCCAAAGTGCAGAGGATGATCCGAATGTCCGCAAACAAGCCATAAGATTGCTCAGCTTCCGCTGGACTTCCGCGCATTGCGGAGCATGTGTAGTCGCTATGGACCCGCACATCTGCGAAGGCACGCTAAGCAGCACATCAACGAGATGCGCGAGGGCCTCGATCACGCCGCCGGTATCGCCCGCGCTGCGGCGACGTGCGCCGAGACCGGAAATTTCGACAAGGCGATTGAGATCGCCCTCGCCAGCGCCTCGTGCTGGGCCTGGCCATCCCGTAGCGCCCTATCGAACCGGTCTCTGCCGGCGCGGGCCTGCGCCCACAGGAAACGAAATTCTAGCGGCCAGAGACGGCCGGCCCGAAACGGCCACAGCGAAAGAACGTGGATGCGCAGAGACCGTCTCCGCGCGCGAACCAGGCCCACAGACCGGCCGGAAGCCGCAGAGGCCGGAAAACATATTCACAAATATGAATGCGTGGTGGGCCCGGCAGGACTCGAACCTGCAACCAGAGTGTTATGAGCACTCGGCTCTAACCATTGAGCTACAGGCCCCGACGCAAATCGCGCCGCGCAGCATAGCACACGAGAGTGTGCGGTTTCACAGGCGGAGCAGGCGCCGCGCGTTTCCACTCAGGATTTTTGCCTTGTCCTCATCGCACAGCGGCACGGTTTCCATCCAGCCGACCCCCGGAGGATTGGCCACGAAGGGCCAGTCGACCGCGAACAGGATCCGGTCCACGCCCATTTCCTGCACGCAGCACATCAGCGCTGGCGTCGAGAAGTTGCCGCTCGTGGTGATCCAGAAATTATGGCACCACACATCGCGGAAGCTGATCTGCCGCGCTGCGCCCGGCCGCGCGATCGCGTGGTCCACGCGCCAGATCAGGAACGGCAAGGTCTCGCCCAGGTGGCCGAGGATCACCTTGAGGTCGGGATACCTGTCGAATACTCCCGACAGCACGAGCCGGATGGCCGTGGTCGCCGTCTCCACCGTGTATCCCCAGGCGGCGCGCACCACCATCGGGAAGTCCTTCGCGTAGTCGGCGTAATAGGCCGCCATCACGTCGGCATGCGGCAGCCCCGGATGGAAATAGACCGGCACGTTGAGCCGCGCCGCGCGCTCGTAGACCGGCCAGAACCTGCGGTCGTCGAGAAAAACGCCGTTGGCGAGCCCGTGCAGCATCGCACCCTTGAAGCCGTGCCGCTCGACGCAGCGCGAGAGCTCGTCCGCGGCCGCCGCCGGGTCGCAGGTCGGCAGCGCCGCGAATGCCGCGAACCGGTCCGGATGCGCCGCGCAGGCCGCCGCGAGGCGGTCGTTGACCGTTGCGGCAAGCGTTGCGGCGCCACCGCCCGCGAGCTTCTGGGCCGATGGTGCGCCGTGCGAGATGACCTGCACGTCGATACCGGCCTCGTCCATCTCCCGAAGCCTGAGCGCGCCGAGATCGTGCAGCCGCTCCGCCTGCGGTCCCGGCCGCGCGGCCTCCACACCGGTGAAGGTCGCGGCAAGCTCGGCATCCCAGTAGTGCTCCTCGATGGCAACGACCGGGCAATTCGGCTTCTTGAACATCGGCGTCCCCGTCCCCGATAATGGCGGCAGGCTTCGTAACAGCGGCGCTTGCTGATGTCACCGCCCCGCAGGCGAAGCTCCGGCCGGGGAGAATTGCCATGCACGCCTTCAGCATCGTCGACGAGCAGGAGTGGGACAAAGCCAAGCACGTCGAGAAAATTCTCGCCGAAATTCCGGGCGGCGACTATACGGTCGCCTGCTGGGAGCCGGGCCAGATCAGCCCGCACCACTGCCACCCGAATTGCACCGAAATCTATTTCTGCTTCGAGGGCGGCGGACGGATGCGCACGCCCACGGGAACGGCCGAGGTCCGGCCGGGCTCGTTCGTGGTTCACCCGCCGGGCGAGGTCCACGAATACATCAACGGGCCGCAGCGCACGCTGCTGTTCCGGGTCCGGCACGGCAAGGACATGAGCGTTCGCCACATCGAGTGGCGCGGCCAGCCCGGCTTCCGCCAGAGCCAGGACGATGCCGAATACTACCGGCAAAACCCGCCCGGATACGCCTGAGCGGAACCGGCGGCAGCACAACCGTAACCCGTTCGTAAACACCGTCGTTCAAACTGCGCCGATCCGCCTCAAGGCTCGTTAGGTGCTCAGCGCTATCTTCGGCACATGGTCGAGGCACCGGACATCCGCATTGAGCGCCGCAGGGTCGCACGGCAAAAGAGCCTGCTTCGCGGGCAGATTTTCTTCAACAACCGGCGGAACGTCGTCGATTGCATCGTCCGGGACATCTCGGTGTTCGGCGCGCGGCTCATATTCTCCGACGCGGTGAGCACGCCGGACGTGCTGGAGCTCTACATCCCGCAGAAGGAGCAGACCCAGCGTGTGCACGTGATCTGGCGGATCGGCCAGGAGGTGGGCGTCGCGTTCGAACAGGCCTCCACGGGGGAGACCGCGCACGGTAGCGACCTCGCGGCTCGCGTCGACCGGCTGGAGGCCGAACTCGCCGCGCTCAAGCGCATGTTGCGCAAGATCAGGACCGACATCGGCGGCCCCGATTCCGACGTCGCCTGACGGCCCGCCTGACCCGGACGGCCGGGCCGTCGAATCCAAGCGAGCTTCCTGACAGGTTGTTCCATCTTTGTTCGCGCGCTATAGCGGGCCGGTTCGATCCGAAATGGGCCCGCATGACCGTCTTTTCTCCACATCAGGACGCAGCGCTAAAGGCGGTGTCGGCCTGGCTCAAGGCAAAGCCCGGCCAAAGCGGCACGCCGCAGGTGTTCCGCCTGTTCGGCTATGCCGGTACCGGCAAGACCACGCTGGCGCGTCATATCGCGGGCGATTTCGACGGCCGGGTGGCCTATGCCGCCTTCACCGGCAAGGCGGCGCAGGTCATGCGGTCCAAGGGCTGCGTCTCGGCCTCGACCATCCACAGCTTGATCTACAAGGCCCGCGACAGCGGCGAGGAAACGCCGAGCTTCGACCTGTGGGACGATTCGCCGGCCTCGCGCGCCGGGCTGATCGTGATCGACGAGTGCTCGATGGTCGACGCCGAACTCGGACGCGACCTGATGTCGTTCGGCGTGCCGATCCTGGTGCTGGGAGACCCGGCGCAACTTCCGCCGATCCAGGGTGCCGGCTTCTTCACCGAAGCCGAGCCCGACGCGATGCTAACGGAGGTGCACCGGCAGGCGCAGGACGATCCGATCGTGCGGCTGTCGATGGAGGTCCGCGAGGGGGGATCGCTGGAGCCCGGAATCTACGGCGAGACCCGCGTCGTCGAGCGCCAATATCTCGATCGCGACCGCGTGGTCGAAGCGGACCAGGTGCTGGTCGGGCGCAATGCGACGAGGCGCAGCTACAATGCGCGGATGCGAGAGCGCCGAGGCTTCGAGAGCGCCCTGCCTTCCGCCGGCGACAAGCTGGTGTGCCTGCGCAACAATCGGCGCAAAGGCCTGTTCAACGGCGGACTTTGGACCGTGCGCGACGCAGCGCCGGCACGACGCGACGCGATCAAAATGCGAATCCAGCCCGAGGACGAGACCGGTCGCCGCGCGATCCGCGTCTCGGTGCGAACGGAATGCTTCGGCGGCGAAATCGAACAGCTCGAATGGCCGCTGCGCAAGCGATTCGACGAGTTCGACTACGGCTACGTGCTGACCGTGCACAAGGCACAGGGATCCCAGTGGGACGACGTGGTGCTGTTCGACGAATCGTTCGCCTTCGGCGAAAGCCGCAGCCGCTGGCTCTACACCGGCGTCACGCGCGCGGCCAGGCGATTGACAGTGGTGGTTTGAGACCGTCTGCTTCCCCGAGCCAATCGGGGACGAAGCCATGCCGAAGCCTGCGACGATCGAGGAGCGCCTGCGCGCCATCGAGGACCGTCTCGAAATCTACGACCTGATCGCAAGCCACCCGCCGAGCGCCGACACCGGCGCGGACCATTACACGCGGCAAGCCTATCTCCAGGATGGAACCATCGACCTTGGCGGCGGCAAGTCTGCCACCGGCAGCGCCACCATCGCCGCGATCACGCAATCGCCGGCGCACCAGGCCGCGATCGCGGGCGGGCTCGCTCATTTCGCGGGTCTGCCGAAGATCGACGTTTCGGGCGACGAGGCGGTCGTGACGTCGTATCTGCAGATCTTGACGCCGCACCCGTCGGATTCCCCGCACGAGGTGCCCAACCACGGCGTCTCGTGCGGATTTCGCATTCATCGCGTCGCGGCCAACCGGTGGGAACTGGCGCGGACGGCGCAGGGCTGGAAGATCAGGCGGCGCACAGTGCGCACCATCGACGGCTCCGAGCCGCCGCGCGAGATTCTGCGCGGCGCGCTCGAACGCTACCGCTCTCAGTAGTGCGACACGCTGGTCGGCCGCGGCGCCTGCCGCGCATTGCGAACGGACCGGACGCGCTTCTTCGACGGCGCGCCCTGGAAGAACTGGGCAAAAGATGCCATCGGATCGGCGGCGTTGCGGGCTGCACGCACCGAGCGCCGCGGCCGGGTGTCGCCGTAAGGCGAGAACCCCTGGGCCTTGGCCCGCGCGTAATAGCCGCGCTGATAGTTGCGGATCGCGCCGTCGTGGCTGCCGCCCGCCGCTCGATAGGCACCGGCGAGATACTTGACCGCGTAGGTCATATTGGTGTCGGGGTCGAGCAGGCCTCGAGCGTCGCCGCGGTATCCCATCGCACGTGCGGTGCCGAGACGGATCTGCATCAGCCCGTAATTGCCCTTGCTGACCGCCCGTGCGTTGCCGCGGCTCTCGATTCGGATCACGCGGCGCACCAGCGCTTCCGGGACGCCGTTCGCCGCCGCATGCCGGGCGACGAGCGCGTCGTAGCTGGCGGACGCGGGCTGCGGCACCAGCGCAAACAGGACGAGCGGAAGGATGAGTGCGGATCGAATCATTCGTGACGGTCCCCGGTTGTTCGGAAGCGGCCCGTTAGGCCGGGAGGCTCATTGAAAGTCAAATGCGGCGCCGGCGTGTCCCCGGAAAGGTCATGTGCGGGCGGCCATTCCTCCAGAGTCTCGTTTCTTCGGGCCGGGAACGGCAGGAATTAAAATGGGCGCCATGCCGGACAGGTGTGGCAAGAATGACTCACATTTCAGTGGATATTTTCGCTCGCCGCTTGCCATGGCCCGAATCAGTTATGTGAGCCGGGTCGACACCATTGGGGGTTCCCATGAAGAAGCTTCTGGTCGCCGTCTTTACCCTGATCGCCGTGGTCAACGTCACCGCCTGCGGCAAGGGCAAGGCGCCGATCTCGCATCGCGGCTGATCCCGCAAGCATCCATCTGGAAATTCGCCCGCCTTTCGCGGCCTCCGCGCCGCAGGGGCGGGCTTCTTTTTTGGCCGCGGCACGGGGGTGCATCGCGCACACCGCTCCGTTAGGATCGCCGCGACAGACACAGGGAGGAGTTCCGCAACATGCCCAAGGCGTATTGGGTCACAAACTATCGTGCCATCAAGGATCCAGACAAGGTCGCGGCCTATGCGAAGCTCGCACCCGAGGCGACCGCAAAATTCGGCTGCAGATATCTCGCGCGCGGAAACGCGGCGCAGGCTTATGAAGTCGGCCTCAAGGAACGCATCGTCATTTCCGAGTTCCCGAGCCTGGAGAACGCAGTCGCGGCCTACAACAGCGATGGCTACAAGAAGGCGCTGGCTGCGCTGGGCGACGGCGCGGTGCGCGACATCCGCATCGTCGAGGCGCTGGAATAGCCCGCGCCGGCTACAGCGGTCCGCATCAACGAAAACAGGGGGAAATATCATGCCCAAGGGCTATTGGGTGTCGGCCTATCGCTCGGTCTCCAACCCGGATAGGGTCGCGGCCTATGCCAAGCTGGCAGGCCCGGCCATCCAGGCGGGCGGAGGGAAGTTCCTCGCCCGCGGAAATCCCGCGCAGGCCTACGAGGCCGGGCAGAAGGAGCGCATCGTCATCATCGAGTTTCCGAGCGTGGCCGCAGCACAGGCCTGCCACGACGGCGAAGCCTACCAGGCAGCGCTGAAGGTGTTCGGAAAGTCGGCCGAGCGCGATCTGCGGATCGTCGAGGGACTCGACTAAAGCACGATCCCGAACAACAGGCATCGATCTTCGATAAAGACCGTGCGTGAACAATTCGCCAAAGCGGGATGACGACGCGAAGAAAAGTCGTTCCGCTTTAGCGGTCTTGTTCCGGCCGCTTGCCGAGCGCCCGACTCGCCTCCGCCGGGTTGCCGCGATGGTGCGGCGGCGGTCCGACCGATGCACCCGGCGAATGGCCATCGCCCGGCCCGAACATCAGCCATTTCTTCGCGCGCACCTGCGCCAGCAGGTCCCGGTCGATATAGGGCATGATCAGCGCGCGAAAGGCGCGGTCGAGCTGCGCGTATTCGGCGGAGCAGGCCTCCGCGCGTTCGGGCGGAAGTCCCCAGACCGTCACCGCATCTGCGAACAGCACGCGATCGAAGCCGTAGGCGATGCACAGAACGTTGAAATAGCGCTGGCCCGCGAACCCGTGCTCGTCGGCGAAGTGCTTGAGCTGCAACTCGGTCTTCATCGCAGCGCGCATCTCGTGGCGGCCCAGGAACGCAACGCCAGTGATCAGCGAACGCGCCTCTTCCGGGCTCGCCTGAAGCTGGATGTAGGCCGAGAACAGATCGGCTGCGTCCTCCTCTCGACCGAGCACCGGAATCCGCAGCAGATCGAACACGGCGTGTCCCATTTCGTGAAGGAACACATCGACGGTCGGACCCGTCACCGCATCGCGCCGCGCGATGCCGTCGTCGCTCCATCCTTCGGGCGCGTTGCGCACGATGAAGTCGAGGTATTCGTAGCAGACAAATATCTCACCGTCCTCGTAATAGGCGTTCACCTCGCCGTTGCAGTCGCCGACCCGCATCGTGACCTCGCGCGGCAGGCGGAACGGGCTGAGGAATCGCGACAGGCGCTCCAGAACGCCGCGCCGCCTGAGGCTCTCATATATGAACCGATGCTCCGGATTCGTCGGCGGCTGCAGGTCGGACCGCACGCGGTCCGGGCGCAGGTCGGCAGGCGACGGCGCGGCGAAGCTGTCCCGCGCAGCGGCGGGATATGCACAGGTCAGCAGAAACGCGATCAGCAGGGCCTTCATGTCGCGCCTTCGAATCCCGCCCAACTCCTTCCTAGCATGCCAAATCCGCCGCAAATCGGGCAGCGGCGCGGCACGGTGTACCTACTCCCGCGGCACCGGCCGGGGCTTTCCTGTCTCGTCGATGGCGACGAAGGTGAAGGTGCCGTCGGTCACCTTTTCCTGCAGCCGGGTCTGAAACCGCCGCGCCCAGGCCTCGATGTGAATCTTGAACGAGGTGCGGCCGACGCTCTCGACCTCCGTATACACCTCGAGCACATCGCCAACTTTCATCGGCCGTATGAAGGTCATGGCATCGATCGCCACGGTGACGACGCGGCCCTGCGCGCGCTCAACGCCGGCGATGCCGCCGGCCTGATCCATGCGCGCCAGCACCCAGCCGCCGAAAATATCGCCGTTGGCATTGGTGTCGGCCGGCATGGCGATAACGCGCACCGTGAGACTGCCGCGCGGCGCGTCGTTTTGCGGCTGCCCGCTCAATTGCGTCACCGCCCGTCCGGTCGGCGCCGCCTCTGCGGCGGCTCCTGCGGTTCACAGGTGCGCACGATGCCGAGCGTCAGGATCACGACCAAAACGCAGACGACGGTCCCGACCACGCTCGGCGGTTCGCCGGACGCCCGGGCGGGAGATGCCAGGACCGGGGACCATGCAACGAATGCGGCCGTCGAAAGCGCAAGCGCGCCACGGCGCAGTCCGACCATATCCGTAGTCGCCATCGAATCCTCCGATGGCGGCAATCTACACCGGATCACGCGCCGCGTCAGGGCGAACGACGTGCCACGCCATCCTTCCAGAACACGCGCAACGGCGTCGTGCCCGACATGGAGCCGTCACGCGAGCGCCAGCGGCCGTTGGTGCAGAGCACTCCGCCCTGGGTTGCAACGGCGTCGAACTCTACGCTGTTGTGATGGACCTGGCCGCCGGGACCGGGCTCGGTCGCGGTGAAGTCGGTGCGGCATTTGTCGCCGCTCACCACCGGATTGTAGCCGCCGATCATGATTCCGCCGCCGCCCGTGCTTTCGAACTCCGGCCGCAGCGGCGGCCAGGCGGCGTAGTTCTCATCCATCGCCCCGGCCGGCGATGCGAATGCCATCGTAATGACGGCCACCATCAGACTCGATCGGCCCATTTGCGTCCTCCCCGCTTCGGGATCGCGGCGCGTCCCGAACACGGATACGGCCCACGGCGGGAGACCGGATGCAGCCGGTCACGCCGATGTGACGTGCGAAAGATCGGGGCTTGTCACTCCCGCAGGATACCGGCGAAATGGACGATGGTCTGCCGGTACACCATCGAGCGGTTCCACTCGCGCAGCACCTCGAAATTGCGGGTGCCTTCGCCATAGGGTGCGCCGGCCTGCCAGCCATTGACCTTGAGCAGGTTGGCGGTGGAGGCGAGCACGTCCGGAATCGACCGTCGCAAGTCGACGCGGCCGTCGCCGTCCAGATCCATGCCGTACTTGATGTAGGACGACGGCAGGAACTGGGTCTGCCCGAGTTCGCCCGCGAACGCTCCGCGCAGGGTCTCGAGCGTCATATCGCCGCGCTGGAGAATCTTGAGCGCCGCGATCAGTTCGCCCTGGAACAGCTCGGTGCGGCGGCAGTCGTGCGCCAGCGTGGCGAGCGTGCGCACAACCGACATCTTGCCGAGGTCGCCCGTACCGTTGTCGCTCTCCAGCGTCCAGATCGCCATGATGATCTCCGGCGGCACGCCGGACTGGCGCTCCACGCGCGAGAGCAGCGCAGCATGCTTCTTCAGCAATCCCTTCGCCCGCTTGATGCGTGGCGGGATCACCCGCGTCGCGGCGTATTCCTGCCACGACTTGCGGAACGTGCCGCGCTGGCGCCGGTCGAAGGCAAGGACGGCGGGATCGGGCGTGAGCCCCGCGAAGGCCTGGCCGATCACCGCGCGCGAGACGCCCTGCGCCTGCGCGTCGCGCGCCATCTGGCCAAGGAAACCGTTGAAATCGCCGCCGCATTGCGCGGCGCGGGCTGTCTGGAGCGGCAGGGCCGAGGCGGCGAGAGCGGCGAGCAGGCAGGCGAGCGGGCGCGCGATCATGCGGTCTCCTGATGTGCCCCACCTCGCGCGATGATGCCACGGCAGCCGAAGCGGCTCAATGCGCAGGCGCGCGGCAATTGCTGCGACGTCATTGCGGCTGCGGCAAGGAAATCGCAACCTGAACATGAAAGGCTTGTCGCATGTCATCGCAAGCCAAGGGCCACCTGATCGGCGTTCTGTTCATCGCGGCGATTGCCGCAGTCGGCGTCTATATCGTGCTGGCCGGCCTCGGCCGGTTCGGGCGCAGCTCCGGCGACGCGCCTGGCTGGGTGCTGGTGGCGGCCGGAGCGGCCTTCCTTGCAGCCGCGGCCAGTTTCGGTCTGAGCGCCTTCGGTGGAGCCCTGTACGGCGCACGCGCCAGGCCGGACGGCAGCTTGTCCGATGAGGCACCCTGTGGGCTCCGCGCCGCGCAAATCGCGATCGGCCTTAGCATCGTCGCGCTGCTGGCGTCGGTCGCGACCTGGGTCGCCCTTCACCCCGAGCCCGGCAGCAGCACCGGCCGCAAGGTGGTTTTTGCCGTTGGTGCGGCGATGGTGTGGGCGATCTTTCTCGGATTTGCGGTCTTGCGATTGCGCCATTTGCGGCGGTGACTGCCGGGAGCCACTGCGGCCATGCCGCTCGGCGTGTCTGAGCCGTCGCGAGGACGACGGCGCTTGTGCGTCGCTGCTCAAGAGCCTGACACTATGCGCCGTCCAACTTCGGCGACGCGGGCCCTCGCCCGGCCTTTGCTTGCCGCTTGCAGGCCGCAGCAGGCTAGAGCGGTTCATATTTTATCGGAAGCGTATCCAGCATTGGCGAAGTAGTTGC
>VFQU01001392.1_pt1 | contig 14490 bp, 14 predicted proteins | sample 3512311 | NCBI WGS metagenome assembly VFQU01 (sample SAMN10412377, study PRJNA504923) | tailings metagenome | isolation source: Relicate 3 Philex TSF3 active mining site | place: Philippines: Tuba, Benguet | collected 2017-08-29
AGTCGCCAGTTCGCCCCGTCCGTCCAGACATCGGTCAGCGCCGGGAAGAACGGGTACGGCCGCGCGTCCCAGGTCCAGGCGGCGCATTCCGGCACATGCACCATCCGGCCGTCGTAGACCGAGGACAGCGGGTTGTTCGCGGCCTCGCTCCACCAGAGATACGTCGCCTCGAGATAAGCCCGCTGGATCACGTCATCCCGCCAGCCCCGCGAGAAATGCGGCGTGAAGCTTTCCGACGACTTCGGGTCGAAGAAGACGTTGGGCTGGTTCGTGCCCCGGTCGATGGCGGGGCAGCCGAGCTCGGTAAACCAGATCGGCTTGGACTGCGGCGCCCAAGCGGTCGGCGTCCCGCTCTCCACGCCACCGGGGCGGTCGTAATGCGCGTTCGACCACCAGGCGCGCAGATCCTTGTAGCGGAAGACCCACGGCTTGGCGGCAGCGCCGTCCGTGATGGGGGTCCGCACCTGCGCAGTTCGGTCGGCGGCGCTGGCATAGAACCAGTCGAAGCCTTCGCCGCCCGCGATGTTCCCCTGCAGGTAGGCCCGGTCGTAGATCGCGGGCCAGCCCTCGGCCGCGTCCGCATGCTCGAACCCGTCCCGCCAGTCCGACAGCGGCATGTAGTTGTCGATCCCGACGAAATCGATCTCCGGATCGGCCCAGAGCGGGTCGAGATGGAAGAACACGTCACCGCTGCCGTCACCCGGCTGGTGCCCGAAGTATTCTGACCAGTCGGCGGCATAGCCGATCTTCGTCCCGGACCCGAGGATCGACCGCACATCCGCGAGCAGATCCCGATACGCCTGCACGGCCGGATAGGTGCTGGCGCCCGAGCGGATGGTGGTGAGCCCCGGCATCTCGGTGCCGATCAGGAAGGCATCGACGCCGCCCGCTGCCGCACAAAGATGGGCGTAGTGCAGCACCATGCGGCGCAGGCCCCAGTCGCCCGGCGCACCTGTCCACGAAACTGTCTGACCCGAAACGCTGAAGCTGGCGGGCGTGGCCGCGCCGAACAGCGCCGCGACCTGGCTTGCGGCCGTGGCGGTCTTGTCCACGGTCCCTGCGAACCCCGCTGCAGGCGAGCAGGTGATCCGCCCCCGCCACGGGAACGCAGGCTGCCCCGTCTCGGCGGCGTTGTCGGAATACGGGTTCGGCAGGCTGTTGCCGGGCGGCACATCCATCAGGATGAACGGATAGAAGGTCACGCGCAACCCGCGCGCCTTCATCTCCTGGATCGCCTGCACCACCGCGAAGTCGGCCGGCGTGCCGCCATAGACCGGGCGATCCTCGTCGTCGCGGCTGACGAGGAAGGCATTGGCGCGGCTGACGCCGTTCACCGACCAGCTGGCGGGCGTGGTCGACTTGGCCGACACCTCGACGCCCGGCCGCACCTTGCAGGATCCCGCACGCAGATCGTCGCCGAACCAAGCCACCACGAGGCTGACGCTCTCGACCGCAGGGGCCATCGCCTGCAGCCGGTCGAGCGCCTCCACCATGTCCGTGGAGTCGGCCAGCGCGTTCAGGTTCTCGGGCACCGTCGCGCCGCCATCGGTCTTGCGGATCGCCTGCGTCGCATAGGTGAACTCGCCGGATGCCGGGATCATGGTGACGGCGCGGGTCAGCCCCTCGGCGGTGTCGGGATCGGCCAGCGGCCGGAACACCTCGAAGGAGAGCTGCGGCAGGCGGTTGCCATAGGTCGAGAGCGCCAGATCCTCGAAGACGACATAGGCCGTGCCGCGATAGGCCGGGGTATTCGCCGCGCCCATCCTGGCCGCGATGAACGGGTCCGCCGTCTGCGCCTCGTCGCCCGGATACCAGCGCCAGGTGACGCCGGAGAGGTCCATCGGCTTGCCGTCGGCCCAGATGCGCCCGATGCCGGTGATCGGGCCCTCGCAGAGCGCCACGGCGAAGGAGGCGTAGTACAGATACTCGGTGGTCTTGACCTTGCCGCCCCCGCCGCCCTTGCCGCCGCCCTGCGTGGTGGTCTTCGTCTCCTCTCGGAAATCCGTCGCCCAGATGATGTTGCCGCCCATCCGCATACGCCCATAGAGCCGCGGGATGACCGCCCCCTCGGTGGCCGAGGTGATGCGCAGCGTGTCGAGCCGCGCGCCCTCCATGCGCTGCGTGGGCGCCAGCGACGAGATGATCCAGCTGTCGACGACCGACCCGATGCTGGAGCCGATGAAGCCACCGATGGTGGCGGCGCTCACGCCGAGGATCGCGCCGCCGATCGAACCGCCAATGGCGGCGCCAGCGGCACCGAGAACGAGGGTGGCCATGTCGGGGTCTCAGCGTTTCGGGAACAGGAAGGCGAAGGCGATCCGCCGCCGCCAGCTTTGGGTGAGCGGCTCCTCGATCACGCCGAGCCGCTCATAGGCATGGAGGAAGCTGTCGGGCGCGGTGAGGATCCCGACATGCTTGGCGATGGCGCGGGGCTTCATCCGGAACAGCACCAGCGTTCCTGGACCGGCTGCCGCGGGCTCCACTTCGATCATCATGGCACCCGCGCCCTCGGCCAGAACCTCGCGCGGGCCGGTCTCGCCCCAGTCGCGGCTGTAGGGCGGGATCGGGAACGGCTCGGGGCCGACGACCTCGCGCCAGACGCCCCGGGCCAGCCCGAGGCAGTCGCAGCCGACGCCGCGCAGGCTGGCCTGGTCGTGATACGGCGTGCCGAGCCAGGAGCGCGCAATGGCGATGACGCGCGCCGGGTCGGCCGCTGCGAGAGGTTGCGTCACAGCACGCCTCCCTCGTGGCCGCCATCCTTGGTGGCGTAGCGCAGTACCGCGTCCTGGCCGGGAATGTGCGGGAAGCCCCGGAAATTGGCGATGTTCGCGAACTTGGCCCCGCAGGTCTCGATCCGCTTGTCGCAGCCCGCGCGGATGGTGAAACCGTCGCCCTCGGCGATCGCGCGCACCGGCGCCTCGAGCAGCGTCAGCACGGCAATGCCATCCGTGACGTCATGGCCAAGCACCTCGGTGCGCCGTCCCGTGTTCGCGCCGCTCGTCCAGTCCAGCGTGCCGAAGGTGAACCAGCCGGAGGCGAAGCCGCCGAGGCCCGAGGCGGTGAAGGCCCGGTCGCGCAGCATGTCGATGACGGCGCCCGTACCCTTGAATGCGGGGGCCTCCAGATCGACACCGCAGCGCCCATCGCCGAGCGCGGCGTCGCAGGTCGCCTGGAAGGTCCGCCCCACCGTCTGGCCGAGGACATGCGCGAGCGAGCGAACCTCGGCGACGAAGGCGAGCCGCCCGCGCCGGATCTGACCGATGGCGCCCCGCCGCATCAGCACGCGCTGGCCGGGATCAGACCAATTCACCCGCCAGACCTCGACCTCGGCGTTGTCCCAGCGGCCGTCGAGAATGTCGGTCTCGGTGATCCGGTCGGAGGTCAGCACGCCCTCGGCATCCTGCGCATCGACCGACAGGTCCGAGCCCGAACGAACCTCCGATGCCGTCAACCCGCTCTCGGGCTCGAAGTCGGTGCCGTCGAAAGCGAGCATCCGGTCGTGGTCGGTGAAGCCGAAACTCACGCCATCGGCACGCACGATCCGCCAGCACCAGGCGAGCGTCGTCGTGCCTTCGTCGAGATGGGCCTGCAGGGTGGGCGAGAGGGATTTCATCGGCGCAGTTCCACGAGAGGGATCGAGGTGATCGAACCGAGCCGTTCGAGGTCGAGGGTGACGTCGAGCGCGTCGGTGTCGAAGCGGACGGGTACGTCGAACGCGAAGCCCGCCGTGATGGCGACGCCTGCACCGGGTGCTTGAGCGAAGGTGACGAGGCCGGTCGTGGTATCGACCGACCAGCCCGACATCTGTTCGACGCCCGCGAGCGCGACACGCACGCTGCCCGTGACCGGCTTGGCGATGCTGCGTGTCCAGGACTGCGCGCCGGAGGCGTAGCGCTTCGCGAGCTGGAACTGCGTCGTCGTGCCGTCGCCGGTGCCGAGCGACTGGTCGGCTGCGCCCGGCGTCTGCGACGGCAGGCAGGACTTGAAGTCGGCCCAGTCCTTGAAGCGGAAGCCGTGAAGGCGGCCGTTTCTCGCCTCGAAGAAGGCGACCACTGCCGCGAGATCGTCGGCACGACGGATGCCATAGGCCACGTCATAGCGGCGGCGCGAGTTCGCCCAGCTGGCGTTCCTCTCCTCATCGCCGGAGGCGAGCTCGACGATCTGCGTGCGCCGCTCGGGTCCGCCGCGCGCGCCGCGGCTGATATTGTCGGGAAACCGGACCTCGTGAAACGCCATCACATGCCTCTCCGCCCGAGCGACACCGCGCGGGCGATGTCGGCGGCGACCTGCGTGCGCGACTGCCGGAAGCTCTCGGCGTCGCGGGCATTGATCGTGACGTTGACAGTCTGCGCGGCGGTGGCGCCATAACCCGCTGCCTCTCGCCGCGAGAGCACGCGCTCGCCCCGCTGCAGGATCGCGGGTACCTCGTCCGGCCTGAGCCCCGCCCAGCCGCCGGAATGCATGCGCGGGGTATTGGCGAAGGCGAGCGCGGGCACCGTGCGGCCCGGTCCCTGAGAACCGACCATGCCGCCCGCGTGCAGGATGTTGGCGAAAATCCCGCCGCCGAGATTGCCCAACACGCCGGACAGCACACCTGCCAGCGGGCCGAGGATGAAACGCCGCGCAGCGAGCTTCGCCAGATCGGCAATCAGCGAGGTGACCAGATCGCCGAACTTCAGCTTGCCGGTCTTCACGAACTCGCCGATGGCGTTCTCGGCACCCCGGAACGCCCCGACCAGCGCCTGGCCGATGTCGCCGCCGATCTCGCTTGCCTTCGTGGCATAGTCGGCGAGCGTCTCGCTCACCGCCGCCCAGCCGGTCGCGGCAGCCTCGGCCCCGGCCCGGGTCTCTTCTCCGGCGCTGCGCCCGGCCGCTCCGGCACCCCTTGCCGCCGTTTCCGAAGCGTTCAGCGCATCGGTTACCCGGCCGGCGGCGGCAGCCGCATCATCGAGTGCGCTTTCGCTGTCATCCCCGCTCAGCGCATCGCGCAGCGCCTGCATTGCCGGGCCGACACCTTCGAACGCTCCGGCCCGCGTGTCGGCCGCGCGCTGGCGATAGCGGTCGGCCATCGTTCCGGCATTGCTGGCGGCGTGATCGAGCATCGAGGCGTAGGATTGCGCCCCGAACCAGTCGATCCGCGCGTCCGCACCGATCGTCTCCGTAACTGCATTGAAGGTCGGTCCGATGGTGCCAAGGAAATCGGCCCATTTGTTGGATAGGAAGGCCATCAGCCGCAGCCAGATCGCCTCGATATCGGCGCGCAGGGCGCGGAAGTCGTCGACGAAGGAGCCAAGGGTGGCCTTGATCCCGTCCCAGACTGCGCGCGCCACATTGCCCATCAGTTCGAGCGCCGCGCCAAAGTCGCCCGCGCCCTGCACCAGTTGCCCGAACCAGTAGATCAGCTCACCCGCGCCGACGATCAACGCGCCGATCCCGGTGCGGATGATCGCCCCGCGCAGCAGCGTCAGCGCGCCCGACAGGCTGAAGGTCGCGACACGGGCGGCAACGAAGGCTGCGACCCAGCGTCCGGCCATGAAGCCGGCGAAGGCGATGCCGATGGCAGCGATCCTCTCCAGATTGTCGGCCAGCAGGATCAGCGCCTCGGCCACCGTCGAGGACGCGCCCGCCATCTGATCCCAGGTCCCGACCAGTTGCAGGGCGGCATTGCCGATCAGCGTGAAGGCGTCGCCGATGGTCGCGGGCATGCTGTCGGCTTCTTCGCGCAGCAGTTCGAGATTGCCGACCAGCGCCGTGCGGATGACATCGCCGGTGATGGCGCCCTGCTGACCGAGGGTGCGCAGGCCCGAGACCGTGGTGCCGAGTTCCTCGGCCAGCAGTTCCGCCACGCGCCCGCCGTTCTGGATCACGCTGTTGAGGTTCTGACCGGATAGGGTCCCCAGCGCCATGGCGCGCGATAGCGCGGTCTGAACCGAGGCCGCGCGCTCCGCCCGCGCACCCGAGACGACCATGGCGTTGTTCAGCGCCTCGGTGAAATCCAGCGATTCCGCCGTCGTCAGCCCCAGTTCGCGCAGGGCCGTGGCATTGGCGAGCCAGGATTCGGTGGTCTGCCCCAAGCTCGAATAGGTCCGCCGCGCCATCGAGGCGAGCCGGTCCATGACCGCCGCGCCCGCTTCCTGCGATCCGGTGGCCAGATCGACCCGCGAGCGCAGGTCGGTCCACTGGTCGGCATAGGCGACGAGCTGGCGCGTGCTGATCGCCGCGCCGAGGATGCCCATCACCCGACGCACCACAGCTCCGGTGATGTCGGCCTGCCGCTCGATCCGCTTGAAACTGTTCTCGCCCGCATCGCCGACGCCCTGGAACTCGGCCTTCACCTGCCGACCGCCTTCGGCGACGAGGCGGACAGAAACCCGTTTCTGAGCCATGGATCAGTTTTCCTGACGAGCGGGACGAGGCTTGTAGGGCCGGGTTCATCGCTCCGGCCCCGGCGACGCCCGGCCACCGGACGCCATCTGTTCATTGAGCTTGCGGACCATCGCCGCCTCGATCTCGGGCAGGCATTCGGCGGCGATCAGCGGATCGACCCCGAGCGCCCGCGCCATGGCGAGCGCTGCCCCCATGTCCCAGCCGATGACGGCACCACCGCCTATGCCGGTCGCGATGCGAAGCTGTCCGGTCAGGCGTTGCGCCAGATCCCAGACCTGCCAGCCCTCATACGTCAGAGGCCGGTTCAGCCGCGCCGGGCAGTCCGGACACGGGCCTTGGCAGGCCGCGCAGTAGCTTTCGCCCCCGCCGAACTGCCATTCGGCGAGGGCGCGGAGGCGTTTTTTTCCGCATCCAGCATCAGATGCGGCGCGAGGCAGCGGGTCTGGAAGGCCTCGAACACCGGCCAGATGTCCAGAGCCGCGTCGATCCCTTCTGGTGTGACGGGAACGGGATTGCCGCCGGCATCGCCGACACCCTCCCAGCCGATGACCACGCGGCGGGCGACCGCCTTCGCCATGACCAGTGCCTGCTCCTCCCTGCTTGCCTCCTCGGGTAGTGCTTCCACCGCCGGATCGGTGCGGGCGGCGACCATGATCGCGGTGGTGACGGGCAGGACGTGCAGGCGCAGGCCAGCCCCGAGATCGAGCCATTTCGGCTCGGCGGAAAGATCGAGACGGATCATGGTCAGTATTCCTCGATGTCGTTGATCAGGGTGGCGGTGCACATCCGCCCGAGCGTGGCATCGCGCGCGGCCTGCCAGTCGAAGCTGGCCTGAACGCCCTGCGGCCCGCCGATCTCGATGCGCGGGCACGGCAGGTAGACGGCGTGCACGGGGAAGGTGAAGCTCTCGCCGGAAGGCAGCACGTAGGCGAACTCCATTTCGCAGGCCTCGCCGTTGATCGCCTGCGTCACCAGCGTCTGGTCGGCGAAGCGCACCTCGATCCGGCCGTTGAGCGCCGCGATGGACGGGTCCGCGCCGTCGATGCGCCCGTCCGAGCGGATGGTCTCGATCCGGTCGAGATTGTTGGCATAGGTGATCTCGGCCGAGACCACGTTGCCGAGGGCCGATCCGTTGCGGGTGATCGCCCCGTTGAAATGCCCGAAGCGCTTCAGCTCCAGCGCGGCCGGTGTTCCCGCGCTCGTCGTGGTCCCGACCGTCTCGCCCTGCGCGACCAGCCGCGCCGTCGCGGTCAGCAACCCCGAGCGCTGCATCTGCCAGGTGATCTGGTCGAGGACGCAGCCCGAATACATCGCGTAGCGCGGCACCTCGGGCATGCCGGTCTCGATCGACATGCTGGGCAGCGTCCACGACCCCGACTGGAACTCGTGTGTGTAGGGCGCTTCCGCACCCGTGGTCGTCGGCGTGCCGAAGGCCGCCTTCAGCCAGAAGCCGAAGGCCTCTGCGTCAAGGGGCACCACGACATCGCCATCGGCCGTCACCGCGTCCTTGATCGGCGCCAGCGGATCGCGGCCGTAGCCGAGAAGTTCGGAGTTGAGGAGCGGTTGCTCGGCGCCTAGCGACGTGCTGGCGAAGGGCATGCGAGTAAAGCCGCTCGCGGGCGGCGTTCCATAGGTGGTCTCGAACGCAAGCGCCATCAGCGCCCGCGCCCCCTGGGCTCGTGCCATGGTGTTCTCCTCGGGTTGTCGGGATCAGCCGAGCGGGTCGGCCGTGGAATAGTGCAGCACCACCGGGATTACGGCGGCCTTCAGGCTGGCCGCGCCCTCGACGGGCAGATCGACGGACTGTGGCGCTTCCGCCTCGACCCAGTCGCAGAGCCCGCCCAGTGTGCGGTCAGCGGCGAGTGCTGCGCCGATGCTGGCGGTCAGCGTGTCGAATGCGGCGTCTCGGTCGGCGCCTTGCACGACCGCCTCGATCTCGGCGCGGTGCTGGTAGTGGTAGCGCAAGGGCGAGAGCGTCACCTCGGGCTCGCCGGGTTCGCCGTCACGCAGGATCAGCAACCCGGCTGCCGGCACGCGTTCGGGCAGGACCTCGCCGCGCAGGGCGGTGGCGGGCAGCGCCGAGAGCCGCGCGTGCAGCGCGGTGAGGGTGGTTTCGCGGAGGGTGGGCATGGACGGTCCCTTCGATCTCCGAAGTGCCCGAGCATGGGCAGCTTGACCTTTGCAATTCTTGACAGTTTCAGAGCGCTTCCGGTAACTGGAGCCATGGGGATCCGCGAGCTCCCCACGAGGCGCCAGCCGAAGATCGCGTTCCTGTTCAACCCCGGCCACGGAGGAACGCACATGCCTGCGCCCAATGCCATTTCGTTCGACAAGCTTTCCCGCATCATCGGAACCCCCCGTGCACCGCTCCTGCTCGACGTGCGGTCCGAGGAAGATTGCGCCGCCGATCCGCGGTTGCTCCCTGGCGCCACCCGGATCGACGACCAGGCGCTGGCCGCCCTCGCGCCGCAACTCAGCGGTCAGCCGTCGATCGCCGTCTGTCAGGCCGGCCACCGGCGAAGTCAGGGCACGGCAGCCTGGCTGCGCGCCGAGGGCTGCGCCTCGGAGTATCTCGAGGGCGGGTTCGAGGCCTGGCGCTCCGCCGGTCTGCCGCTGATCGATCCGGCGAAGCTGCCCGCGCGCGATGCGCAGGGCCGCACCATCTGGGTCACGCGCTCGCGCCCCAAGATCGACCGCATCGCCTGCCCGTGGCTGATCCGGCGCTTTCTCGATCCCCGCGCCGTCATCCTGTTCGTGGCGCCCGCCGAGGTGGTGGGCGTCGCCGAACGCTACAACGCGTCCCCCTTTGACATCGAGGACGTGTTCTGGAGCCACCGCGGCGAGCTCTGCACCTTCGACGTGATGCTGGCCGAGTTCGGCCTGAGCATTCCCGCCCTCGACCGCCTGGCCGCCATTGTGCGCGGCGCCGATACGGCCCGGCTCGACCTCGCACCCGAGGCCGCCGGTCTGCTTGCGGCTTCGCTCGGCCTGTCGCGGATGTATTCCGACGATCTGGAGCAGCTCGAAGCGGGGTTGCTGCTCTATGACGCCTTCTATCGATGGGCGCGGGACGCAACCGACGAGACCCATAACTGGCCCACGAACAAGCCGAAGGCCGACTGATGCAGGACCGCACATTCCCCTCCCTGGCCGAGGCCACCCGCATCTGGGCCCGCATTGGCCTGCTGAGCTTTGGCGGCCCCGCCGGACAGATCGCGCTCATGCACCGGATCCTCGTCGAAGAGCAGCGCTGGCTGGGCGAGAAGCGGTTTCTCCATGCGCTCAACTACTGCATGCTCCTGCCGGGCCCGGAGGCGATGCAGCTCGCCGTCTATATCGGCTGGCTCATGCACCGCACACTCGGCGGCATTATCGCAGGCGTCCTGTTCGTTCTGCCGGGCGTTGTGGCGATCATGGCGCTCAGCTGGATCTACGCGCTCTACGGCAATGTCGGACCGGTCGAGGCGCTGTTCTTCGGGCTCAAGGCCGCAGTGCTGGCCATCGTGGTGCAGGCGGTCATCCGTATCGGGACGCGCGCCCTGAAGAATGGCGCAATGGTCGCCGTCGCAGCAGCCTCCTTCGTGGCGATCTTCGGCTTTGCCGTGCCGTTCCCACTCATCATCCTGATCGCTGGCCTGATCGGGTTTTTCGGCGCGCGTGCGGGTCTGCCTGCGTTTCTTGGCGGCGGCGGACACGGCAAGGTGGGCAAGGTCCAGGTCGATGACGCCGATACCCTGTTGGGCGAGGAATCGCCGGATCACACGCGCGTCAACCGGGCTTGGGCCTTTCGCATCTCGGCGGTGTTCCTCGCGCTCTGGCTGGCGCCGGTCGCCCTGCTGTTCGCCGTGTTCGGTCCGGGCAATGTCTTCGCACAAATTGCGGCCTTCTTCAGCGTCATGGCCGTTGTCACCTTCGGCGGCGCGTATGCGGTGCTGGCCTATGTCGCGCAGGAAGCGGTTCAGAACTACGGCTGGCTCGCCCCCGGTGAGATGCTGGACGGTCTGGGCATGGCGGAGACGACGCCGGGCCCGCTGATCATGGTGACGCAGTTCGTGGGTTTCATGGGAGCTTTCCGCGATGCGAGTGGGCTGTCGCCATTGATGGCGGCAACGCTTGGTGGGCTGTTGACGACGTGGGTGACCTTCACCCCCTGCTTCCTGTCGATCTTCCTCGGCGCGCCCTTCATCGAGCGTTTGCGCGACAACAAGGTGCTGACTGCCGCGCTGACCGCCATCACCGCAGCCGTGGTGGGCGTCATCCTGAACCTCGCCGTCTGGTTCGGTCTGCACGTCGTCTTCGATGAGGTGAGAACCGTTACAGCGTTCGGCCTCGATCTCGATGTCCCCATCTGGTCCACGGTGAACCCGGCAGCTGCGGCCCTGGTCCTTGCCGCGCTCGTGGTTGTGTTCCACTTCAAGCTTGGCCCGGTGCCGGTCCTTGTTGGTTCTGCGCTCGCCGGCATGGCGCTTGCGTTGATGGGCCTGACTTGAAGCATCTTTCGCTATCGCGCTGATCATAGCTTCGCGTCGACCCAGGTCGCCACGATCAGTCCCGGCACGCTGTCCAACACTCGGTCTGCATCCTTCGCCAGGTCCAGCCGCTTCGGCAGCTTGACCTGCGGCACCAGCAGGAAGATCGGCGCGGTGACGACGCCCCGGCCGGTCTTCGACCGCGAGGCCACCGCGCGTCCTTTCGTGTTCAGCCGTCCCTCGGCCACGAGCAGGCTCGGTCCGGTGCGGCGATAGACGAAGCGCAACCGCAGGCCGGTGCGACGTTCCCATTCGCCGGGAGTGATCCGGCCGCCGCGCAGGGACTTGCCTGCGGCGGGCAGCGGGATCGCGAGCCAGAACCCATCCTTCGAGCGGATCAGCGGGCCGGTATCGTGCGCACCAACGATCACCGGCGCCTTCGACCAGACCAACGCCGCCGCGCTTAGGCTGGGCTTGCCTTTCGGGAACTGCTCCGACCGGATGGTGCGGGCAAGCCGCGCCCCGAGACCCGCGCCGGTGATCTGCGCGCGCCAGGCGGATTTCAGACCGGTCCCGGCATCGCGCATCGCCGTGGTGACGGCGTTCTGCCCGGCCTTCACCTCTGCGTCCATCAGCCTGACCAGATCGCCGACGATGCTGACGCCGAGTTTCATGCGGGCCTCAGGTCCACGGTCCAGACGAGCCGTTCGCGATCGCGGACCGGCTCGCCCTGAATGAGGAAGGCGTCGCCGTCGATCTCGATCCGGTCGCCGGGGCGCGGGTTTGCCACCTCGGCGATGCGCAAGTCGATCCGGGTGCTCTCGGACCAGAGCCGGGTGTCGCCGAAGTCAGTGATCGCATCGGCACGCCGGGCGACGACGCGCACCAGAACGGGGGCGGCGCCATCGGCGATGTAAACCGCGTCCCGGCCGATGTTCGGATCGGCGAAGAGTGCGCCGACGGCGGCGGCGAAGGCGCTCATCAGAAGGCCGCGTTCAGGCGCACCCGGCCGATGGTGTCGCCCGCGCCGCTCGCCACCGCCTCGACAGCCACGCCGATGAGGGTGTTGTCGGTCGCGACCGTGGTGCAGCGCTTGTTGGTGTCATCCCAATAGACCTTGGCGCCGACGGTCCAGGCCTGGGAGCCGACCTTGGTGATGTCGAACACGCCGACGAGCGCGGTCTCGACGGGATCGCCGAGGGCGGCGGCGCCCGCGGCGATGCCGAAGATGGAGCCGACGAGCAGGCCATCGCCGGAGGCGACGGCATAGGGCGCGGTCAGGGTGATGGTGTTGCCGGGCTGGACGTAGTTTTTCATGGGAAGGATCCTCGTGGAAAGACGAAGGGCGGCCCGTCAGGACCGCCCGCATGTCAGGGTTCAGCATATTGGGGTGCTGGGCTTACGCGCCCGGGTTCTTGTAGAGGCCGCGCCAGTCGATGGCCTTGGCGCCGAAGTCGAGGCGGCACTTGATCTCGACGCCATCGACATCGAAACCGTTGCGGGTCTCGATGTAGGCGCCCTGCTGGCCCTCGAGATAGGCGTACTCGATCGTGTCGATCTGGTTCGGGCTGGCGGCCAGATACCAGGCGGTCTCGCTGGCGGCGTCGAGCCGGGGCTCGCTGATCGGCGCCAGCGTCCGGATCGACTGCGGCACCACGCTGGAGGTCGCGGCGGGCACGAGGTTCTGCGCGACCAGCTGCTCGGCCTTCAACTCCAGCGAGGCGGGCACGATCAGGAAGGCGGGGCGGACGTTCAGCACCGTCTTCTTGTCGAGGCCAGTCTGCTTGGCCATGGCGGCGCGGGCCGCACCGACGCTGCTGACATCAAGCGCCGCGCCTGTGCCCGCGAGGTTCTTGTGGGTGGTGTGGAACAGTGCATTGCCGTCGGCCATCGCCGGGTTGGCGGTGATAATGCCCCAGACCACGTCCGACTCCAGCTGTGCGATGGAGTTGCCGTACATCGCCGGGATCCGGGTGAAGGCGTCGAGGTCGTCGTTGATCAGGGTCTGGCGGGTGATCGCGACCACCCGGCCATAGGTCTTGACCTTGTAGCTCTCCTTGCTCTCGCCGAGCGTGCCGCGCTTGAACTCGCCGCTTTCGCCAACCTCCAGAAGCTGCGGCGCCTCGCCGAGCTGCACCCGGTGCATCGCCTTGAAGTCGGTGGCGAGCACCTGGCGGCAGAACAGCATGAAGGTGCGGGGATAGGCCTCGTAAGCCTGTCGGAGGGTCTTGTTGGTGACCGCCGACAGGATCTCGGGAAAGTCCGAGGTCGAGTGCAGGGCCCGCGTCGCCACCTCGTCGCGCGACAGGCCGCGCGTGTTGACCCCGGCATTCCCGAGGCTTTCGCGGGCGAGCTCCAGCAGGGTCATGCCGCGGTACTGGCGCGCGGCGTCCTCCAGCTGGAACAGCGTCGGGCTGTAGCGGTGCAGGAGCGCGTTGGCCACCGCATCGCGGCGGGTGATGCGTTCGTCCCGGCCGCCGAGGGGGACGGAGACATGGGGGAAGGTTCGGGTCTCGTCCGACTTGGCGGCGACCTGATCAAGGATCAGGCGGCGGGATTCGTCGACGCTGACGCCGCGCTTGACCAGATCCTCGGCGAAGCCGCGCTCGAGGTTCAGCCGCCCGGCCAGATCGTAGATAGTGGAGACGCGATCGCGCTCGGCCTCGCGGGCGCGGGTGGCGACCGCCTCGGTGTCGGGCGCAGCGGGGGCATCGGTATTCTGAAGCTTCGGCTGGGTGCGGGTTTCCACTGCTGCGACCTTCGGGTCGGGCGCAGCCGCTTTCGGCTCGGTCATGGGGGTGTCCTCGGTTTCGACCGGCTCGGTCGGCTGGGGGTTGGCGGGGGTCGCGGCGTCACTCGCCGGAGTCTGGGTCTTGTCCGTCATCGGGATGGGTCCTTTCGGGCTGGAAGGGGCGTCCCGGCGGTGAAGGACGCAGTCATGAAGGGGATGCTGGGCGCGGAAGCCCGCCGCGGGGTCGGCGCCGACCGCGACGGCGGAGACCTCGAAGGGCGTCCAGTCCACCGCCCGCCAGAGTTCGCGGGCGGCCTCGGGCTTCGAGACCTCGAAGCGGTGGACCTGGTAGCCGATCGAGACCGCCCGGATGTGCCCGGCCTGGATGTCGCGCCAGATCGGCTCGACATCGGCGCGTTCGCTGATCCGGACCAGCGCGATGCCGCGGCCGTTCTCGATCCGGGCCGAACCCGGCACGACCGAACCGATCACCGCGTCGAGCGTGTCGAGTTCGTGCACCTTCAGGAAGGGAGCGCCCGCGTTCAGCCGGTCGAGCCGGACATGGGCGGGGTCGAGGCTCAGTTCCTCGTCATAGGGCTCGCCGAAGAAGGTCGCGCGCCGGACGCGGGCCCCGGCCGACCAGACCACCTCGACGGTGCGGCTGTCGGCATCGGCCGTGTTCGGCGCAAGCTCCGCCGACCGGCGCATGGCCGGCAGTTCGATCATCGTGTCCATGAAGGTCAGTCCTGTTGGTCGGCCTGCGCCGGGTCATTGTCCGCGTCGGCGGCAGGGTCGTTCGCCGGGTCACTGGTCTGCGCGCTGCCGGTCTTGGTGACACGGCGCGGGTCGCTGTCGAGCACGAGCCCCAGCGCGTCGAGCTTGGCGTTGGTCGAGGCGATCTCG
>VFQU01001393.1_pt1 | contig 14486 bp, 9 predicted proteins | sample 3512311 | NCBI WGS metagenome assembly VFQU01 (sample SAMN10412377, study PRJNA504923) | tailings metagenome | isolation source: Relicate 3 Philex TSF3 active mining site | place: Philippines: Tuba, Benguet | collected 2017-08-29
GCACGCCCCGCTCCAGCAACTTCCCCAACTGGTAAATGTCGCTGGCCGCCGTGATCGCCTCCCCCTGCATTTGCTCCGGGCTGGCATGCCCCGGCGTCAGCAGTGGCAGCGCCCCCCGCTGCGCCTCAGTCCACATCCGCCCAATGCCAAAGTCCACCACCCGCGCCTCTCCCGCCGCCGTCACCAGCAGATTCCCCGGCTTCAAATCCCCGTGCGCGATGAACTTCCCGTGCGCATAGCTCACCGCGTCCACCACCCCCAGCAGCAACTCCACCCATTCCCGCTCCCGGGGTTGCCTCTCTCGCTGCCATTGCTCCAGCGTCACCCCCTCCACAAACTCCATCGCAAAGTAAGGCCATCCCTGCTCGGTCGCGCCGCTGTCATACAGCCGCGCAATGCGCGGATGCTCCAGTCTCGCCAGCATCGCCCGCTCCGCCAGAAACGACTCCACCAGGGCAGGGAAGAGCCGCGTCCCCCCCACCACCTTCAACGCCACCCGCCGCCCCAGGCTCACATCCTCATGCACCGCCTCGTACACCTTCCCCATGCCCCCCTGCCCAATCTCCCGCAACACCCGCCACGGGCCCACCTTTTCCATCTCCCCCAGCTCCCAATCCAGAAAGTCCGGCTCCTCCTCATAGGCCGCCAGCAGCTTCAACACCTGTTCCCGCACCACCCCATCGCTTTCCTCCTGCTCCAACCACGCCACCCTCTCCCGCGGCGACTGCTCCAGCGCCGCCGCCAGCAGTTCCGTCACCCGCTCCCAGTCCTTCACACCCGCGGCTCCAGAAAGCCCTTGATAAACATCCGCGCCGCCACCCAGTCCCGCCGCAGCGTCGCCGCCGAAACCCCCAATATCTCGGCCGTTTCCTCCGCGCTGAAGCCCCCGAAGAAGCGCAAATCCACCTGCCGTGCCTGCCGCTCGCACACCCCCTCCAGCGCCTCAATCGCCTCGCTGATCTCCGGGTAATCCAACCCCTTCGGCAGCCCCGTCACAATCGGCCACTCCTCTGGCGCCTGCCGCTTCTGGCTGCGCCGCGCCCGCGCCCGGTCCACCAGGATGTGCCGCATGATCACCGCCGCCATCGAATAAAACTTGCCCCGATGCTCAAAGCTCATCCCCCGGCTCTCCGCCAGCCGGATCCACGTCTCGTGTATCAGCTCCGTCGGCCGCAGCGTCACCCCCGGCCACAACCCCCTCACCCGGTTGGCCGCAATCTGCCGCAACTCCGGGTAGATCTTCTCAAACAACTCCGCCTGGGCTTCCCGGCTCCCCTGCCGCCATTCGCCCAGTAATTGCGTGATGTCTTTAGCCTTGCCTCCATCGGCCATGTTTTGAGTCTAACTAGAACCCCATCCGCCGGTGTTCCCGGTCCAGCCGGCTCACAATCCAGAGCCACCCCAGCGTGAAAGCCACGTTCAACCACGCAAATCCCGCCGTCGCCAGCTGCATCTCTGCCCCCACCTTCACAATCCCTGCCTGTATCACGTCCCCACTCCGCATGAAGAACGTATCAATCGCCGCCTTCGCCTTGTACTTCGCCTCCCGCGACGTGGGCAGAAACAGCGCCTGCCTGAGCGTATTCTGCAGCGAGTAGTCCGTCGCGTTTTCGAGCGTCTTGGCCACCCGCACCAGCAGCAGCACCGGCACAAACGCAATCACCGTATAGCTGAACAGCGCAATGGCCGGCAACACATACAGCGCCTTTCTCACCCCCGCAAACTGCACCACCCGCGACACCGCCAGGCTTTGCAGCAGAAACCCCAGCAGGTTCACCCCCGCGAAGAAACTCCCATAGAAGGCCCCAATGTACTGCTTGCGCGCCGCCTCATCGGCCGGAAACAGTTGCCGCGCCTCCTCACTCACCACCGCCCCCAGCAAGAACTCCCCGCTCGAATTCACAATGTTCAGCAACACCGTCAACGCCGCAATCCACTTCAAATACGGGCTCCGCCAGATCAGCGCAAACCCGTCCTCCCCCTTCAGCTTCTCCTCGGCCAGCGCCGCCATCTCCGGCCGGCTCTGCCGCGCCGCCATCCGGTTCACCACAAACATCACCCCCGCGCACACCACCAGCAACACCGCCGCGATCAATTGCAACTGATACGGCGTCAGGCTCAACCGCTTCACCAGTTCCGCCGCCGCCTGCGCCCCCAGCCACGCTCCCAACGAAGACCCCACGCCGATCATCGCAAAGAGCCGCTTGCCTTGCGCCTCGGTGTAGATGTCGTTGGCAAAGGCCCAGAACTGCGAAATGATGAACACGTTGAAAATGCCCACCCAGATGTAGAACACCACGCCCTGCTGTGCCCCCGCCGTTCCCAGCACCGAGAACACCACCAGGTTCATCGCGAAAAACAAACCCAATCCGCTCACCAGCACCACCCGCTTCACCCGCGTCGCCACCCACCCATACAGCGGCACCAGTACCATCAGCAGCGCCGCCTGCCCCGCCGAGGAATACGCCTTGATGTAGGCGCCCCCTTCGGCCAGGATCAACGCCTCCCGCACCGTCTTCAGCAGATAGTACGCAAACAGCAGCAGGAAAACGTTCACCGTCATCAGCAGTACGCCCGGCCCTTCGCCCGCCCTCACGTCCGCGAAGTAGCTCAGTAACTTTTCCACCGGCCCTCGCGGCACGGCTTCAATCGCCTGGAAGCTCGGAAAGCTCCGCAGGTTCCGCATTTCCGGTTGTGACTGATACGCCGGTCTTTCCATGCTCAGCCTCCTTTACCAGTACCGCTCGATGCCCACCACCTGCTCGCCCCGCAAATACACTTCAATCCGGTGCTCCGGCTTGCCCTTGCGTTTCAACTCCGCCAACCGGTATTCGCCGCCCGCGGAAGCTGGCCGCCTTTCACCCGTCGCGTTGTCAAACCCAAACCATTCCACTTCCACCTCCGCCTTCGGCAGATAGCCCTTCTCGGCCCCCAGGTCCCGCCAGCGCAATTCACCCTTCTCCATGCGGAATCCATCCAGCGGCAGCAGCTTCGCAAAATACACCCGCCCAATCTTGTCGCGCCGCTCCCGCAAACACTCGAGCAACCACGGCGCCGCCCTCGGGTCACTCAACTGCCCCACCGCGATCAACTCCCGCAGTTCCTCATCCGTGAAGGCCGTCACCAGCTTGGCGCCCCAGAATTCATCATCGGGCAAGCGGTTCAGAAAGGCCGGGTTCGGATACTCGGGCACCCACTTCTCCGGGTCAAACACCTTCCACTCAAAGCGCCCCACGCTCGGTATCTGCGGGTACTTCGCAAAGGCCCAGTAAGGCGGCAGCATGCCCAGCGTGAATAGTTGCTTGGCCGATTCCTTCCATTCGAAGAAATAGCTGCCGCTGCGCGGGCTGTTCGCCTTCTGCGTCCCACTGCCCAGCGTGGAGCCAAAGTCCAGCTGGAAGTGTTTCACATACTGCAGGTCGCCTTCCTTGTACAGGATGTCCAGGTTGTTAATCGCCCGCGAATCGTCATGGTCCAGCCACGCGTCAATGACGTGCAGCCCCCGCAGGTCCCGCCGGTGTTCGTGCGGCACAATGTCGTTCGGGTCATCCGCCCGCGTCCCGTAATAGCGCGGTGGTCCAATGGGCCGGCCCGGCAAGGCCAGCGACGCCGTCGCCCGGTAGCTGCCATTCTTCAGCCGCGGCACCTTGCGGAAGATCAGGTCCACATCCGCCTGCTTCATCGGCCGCTCCGCGCCTTTGCCATCCGGCACCGTCGCCTTCTCGCCAATCTTCAATTGTTCCGGCCGCAGTTCAATCAGGTCGTTCTCGGGCACGTGATAGCCCAGTGCGTAAAATATCCGCGACACCACCACGTCGCAGGTCGTGGCCATCTCCGGGTTGCTCTGCGGGTCAAACTTGATGAAGTAAAGCTGGTTCCGGCGATCCCGCACCGTAAACCCCGGCGTCACCCCTTCCGTCTTCGCGCTCACAATGGTCAACCCCGCGCTCAGGTCCGGCTGATTCGTATTCCCCGGTCCCCGTCGCAACTCTTCAAGACTCATCCGCCGGTAATAATGCCGCGGCTCCCACCACGCTCCCCCCATCGGTTCGCCCAGCGTATTCACATCCCTTGCCCGTATCTTCGGCCCTTTTAGTGGCTGCTTCTCGCCCACCTTCCCAAACTGGTGCGAGAACAAGTCATAGTAGTCGCTCAGTTTCCGGTTCTTTGCCTCGGCCACATGCCGCGGCTTCGGTTCCATCACCAGCGGGTCATCCGGCCGGAACTTCTGCCCCAGGCTCAGCCCGGCCATCACCAATCCCAAAGTGAGTGTCCGCATCGTGCCTCCTCAGTACGCCGGCTGCAGCGTGTTTGTGCCGAAACGCTGGTTGTTGAGAATGTCGTTGAACTTGAACCAGATCTGAAAGCCCTCCTGGCTGAAACCCACGTCCAGCCGCACCGCCGTCCGGTTCCGCGCATTGAATCGCAAGCCAAACCCCGCACTTGTTTCCAGATCGGAAAACCGCATCAACCCCCTGCGCGGCATCACCTTCCCCGCATCAAAAAACAGCGCCCCGTCCAACCCCGAGAACACCTCCCACCGGTACTCCGCGTTGTACACCACCGCATTCCGGTCCGTAAACCGGAAGAAGCGGTAGCCCCGTAAATCGTCCGACCCGCCCACAATCGGCTGCAGATAGAACGGAATCTCCCGGTTATTGTCCGTCTCCGTAAAGGTCCCCTTGGCCCGCAGCACAATCCGCCGCGTCGCGTTCAGAAAGGGCACGTGCTGCTCCAGGTCAATATCCATGCGCCGGAAGCTGAACTGCGTCGAGCCCTGATCCCGGTACCACGAATGCTGAAACACATAGTTGCCCCCGCGTTTCGGCCCTCGCGGGTCATCACGCAGATCCACCTGCGTGAATACACTCTGGCGCAAGAAGTTCGTCTGTTCCCTCATACCGGGCGGGTTGAACTGCAATTCGCTCGAAATCAGCCGCGGGTTATTGCCCGGCCCCACGTTGGTGAACAGCGCCCCCGTGCCCGCCCCCAGCTTCCAGTACTTCAAAGGCGACACAGCCGCGATCGTGTCCACACTCGTGTCTTCCATCCGGTAATTGCTGCGCCCCGTCCGTTCTGACCGCGGCCCGTTGCCGTAGTAGTTCAACCCCGCGAAGTTCCGGTAGCTCGTCACGAAGTCCAGCGCCAGCCGGTCCTTGGCCAGATGCGGCAGCGTCGCCTGCATCACATACTTCTGAAAAGCGCGCGTCGATACCTGCGCCGAAAACTTCGCCGTCAACCTCTCTTGCCAGAGGTCCTCGCGAAGATACCCAATGCCCAGTGCGAAGCCACCCCCGGTCACCATGTTGCCGATCACCGGTCGCCACCCGCCCAGACCCCCTTTGAACTTCTCCAGCAACCGGTCATCCTTGAACCGTCGCAGATAATCCTCGGCCTTGCTGGCCGCCTCCGGCGTCAAGGTCTTCGCCTTCGCCTCTCGCGCTGCTTCGATTTCCTCGGTGCGCGTCGTCAATTGCATCAGGAACAAGGCCTGCCCCAACCACTGCCAATGCATCACACTGTAGTGTAGGCGACTTCTCACTCGTGTATTTTTTGCTCCTCCTCCTCGCTCTTCCCCTGCTGGCCGTCCCGCGCGCTTATGTCGCCAATCTCGGCCCCACCCACGTCACGTTTGCCTGGGGCGAAACCGATGGCCAGAACACCATTGGCTACTCCGGCTCCGGTCTGGGCCCGGTCGAACTGCGCCTCGGTTCCACCACCTTCTCCACCTCCGCTCCCTGGTATCGCGTCGATGGCTTGCGCCCTGACACCCCCTACGATTGGCAGCTCACCCGCCAGGGCCAGCCCCTCGCCTCCGGCCGCATCCAGACCTGGCCCGCCCAAGCCACCTCCCTCACCTTCTTCGTTATCGGCGATTGGGGTAACGCCTCCCGCGCCCAGCGCGATCTCGCCCTCCGTCTCGAAGCCGAACGCCAGCGCCTTGAGTCCTCCGGCCAGCCCGTCCGCTTCATCCTCTCCACCGGCGACAACATCTACGGCCGCGGCGCCCACGACCGCGATTGGGAAACCCGCTTCTTCGCCCCATACTCAGACACCCTCCGCCACATCCCCTTCTACGCCGTCCCCGGCAACCACGACGGCAACGAAAGCGAATCCTCGGCCGACCTCCCCGCCTACCTCGACAACTTCTTCTCCCCCACCGGCCGCCTCTCCCGCTGGTACCACTTCACCTTCGGCGGCCTCGCCGAGTTCTTCGCTCTCGACACCACCACCAACCAGCACCCCGGCCCTCCCGCCCCCGTCTACCTCCCCGACGGCGAACAGTCCCGCTGGCTCGCCCAGCAACTCACCGCCCCGGCCCTTCCCTGGCGCATCGCCTTCCTCCACCATCCCTTCTTCACCGCCGGCCCGCGCCACACTCCCTTCCTCACCAAAGCCCCCCACTGGCTCGACGCCTTCTCCCGCCACGGCATCGCCGCCGTCTTTGCCGGCCACGAACACAACCTCCAGTTCTCCGAACGCAACGCCGCCACCCGCGGCATCCAGTTCGTCGTCTCCGGCGCCGGCGGCGAACAACGCCGCTCCAGTGTCCGCTCCCGTATGGCCGCTAATTCCATCGCCGCCTGGAGTCCCTCCGTCCACTTCCTCATCGTGCATCTCACCCCCGCCGAAATCTCCATCCAGCCCATCACCCTCGATGGCCGCCCCCCCGTCGACTCCACCGGTCAACCCGTGGATTTACCGCTGAAAATTCCGCGCCGCCCTTGATATGCTGATACCAGCCAAAGATTAGGCTTCCTATATGAACCAGGCTGTCATCTACATTTCGCTGCTCGCGGTTTTCGCCTTCTTCTGCGTCGTCAGCCGCGTCATTCTCAATCGATGGTCCCGCACGGATAGCGATGACGACATTGCGGTTCTCACCGGCGATGGCAACATGGCCGTTGCCTTGCGCCATGGCTCCTTCTACATCTCCCTCGGCATTGCCCTCTTCGCCACCATCGGCATGGAGCATTCGAATGGCATCACCGGTCTGCTGCTCGAAGAAGTCGGCTGGGGCGCCGCCATCGTCGCCGCTCTCTTCCTCTGCCTCTTCATCAACGAAAAACTCATCATCCACGCCGTCGACAACTCCCTCGCCATCGGTCAGGGCAACATCGCGGTTGGCTTTGTCGAGGCCGGCTCTCTCCTGGGCACTGCTCTCGTCATGACCGGCACCATGCACGGCACCGGCCCCATCGTGCCCACCATCGTCTTCTTCCTCATTGGCCAGTTCCTCATGCTCGCCATGGTTCGCCTCTACGACTTCATCAGCCCCGTCGACTTCCAGAAAGAAGTCGCCCACAATTCCAACCTCGCCGCTGGCATCGTCCTCTTCGGCAAGATCGTCGCCATCTCCCTGGTCATCCGCAACGCCATCTCCGGCAACTCCACCGGCTGGCAGCAGGATCTCACCGCCAGTCTCATCAGCTTCGCTGCGGGCTTCGTTGCCCTCGCCATCGTCGAATATCTCGTCGACAAAGCTCTCTTCCCCGGCGTCAACATTGACAAGCTGGTCACCCATGGCAAAGCCGCTCCCATGGTGATTCTCTCTTCCATCACCATCGCCACGGCCCTCTTCGTTACTGCGGTATCCCCTTACTGAAAAATGCGCATCCTTCTGCCCCTCTCCATCCTCCTGCTACTTCTGCTGGTCGGTACTCCCGCCCAACCGCCCGAATTCGACTCCACCGTCAAGCCCTTCCTCAACAAGAACTGTGCCGCCTGCCACAACGGTGACAACCTCACCGCCGGCGTCCGCGTCGACCATCTCGATGCCTCGCTCGACGAGCGCCACATCCGCGTCTGGGAAGGCGTCCTCCACCGCGTCCGCGAAGGCACCATGCCTCCCAAGGGCCTCCCCCAGCCCAGCCCCGCTCAACGCGATCAGATCGTCCAGTGGATCGAGAAAAATCTCGAAGTCGCCCGCCTGCGCCCCGCCCCCAAGAATGGCTCCGTCCGCCGCCTCACCGTGGCCCAATACCGCAATACGCTGCGTGAACTCTTCGGCATGGAGGACAACCTCACCGAAGGTCTACCCCCCGACGCCATCTCGGCCGATGGCTTCGTCAACAATCAGGAAACCCTCCAACTCAATCCGCTTTTGATTGAGTCCTACCTCGAAATCGCCGAAGACGCCCTTTCCCGCGCCATCGTCAACCCCGAGCAGAAGCCCACCATCCAGAACTTCCGCCTCGACTTCGGCGCCGGCATCAACAAAAACCCCATCAAGGACAAACTCATCCTCGGCGCCGGCAGCGCCCTGCTCGACCCCTCCGAGTTCACCGTCACCGAACTTACCCCCACCAAGCCCTTCGCCTTCAACCCCTTCCGCATGCGCACCAAATACCGCTTCATCGAAGGCTACCAGGGCAACGACACCGTTCGTGGCTGGCGTGATTTCGACAGCATCTACCACGCTGTATTCGCTGACATGCGCGGCTCCGGCGGTTATCCCAAAGGCAAGGCTCACTCCCTCGTGCCCGAAGGCCTGCTCTTGCGCCCCGCCATCCCCAATGACGAAATCTTCGAGGGCGACGGCACCTATGGCCCCAAGGCCAATTTCAAGATCGCCATCCGCGAACTGCCTGACCGTGGCCGCTTCCGCGTCACCGTCGCCGCCGCCAAGTACAACGATGGTCTCCTGCTCGACAAGGACGCCACCCCCGCGCCTGCCAGCCCCCAAGCCATCACCCTCCCCAAGCCAGTCGGCCCCCAGACCATTCAGATCGCCAAGGCCGGCGTCTATCAGGTCGATCTCCACCGCGCCCAGCCCAAGCTCGAGCGTCCCCCCACAGACTCAAGCCAGATCTCCAAGGCCCGCATCGGCGTCTGGACCTTCGATCAACCCACCCCCAACCTCAAACTCGAAGGCAAGGCTGCCCTGGCCCCCTCGCCCTTTGGTCAGGCCCTCTCCCTCACCGGTCCTGACGACTACGCCACTGTCCCCCGCAGCCCCGAAACCAACTTCAGCATCGCCAGCTTCACCATCTCCTTCTGGATCAAACCCGCCGAGTTGCGCAAGTCCGGCATTCTCGCCGCCGGCAACGTCGATTACGTCCACGGCTGGTTCGTCGACATGCCCGACAACCGCGGCACCCTGCGCTTTGAAACCGCCGGCCCCGATGGCACCCCCAACGGCACCCTCCGCACGCCTCCCGGCGTCCTGCGCCCCGGTGTCTGGCAGCATGTCGCCATCGTTGCCCCGCGCCTCAACCAGTCCCGCATCTATGTCAATGGCTATCAGGTCGCTGAAGGTAACATCAGCCCCGCGCCCCTCGATAACCCAAAGATTGACCTCCACTTCGGCCGCCTGCCCAAGCAGCCTTCCTTCACGGGCATGATCGATGACGTCCGCCTCTACACGCGTCCCCTCGCCGTGCCCGAAATGCAGGCCCTCATTGAGCCCGGCCGCGAGTTCGCCCTGCCTCCGCCCGAGCGCGTCCAGGATGTCAACCTTGCCCTTGGCAACCGTCACTTCGTCGGCACCCTCCAGACCGGCTTCCTCCACGTCCGTCTTCCCGCCGGGCCCTTGAGCCTCAACGCCAAGCCCGCCGGCAACACCGAAATCGAGAAGGTCGTCATCACTCCCGTCACCGACCAGGCCGCCCTGCGCCGCTTCGCCACCTTTGAGAAGCGCCAGCCCCGCCTCGGCGTCCACCTCGGTTTCCGGCGCGACTGTGGCAGCACCTTCGCCCGCGTCGGCGAAGTCAAAACCATCTCCAGCACCGGCCTGCAAACCTTCACCTTCGAAGGCGAAATCTCCAACTACCCCAGCACCAATGTCGAAAAGGACAACGTCAATTACCTCGCCGGCATCCGGGAACTCGCCGTCCGCAGCGAATACACCGACGGCCGCGACATGCCCCGCCTCCTCATTCGTAGCGTCGAATTCGAAGGCCCCTTCCTCGAAGCCTGGCCTCCCCCCTCCCACCGCAAGATCTTCCCCGCCTCGCCCCAGCAGGCCAACCCCTCGCTCTATTCCCGGCAGGTGCTCTCGAACTTCGCCTCCCGTGCCTGGCGCCGCCCCGCTACCCCGGATGAGGTCAACCACCTCCATTCCGTCTACACCAATTCCTATCGCTCCAATAAGGACTTCGACCGCGCCATCAAAGACGCCCTCTCCGTCGTCCTCACCTCGCCCCAGTTCCTTTTCCTCGTCGAGAAGAGCGCCAGCCCCGCTGCCGAGCCCCTCAATGATTACGAGCTCGCCTCCAAGCTCTCCTACTTCCTCTGGAATGGCCCGCCGGACGCCACCACGCTCCGCTACGCCCGCGCCGGTACACTTCGTCAGAACCTCAACGCCGAAGTCACCCGCCTCATCGCCAATCCCCGCTTTGAGCGCTTCCTCGAAGAATTCACCTCCCAGTGGCTCGCCCTCGACAAGGTCATGATTCTTGAGCCCGACAAGAAGCGCTTCCCCGATCTGGTTCGCGAAACCCGCACCCAGCTCCGTCAGGAACCCATCGCCCTCCTGCGCCACTTGCTGCGCAACAACCTCCCCGTTCGCGAGTTCATTTCCAGCGACACCATCCTCGCCAATGAAGTCACCGCCTCCTACTATGGCCTCGGCGACAAGGTGGAGCAGGGCTTCGACTTCCTCCCCATCCGGCACAACCGTAAGGAACTCGGCGGCATCCTCTCCCAGGCCGCCATCCTCGCCGGTCTCTCCGATGGCCGTGAGTCCAACCCCGTCAAGCGCGGCGCCTGGCTGGCCCGCCGCATTGTCGCTGAGCCGCCAGCGGACCCCCCACCGAATGTCCCCGCCCTCGGCGAAGACACCAAGGGCCTCACCCTCCGCCAGCGCATTGAACAGCACCGCTCCCAGTCCGGCTGCTTCCAGTGCCACGCCAAGATCGACCCCTGGGGCATCGCTCTCGAGGAGTTTGACGCCGATGGCCGCTGGAAGAAGCACGCCGCTGACGCCTCCTCCCACCTGCCCGACAAAACCAAGGTGGAAGGTGCCCTCGACCTCAAGCGCTACCTCGCCGAAGATCGCCAGGATCAGGTCGCTTTTAGCGTCCTCAAACACCTCGCCATCTATGCAACCGGCCGCAACCTTACATATAATGAAATTAATTTTCTGAAGCAGGACAGCCGCCAGTTGCGGGCGAACGGATACCGTATGCAGGATCTGCTTCGCTATGTGGTGAACAGCAAGATCTTTTTGGAAAAATAGAACCGGAGAAATAGAAGCCATGACCCGCTCCCTCAAACTTGACCGCCGCGCCTTCCTCCGCGGCCTGGGTGGTGTTTCCCTCGCCTTGCCTGTTCTCGACGCCATGGGCGCCGAAGTCACGGGCGAGTCGCCGCGCCGCTTCTGCGCGCTCTATACGGCCAACGGCATGTCCCTGCCCAAGTCCGAGCATCAGCTCGACGAATGGAGCTGGTTCCCCACGCAGGAAAAGAACGGTCAGTTTGTCTTCGGCAAATCCACTGAGCCTTTCGAACCCTTCCGCAAGCAGCTCAGCTTCATGGGCGGCTTCCACCACCCCTCTGGCCCCAAGGCTGACCCGCACACCTGCTCCGACATGTGGCTCACCGGGGCGCCCCTCCATAACCCCAAGCCCGGCACTTACAACACCGTCTCGCTGGACCAGATCATTGCCCAGCACACCAAGCAATACTGCCGCCAGCCCTCCCTGATTCTTTCCATTGACGCCGGCACCGGCTTCCTCTCCCGTACGGGCACCATCTCCTACAGCCTCGAAGGCAAGCCCATCCCGGCTGAGAACAGCCCCCGCCGCATATTCAACCGTCTCTTCAAGGCCGATAGCGGCTCCCTCGCCCACGAACACGAAAAGCTCCAGCGCCGCATCAAGCTCGTCGATGCCGTCGCCGGCAGCGCCAAGCGGCTGGATTCCCAACTCGGCAAGTCCGACCGTGAGCGCATGGATCAGTACCTCACCTCGCTCAACGAAGTCGAGTCGCGCCTCATCGCCTCCGAACGCTGGATCGACATCCCCATCAAGCAGCAGGATTATTCTCACTTGAACCTCGACGCCACCAACGAAGGCGAACCCGCCGAGTTCTACCGCACGATGTTCGACCTCATCGCCCTCGCCTTTGATGCGGACATCACGCGCTCCATTGCCTTCATGCTCAATCGCGAAGACGGCATGGGCATCTCCGACACCTTCCCCCTCAAACTCGGTCTCTCCAAGACCCACCACAACCTCTCGCACGCTACCGATAAAGAAGGCCAGCTCCACTTCGCCAAGTACGATCGCTTCCTCAGCGAACAGCTCGCCTACTTCTTCAACCGCCTCAATGAGTACAAGGACCGCAACGGCTCTGTTCTCGACAACACCATCGTGCTCTATGGCAGCGGCGCCAGCACCACCCACAACCCCCGCAACATTCCCACCCTCGTGGCTGGCGGCAACAACATGGGCATCAAACACGGGCAGTATTGGCGCAATGGCGAAAGCCGCATGGCCAATCTCTACCTCAGCATTCTGCGCACCATGGGCATTGAGCAGGAATTCTTCTCCGATTCCACCGGCACTCTTACCAATTCGATTTTCACCAAAGCGTGAGCGACGCCTTCACCCGTTCCTGTCCGTCTTGCGGTACGGTCAACCGCATCCCCGCCCGCCACTTGGCGAGCACGGGTCGCTGCGGCCAGTGCAAGGCTGCCCTTCCGCCGCTGAGCGAGCCGCTCGACGTGGATGAGGCCACCTTCGATGCCATCATCGCGGCCTCGCCTGTCCCCGTTCTCGTCGATTTCTGGGCCGCCTGGTGCGGCCCCTGCCGTATGGCCGCCCCCGAGGTAAAGAAACTGGCCTACGAGATGGCCGGCCAGGCCATCGTGCTGAAGGTAGATACCGACGCCCAGCCCTCCCTCGGCGCTCGCTACCGCGTCCAGTCCATCCCCAACTTCCTGGTCTTCCACCGCGGCCAGCCTGTCTTTGAGCGCGCCGGCGTCGCCCCCGCCTCGGAAATGCGCCGCTGGTTGGCCTCCGCCAGCTGAAGCACTTTTCTTCATTTTCCCCCTGTCTTGAACCGCTTAGCCGCCGCGACCTCGGGGACTGTCATAGGCCCGCCCTTCAGGGCGGGCCGTGGGACTGTCCCCTCCGGAAAAAGCGAAGAAGAACCCAAACCCCATGCCCGCCACAGATCCACGGGCCCCCGCACCGTTGCGGGCAAGCTCAACTCCTCATGAAACGCAAAATCCCACGGCCTCCACTGCGAGCCTTTCAACCTGTTTGCCCAAAACGAACCCGATTCCGGCAGGTGGTTCAAGCAAATGGAAAAACTCACTTAAATAGCCACCGCCTTCGAGCGCCGTGCCGATTTTCCAGCTACTCAAAGACCTTCGCTCACTTCTCCCTTCCTGACACACTTTCCCTCGGTCTTTCGCCATATCCGGTGTAAGGAAAACACCCCACATGGCGCTCATCCCCAGCAGTAATCAGATCCTCTGGATTCGTCCCCGTATGGAAACCCTCAAGGGCGCGGTCGCGCGATTCCCCGACGTCGACCAGCCCCCCGACACCAATCACTGGTTCAGCATTGCCTACGACCCCAACGAAGGCTACTGGATCGCCCGCCATGCCTACCAGATCGCTCGCGAGTTCATGGGCACCGTCTCGGGTGCCGCCACCATGAAGGGTCCCGATCTCTACCTCTTCGCTGCCGATTCGGGCACCCCTTCCCTCATGCTCACCAACTACAAGTACGTTACCCAGTTGGTGGCCCGTCACTACGGCAACGCCTTTCGCGGCACCCGCAAGGGCAACCTGGGCGCCACCCTGTATTGTGAGCGCACCCGCTACGTCCGCGAAGTGGAATACGGCATCCTCACTCCTCAGGACAAACTGGGCGAGATGTCCGACTACGCCCTGCGCGACCCCAACTTCGCCAAAAAGATGCGCGCTGAGTTCAGCCTCTTGGCCCACCCCGTCGTCCTGCTCAGCATGTGCGCTGTCATGGGTGTCTTTCTGGTAACGGTCGGCGGCGCCGCTGCCCTCGGCGGTGCCGCCTTTGCCGCCGCCTTTGCCCGCCTCGCCGGCTTTGCCCTCATGGCCCCGCAGATCGTCGAATACAAAGACCTCTTCCTCACCCTCGACCGCTGCCTGAAATCGAACGAACAGTCCGACTTCTACAAAGGCGCCTCCACCATCCAGCAGATCCTCATCTGCATGCTGCGGGACATCTCCTTTGCCCTCGGCCTCGGCGCCGCCGGCAAGGCTGGCGCCAAAGCCTCCGGCCTGCTCAAGGAACTCTTCGTCAAATTCGCCCCCAAGCGTTGGAAGCAGGTAGCCGAAGATATTGCCAACGCCGCCAAGCAGAAGGCCGCCGCTGCGGGCACTCGCTGGGGCTACGCCCGCGAAGATCTCCTGCGCAAAGCGGACATCACCAAGTACTTCCGAAAGGGAGAGGAGAATGTCTTCCTTCGCCGGGCCAAAAAAGAAGGCGAAATGATCGTCATTCGCGAACCATCGAATGACCGCCTTGCTGTCCTCAAAGGCACCAGTGGCTGG
>VFQU01001394.1_pt1 | contig 14480 bp, 10 predicted proteins | sample 3512311 | NCBI WGS metagenome assembly VFQU01 (sample SAMN10412377, study PRJNA504923) | tailings metagenome | isolation source: Relicate 3 Philex TSF3 active mining site | place: Philippines: Tuba, Benguet | collected 2017-08-29
ATATCTCAATCCTCTGTTCTCTTAACGGAAAAACAACTTAGATTTTCCCGCAGTGCCGACCTTTTCGCCGGATTCTCTTGCAAATTCTTCCAAAAGTTCCTTCTGCTTTTTAGTCAATTTTTTAGGAATTTCTACCCGGATGATCACATGTTGATCGCCTTTTCCGTAAGAACCTAGATATGGTACACCGTGTCCTTTCAAACGGAAGACTTGTCCGCTTTCGGTTCCTTCTGGAATCTTCAATTGAATGGTTTTTCCGTCGATAGAAGGAACTTCAATCTCTCCGCCTAAACAAGCCATGGACAAACTGATCGATCTTTGTACGATCAAATCGTTTCCTTGTCTTTCAAACACAGGATGTTTTTTGATGTGAGTGACTACGTAAAGGTCTCCGTTCGGACCTCCGTTCGGGCCGGATTCTCCTTCCCCGGAAACTTTCAATCTGCTTCCTGATTCCACTCCCGGCGGAATTTTAATATGAATTGTTCGTCTTTTCTCTGTTAAACCTTCGCCTTTACATGTCTTGCAAGGGTTGGAAATGATTTTTCCTTTTCCTTTACAGCGAGGGCAAGTGGTAGTGACGCTGAAAAAACCTTGGGTTCTTCTGACTTGTCCCGCTCCGCTGCAATCAGGGCAGACGGTAGGAGAAGACCCTTTGGATGCTCCCGAACCGGAACAGTCTACGCAAGTTTCCAATCTTGGAATTTCAATTTTATATTCTTTTCCAAGAGCGGCATCTTCCAAGCTCACTTCCAAATTGTAACGTAAGTCCGACCCTCTTTGCGGGCCGGATCTTCTAGAACCACCGCGGCTTCCACCACCTCCGCCTCCGAAAAATTCACTGAAGATATCTCCGAAATCACCGAAGATGTCGGAGAAATCGGTGTAAGCGCCTTGTCCGAATCCAGGACCTCCTGCGCCTACGCCTGCTTTGCCGTACTGATCGTAAGCAGCACGTTTCTGCGGATCACGTAACACTTCGTACGCTTCCGTAGCTTCTTTGAATTTTTCCTCAGCTTCCTTATCCCCCTTATTTTTATCAGGGTGATATTTAATGGCTAACTTACGATAGGCGCTCTTGATTTCATCATCGGAAGCACCTTTCGAAACGCCTAATACTTCGTAGTAACCGCGGTCGCTCATAATCTTACTTCTTTTTATCTTTTATCCGTTTTATTTTTTGTCTTCATCCACAACGGTGTAGTCTGCATCTACTACCTTCTCACCGCTTCCCGCAGAATTTCCGTTCGCAGAGCCGGATGCTCCCGCACCTGCTTCCGGGTTAGGTTGTTCCGCTCCTGGAGCGCCTTGCGAATAAATTTTTTGACCGATCTGCATCGCTACTTGTTGGATAGAATCGCGAGCGGCTTTCATTCTTTCCAAATCGCCGGATTCCATCGCCTCACGACCGCGTTTCACTTCGTCTTGAGCACGTTGTTTTTCGGATTCATCCAATTTATCACCGGATTCGTTTACCGTTTTTTCCAATTGGTAAACGATGGATTCCAATTCGTTTTTAGTATCCGCTGCTTCTCTGGCTTTTTTATCCGTTTCAGCGTTTGCTTCCGCATCCTTAACCATCTTTTTGATTTCTTCTTCGGAAAGTCCGGAAGAGGATTCGATACGAATTTTTTGTTCCTTACCTGTTCCCAAATCTTTCGCGGATACGTGAACGATACCGTTCGCATCGATGTCGAAAGTTACTTCGATTTGAGGAACTCCTCTAGGTGCGGAAGGAATACCCACTAAATCGAAACGGCCTAAAGTTCTGTTGTAACTCGCCATTTCTCTTTCCCCTTGGAGAACGTGAACGGAAACAGTTGTTTGGCTGTCCGCCGCAGTTGAGAACACTTGTGATTTTCTTGTAGGAATAGTTGTGTTTCTTTCGATGAGTTTCGTCATCACACCGCCGAGAGTTTCGATTCCCAAAGAAAGAGGAGTTACGTCGAGAAGTAGAACATCTGTTACATCTCCTGCAAGGACCCCGCCTTGGATCGCAGCACCTACTGCCACAACTTCATCCGGATTCACGGATTTGTTCGGTTCTTTTCCGAAAATTTCTTTTACGAGTGCCTGCACCGCAGGGATACGAGTGGATCCTCCCACTAGAATCACTTCATCGATTTCGCTGGCGCTGAGACCCGCGTCACGAAGAGCGTTTACGCAAGGAATACGTGTTTTTTCCACAAGAGACTTAGTGATATCGTCGAACTTCGCACGAGTCAAAGTCATATCCAAGTGTTTCGGGCCGGATGCATCCGCAGTGATGAAAGGAAGATTGATTTGTGTGGAAGATGTTCCGGACAATTCGATCTTAGCTTTTTCAGCGGCTTCTTTCAAACGTTGTACTGTGTTTTTATCGCCGGAAATGTCGATGCCGGTTTGTTTTTTAAACTCATCGATCATCCACTGCATTACAGTATTGTCGAAGTCGTCCCCACCAAGGTGAGTGTCTCCGTTTGTGGATTTTACTTCGAATACTCCGTCGCCCAACTCGAGGATGGAAACATCGAAAGTTCCCCCACCTAAGTCATATACTGCGATTTTTGCATTGGTTTTCTTTTTGTCGAAACCGTAAGCAAGAGCGGCAGCAGTAGGTTCGTTGATGATACGTTCTACTTCTAATCCTGCGATTCTACCTGCGTCTTTCGTCGCTTGTCTTTGTTCGTCGTTGAAGTAAGCAGGAACGGTAACTACTGCTTTTTTCACTTCATGACCGAGAAAGTCTTCCGCAGTTTTTTTCATTTTTTGAAGGATACGAGCGGAAATTTCTTGAGGAGTGAACTCTCCTGCGACGGTTTCGAATTTAACTCCGTCGTTCCCTGCACGAATCACTTTATAAGAAACCATTTTGGATTCGTCGCCCGCTTCGTTGAATCTGCGGCCTATGAATCTTTTTGCGGAGCGGATCGTATTTACTGCGTTAGTGATTGCCTGGTTCTTTGCAAATTGACCGACAATTGTTTCTCCTTTTGCAGTATAGGCTACGATCGAAGGAGTGGTTCTGGCTCCTTCCGAGTTTTGAATCACTACGGGATCTCCACCTTCCATAACAGCAACACAAGAGTTTGTTGTTCCCAAATCGATTCCGATAATTTTTTCCTTAGACATAGTCTTCTCCTTGACCTTATTGTATAATTAACTTTGCGGTTTTCCCACTTTCACTCGTGCAGGGCGGATCGATTGTTTCGTTTCCCCTTCCTCATGGAAATAACCCATTTGGAACGTTTCGATCACAGTCTCTTCCGTATATTCCGCACTCTCTTCGGAAACAATCGCTTCCATAATCATTGGATCAAAAGGCTGCCCTTTCGGATCCAAACGTTTGATTCCTTCCCTTTCCAAAACGGAAATAAAATCTTTTTGAATCATCAAGATTCCGTCTACGAAGGCTTTTACTTCCGCAGTAGGATTATTCACATTCGTAACCCTTTCCAAGTTATCAAGAGGAGTTAACAAACCTTCTGCGAATTTTTTAATCGAATCTTTGCGGGCATTGAGCAGATCGTTCGCGGTTCTTCTTTTGTAATTTTGGAACTCGGCTCTTTCTCTCAGCCAGGAATCTTTCAAAGTATCGATCTCTTTTTTTGCCTTATCCAACTCGGCTTCCAAACCTTCCGGAACAGATGAAGCTGCTTCTTCGGAAATGGCCCCGTTGTCTTTTGTTTGGGAATCTTCCTGTTCTATTGTTTCATTGGTTTCTGCCATTTCTCCTCCTATATTAACGACTTAGTTTTGTGATCATTTCAGAAACTAATTTCGAGGTGAATTCCAACAAAGGAAGTGCTTTGTTGTAATTCATTCTCTGAGGTCCGATGATTCCCATCGAACCGATTCTTTTTTCACCCATACGGTAGTTTGTCGCTATGATGGTTACACCACCTAACTTAGTATCTCCGTCTTTTCCTATGATGGTGTATACTCCGTCCATTGGAACGTATTGAGTGAAAAAATTGCGTAAAAAATCCTTTTCATCGAAAAGGTGCAGAATGTTCTCCAATCTGTCTTCTTCATCTCTGAAGTTTTCATATAGATGTTTCAAACCATCTATATATAAATTGTCTCCCGCCAAACTGTCGCTCGCCATTCCTCTGGCGATATAAGGAGCGAAAACGGAAAAACCTTCCGGTCCGTCTTTCTTCATCATCATTTGAGGGATCAGATTGTTCTGGATTTCATGAACATCGAACCCTTTCACGTTATCGTTCATATAACGGGAAATTTGATATAAAGTCTCTTGAGAGATATGATAATCGAAAAATATATTTCGGTTCAAAACGGTACCTGACCGCATCACCAAAATCATCAAAACTTCTCCGCCGTTTACGTGGATGAGTTCGATATGTTTCAAAGTGTCCAAAGAGCCTTCCGGTCCCAAAACCACACTGGCACTTTGAGAAAGAGATGCTAAAACTTTGGAAGTCGCCACAAGGACTTGGTCCAAACGAAACTGCATCTTTAAGTATTCTTCTTGGATTCTTTGTTTCTCTTTGATGGTGAGCTCGAAAAGAGTCACCAAACTATCCACATAGAAACGATACCCTGTTTCCGTAGGAACGCGGCCGCCGGATGTATGCCTAGCTACCACAAATCCCATATCTTCCAATTCCGCCAAAGAAGAGCGGATGGTCGCAGGAGAGAGACCGATTTCATATTTCTCCGATAGTGTTTTGGAACCTACCGGGCGATTGTCAGAGACGAACTCTTCGACCAGGGCTTTTAAGATAACTCTATGTCGGGGAGAAAGATCCATATACTTCTTCAGTTTCTTTAGCACTCTATTCCTTAGAGTGCTAAACTATACTAAAAGTTTAGCAAAATGGAGATATAGGTCAAGTAAGTTCAGAAAAAATGGACTCAATTTTAGCAGTCTCTATAAAAAACTGCTATTTTAGGGACATAATATCCGCAATTTTCGTTCTTTTGCTGAAAGGAGATTCGTAAATTTCTTTGTCAGATGGGGAGGCGCGGATCGTTTTTGCCAAAGAATCGAATTTTCATGAGTTCCGATTCCAAGCACTTACTTTATAGGGGCAGGAATTCATCATCAAGGTTCCTTCCACAGCTGCTAGATCTCTTACCATCTGCATCCCTACTTTTCACCTATAGCAAACGCCTGGTCGGATCGATAGTGCATTTCCTCTCGGAAAGCTCTGATAGTGGATGTTCGCTCGATTCAAAGCGATTGTGAACTGTCCTGCGGAACCTTTGATCCTTGTGATCATGGCGGGGTTCTCTTCTAAATCCAAAGGAGAGCCGTTGGGATCGTAAAACGCACCGCCCACTCCCGCCTGGCCTGCTCGAAGCCAAATCCCTTGAAAGGAAAAAGAAATTCTGACAACGAAAAGATAGGCCGGATTTTTAGATCGGGTACACCTGAATTTGGTCTCTTCCCGAATTTTTTGCCTGATAGAGCGCAATGTCTGCGAACTTGATTACCTCTTCCGCTTTCTGCATAGGATGGACTTTCGTATAACCGATGCTCACTGTTACATTGAGATAAAAATTATCGAAGATAAAAAAGCGATGTGCTTTGACGGATTCACGAATTCTTTCCAGAACCTTTTCCGCACCCTCCGTACTTGTGTCCGGTAAAATGCATCCGAACTCTTCCCCTCCGATCCTTCCGATGGTATCTTCTTCTCTCAGACAGTCCGTAAAAATATTGGAAATGTTTTTGAGAACCATGTCCCCTATGTCGTGCCCGTAAGTATCGTTGATCGATTTGAAAAAATCGATATCCATTACTGCAAGAGTGTATTCCCTACTTCTTCGCTTAACAGTTGCTATTGATTTTTGAAGAGTATCGAAAAAAGAGCGTCTATTCGGTAGTAAAGTCAGCTCATCCATATAAGCCAAACGTTTGAGGCTGTTGATCAAAAGAGTTTTTTGATCCTCCAGTCTTTTTCTTTCCCGAATGTCACGGATGATCGTGGCATAAAGTTTTGTGCCGTTTTCCGAAGGAGAGATTTCGAAGGCGTGCATTTCCACAGGAATGGAACCGCCCGGTTTGGTATTGAGTTCGATTTCTTTCAGATGGCCTGAGATATATAAGGAATCTTCCTTCCCCACATAACTCTCTATATTCAAAGGAATATTTTCACCCGGATTTTTTTCGTAAGGAAAAAGAAACTCGAAAGATTTTTCCCTCAGTTCGTCGGATTTGTATCCGCTTAATTCTTCCAATGCAGGATTGACCAAACTGATTTTGTTATGCGAGTCTAATACGACGATCGCATCAATCGATCTTTCCACGATTTCCTGAGAGATTTTTGCTAATTGAACTTCACTCATTGCCCCAAACTTTCCTCTTACCTTTTTCACTTCGAAAAGAGTCGCGCCATTGGTGGATATGACGAAAATTTATCTCCGGTTGGTTCTGCCTAAACTCCTTTTTTGGAAGAATCGGAAACGGATCGCGACTCAATGTCTGATACCAGTATGCCACGGAAACCAAATCCAGGGTCAAGGAATTTGCATGCCCATGCTCTAAGTTGAATTGGAAATTTTTTTCAAAACTGAGAGGTGATTCCAGCCAAAATCGATAAAGATGGGTTCTTCCTAACCATCCTATCGAATCTGTAACTCTGGGATAACCGAAGTATGGATGCATAAAAACTTCTTTCGGACACCATGCGGTATTGAATAAATCTTCCGTTCCGGTTCCGTGCAAACGAGGAGGCCATTTTTCTCCATCGATCCAAATTGCATCGTCCCCTTCTCCATACCACATGGGAGTGGGAGAATCCACATAAAGATTAAGTCCGATGAAATGACCTTTTCCCTCTGTCTTTAATACGACGAAATGATTGTCCGTATTGTGAGGAGCTTTTTCCGTTTCTCCGAGCAATGCCCATTCGTTTTCTTTTCCCGATTTGGTTTGAGGTTCCGTGATGCTTCTGTTCCAAAGAGCATGAAACCGCAAAGAAGAAGGAGGATCTTTCGGCCATGATTCGTAATCGATGTAAAAATAAAAACTGGAGATGTCTAAATCGGATTCGTTTTCGATTTCAATCTTTGCCTGTGAAGAAAAAGGCATAGGAATGTAAGAATTCATTGCCTTTCCTTTTTTGGGAGCCGCAACAATGAGTGCGGAATTCATTAAATATTCTTCTCCCCAACCTTGTCCGAAAAATTCGCCTAAAGGGACTTCCACGGAAGAATGAGGATGTTTGTCCCAATACATTCGTATAACAGTATTTTTGCGAATCATAGGGTCTTTGGATGCCAAAGTGAACCAAATATGTTTGATGATTCCTTTCCCTTTGATCTCCGCAATCGTGACTTTTGAGTGTTTGGGAATCACTATGAAATCGTCGTTACCGCCTGACTTATCATAGCTGGAAATGCGTTCCGTTTTGTATTGTTTCTCCTGCCAGATGGTATCTTCCCAAGACTGAGCAAAAACGGGAATGAACGAAAAAATCAAAGACAGACAAAAAAAGAAAAACTTCATCGATTGCCGCCGTCGACCTTTCGATTCCAAAGAGTAAAAATAAAAGCGGTCAAAGCGCCTTGCACAAGGATTTCCAAAGCGACCAAAGAATGGATTTTTGCGGTAATCATCGGATGGAAAAAAAGAATCCCTTCCAAGGTTCCCGGAGAAGGGGCGATGGTTGCGATCCCTCCCAAAATGGATTTGATCCAAAACAGAAAGAAAAATTGCTTCGCAAAACTTTGTTTCTGAAACCAATCAAAAACCAGAAGCAGCAGAACCACAAAACAAAGGGCATGCAGGATTTGGAATGGAAAAAGCAGCTTCATCGCAGTCGCCCACTCGCTGACATTCGCTTCCGTAATTAAAAACTTAGAAAAGACGGAATTCTCTCCCACATAATAGTCCTTCATCACCAAATTGTAATAAGGAATGGAGACCACTAAATAGGAAAAAAGATGACTGGAAAGGAAACGAAATGTGATTTTAATCCAAGGTTTCATGTTTAGTTTGACGTTTAGCACTCTTTCTTACCAAAAATTCGCAGTATGAAACTAGAACTCAAGGCAAAACTTCTAAGAACTTTTCCGAAAGCCAAAACGATTCAGTCGGGAAGACTATTCACCCGCCAATTGAGTCATTTGGTGGATGCCTCTTTGATCTCTCTGTTTCAATCCATAGATAAGGAAATCCCTATACAGGACCACATCGCCTTGATTCCCATAGGCGGATACGGAAGGATGGAGATCTCCCCGTATTCCGATATCGATCTTCTGTATCTTCATGACGGAAATTTAAGCCAAGATGATTTAACTCAAATTATATCAAAGATCAATAATTATCTTTACAATAATGAAAGAGAAGTCGGTCATACCTGCCGAACTATAGAAGAATCGTTTTTATACCTGGATAACATCCAAACCTATCATTCCATTTTAGATGCCAGATTTCTTGTAGGATCGGAATCTCTTTTCAAACAATATGAAACCGATTTTCTGAAACAAATCCCCAAAGAAAGAATTTCAGAATTCAACGAATGGAAACTGAACTATCTGAAAGAAAGAATCATCAATTCATACAATCCTCTTTTACTTTCCGAACCGAATATCAAAAACGATCCTTTGGGTTTAAGAGATGTTCAGTTGATGTATTGGATCGAAAAAACGGATCCGTTGCATGGAAAAAGCAATGGCGGCGTTTTTGATTATTTTCTGAACGGTGACAGTCTCCCTCTTGTCACAGCTTATGATTTTATGCTCCTGACAAGATCCGCATTACATATATTATCCGGTAGAAAGAACGATCGATTGGACCTGAATTCCCAACCGGAAGTGGCAGAGTTCTTAGGCTTCGGTTCCAGAAGGGAACTGGGAGCGATCGAAAAATTCATGAGCAAATTTTATAAATATCAGAAAGATGTTTATTTCTATTTGGGGATGTATTTGGATAAAAAATCTTCGAACAGTAAATCGGCGACTCAATGGGATTTTTCGAATCCGGATACTCTTTATGAAGATACGATTCGTTTCTTTTTGGACTGTCAAACGACAGGAACGGAACCTTCTAGAATCGTCTTAAACGATCTTCGTTTCGCTTCCAATTTCATAGACGATGATTTTAAAAACAACGGGAATGTGATCGAATCCTTCTTGAGTTTGATTAAAAACAAAAAACAAATCGGCAGACTGCTCACCCTGATGCACGAATGTAACATTCTTGGAAAACTCATCCCCGAATTCGGAGCTTGCTCCAACTTTCCTTTATTCAGTTATCATCACGAATACACAGTCGACGAACACACATTACTTATATTAAGAGAACTGGACATTCTCATCGAAGGAAATTGGGATGATCCACAGATTCAATCCGTGTTTAATTCCTGCGAAAAGGTGGATATTTTAATATTAGCGATTCTCATTCACGATGCGGGAAAGGTCAAAGAAGGAGACCACTGCCAATACGGTGCGGAATTAGCTTTGATCGTTGCGGAAAGATTTCATTTCAGTGAGGAAGATACGGAACTGCTTCGCTTTTTGGTGGCGGAACACATCATTATGTCCGAACTATCCTCCAAAAGAGATATTTACGATCCGAATCTGATCGCAAGTTTCGTTAAACTGTTCTCCGATAAAAATACATTACGTTTGCTTTATATTCTAACAATCATAGATACCAAATCCGTCGGAAAAGGTGTTCTGACAAATTGGAAGAAGGAAATTCTGTTCTATCTGTTTCAAGCAACCTTACAAGCTCTGGAAAAATCGGAAAACAGAATCGATTCTACGGAAAGAGTAGAACAAACTCTGGAAAATTATCTGATAGAAAAGGAAGGATTGGAAGCGAACATCGCATCCTCCATCGTTCACTTTGCTACGGAAATCAAACCTTCCTCTTATCTGAATTACAACACCCCAAGAAGGATCTTCCAACATTTCGTGAATATTGCGGAATGGCACGAAACCAAAACTCCTTTCCGATTCGTTTCGGAAGCGGAACCTGCTTTCGTTACCATTTCCATTTTCGGAAAACAAAACAAACAATTGTTATTATTTGTTAGCGGAACCATTTCTTCTCTAGGATTGAATCTAGTCGGCATGAGATTGTTCCGTACTCATTCGGGAGACTTGATTCTCCAGGCGCAAATCACGGATCAATTCGGAAGCGGAGAAATCGCTGCGGAACAAATTCAAAAAATTGAATCTATGATCGAAGAATGTATTTTAGGAAAAGTGAATATAGAAGATGTAGCAATGACCACGAATATATGGTCATCCTCTCCTAAGATTCCGGAAGGTATGGTGGAAGAATTGGTGAAATTTTCCAACGATATCTCCGAGTCCTATTCCGTTCTGGAAATCAGGGTACCCGATTCTATCGGACTTGTTTACCGCATTTTAAAAACGATTTTAGATTTTGATTTGGATGTGATTTTCGTAAGGATATCGACTAGCGCCGATTTTGCGTACGATTCGTTCCATATTCAAACGAAATCCGGCAACAAAATTGAAAATTCGGAAATTCTATTCTCAATAAAGGAAAAAATTTTAGAAGCCGCCCAAATGAAACAAAATCAAGGCGTTTTCGAAATTAGTTTTTAATTATGACTTGGTGGAAAGAAGCGGTTATATACCAAATTTACCCTCGTAGTTTTCAGGATTCCGACGGGGACGGAGTGGGTGATCTGGAAGGGATCATCCAAAGACTGGACTATTTGGGAGGATCGAAAGATTCTCTGGGAATCGATGCGATCTGGTTATCTCCGGTTTATCCATCCCCTATGTTCGATTTCGGTTATGATATTTCCGATTACGAACAAATCGATCCCGTTTTCGGAGATTTATCTACATTCAAACGGTTATTAAAGGAAGCTCATAAAAGAGATATCAAGATCATCATGGATCTTGTGGTAAATCATACTTCCCATCTTCATCCTTGGTTTATCGAATCCAAATCTTCCAAAAACAGCACCAAAAGAGATTGGTATATTTGGAAAGAACCGGAACAAGGAAAACCACCAAACAATTGGTTAGGTGCTTTCGGCGGACCGGGATGGGAATACGACAAAAGAACCGGAGAATACTATTTTCACTCCTTCTTAAAAGAACAGCCTGATCTCAATTGGAGAAATCCTGAAGTAGAAGACGCCATCTTCAAAATGATCCGCTTTTGGTTGGATCTAGGTGTGGACGGCTTTCGTTTGGATGTTGTGAATCTTTATGTCAAAGATGAATTCTTCAGAAACAATCCTTCTTATTTTATGAAAGGGCCTCGCCCTTACGATAAACAAGTTCATATCTACGACAGGGATCGTCCGGAGATGCACGGAATCCTAAGAAGACTTAGAAAACTTTTGGATTCATATCCCGATAAACGAATGTCAGTTGGAGAGATCATGCAGGATCTTCCCGGTAATGTGGTTCTTCCTGCGACTTATTGCGGAAGAAACGACGAACTTCATCTAGCCTTTAATTTCATGTTTTTGTTCAGTCCCTGGAAAGCGGAAAGTTTTTTCCAAATCATAAAAGATTTCGAATCTGCCTTGGGAGAAGACAATTGGCCGAATTATACTCTTTCCAATCACGATTTTCCAAGACATATCACACGTTATATGAAAGGAAAAGAAACGATCCCTAGAGCTAAATTAGCGGCCGTTATGATGCTGACTTTGCGAGGAACTCCTTTCCTTTATTACGGAGAAGAGATCGGTATGCTGAGACAAAAAGTTCCACGCAACCAAATCCAAGACCCTGTCGGTAAAAAATATTGGCCGTTCCATCCGGGAAGAGATCCGGAAAGAATTCCTATGGCTTGGGATGCTTCCGAAAAAACCGGATTCACCACAGGGAAAGCATGGCTTCCTCTTTACGAAGATGCGGGAAAGGCAAACATAGAAGCGCAAAAAGATGATAAATTCTCTTTATGGCACACTTATAAAAAATTAATTTCCTTACGTAAGGAAAGAAAATCTCTGCGAAGAGGAAATTTGAAAATCCATCTGAGCAAAGACAAAAAAGTCATGTTCTATAAAAGAAAAGAAGGGAAAGAAGAAACCTACATATTCCTCAACTTCAGCAACGAAGAAGTGCAGGTTTCTTATCCTAGAAAATGGTCCTTGGAAGACATACTGTTCAGCACGGCCCCCAGACCGGCATATCTGAAGCAGGACATGGACGACGGATTTTTGCACCTTTTCCCGAACGAAGCGATTTTGTTTGGAAATTGATTGAATCGAAGTTAGGTGGGGAAGGGGTGCCCCCACCCCGAATTGGGTGGTGGAGGCGGGCCTTGTGGGCTTTCCCGCCTTTCTGCCTATATCACATTCCCGGAGGCTTTCCTACCGAATTCTTAGTTTTTCGAAATTTTATTCTTTTTCTTTCACCCTTTTGCCCGATTCACCCGAATGTGACATTCCAATTTCCTTTGTAACGTTTCTGTAAACCCGTAACAGTTTCGTAATCATTTTGTAACAATAAAAGGCTAATTTTGATACACCAAAGCGAAAAGAGACGGTTTTTCGTCCTTTCTTTTTTGAGTTGTAATCAAAATGAAAAATAACCATAAGAAATTAACTTATTCACTCCTCTTTTATATTTTAACATTTTCATTTTCTAATATTTACTCCGAGGAAAATGGAAAAACGGCACCGACTGAAGTTCAATCTCCCATAAGAGTGAAAGAACTTTATATCGATGAAAACACTGGCCAAGTTTATACGCTTCCCGGCCCGAATAGAAAGAAGATGGTTTTAGAAAATCAAAACTATTCCGTAAAGGTACCGGAACCTGCTACCGGATTTGCCAACCGTCCTGATGAAATAGGCAATGAAAAACTTACAATCGCAGGGAGAATTCAATTTAGAGGTATCAGTGGAGAAGAGGGTTCTGTTTATTCCAACGGAAAGAGCGATTTTAAAACGGTGGATTGGCACTTTCGAAGACTTCGACTCGGCTTTATTTACGAAGGGAATAAATGGTGGGGTGGTTTAGCAAATCTTAGGTTAGAAAATGCAATCAGTAGTATTTATCTAAAAACTAAAAAAGATCCTGCTACAGGCAATGTGCAAGATGTCTCTCTTGCAAATGCAAGAGGATTGATCCAAGAAGCAGCGATTTGGTTGAATATTCCTTTCATGAAATCGAGGTTAACCTTCGGTGCAGGGCACGTTCCGTTTCAAAGAGAGTACATTATGACCTCTGCAAACCTTACGAACATAGAAAGATCCATGTCGACTTTAGTTCTTCCTCAATTCGATACTGGAGTCATGTTGACTTCACATCTTTTAAAACCTTTCAGTGATAAATGGGAAAAGTTATTAACCGGAAGTTTTATGGTAGGAAACGGCCACGGAGGTCCGGGAGATTACGGCTATGGTAGAAGGATCGATCTTGCAGAAGAAAGGCCCAATGCTCCGAAGTTACTTACTCCCGCATATTACGGAAGGATCCAATGGAACCCTTTTGGCGGATTGGAAAAAGACGGAAAGGATTTAGGATGGATCGAAGGAGAAGAAATCTTTCAAAAAGATACCAAACTTTCTATAGGAACCGCATTTGCAAGCATGGCAAACGTAAAAGTTCCTTCTCCACTTAACCCCGATTATTATCCTGCAGGATACACACAGCCAAATCTCCTCGCATATCAAACCACTAAAGACGGAGGAGAACTAGGTGCTTCTTATAACGAAGGAATCAATAAAACGACTCCTGGCCGTCCCAAATTAGGAGTGATCGGCCATACATACGACTATACATTCACTTCTCATGGTTTTTATAGCAGTGGGGCTTATTCCGTATTTAGCGGATCAGCCGCTCCTCAAGATCTAAAAGGATATTCGTTTACTCTAGGTTATGTGCTTCCGATGGGAGGCGGTACGTTTGTCATGCCTATCGCCCGATACGATTTTTTACAGGGAGATTTTAACTGGGATAAAAGTTTGGAACCAGGAGAATTGTATAGATCTTACTGGGTAGGTTTGAACTTATTCGGGGACAAACATGTATTTAAAGCACAGATTTTTTATCAGGCCTTTCATGATAAGCTCAAAAAAAATTCTATTACGGGAGAAGCTGTCGATATCAACGACAATGTAGCCTATCTCCAATTACAAGCTAACTTCTGGACAGGAACTATGACTCCGGATCGTTTTTCGAGACTGGAATGAAATTTTAATTCTTTTGGAGGATCAAACGTTCGTAGTTGTTTCCTGAAAGACCAGTGGCAGCACCGCATCTCCAACCGGAACTTGCAGCATGCCAACAAAGTCTTTTTTCAGGAACGGAAGTTTCAATATCACAACTATTTTTATTTACCGGCTCACTTCCCAAAGTAAAGCCCCAGGCTTGAGATGCATTGAAATACCAATTCACTCCTCCCGCAGAGTGAACTACATTTGAATTTACTCCAGTATCGAATGTAACATCCGATGTAGCTCCATAAGCGGCAAGAATTACAGTTGAATCGCCAGTAAGTCGACAAGCAAGCATTAGATTGGTTTGTGTACATGAAGCAAAAATAGACGATAGATTTAAAGGGGCAGAATAATCCT
>VFQU01001395.1_pt1 | contig 14473 bp, 8 predicted proteins | sample 3512311 | NCBI WGS metagenome assembly VFQU01 (sample SAMN10412377, study PRJNA504923) | tailings metagenome | isolation source: Relicate 3 Philex TSF3 active mining site | place: Philippines: Tuba, Benguet | collected 2017-08-29
AGTCCGCCTCGAAACTGTCGGCGAAGATCATGTCGCCGAGCGTCTGCGCGATGCGCGCCGAGATCGGTGCGCTGGGCTCGGATTCCATGCCGTTGGCCGAGTACGACGCGACCCGATAGGTCATCTCGGCGCCGATGGTGGCCAGCGGATCGAAGTAGCCGGCCACCGGCGTGCTGCCGAGGTGGCGCCACGCTCCGTCGGCGTCGAGCTTCCAGATGCGCCAGCCGGCGATGCGTGCGTCGTTCGGGTTGCGCCAGGTCAGATGCACGAAGGGCGCGTCGGCGCGGGTCGAGGCCATCATCTCGCTCGGCACCGGCATCGCGTTGACCTCGATGCGGGCGTGGTCGGCGCTGCCGTCGACCGCGTTGCCGTCGCCGTCGGCGACGATGTCGACGAACACGGTCTGGCGCTCGTCGCTGCGCACGCCGGCGGGCATGGTGAAGTCGATGGTCACGGCGCGGCTGGCGTTGTTGGCCTGCGTTCCGGAGATCGCGAAGCGGCCCAGCGTGGTGCCGGTGCCGACCGGCCCGTTGAGCGCCGCCACCACGGCCACGCTGCCGTGCTCGAGCGAGTCGTAGCGCGCGCCGATGTTGTCGAGCGTGAGTTCGAGCCTGACCGGCTGCCCGCCGACCACGACCGAGCGCGACAGGCGCACGTCGCGCATCGAGAAGTCCGGCCCCGCCATCGCCGTGCGCAGCGCGCCGCCGTCGGCCAACCCGCTGGCCTTCGAGGCGACCGGCGAACCCTTAGGCGACATCAGTTTGGCGTAGGCCATCGGACCGCCGGCAGTGGCAGGTGCCTCGGCCGGCATGCTCACGGCGAGCACGCCGCCGATCGTCTCGTCGTAGAGGAAGTCCGGCTTCCAGTGCTGCAGTCCGTCGTCGGACAGGCCCACCATGTGCGCGGTGTAGGTCGACTGCGCGAAGGTGTGCACGCGCACCATCGCCAGTTCGCCTGAGCCCAGCACCAGTCCGGGCAGGTCGCCCGGCAGCGCGTGCCTACCCTGCGCGTCCGGCCCGAAGGCCACGGCGCGGAAGCCGATCACAGGCGTGTCGTTCTCGTCGAAGCTCACCCGCGGCCGCTCGACGCGGTACTGCCGGCCGTTGGGATCGCGCGGCTCGGTCACCAGGAAGCTGCAGGTGCCGGACGAGCAGGTGGTCGAGCGCGCCGTGACCAGCGCCTGCCGGTTGCCGACGAAACCCTGCGTATCCTGCGCGCGGGTGAAGGCGATGACGATGAAGTCGCCGCTGTCCACGCCGACGTCGACCCAACCGATCCGCGTGCCCAGCGCCGTGGCGACCACCTGCGGCGAACCGTCGAGGAATCGGTAGGCGACCTGGCGATTGTTGAGGTTGGCGAAGGCGCCCGCCGGATTGCGCGCCCACACCACCACCGGCACGTCGCCGCGGTAGGCGACGCTGGGCAGCATGTCGCTGCTCGCGCCGGTGCTGCTGACCCGCTGCGCCACGCTCCAGCCGCGGCCGTCCGGCTTCCAGCGCGAGGACCACACCTCGATGTCCGGCGCGTCGAGGTTCTGGTTGGCGTCGCGCTCCCAGACCGCGGTGATCTCGCCGCCCGACGGACAGTCGGAGAACAGCGCACGCGGCTTGGCCACGCAGCCGGCGAGCTGCGCCTTGCCCTCGCTGCCGACGCCGGAGAGCGTGTCCGGCGCGCTCCAGGCGCGGCCGTCCCACACCGAGAAGCGCAGTCGCTGGGTGCGCGCAATGTCGTCGAACGCACGGCCGCCCTGCGCCTGCAGGATGGCGCTCAACTCCGCGACGCTGCGGCTGTTGTCCGACCACACCACCATGGCGCGGTCGGTGGCGTGGAAGGCCACGTCGACGTGCTGCACGCCGACCGGGCGCGAAGCGATGGTGCGGACCTCGCCGGCCACGCCGCCGGTGATGTGCGTCGCGACCAGGTCGCCGGCGACGTTCACGCCGACCGAGATCGCGTGACCCAGGCCGTCGCCGCCGATCGCCGTCGCGGTGTGGCGCGGGCGGCCGAGGTCGAAATTGCCGCCGAGGCCGGCCAGGCCGTCGGCTTTCAGGTCGTCCGACGGCCCGCCTTCGGCGAAGCCCGGCGCGCAGTTGTCGGGCTCGCGCACGGCGATCAGGTTTTCCCGACCGCCCGCGCAGATGCCGACCGCACAGGCCTCCCAGACGCCGTCGAGGTCGAAGGTGAAGCAGCGGCCCGGCGGCAGCGAGGGATTGCCCGGCCGATGGGCAAGCCCGCCGTCGTTGATCCTCGCCCGCATCGCGATGCCCAGCTCGCTCTCGGCGCGCATGCTGCCGCTGACCAGGCCGAGCACCAGGTCGAGATCGAAGAACAGGTCGACGCCGCCGGCCAGCCGCGGGTCGATGGTGGCGTTCATGCCCTCGGGACGAAGCTGGCCGTAGTAGCGCAGGTCCGAGGCCATCCAGAAATCCGCGCCCAGCGTGGCGTCGGCGATCGGCGGAACGCCCCAGGTGTAGCGGAACAGCGGGATCAGGCCGGTGTCGAACAGCACCGTTGGGTCGGGCGTGGTGTGGCTGGCGTCGGTGAAGCCGAAGAACGCGCCCTCGACGCGGTCGGTGCCGCCGGGGTTGGCGGCGATGTCGTTGTTGGTGACCGAGACCAGCGCGTTGATCGCCGCACCGTCGGCGTTGCGCCTCAGATCGAAGGTGCCGGTGTTCTCGGTCATGCTGTCCATGCGGCCGACGCCATGGCCGGGCGAGTCGACCGGAATCTCCTGCCCCGGGATGTTGTAGGTGCCGGTGATGACGTCGTTCAGCGCGTCGATGCGCAGGGTCAGCACGTTCGGATTGGCGCGGTCGACCAACGGCGTGCTGGTCACCACTTCGATCGGAATGCTGCGCGTGGGTGTGCTGCCGAAGCGCAGCTCGACCGTGCCGGGGAGCGTGCCGGCGGGCAGTCGGGTCAGATCCGGCAGCGTGGCCACGTACTCGACCTTGCCGGCGCCGACTTCCGTGTTCGCACCGAGCAGGCAGCCCGGCGTGCCCGCCGCGGTGCTGAAGTTCGCCCAGGGGGAGTTGCCGATGCGGATGCGGCCGAACGTCAGCGAGCCATAGACGGCGGTGTCGATGGTCAGCCGCGCCTTGCGCCCGCTGTTGAACGCGATGAAGTCGCTGCTGGGCCAGCGGCCGAAGTCGGGGAAGGTGTACATGCCGCCGAAGCGGAACGGCTCGAAGAAGCACACCCCCGCCTGGAACCCTTCGCAGTCGACCGGTTGCTTGCGCTCGGCGCCGCCGACGCCGTCGATGGTGAGCGTGCGCAGGTCGAAGTCGCCCAGTTGCGAAGGCTCCAGCACGACCTCGGTGCGATTGTCGACGAAGGGCTGGCCGGTGCCCGCGTTCGTGAAGGTCCCGGTGTCGCCGTCGTAGCTGATCGCGATCGACTGGTTGCGCAGGCCGAGGTGCGCTGCGTAGATGTGCATCACGAAGGTGGCCAGAGCGTTGTTCGCGCCCTTCGCTTCGCCGGGACCCGTGGCGCGGTCGCAGGGCGAGATCGGGCAGGAGAATTGCTCCAGCGCGCCGACGAAGTTGACCTGGGCGATGTCCTCGGGCCGGACCGAGAACACCGCGCGCCCTTGCGCGTTGGTCAGCTTCCGGTACAGGGTGATCGGACAGCCGTAGGTTTCCTGCGTGGCCGGCGGGCGGTTGAGGATGCCGAGGTTGGTGAACTGGTTGGCGGTGATCGACATGAACGCCTGCCGATCGCTGGCCGCGCGCACGCCGCTCAGGGCGCCGCCGCCCGAGCCGCCCGAGCCCCCGCCGGGAGGCAGCGCCAGGAAGAAGGCGCTCTGGTAGTCGGCGTCGGCCTCGATGATCGCGCCGCTCACCAGCGCCGTACCGCCGCCCGGCTGCGGCCGGCGGACCACGATGGTGAAGGTGGTATCCGAGGCGTCGCGGCCATCGACCACGACCGGCAGCGAGGACTGCGTGGTGTACTGCCCGTCGCGGTTGGTTTCGGTGTCCGCATCCTGGCCCTGGTTGACCAGCACGATCTCGCCCGGGCGATCGGCGTGGAAGCTGAGGCCGTCGAGCAGTTGGCTGGGCGCGCGGGCCTGGAGCTGCAGGTCGCCATTGGCCGCGACCTGCACGTCGGTATCGATCGGCACGGTGACGCCGCCGCCGCGGAAGTAGGCGCGCTGCCGCCCCGCCGGCGGTCGGCCGGCATCGTCGAGCACCCGCCCGCTGACGGCGAACGGCGCGCTCGGCGCGAGCTGCCCGGTCGGCGCGACCGGCGAGGTGAAGCCAAGTCGCGGCAGTCCGCTCGGCGCCAGCGCCTGGAAGTTCACCGTGGCGCGCCGCACCACCAGTCGACCGACCAGGTTCTCGACCACCACCGGCACCGTCGCCGGCAGGTTGGCCGGGCGGTCGGCCGGCACGATGAAGCGGCCGGTGTACGTGCCGTTGCCCACGGCGACGGGACCTAGGATGGTCTGGCCTGCATAGCTCACCCGCAGCGAGCCGGCGACGAGGTTGCTGACCGCGATCGTGATGCGCCGGCCCGGGGCGCCCTGGTTCGGCGTCAGCGTGATGCCGGGCGAGCCGCCCACCGTCACCGGCGCCGCGGCCAGCCGCGTCAGTCCCAGCGCATTGCGGTAGAGCACGATCTCGTAGCTGCCCGCGGGCAGCGCGGGAATGCTGACCCGCCGCGTCGTGGTCGTCGACGATCCGCTGCTGAAGTCCGCCAGCGTGGCTTCGGCCACGCCCGGACGGATCTCCTCGATGCGCAGACGGTAGTTGGTCGACAGCGCGAGGCCCGCGAGGCTGACCTGGATCTGCGCGCCCGGCGAGAAGCTCCTCGGCACCGGGCTGACGCTGACCTGCGCCAGCGCGGTTGCGCTGAGCAGGGCGAGCGCGACTGCCAGCAGGAGGCGCCGGCACAGGCGCGGGAAGTGAGTCACGCAGGTCCGGTTCGTCGTTGGCGTGTGCACGGCGGGAATCTCCTGGCCTTGGGTGGCGACCGCCGCCGCGGGACAGCGGCGTCTGCTGGGGGAACGCAGTGCGCCTCGACGCGGGGCCAAACGCGCCGCGACGGCCCGACGACCGAGCGCCATGGCCCCGCCGCCCCGCGCGTTGCGTTGTGACGGACTGTGCAAACCGCCCGATCCACTCGCCGCACCGGCCCGCTTCGCCGCGCAGCCGACGCCGCGCCCGCTAGACTCCGGGTCTTCCTTTGCCTGGGAGGGCCGCATGGGCGAGGTGACCGAACTCATCGCGATGGCGCGCGAGGGCGATCGCGAGGCCTCCGATCGGCTGTTCGCGCAGGTCTACCGTGACCTGCACCGCCTGGCGGCACGCCAGCTCGGACCCGCGCCGCAGGGCATGGGCGCCACCTCGCTGGTGCACGAGGCCTACTTCCGCCTGGCCCGCCCCGAGGCGCTGGGCTTGAACGACCGCGCGCACTTCTTCGCGGTCGCCGCGCGCGCCATGCGCCAGCTGGTGATCGATCGCGCCCGGGCCCGCCAGGCCGAAAAGCGCGGCAGCGGCCGCGACCTCGCCCTGGACGACGTGAACCCCGAGGTGCTGGGCGTCGAGCAGGACACCGACGTGTTCGCGCTGGCGCAGGCGCTGGATCGCCTCGCCGCGCTGAGCCCGCAGCTCGCCCAGCTGGTCGACCTGCGCTTCTTCGCCGGACTCGAGCTTTCGGAGATCGCCGGCCTCACCGACCGCAGCGAGCGCTCGCTCAAGCGCGACTGGCGCAAGGCGCGCGCCTTCCTGCACGCGCAGCTCGGCGCAGCCACACCTGTCGACGCCCCCACCGACGAGGACGCATCGTGAGTCCAGCCGACGCCAACGCATCGGGCCGCGCGCTCGCCCTGTTCGACGCAATCGTCGACCTCCCCGACGCCGAGCGGCAGGCCCGGCTGGCGCAGGTTGCCGGCGAAGACGCCGCCCTCGCTGCGGAGCTGGCGCGCCTGCTCGCCGCCGACGACCAGAGCAGCGGCGTGCTCGATCGGGGCGTGAAGGGGATCGCCCCGACGCTGGTCGGCGAGCTGGCGGGCGAGCTGGCCGGCACCGCGCCCGGCTCGCTGGCGCCCGGCGTACAGGTCGGCGCCTTCACCCTGCAGCGGCCGCTGGGCAGCGGCGGCATGGGCGAGGTCTGGCTGGCGCGGCGCGAGGACGGCCAGTTCGTCCAGGACGTCGCGCTCAAGCTGCTCAAGCGCGGCATGGACAGCGACGAGATCGCGCGGCGCTTCGTGCGCGAGCGGCGCATCCTCGCCGAACTCAACCATCCGCACATCGCCCGCCTGATCGACGGCGGCACGACGCCGGACGGCCGCCTCTACTACGCGATGGAGTACGTCGACGGCCAGCCGATCACCGCCTGGGCGCGCGATCGCGCGCTCTCGGTGCGCGATCGCGTGCAGCTGGTCGTCACGGTCTGCGACGCGGTGGCGCACGCGCAGTCGCGGCTGGTGGTGCATCGCGACCTCAAGCCGTCCAACGTGCTGGTCGACGTCAACGGCCAGCCGCGCGTGCTCGACTTCGGCATCGCCAAGCTGATCGGCGACGCCACCGCCGACACCGCGCTCACCGCCAGCGGCCTGCGCCTGCTGTCGCCGTCCTACGCGGCGCCCGAGCAGGTGCTCGACGAACCGATCAGCACGGCCACCGACGTCTATGCGCTCGGCGTGATGCTGTACGAGCTGCTCACCGGCGTGCTGCCGCATCGGCGCTCCGGCAGCCTCGCCGCACTCGCCGCCGAAGTCCGCGACGAGCAGGCGCGCGCGCCCAGCCTCGCGCTGCGCCGCGGCGACACCACCACCGGCGCGACGACGACCGGCCTCGATCGCCAGCGCCTTGCCCGCGAGGTCGCCGGCGACCTCGACGTCATCGTGCTCACCGCCCTGCAGCGCGAGCCGGCGCGCCGCTATGCCGGCGCCGCCGCGCTCGCCGCCGACCTCAGGCGCTGGCTCGAGCACCGGCCGATCGCCGCGCAGGTCGACACCGCCGGCTATCGGATCCGCAAGTTCGTCACCCGCAATCGCCTCGCGGTCGGCAGCGCCAGCGCCGTGCTGCTGGCGCTGGTCGGCGGACTGGGCGTGGCGCTGTGGCAAGCCTCGGTGGCGCGCGACCAGGCCGCGCTGGCGCGCAGCGAGGCCGCGCGCGCCGAAGCGCACGCCGCGGCGGCCGAAGAGGCCACCGACCGCGCCAAGCGGGTGAAGGACTTCATGATGCAGACCTTCGTCCAGGCCGACACGCTGCGCCAGGCGGCCGACGCCCCGACGACCGTCGCCGAGGCCTTCGACGACGCGTTGAAGCGCATCGACACCGAGCTGGCCGACGACCCCAAGCTGCGCATCGACGTGCTCGACGACTTCGGCGAGATCCGCGCCGGCCAGGGCCGCTTCGACGATGCCCGCGCCCTGGTCGAGCGCGCGCTCGCGCTGGCCGAGCAGACCTATCCCGCCGACCATCCGGTGATCGCCGAATCGCTGGTCAACCGCGCAGTGATCAACAACTACTCCGGCGGCAGCAACGAGGCGATCGGCGCTGACCTCGAACGCGCCGTCGCCATCCTCGAAGCGCACGCCGACACCGAACCGCTTGGCCTCGCCAATGCGCTGAGCGCACTGGCCTTCCTCTACGAGCGCACCGCGCGCCGCGAGCAGGCGCTCGCCGCCTGCCAGCGCGCGCTCGAACTCTGGCGCCAGCACGGCAAGCCCGGCCACGAGGGCCTGCCGATCGCCCTGCACAACGTCGCCACCGCCCTGCTCAACCTCGGTCGCCACGCCGAGGCCGAGCCGCTGTCGCGCGAGTCGATCGAGGCGATGACCGCGGTCGGCGGCCCCGACACGCCGCGCCTCGAACCGCTCATGGGCACGCTGTCGACCATCCTCTACCGCAAGGGCGACCTCGCTGCCGCGCGCGAGATCAACCTGCGTCGCCACGACCTGCTCAAGGCGCGCTTCGAAGGCCCGCATCCTTGGCTGGCCGCGGTGCTGATGGACCTCGGCGACCAGGCGATGGAGAGCCAACCCGACGAAGCCGCGCGCTACCTCGACGAGGCCGTCGCGATGTACACCACGCTCGGCCACCCGCGCGTGCTCAGCGCGCTGCGCTCCCGCGGCCTGCTCGCCCGCGACCAGGCCGGCAACGCCGCCGCCCTGCCTCACTTCGACGCCGGCCTCGCCGAGTGCCGTCGCCTGGAACTCGATCACGCCATGTGCGACCTGCTGCGCGCCAACCGCGCCGGCATCCTCGCCCAGATGGGCGACGGCAGCACCGCCATGGCCGAGGCCGAAGCCGCCCTCGCCTCCCTGCGCGCCAAGAGCGAGGAGCACGACAACGACTACGCCCAGGCGCTCGAAGCCAAGGCCTCCGCCCACCACGCCCTCGACCAGCCGGCCGAAGCCGTCGCCACCCAGCAAGAAGCCGTGGCGATCTACATCCGCGTCTTCGGCGAGCAGCACCCCGAAGTCGCGCGCGCGCGGGCCAACCTGGAGAAGCTGCGCTGAGTCCAGCGACTTCCGTCCCACCTTGAATGCGAGAGGCACGCGGCAGCGGCGGGGCGACGTGGACCCTGTGGCAGGACGCAGCGAAACCCGCGATGCTCATCGGCAGGAGTTCCGCTGCCGAGGACCACACCCGTGACGCGCGCACTGACCGCCGACGATCTGCGCCTGTTCGAGACGCTGCGAAAGCCATTGAGTGTCTGGTTGCAGGAGACGCACGGTCGAGGCGGGATGCGTGCCGGGGTGCAGGGACTGTGCAGTGCGGCGGTGGCGTTGGTGGGCATGCACGCCTTCGGCATCAGCCCGCTGCTGGCCCTGCTGCATGCGCTCATCACGCTGGCAACGGAAGGCCTGGGTGCGCGGATCGCCTTGTACCGGATGCGCGCGCGAGCGGCGGTCGGCGATCCGCCGTTCCTCACGCCCGGCCATGCGCTCGCATTCGCCCGCGCGGTGATCGACGTGTTTCGTGGATCGGGCACGTCCGGCGGCAAAGGCATGCTGCCTGCGGACGTCCTGCCGAATGCCAAGTCCCTGTCGGCGCTGTTCCCGCATGCTTCCGCGACGGAGCGCGGCCCCGAAGCTCGGTGGGTGTTCTTCGCGCGCTGGCTGTTCGTGGTTCCGGTGATGGCCGCCGCTGTGCTCTTCGTCGCCGGCATCGCGATCTCGATGGCGTGGCCGCTGGTCCGGGCAAGCGCGTCGCTCTTCGACGCCCACGACTGGGTCGGTCTGGTCGCCATGCTGGCGATCAACCTCGCCCAGTTCGCATCCCTGCGACGAGAACTTGCGACGGCTGACCTCGGCACGCCCTGGGCCATCGGCTGGCTGGTCGAACCGCCTCGACTCGGTGAGCTGATCTTCTGGCGGCAGTACAAGCTGCTCGCACTGATGCTGGCGTTGGTCGTCGGCTTCCTGATGGTTCTGCCGCCCCCCATGGTCGTGAAGCACTACCAGGAACCCATCGCCCAGGCTCAGGCCATCGACGCCCAGATGCTGGGCATCACCACTGGCCTGTTCGTGCTGCTGGCGCTGCTGAATGCACTGCTGCTCGCGGCGCCCGCGCATGCCCGCCGGCTGATCGCCGAACTGCAGTCCATCGACACCTCACTCGGGGCGCCGGGTGCACGCAGGAAGTCGTCGACGCGCTGAGCGCTGCACACACGCCAGTGCTCCGCTGCGCCGATGCGCCGGATGCCGGTCGTTCCGGCAAGAGCAGGAAACCAACGACTTCGACGCCGCGCACCCATGCGAAGGGCGCTGGATGCCTGCGTTCGCGGGCATGGCGGCTCTATCACGCGGCACAAACGTCTCAGCTCGACGTGGATGGCACTGTCGGCGGCCTTGCGCTCGCGAAGGCACTGCCCGCGTGGCGCAGTCGCAGCTATGCCACGGGCTCCTGCCCTCTCAGGCGGCGAATCGCCCCGATGATTCCGGCGTAGCCGAGCATCATCCAGAAGGCCACGGCGAACTCGGCGACGATCGCCGCGATCGGGCCCCAGTGCTCGGCGGTCAGCTCGTAGATCGCGTCCTGCCGGAACATCAGGAACAGGTAGACCGCCCAGTGGACGGCATCCGGCACCACCGCCGCGAACAGCCACAATCCCAGCAGCGTGCAGCCGATCTCGACGATCGACGCGCCTGCCGACGAAAGCGGCGTGCCGGGCGTGCGCATCACCGGCAGCAGCTTGCGCGCAACCGTCAGCGGGAAGTTCCACAGCAGCGCCGCCGCCGCCAGCGGCGCGACCGCCCCCGCGAACAGCCACACCGCCCGCTGCAGGGGCTCCACGCCCTCCGACACCAGCGCCTGGGCGGCGAAGCGAACTGCAAGCAGCACGAGGTAGACGGCGAACAGCCGCACCGCGACCGCGACGATGTCTTCTCTGCTCATGTGAGCCTCCCCGTCGTCATGGGTTGTCCATCTCGCGAAGCCGGGCAGACACTGCCGATCGGCGGCCTGCGCCCGCGGCTTCGCGCCCCACGTCGGCGCGCCGTCGCGGGTGCGCAGAACGCCGCCTGCGCCTTTCCCTGACCTCTGCCGCGACGACGCGATCACGCGACCCGCAGCCCGACCCGCACCTGCGACGCCGGCGCGGCTGCTCCGACGCGAAAGCAGCGCCGCCATGCCCGACGCCGAGCGCGGCATCGCCGACGCACCCGCCTGGTGCGAAGCCCACCGCGATGGGCGCACCGCCGTTCCGCACGAGGAGACCGCTCACCATTCCGGCGGCCACCCGCCCGGCGGCTCGCGCAGGATCCGCTTGATGAAGGCGAAGTACTTGTGGTCGTCGTCCTGGAAGACCTCGTGATCGCCGAGCATGAAGGCCTTGGTCAGCCACTGTGCGGCCAGCGCTTCCTCCCCGTTCTCCAGGGCGCTCTGTCCCAGCCGAAGGCTGAAAAACGGATTCGCGAGCGCATCATCGAAATCGCGCACCGCTGCCTCCAGCGTCGCGATCGCATCGGGATACCGACCCAGCTGGAACTGCATGTCGCCGATCGACGCCAGCAGCCACATCCGGGCGCTCCACGGCCCATCGACCTCCGGCGGCAGCAGCGTTATCGCCTGCTCGAAGAGCCGCAGGGCGTCCTCGTACTCACCCTCGTCGGCGCAGGCGTTGCCCTCGTCGGTGATCGCGCAGATCCGGTCGTAGATGTCTTCGGGCAGTTCGGCCATGGCTACACCGGGATGGAAGGACTCAACACGCCGAACGCCGAAGTGCGCAGGACCCGGACATCCCGGTGTCCGTGCGCCTCGTCACCCGTCGACCCGCCCGATACCCGTCGCGCCCGCGGGGGCCCGCTGCCGTTCGGCAAGCCTTGCCAGACGAGCGATCCGTGGCCCCGGCTGATCGAGATTGCGCAGCATGCCGCGCGATCTCGCTCGCCTTCGGATCACCTCTCGTCGTCACCCGTCAGGTACCCGCTGCCGATTCGTCCACCCGAAGGTAGCCGTAGGGGTTGAAGAAGAAGAAGTCTCCCTCGTAGCGGTCGCATGGCAAGGGCTGAAGGCCGCCGGCGTCGCCGTCCAGCACTGCCTTCACGGTGCTGTCGATGAGCGCGGTCGCCGCCAGATCTCCGCGGCCCCCCACATACTCGATATCCGGGTAACCCAGCAGGTGCATGCCGCAGCTGTAGCGAATGCCTTCGTCGCTCAGCGGGCGACGCACGAACGCGCGGTAGATGACCTCACTGGACTTGCGTCGGTCCGCGTCACGCAGGCGCGACGCGAGGGTGCGCCATCGCTTGGCGCCGTGGGCCACCCCGGCGCTGTCGCACTTGCAGCAGAGCGCGCCGTCTTCGAACAGGGCGTCGACCAACTGCAGAGCGCGCGCGCCGGTTGCCAGCGACGTGTCCTGCTGCAGCTCCGGGGAGAGGACGTAGACGACGCTGCCATGCGCCCAGATCGCGTCGACGTCGGCGTCGCCCCAGGACGGCGGAACGCGGTCCCAGGATGCCGCGAACGACTCGGGCATGCGATCGTCCGAATGCGTGAGCGAGAACTCCTGATCGATCGTGAAGCCATGCCCGAAGGCCCGCACGCGCGACTCTGCAGTCGGCAGCCAGCCCTCGGGACCGAGAAAGCAGAGTATGTAGCGGACCACATGGGCCTCCTTGCCGACGCCCGGCGAGCTGACCGCGACGCTGCAGGGCAGCAGGGTTGATGCAGCAATGAGTTTCAGCAGGTCTCGGCGTCGCATCCAGGGAACTCCTGCGGCAGCGCCCTGGCCGATGCCGCGCCGGGGCGGGGTTGTACGAGGTGGATGAGATCGGGGCGCCCGGCCTTCGGCGGCCAGCGCGGGCCGATGAAGCACGCCCGCTGGCCGTGGTGGGACCGCATCGCGCGGCATGACTCTCGCGCGCCGGCAAGGTCTGCGTTGCCGTGCGCATGGACAGGCGCTTTCGCGGATGGAATCGCGAACGAGACATGGCTGACGCTCACGAGCGCCCGCCCCGGTTTCGCCCGGCGAGCCGGCACGCCCTTCGGTAGGCCGCCTTCGAAGCGAGCGGGGTGGCGTCGACGAGTTTCTCCATGTCGGCGAGCACGACCGCATCGAGCTCGTCGGGCAGTGCGTCGACGACCGTGGTCGCCCAGTCCGTCCTCGACTCCAGTTCGACGATGTGAGCCAGCACGCCGTGCAGCACCAGCAGCGGCGGAAACTGGACCAGCGCGCGATGGACGGCCTCCTGGATGCCGGCATCGTCGATCCACAGGTACGTCTCGCACAGCGCTGACGCGACGTCGGGCGTAGTCAGTGATGGCGCCGCGTCCACCAGCGACCAGTACTCCGCGAGCCTGCTGCGGAGCACCTTCGGCAGTGAAGCGGGGAGGTCATGGTAGGTCGCGATGCGCTGCAGCCACTCGTCTTCGGTTCCTCCCTGCCAGAGCGAGGGTTCCGGTGCGCCGGCCGGATCGAGGGGTCTGTCCCAGTCTGCAGCCTGCAGGGCGAATCGCCGCGCTCGAGACTCAACCCGTGCCGAGAACTTTGCGTAGTCGGCCGCCGACGGTTGGGCGTCGCGCAAGCTGCGCCCACCGGGCTCCTCGACGAATTGCCTGAAGTAGTCGTCTCCCAGATGCCCCTCGCCAGGCGCCAGATAGGCCGCAGCAAAATCCATCCAGGCGGGGTCGATGTCGGCGCGGTACAGGCTGTCGCCCAGCTCCTCGACGATCTTCTCGGTCTCGTCCGGTCGACGCGCGATCCGGGTGAGCGCGTGCCGGCGCGCAGCAGGCGCATCGGGCGCAATGCGATCGTAGGTGACCAGCCAATGCACGAAAGCGGCGAGCATCCGCCGGGCAGCATCGCGGTCGGCCACGGGCTGCTTGCTGCTTGGCGCGACATGAGAAGCGACGTCGACCAAGGGCGCGTCCGTCGCCGGATCGCCGGCCGTCGCCTTCAGCGAGGCAAGCAGCGTGTCGAGGTCCATCGGTCCTTACCGCACCCAGCGCCGGGGCCCGTCGGAGCCGACGCGATTCACGGCAACAGCGGCCGCAGGGTGAGACCGCCACTCGGGGCGCCACCGCGGGCGTTCCCAGAGGCGAATCCGATCCAGCCCCCGATTGCGAGGGTGGAATGACGTGCAGCGTCGGGCAGTTCGGCCATGGCGACCCCGGGGTGGAAGAACTCGATCCGGCTAACGCCGAAGGGCGCGGCAACCGGACATGGCGCCCCCCCGGGAATGCCGACCCGTCAGACGCGCGTGCGCGCCAGGCCGTCCCGCACCACCCGCTCGAGCGTGGTCAGGTCGATGTCCTTCAGCGACCTGAACCTGATGCAGTACCCGGTCACCTGCGCCTTCCCGAGCGCGGCGCCATAGGTGTCACCGAGGTAGGCCTTGTCGGCCATGCCCATGACGTAGACCGACAGCCCCGCGCTGTTGGCGCTGATGCCCACCCGGTAGAACTCGCGCGTCCTGCCGTCGGCGTAGTGCCTTTCGAGCATGCCGTAGCCGATGCTCGGGTTGGACACCACCTTGCCGGTGTCGTCCTTCCCATCGAGAAACCAGAGCCGCGCGCCCGGCGCCCAGGTCAGGATGAGCGCGTGCAGCCGCGAGATATCCGCCTGCTTTGGCCCCGGCAGCGACTTGATGTAGCGGTGGATCTGGTCGGTGACTTGCATCGCGGACTCGCAGGCGCCGGCAGACTGGAAATGCTACGCCTGGCCAAGGGGGCGTGAGCCTGACCCCAACTTCTGATGGAGACGCGAGTCCGATCCCACCCTCTGTCCTTCAAATCCGCACTTCGGGCCGCATGGCCAGTCACCGACAACGTCCACCGCGCCGAACCGCCACATGCCCGTCATTCCAGCGAAAGCTCACTGCTGTCCGGGGAAAATCGAGTGCATCGCCGGGAGAGTGTTGCGGTGCGACAATGTTCATCCAATACACCTAACGCCGCGTTAAGCGGCCGCGGGCCGACGACGCATCAGAAAACATCGAAACCTCTCCCCGCAGTCCGCTTGAATGATCGAATGGACTCCCCCCGCGTCGCCACACGGCTTCGTGGAGCCAAACTGA
>VFQU01001396.1_pt1 | contig 14472 bp, 13 predicted proteins | sample 3512311 | NCBI WGS metagenome assembly VFQU01 (sample SAMN10412377, study PRJNA504923) | tailings metagenome | isolation source: Relicate 3 Philex TSF3 active mining site | place: Philippines: Tuba, Benguet | collected 2017-08-29
GCGATGCGGCGCAGGCCGACTGGCGGCTCATCTTCCTGGTCGGGGGCATCGCCCCGCTGGTGCTGGCGCTGGCCCTCGTCGTGCTGCTGCCGGAGACCCGCGCCAAGTCGGCCGAAAACGTGCTAACCGGCGAGGCCCTGCAGGCCCTGTTCGGCCGCGACCGGCTGGCGACCACGGCGGCGCTGTGGCTCGGATACGCCGCCATCGCCCTGGTCCTGCACCTGCTGCTCAACTGGCTGCCGCTGTTGCTTGGCCAGCGCGGCGTCGCGCCCCGCGACACCGCCCTGGTCATGACCCTGTTCAACATCGGCGGCGCGCTGGGCGGCGTGGTCGCCGGATGGCTGATCGACCGTATCGGGGCCCAGCGGCCGTTCCTGATGATCTTCACCCTGCTGATGGCCGTGCTGTTCGCCCTGGCGGGCGTGACGGGCCTTGGGGGGCTGTCGCTGCTCGGATTCGCCGCCGGCTTCCTGATCATGGCCGGCCAGTTCGGCCTCTATGCCATCGGTCCGGACTACTACGGCGACCGGGTGCGCGGGGTCGGCGTCGGGGCTGCGGTATCGGCCGGGCGGCTGGGATCGGTCTTCGGCCCCCTGGCCGCCGGGCTGCTGCTCGGCGCCGGGGCCACCAGCGGCGATGTCGTGATGTCCACAGTGCCCATTGTCGCCGCCGCGGGCCTCGCCGCGCTGGCGCTGACCCGCTTCGGCCGAAAGCCGTAGCCGCCTAGGGCGCTAGAGGGGCGCGCTCAGCTCCTGCACTTCCTCGAAGGTGCGCAGGCCAGGCTTCTGGGCGCAGACCAGCACGGCCATGTTGCCCGGCGGGTGCTTGTTGGCCAGCATCTTCTCGTGGGCGTCGGGGATGGCGTCCCAGGTGAAGACTTCCGACAGGGCCGGATCGACCCGCCGGTCGATGACCAGCTGGTTGGCGGCGCTGGCCTGGGCCAGGTTGGCGAAGTGGCTGCCCTGCACGCGCTTCTGGCGCATCCACAGGAAGCGGGCATCCATGGTCAGGTTGTAGCCGGTGGTCCCGGCGCAGATGACGACCATGCCGCCGCGCTTCACCAGGAAGACCGAAACCGGGAAGGTCGCCTCGCCGGGGTGTTCGAACACCATGTCGACGTCGCGCTTGCCGGTGATGTTCCAGATCGCCTTACCGAACTTGCGGCATTCCTTCATGTAGTCGTCGAACTCGGGACCGTTCACCGTCGGCAGCTGGCCCCAGCAGTTGAAGTCGTTGCGGTTCAGTACCGCCTTGGCCCCCTGGCTGAGGACGTAGTCGACCTTGTCCTCGCTGGAGACTACGCCGATGGCGTTGGCGCCGGCGACGGCGGCCAGCTGGGTCGCGAACACGCCAAGACCGCCCGAGGCGCCCCAGACCAAGATGTTCTGGCCGGGCTTCAGCTCATGCGGCTTGTGGCCGAACAGCATGCGGTAGGCTGTCGCCAGGGTCAGGGTGTAGCAGGCGGCCTCTTCCCAGGTCAGGTGCATGGGACGCGGCATCAGCTGGCGCGACTGCACCCGGCAGAACTGGGCGAAGCTGCCGTCCGGGGTCTCGTAGCCCCAGATCCGCTGGCTGGAGGAGAACATCGGGTCGCCGCCGTTGCACTCCTCGTCGTCGCCGTCGTCCTGGTTACAGTGGACGACGACCTCGTCGCCGACGTTCCAGCGATTCACCTTGGCGCCGACCTTGTAGACGATGCCCGAGGCGTCGGAGCCGGCGATGTGGATCGAATTCTTGTGGCCGTCGAAAGGGCTGACCGGCGTGCCGAGCGCGGCCCAGACGCCGTTGTAGTTGACGCCGGCGGCCATCACGAGGACCAGCACCTCGTCCTCGCCGATCTCCCAGGTCGGCACGACCTCGACCTGCATGGCGCTGGACGGCGAGCCGTGGCGCTCCTTGCGGATGGCCCAGGCGTACATCTTCGCCGGCACGTGGCCCAGCGGCGGAATCTCGCCGATCTCGTAGAGGTCCTTGAGCTCGGTCTTGTCGAGGGTGGCGGTGGTCATGCGCGGCTCTCGTGGCGTTTACGTTGCAATGCGACAGTCCCGACGTCCGTTCCGGACGCGTCGCGAACCGTTGGCGCCGCGCGCCCCGTGGGCGGCAGGCGTTCGGCCCGTCGTTTCCGGCGTCCGGCGCAAGGAAATTCCCGCGAGGGCGTCTCCCCAGCCGCCGCCGGGGCAGGATCGTGTGCCAGCCCCGGCGCGCTGGCAAGCAGAATCTTTTTGCACTGCAGCACGAAACCTCTCCCAAGGGCGCCATCGCCCGGCGGCTCTTGCATTTGCTCCGCCCCGGATCCCCAATGGCCACGATGCCCGTTCACGTCTCCATGCCCTCGCCGGGCGTCGCCCTGATCGAACTCGACCAGCCTCCGGTCAACGCGCTGGGCATGGCCATGCGACAGGACCTGGAAACCGCCCTCTCGCGGATCGACGCCGATCTCGACATCCGCGCCGCCGTCATGACGGGCCGGGGTCAGGCCTTCTGCGCCGGCGACGACCTGATCGAGGCCGCAGGGCGAGGGGACGCGGGGCTGGAGGCCATCTTCGGCTTCAACGCCCTGATGAACCGGGTCGAGGCGACCCGGGTCCCGATGATCGCCGCCATCAACGGGTTCTGCCTCGGCGGCGGCCTCGAACTGGCCCTCAGCTGCGACATCCGCCTGTCGGCTCCGGACGCCATCTTCACCGCCTCGGGCGTCAACGTCGGCCTCATCGCCTCGGTCCGCCGCCTGCCGCGCCTGATCGGCGAGGGGCCGGCCAAGGCCATGCTGCTGACCGGCGCCCCGGTTGATGCGGAGACCGCCCTGATCCGCGGCCTCGTCACGGGCGTGCACAAGTCCGTCGTCAAGGATGCCGTGGCTCTCGCCGAACGGATCGCCGGTCGCGCGCCATTGTCGGTCGAAGCGGTCAAGCGCGTGGTAGGGCGCCCCTTCGACGAGCGTGCCGAACTGACCGCCCTGTTCCACAGCGAGGACCACCAGTCTGCCCTGCAGGCGTTCGCGCGCAAGCAAGCGCCGACGTTCGGACGGCGCTGACAACGCCATTCAAATGTTGCGCCGCACAACCGTCGCGACCATGATCCGGCCCCGATGAGCCAGACCCCCTTCCAGCACGCCCCGGACAAACCGTGGATCTTCCGCACCTACGCGGGCCACTCCACGGCGGCCAAGTCCAACGCCCTCTACCGGCGCAACCTCGCCGCCGGTCAGACGGGCCTGTCGGTGGCTTTCGACCTGCCGACCCAGACCGGCTATGACGCCGACCACATTCTGGCGCGGGGCGAGGTGGGCAAGGTCGGGGTGCCGGTCGGACACCTGGGCGACATGCGCACGCTGTTCGAGGCGATCCCGCTGGACCGCATGAACACCTCGATGACCATCAACGCCCCGGCGGCCTGGCTCCTGGCCATGTATGTGGCTCTGGCCGACGAGCAGGGCGCCGCCCGGGCGAGCCTTCAGGGCACAACGCAGAACGACCTGATCAAGGAATACCTCTCCCGGGGCACCTACATCTTCCCGCCGGAGCCGAGCTTGCGGCTGATCGGCGACATGGTCGCCTGGTGCTATCGCGAAACGCCCAAGTGGAACCCGATCAACGTCTGCAGCTACCACCTGCAGGAGGCCGGGGCGACGCCCGAGCAGGAGCTGGCCTATGCGCTGGCCACCGCCATCTCGGTGCTCGACACCGTCCGCGCCGGCGGACAGGTCCCCGAGGCCGACTTCGAGATCGTCGCCTCGCGGATCAGCTTCTTCGTCAACGCGGGCGTCCGCTTCGTCACCGAGCTGTGCAAGATGCGCAGCTTCACACAGCTGTGGGACGAGATCCTGAAAGACCGCTACGGCGTCCAGGACCCCAAGGCGCGCCGGTTCCGCTACGGGGTGCAGGTTAACAGCCTGGGCCTCACGGAGCAGCAGCCCGAGAACAACGTCTACCGCATTCTGCTTGAGGCGCTGGCCGTCACCCTGTCGAAGGATGCGCGCGCCCGCGCCCTGCAGCTCCCCGCCTGGAACGAGGCCCTTGGCCTGCCTCGCCCCTGGGACCAGCAGTGGAGCCTGCGGATGCAGCAGGTCCTGGCCTACGAGACCGATCTCCTCGAATACGAGGATCTCTTCGCCGGCAGCCATGTGGTCGAGGCCAAGGTCGCCGAGCTCAAGGCCGGCGCCCTGGCCGAGCTGGCGCGGATCGACGACATGGGCGGCGCTGCCGCCGCCATCGGCTACATGAAGTCCGAACTCGTCGCCTCCAACGCCGCGCGGGTTCGCCAGGTCGAGACCGGCGAGATGACTGTCGTCGGCGTCAATCGTTGGACCGACAGCGAGGAAAGCCCTCTGTCCGCCGGCGAAGGCGCCATCGAGACCGTCGATCCGCGCCTTGAGGCCGAGGTGGCCGCCCGCCTAAAGGCCTGGCGCGCAGAGCGCGACCAGGCCGCCGCCAACCAGGCGCTGGCCGCCCTGAAACAGGCCGCCGCCGAGGGGCGCAACATCATGGAGCCTTCCATCGCCGCGGCGAAGGCGGGCGTCACCACGGGCGAGTGGAGCTTCGCCCTGCGCGAGGTGTTCGGCGAGTATCGCGGCCCGACCGGCGTGGCGGTGAGCGTCGCCATGGCCGAGGCTGAGGATGTCGCCGCCGTCCGCGCCGAGGTCGAGCGGGTCTCGCTGGCGCTCGGCCGCACCCTCTCCTACCTCGTCGGCAAGCCCGGCCTCGACGGCCACAGCAACGGCGCCGAGCAGATCGCCACCCGGGCCCGCGCCTGCGGCATGGATGTCGTCTACGACGGCATCCGCTCGACGCCCGAGGAGATCGTCCGCCGCGCCGCCGAAGCCAGGGCGCACGTCGTCGGCCTGTCCATCCTCTCGGGCTCGCACCTCGACCTGGTGCAGGAGGTCGTGCGGCTGATGCGGGCAGAGGGCCTCGGCGACATCCCCGTCGTCGTCGGCGGCATCATCCCCCCGGAAGACGCCCTCGTCCTCAAGCAGATGGGCGTCCGGCGGGTCTATACGCCCAAGGACTTCAAGCTGACCGACATCATGTCCGACGTGGTGAAGGTGGTCGAGGAGACGGCTTTGGCCTCGGCCTGACGGCAGGATCGCCCAGCGCCTGAACGCCTGAACGCCTACTGGCCGCTTGCCTCCAGTCCCGGCGGTAGCGCCATCCGTATCATCTTGGGCGCTGGCCACACTCGTCTTCGCTACCTCGCGAGGATGTTTTGGTCTGGCACCCCAGCCGCCAGGCAGCCCACCAGCCTACCAGGGCCAGTGGTGCGAACAGGGCGTACAGCCAGATGCCTCGCACGGCAGCCATGGCCGGGTCGATGCCGTCGTCGAAGCCCAGGGCGTTGGCTGCCGCGCCGACCGCCGCCGACCCCACCGCCCCGCCGATGAGCTGTGCTGTCGGCACTGCCGAAGAGGCAAGCGCCTGTTGTTCCTCATCCAGGCCCGAGAGGATTCGGCGGGTGGCGAAGGCCCAGCAGAGACCGAATCCCGCGCCAATCAGCAGCATGCCGGCTGCGATGGTCAGCAGGCCGCCGCGCGGCAGGGCCCAGATGCTGAACAGGATGCCGGCCAGCAGCACCGACGAGCCCAGCCGGATCATCCGCCCGTCGCGGTTCTGCACCCCCGCGACCAGCAGGGCGGTGACCGTCCAGCCGCCAGCGATGGCGGTGATTACATATCCGGCGACCAGCGGCGTGACCTGGTGGCGGACCTGGATCATCGCCGGGCCATAGACGGTGAAGGCGATCGAGGCGGCCTCGAAGGCGAAGATCATAAGGTAGCCGGCCGTAGCCTTGCTGGTCAGGTCGCCGATGGCGCGGGGGAGGAGGGCGCCCGGCGTGCGGTTGTTGACCGCGATCATCCAGCCCAGCGCCGCCACCCCGGCCAAGCCCAGCCCGACGGCAAACCAGGGCGAGCCGACCACCCCGGCGACTCCGATGCTGGATACCGAAAGGGTCAGGGCAAGAAGCTGCCGCCAGGCGATGGGGATGGCCGTTGCAGGTTTGCGCGGCTGGCGGGCTATCATGGCCAGGGCAGCGAGGATGAAGATCAGAGCCTGGGCGGCGAACAGCCAGAACGTCCATCGCCACAGCCCTGGCCCGGCCAGCAGCCCGCCAAGCAGCGGCCCGACGATGGTGGCCACGCCCCAGACCCCGGCGATGGCGCCGAACACCCGCGCCCACAGCCGTTCCGGAAAGAGGGCGGTGGTGGCGACATAGCAGAGGGCCATGATGGCCCCGGCCCCGAAGCCCTGGATCAACCGTCCGGCAACGAAGATCAGGAAGTCCGGCGCCACGGCGCTCATCGCGCAGCCAACAGCATAGACGCTTGCCGAGGCAGTCAGGGCCCCGCGCAGCCCCAGCCGCAGACTGAGCCGCCCGGACAGCGCCCCTGACAGGATCGAGGCCAGCAGGAAGGCGGCCACGCTCCAGGCGAAATAGCGGAAGCCGCCGATGTCGCCGGCGATGCTGGGAGTGATGGTCACTGTTACGAGGCTGTCGGCGGCGTTCAGCCAGACGCCGAGGCACAGGAACAGGAAGCGGGTCATGTACTGCGGGGCCAGAATCTCGCGCCAGCCCGGCGCCGCCTCGCTCACCCCTGGCTCCTGACCAGGTCGGTAAAGAAGGCCTGCGAGCGCGCCCACAGGGCCTCGGTCTCGGCCCGGGGCAGGACGGAGCGGGCCTCGCGGCCCCAGTCCATGTGCTCGCCGATATAGGCGTCCAGGGCGGCGATGCGCGGGCCGACTCCGACCCCCTCGCCGGCCGCCTGCTTGGCGCGGCGCAGATCGGCCAGGGCCTTGGCGGTGTCGGCCGGCAGGCCGACACCCTCCAGCAGGGCCGGCAGGTTCATCGGGGGGGCGTCGTCCCGCGTCCGCAGCCAGTGCAGGGCCACGGCCGGGCGGATGACGTAGAAATACCTCTTCAGCTTCACCTCGGTGCGGTTCTCGATGAACCCGGCCCATTGGCGCCGCGCCAGGCCGAAATAATGGGCGACGTCGCCGTGCAGGGCGCGCCAGGCCTGGACCAGCGGCGTGAAGTCCTCGCGGAAGCCCGGGGCCTCGGCGTAGACGATGGGCGAGCTCAGCCATTCGGCGACGATGGCGTTGCCTCGCGCCATCAGCCGCAATGCCTTGGCGATGTCCCAGCCGCCCAGGTCGATCTCGTCGACGATGGGCCGCTCGATGACGTCGCGCACCGGCCGCAGGGCCAGGTAATCGTCGAGCGGGCGCAGGTAGAGAAAGCGGCAGTCGTAATCGCTGTCGGGGGAGTGGAAGCCCCAGGCGCGGCTGCCGGACTCGACGGCCAGCAGCGGCCGCGCGCCCTCCTCGGCGCAGACGCGCCCCAGGCGCGCCGCGATTTCCCGTCGGAACTCGGCGGAGACGGCATCGTCAGGGGCGTAGTCGAGGATCATCCCGCTCGTTTGGGGCGGACCGCGTTCACTGGTCAAGCGTCGCTGGCGAGCCGCCTCGTGGTGCGTTCAATCCGCGGAGCCCGTTCGCGCCTGAGGCCCACTGTGCTATGGCCCGTAAATCCTCCCGCCCGCGTTCCACCCGTTTCATGGCCGCCTACCGCGTACCCCACCCCGACAAGCCCCATATCGCCCATCACTCGCGGCGACAGACGATGCTTGCCCGGCTGGTGGGCTTTGTCCTGCTGTGGTCGCTGGTCGGTGTGATGGCCTTCGCAGCCGAGCGGGCGGTGCCGCGCCAGCATCTGCCGTGGAAGACCCTCAGCCTCGTCGATCCCGTCGGGGCAGCCACCAAGGTCAAGGCGGCGCGCGCCGGCGAGGATCCGGCCGCCTGTCGCGCAGTGCTGGCCACCGGCGGCATCGAGTATGCCGAGGCGCCCTCCAGCGAGAACGGCTTCTGCATCGTCCGCGACGCCCTGCGCATCACCTCCGGCATGGCTCCGATTCGCCCCGCGGACGCGGCCATGACCTGCAAGCAGGCGCTGGCCGTGGCGATCTGGGAACGTCAGGTGGTCCAACCGGCGGCCTTCGCCGAGCTGGAACAGGCGGTCGTCGGCATCGACCACTACGGCGCCTATGCCTGCCGACGCATGTACGGCGCCGCCGACGGGCCGGTCAGCGAGCATGCCGGCGCCAACGCCCTTGACGTCGCGGCCTTCAGGCTGGCTGACGGCTCGGTGGTTTCGGTCGAGCGCGACTGGAACGATCCCGGCCCCAAGGGCCGCTTCCTGCGCCGGGTCCGGGATGGGGCCTGCAAGGTGTTCCTGACCACGCTCAGCCCCGACTACAACGCCGCCCACGCCAACCACTTTCATCTGGACATGGGCGGCAGCCTGAAGTGCTCTTGATCCGGACCGGCCGCCAGACGCCGGCCGGGAGGACAAGGGTTTGGTTGATTTCAGTCGCTTCGCAGGGCGCGCCCTGCCGGCCTGGTACGCAGAGCCGCAGTTCGGCGTGTTCATCCACTGGGGCATCTTCTCCGTGCCCGCCTTCGCGCCGGCCGGCCGATCGATCACCGAGTTGTTCGAGACCGATTTCGACAACGCCTTCGTGCTCGGACCCTACGCCGAATGGTACGACAACGCCCTGCGCGACCCGACCAGCCCGACCTCCGCGCACCATCGCCAGCACCATGGCGACGCCCCCTATGGCGCGTTCCGGGCGCCGTTCGACGCCGCCTCGCAGGCCTTCGATGCCGCTGCATGGGCCGACATCTTCGTCAGTGCCGGCGCCCGCTATGTGGTCTTCGTCACCAAGCACCACGACGGCTACTGCCTGTGGCCAACCGATGTGCCCAATCCCTGGAAGCCGGGCTGGAACAGCGAGCGCGACTTTGTCGGCGAACTGGCCGAGGCGGTCCGCGCACGCGGCATGCGGTTTGGGCTCTACTACTCCGGCGGCCTGGACTGGACGGCCCATCCGCGCCTGATCCGGAACCTTGGCGAGATGTTCGCCGCCGTGCCGACCAGCGCCGATTACCGCGCCTACGCCGCCGCCCAGATCCGCGAACTGATCGACCGCTATCGACCGAGCGTGCTTTGGAACGACATCGCCTGGCCAAGCGATGAGGATCTGCCGGCCCTGTTCGAGCACTACTACGCCGCCGTGCCGGACGGGGTGATCAACGACCGGTGGCTCGGCCAGACCGCGCTGTTCGAGGGCCTGCGCGACCCGGCCGCCTGCGAGGGCTTCAACGCCATGGTCAAGGCGCGCATCGCCAGCCAGGGCGTCCATGCGCCGTCGCGCCCGCCGCGGCACTGCGACTTCCGCACGGTCGAATATGGCTCCGGTGAGCACATGGCCGGCCAGAAGTGGGAATCGACCCGGGGTCTGGGCCTCGCCTTCGGCTACAATGCCGCCGAGCCGACCGGCGACTACATGACCGGCCAGGGAATCGCCGACCTGTTTGCCGAGGTGAAGGCCGGCGGCGGCAACCTGTTGCTCAATGTTGGCCCGATGGCCGACGGGACAATTCCCGACATCCAGCGACAAGCCTTGCTCGACTTCGCCCGCTTGACGTAGCGCCACCTTGGCCGCAGTTTGCGCGCCAACTTCAAACAACTGTTTTAGGGGATGCGCCCATGGCCGCCGAAGGCACTCTGTTCGATCTGACCGGCAAGGTCGCCATCATCACCGGCTCCTCGCGCGGCATCGGCAAGGCGATCGCCGAGCGCATGGCCCAGCACGGCGCCAAGGTGGTGATCTCCAGCCGCAAGGCCGGCCCCTGCGAGGAAGTGGCGGCCGAGATCAACGCCGCCAACGGGCCCGGGACCGCCATCGCCGTCCCGGCCAACATCTCGTCCAAGGACGACCTGCAGCGTCTCGTCGACGAGACCCGCCGCACCTTTGGCCAGGTCGACATCGTCGTCTGCAACGCCGCCTCGAACCCCTACTACGGCCCGATGGCCGGTATCGAGGACGACCAGTTCCGCAAGATTCTCGAGAACAACGTTATCGCCAATCACTGGCTGATCAGCATGGTCGTGCCCGAGATGATCGAGCGCAAGGATGGCTCGGTGATCATCGTCTCCTCGATCGGCGGCCTGCGCGGCAGCCCGATCATTGGCGCCTACAACATCTCCAAGGCTGCCGACTTCCAGCTCGCCCGCAACCTGGCCCACGAGTACGGGCCGCACGGCATCCGTGTGAACTGCATCGCGCCCGGCCTGATCAAGACCGACTTCGCCAAGGCCCTGTGGTCCAACCCCGAGACCCTGCGCCGGGCGACCGATCCGGTGCCGCTGCGCCGCATCGGCGAGCCTGACGAGATTGCCGGCGCCGCGGTCTATCTCGCCTCCCCGGCCGGCAGCTTCATGACCGGCCAGGCCCTCGTCGTCGACGGCGGCGCGACGATCTAGCGTCGTCATCACCGGTCGCCACGGCCCGCGCCGTGGTGACCGGGACTAGCCGGCTCGGGCCCGCGCGAGCCGCTCGATGCCCGCATCCAGCGTCTCGTCCCGCTTGGCGAAGCACAGGCGGATGAGGTTGCTGGGCGCGTCGTCTTCGTAAAAGGCCGAGATCGGGATGGCGGCGACGCCATGGTCCCTGACGGCGCGCAGACAGAATGCGGCGTCCGCCTCCTCCACCCCTGAAGCAGCGAGATCGACGTTAAGGAAGTAGGTGCCCGCGGCCGGCAGCACCCTGAAGCCCGCCGCCTCAAGGCCATCGGCCAGCCGGTCGCGAGACCGCTGCAGGTCCTCTGGCATCGATGCGAACCAGTCGGCGCAGGTCTCCAGTCCGAAGGCCACCGCCGCCTGCAGGTTCGGAGCGGTGGTGAAGGTCAGGAACTGGTGAGCGCCGGCCAGCGCCCGGGTCAGCTCCGGCGCGGCGCTGAGGAAGCCCACCTTCCAGCCGGTCATGGCGAACATCTTGCCGGCGGAGCCGATCTTGACCGTCCGCTCGCGCATGCCCGGAAAGCCCATCAGCGGCCGGAACCGCCGCCCGTCGAAGACGATCTGCTCCCAGACCTCGTCACAGACGGCGATCGCGTCATGCGCCACGCAGAACTCGGCCAGCAGGGCCAGGTCCTCGTCGGCCCAGAGGGTCGCCGCCGGATTGACGGGATTGTTCAGCACCACCAGCCGCGTTTGCGGCGTGAACACCGCCTCCAGCGTCGCCCGGTCGAGGCGAAACCCCGGCGGCTTCAGCGTCGCCAGCCGCGGAACCCCGCCCGCCCGGCGCACCATAGGCAGGTAGGCGTCGTACAGCGGCTGGAACAGCACGACCTCATCGCCCGGCGAGATCAGCGACAGGAAGGCCGCCGCCAGCGCCTCGGTCGCGCCGGATGTGATCGTAACCTCCGCCTCGCCGTCCAGGTCCAGGTCCTGCCATCGCCGATAGTGGGCCGCCACGGCCTGGCGCAGCGCGGGCAGGCCGCGCATCGGCGGATACTGGTTGTAGCCGTCCACGATCTCCTCGGCTGCCTTGCGCCGCACGGCCAGCGGGCCGGGCTCATCAGGAAACCCCTGGCCGAGATTGATGGCGCCCGTCTCGCGGGCGAGCCCGCTCATCACCTCGAAGATGGTCGTCGGCAACGCTGCGTAGATCGGGTGGACCAAGACGGGCTCCAGCTTGCGGGCGGGACTTGCGGGAGCCACAGTCATGCCATGCGCATCGTCGATTTCGAACCCCGTCACGCCGAGGCATGGACAAGCCTCAACGAGGCCTGGATCACCCGCCACTTCGCCATCGAGGACAGCGACCGAAAGGTGCTCGACGATCCGGTCGGCCAGATCCTGGCGCCGGGCGGCCGCATCTTCATCGCCGAGGACGAGGCCGGTCGCGCCGTCGGCTGCGTCGGGCTGATGCCGGTACCGGCCGAGCGCGGCGGCGGGCTGGAGGTGGTCAAGATGACCGTATCGGAAGCGGCGCGAGGCGAGGGACTGGGGCGGCGGCTGATGCAGGCCTGCATCGACGCCGCGACCGACATGGCGGCCCCGCGCCTCTACCTCGAGACCAACGACGCCCTCGCGCCGGCCCTGGCGCTGTACCGGGCCATGGGGTTCCGGGACCTGCCGCGGCAGGACACCCCCTACGCCCGCTGCAACGTCTGGATGGAGCGGCCAATCGGCTGACCACAACGAAGAACGCCCCCGGAGGCGGACCTCCGGGGGCGTCTTGTCGGGACGATCGCGGTTACTGGAACAGGTCGAAGACGACCGAGGCGATCAGGCCGGTGGCGATGGCCGTCAGGATGACGTCGTCACCGTAGCGGTAATAGGCATAGCCGCGCGGCGGGGGCGGCAGGCGATAGCTGCGGTAGTCGACGTAGTAGCCGCGCCCACGGTACGCCGGGGGCAGGTACTGGCCGCGGCGCCAGTCGCGATAGACGTAGCCGCGCGGAGCGTTGTAGCGGCCGGCGCTGTAGCGACGCTCGGCGCGGCGCTCCCAGCGGGTTTCGGCGCGGTCGCGGCGGCGCTCGTAGCGGTTGTCACGACGGTCGTCGCGACGCTCGTAGCGGTCATCACGGCGGTCGGCACGGTTGTCTCGGCGGTCATCGCGACGTTCGGCGCGGTTGTCGCGACGGTCATCGCGGCGCTCGTAGCGGTCGTCGGCGCGGCCGCCGTACGGCTGGGCCGCGGCGGCGCCGGCGGAACCCAGGACCGACAGGGCCACGGCGGCGATCAGGAACTTCTTCATGGCTCAATTCTCCCCGGCGGGGGGCGGCCGGACCATCCGGCGGCTCCGTCGTTGGTGCGGTTATGAGCCTTGCCACTTGAGCCTAACCTGAACGGCGATGGTCATCTCCCGTTCATCTTGGCGACCGGCGTCATCGGCGGCGAAACACCAGGGAGAGGTTGTTGGCCGGCATCTCGATCCGTCGGTCCGGGACAAGCCCGTTGAGCACCGCCAGCGCCTCGACCGCCTCGCGGCGCCGCAGACCCCATGCCGGGTCGCGCGACTTCAGGCTGGCGTCGAAGGCGAGGTTGGATGACGCGGTCGCGACGCCGTCCTCGAGGTGGGGTCCATAGACAAACAACACCCCGCTCGATTCCAGCAGCCGCCCTGCGCCCGCCATCAGCCCTTCTGTCGCCGCCCAGGGCGAGATGTGGATCATGTTGATGCAGACGATGGCGTCGGCCGAGGTCACCGCCCAGCCTCCGGGCCTGGCCGCGTCCAGGTCGATCGGCGCCTCGAGGTTCGCAAGCCCGGCCTCGGCCCGCCGCGCCTCGATGATGGCCCGAGCCTCAGGCGAGGGGTCGGACGGCTGCCAGGTGAGCCCGGGCAGGCCGGTGGCGAAGTGAACCGCGTGCTCGCCGCCGCCCGAGGCGATCTCCAGCACCCGCCCCGTGGGCGGAAGGACGTCGCGCAGGATGTCCAGGATGGGATCGCGATTGCGCTGGGCGGCCGGTGAGGAAGGAAGGGGCTGCATCCGGCCAAGGCTAGCGCTTCGGCCGCCCAACCGAAACGGCGACCACGAAACGGGGTGTCCACCCCGGCGGAAAACCCTCTAGGCTCGCCGCATGACTTCCGCCCCCATCATCGTGCTCGACAAGGTGACGCGCCGCTATGGCGCCGTGACCGCCCTGGATGTGGTCAGCCTGTCGATCCCGTCCGGCCAGTTCGTCGCCGTAGTCGGCGCCTCGGGGTCGGGCAAGACGACGCTGATGAAGCTGATCAACCGCTTGGCCGAGCCTGAAGCCGGCGAGGTGCGGGTCGAAGGCCGCTCCGTTCAGGATGTGGACCCTGTCCGGCTCCGGCGGCGGATCGGCTACGTCTTCCAGGGCGTGGGCCTCTTTCCCCACATGACCGTCGCCGAGAACATCGGCGTCACCCCCCGCCTCGAGGGGTGGGACGCGGCGGACATCACCGCCCGGGTGACCGAACTGCTCGCGCTGGTCGGCCTTCCCGCCGACTACGCCCGCCGCCTGCCGGACCAGCTGTCGGGCGGCGAGCGCCAGCGGGTCGGCGTCGCGCGCGCCCTGGCCGCCCGGCCCGGCATCCTGCTGATGGACGAACCCTTCGGCGCGCTTGACCCGGTGACGCGCGATGGCCTCGGCCGCGCCTGCCGCGCGCTGCACGAACAGCTTGGACTGACCACCGTCATGGTCACCCACGATGTCCAGGAAGCCATACTGCTGGCCGATCGCATCGTCGTCATGGCCGGCGGCCGCATCCTGGCCGACAACACCCCCGGCGCGCTCATGGCCGGCCACCCCGATCCGGTCGTCGCGGAGTTGATGGCCATGCCCGCCCGCCAGGCACGTGAAGTCGCCGCCCTGATGGAGGCGCGTCCATGACCGGCCAGGTCGCCGCCGCCTGGGCCCTGCTGCCCGACTACCTCTCGCAGCACGTGATCCTCAGCGCCGCCGCGCTGGCGCTGGGCGTGGCCATCAGCCTGCCGCTGGCGGTGCTGGCGGCCCGCAACAGCCATGTGCGCTGGCCGGTGCTCACGCTCGCCGGCCTTATCCAGACCATACCGGGCCTCGCCCTTCTGGCCCTGTTCTATCCGCTGCTACTGGCGCTGTCGGGCCTGACGCAGGACCTGCTGGGCCTCCGCCTCCAGGCCCTTG
>VFQU01001398.1_pt1 | contig 14436 bp, 13 predicted proteins | sample 3512311 | NCBI WGS metagenome assembly VFQU01 (sample SAMN10412377, study PRJNA504923) | tailings metagenome | isolation source: Relicate 3 Philex TSF3 active mining site | place: Philippines: Tuba, Benguet | collected 2017-08-29
GTGGAGCGCGGCGAGGCGCATCGACGCGCCGGCCTCGGCGGGCCACCAGTCGAGTGCCCGGCCGGCGTCGCGCAGCGCCGCCTCCGGGTCGCCGGCGCCACGGGCCCGGCGTGCGGAGCGGATGCCGTACGCCACCACGGCCTCCGGGTCGGCCGCCCCGAGCGCGTGGTGCAGGAGCGCGTCGGGCGGGTCGCCGATCGCGCGGCCCGCGACGAGGGCGGCGGCGTGGCGGCGGCGACGCTCGGCGCCGCCCAGGGCGTCCGCCACGACGGCGCGGGCGATGCGCTCGCGGTGGACCCAGCGGATCCGCGGGGGGCCGGGGACCTCCTCCAGAAGGCCGGCGGCCACGAGGGCGTCGAGCCCGCGCTCGATGCGACCGGGGTCCTGGCGGCAGACGCGGGCGAGGGCCTGGGGCGTCGCGGGCTCGTCCGCGACCGCCACCCACCCGGCGAGGTCGCGGGTCCACGGATCGAGCCGGGCCAGGATCCGGCGCACGTCGGCGCCGAGGGCGGGCGGCAGCGGCAACGGCACGTCCCCTCCGGGCCAGCGCCGCGCGGCGTGCGCCAGGGGGACGATGCGCCCGGGCAGCCCGTCCCCGAGGTCGGCCACCGCGGCGGCGCCCGCCGCGTCGAGGCCGGGGGCCACGACGCGCGCCAGCTCGGCGGCGTCCTCCGCGCCCAGGGGGCCCAGCACCACCGTCGGCGCCCCGGGCGCCGCGGCACGCGCGGTCATCAGCACCAGGGCGCGCGAGCCGCCCAGGCGGCGCACGAGGGTGGGGACGAGGCCGGGCTCGCCGGCCCGGTCGCCGAGCAGGGCCACGATCGGCCGCAGGCGCGCCGCCCCCGTGGGGTCCGCCGTGTGACCGGCGGCGGTCAGGGCCGCCTCGAGGGCCGCGAGACCGGGGCCGCCGTCCTCGGCGACCACGACGGCGGCCCCGTCGAGGGCCAGCCGCGAGGCGGACTCGTCGGCCAGCCGGGACGCCCCGGCGCCGGGGGGGCCGGCGACCACGACGACCCCCGGGCGGCCCGCCGCGAGCTCCAGGATCTGGCCGAGCGGTTCGGCGCGGCCGACCAGCCGCGGCGGTGACGCCACGTATGCGGACGGTCCGGCCACGGGTGTGATGGTAGGACGGCGGGCGCCTCCGGGCGAGACGCGGAGGCCACGGGCTGGCAGGATCCGGCGATGCTCGACGGATTCACCCCCCGCCGCATCGAGGTGGGGGACACGACCGTGGCCCTCGCGACGGCGGGCGAGGGGCCACCGCTGCTGCTCCTGCACGGCTACCCCCAGACCCGCGCGTGCTGGCACCGCATCGCCCCCGACCTCGCCCGCCGGCACCGCGTCGTCGCCGCCGACCTGCGGGGGTATGGGGAGAGCTCGAAGCCGCCGGGCGGACCCGGCCACGCGGCCTACTCCAAGCGGGCCATGGCCGCCGACCTGGTCGCCGCGATGGCGCAGCTCGGCCACGCGCGGTTCGCCGTGGTGGGGCACGACCGCGGCGGGCGCGTCGCCCACCGCATGGCCCTCGACCACCCGGACGTCGTGGAGCGGGCGGCCGTGCTCGACATCGTCCCCACCCGGACGCTGTTCGAGGGCGTCGACCAGGCGTTCGCCACCGCCTACTACCACTGGTTCTTCCTGATCCAGCCCGACGGCCTGCCCGAGACGATGATCGGCCGCGACCCCGAGTGGTTCCTCCGGGAGACGGTGCGGCGGTGGTCGGGCCGGGCGGAGCCCGTCGCGGAGGAGGCGATCGCCGAGTACGTCCGCTGGTTCCGGGACCCGGCGGCGATCCACGGCTCGTGCGAGGACTACCGCGCGGCGGCGACGATCGACCTGGAGCACGACCGGGCCGACGCGGGGACGCGGGTGGCCTGCCCGCTGCTCGTGCTGTGGGGGGAGGACGGCGCCATGCACCGGCTGTACGACGTCCGCGCGGCGTGGGAGGCGGTCGCCGCCGACGTCCGCGGCCATCCCGTGCCCGGCGGTCACTTCCTGCCCGAGGAGGCGCCGGCGGCCACGCGCGACGCCCTGCTCGCCTTCCTCTCCGAGGGGGACCCGGCCGCCGGCTGATGTTTCCGCACGACCGGGACCGGGGCACGTAGAGGGACGGCCGTGGCAGTTTCCGCATGTCCCCAGATCCGACCCCGCGACCCGGAAGAGGATCCCGCGTGCACCACGCACTGAACCTCCGAGGGTTGAGCGGCGCGTCCGGATCGCGGAGGGTGTGCCCGTGATCACGATGCGGCCACCGCGCGCGCTGCGCCCGCCCGGCCTCGCGGCCGAGGGCGACGGCCAGCTCGCACGCCGCGTCTCCCGCGGCGACGACCGGGCCTTCGAGATCCTGTTCGGCCGGTACCGGGACCCCCTGTCGCGCTACTGCCGCGCCGTGCTGCGCCACGAGCAGGACGCCGAGGACGCCTTCCAGCAGACGATGATCCGCGCCTACCGGGCGCTCGGCCGGGGCGACGAGGCCGTCAACCTGCGGCCCTGGCTGTTCCGGATCGCGCACAACGAGTGCGTGCGGGTCGTCGGCGGCCGCCGGTCGCACGACGCGCTCAGCGGCGGCGAGCCCTCGGCGCCGTCGGAGGGGCCGGCCGAGCGGGCCGAGACCCGCGAGGAGCTCGCCCAGCTGCGCACCGACCTGCTGGCCCTGCCGACCCCGCAGCGCTCCGCGCTGGTGCTCCGCGAGCTCAGCGGGTTGTCGCACCGCCAGATCGCCGAGACGCTCGGTGCGACCCCCGAGACCGCGAAGCAGCTGATCCACGAGGCCCGCGTGTCGCTCGGCGAGTACAGCGCCGGCCGGTCCCTGGCGTGCGGGGACGTCCGCCGCCGCATCTCCGACGGGGACGGCCGCGTGCTCCGCGCCCGCGCCGTCTCGTCGCACCTGCGCGGCTGCGAGGGCTGCCGTGACTTCCGCGCGGGCATCGCCCGTCGCCCGCGTCAGCTCGCGGCGCTGTTCCCCGCGCTGCCGGGCCTGCTGGCCGAGCGTGGCGCGGCGGCCCTGATCACGGGTGGCGCCGGCGCGGCCGGCGCCGGCGGCCTCGGTGGCGCGTCGCTCGTCGGCGGCATCGGCGCCGCAGGCGCCGCGCTCGTGGCCTCCGCCGCGCTGCTCGTCTCCTCGGGCGCCCTCGCGCCCCCCGCCGAGGGCACCCGCGCCGTGCCCGAGCGCCCGGCGGCCGCCGCCGTCGCGGCACCGGCGCCCACCGCGGTGACGGCCGCCGCCACCGGCGCCCGCGCCCCGCGCGTGCGGACCGGCGCGACCGCCGGTCCCGCGGCCGCGGTCGCCCCGGCGGCCGCCCCGGCCGGCGGCGGCGCCGGCACGACGCCCGCGGCCCCCGCGTCCCCCGCCCCGGCGGGCACGGCGCCCACGGGCGGCGGCGGCACGCCCGGCGGTGGCGGCGCGCCGGCGTCCCCGGCCGCCGGCGGCACGGCCCCCGCGTCCCCCGCCGTCTCCGCGGGCGCGACCCTCCCGGGCGTCCAGGCGGGCGCCACCGCCGGCGCCCAGGGCGTCCAGGCCGGCGCGACCGTCGCGGTCCCGCCGGTGGTGCCCGGCACGTCGGCGACCGCGACGGTGGGTGCGACGACCGGCACGGGCGGCACGACCGCGCGCGTCGGCGTCGACGTGCGGACGCCCGTCACGCCCCCCGTCACGGCCGACGTCGGCGTCTCCGCCACCCCGGACGACGGCGTCACCGTCGCCGTCACGCCCCCGGTCCTGCCGTTGCCGGTCCCGCCCGTCACGGTCCAGGTGCCGCCGGTCGCCCTCCCGCCCGTCGGCGGCGGCGGGGGACTGCTCCCCTAGCTCAGGGCGGGGGCGGGGCCGGTCCGCCACCCCCGGTGGTCGTCCGCGGGGGCGCGGCGGGCGGGGCGTCCGGCGCGGCGGTCGTCGTCCCGCCGTCCGGCGCGGTGGGCTCCCCGGGGGTCGTGCCCGTGCCGCCATCCGGCCGGGTCGGCCGCGTCGGACGGCGGGGCGCGGCGGGGCCGACGTCGACGTAGGCGTCCTGGGCGTCGTAGGTCCAGCGGTACGTCTCGTCGCGGCGCAGCTCGTCGCCCTTCCAGACCTTCCGGGTGTACGTCACCGTGAAGCCGCTGCCGCCCGCCTCCTGCTGCACGACCCGTTCCCCCGGCGCGAGCGACGGGTCGACCGTCTCGCGCGTCACGGGGGCGACGACGTTCGTCTGGGGGCCGGTCTCGGTCTCGACGCGGCGGTCGAGGAGCGACGAGAAGAACCGGATGGTGACGGCGTTGTCGCTCGCCACGGCGGAGATCAGGATGCCCGCGTCCCAGTCGTTGACGAAGATCATCTCCGGGCCGCCGTACGACAACGTCGCCTCGCGTCCCTGCGGGTAGCGGGAGATCCAGAACTGGTGCGGCGTGTGCGTGACGATCTCGAGCCCGGCGAAGAACGCGGCGTTGTACATCGTCGTCGAGACCTGGGAGACGCCGCCGCCGACCGCGTCCTCCAGGCGCCCCGCGGCGATCTGGGGGGCCTCCACGAAGCCCCGCTCCAGGGTCCGCTGCCCGAGCGCCTCGTTCAGGGAGAACCGGCCGCCCGGCGGGATGATCGTGCCGTCGAGCAGCTCGGCGGCCCGCTGGATGTTGGTGACCCGCGGCTCGCAGCAGTTGTAGGGCGTCGAGAACTCCGAGACCAGCTCCGTGATCCGGAGGGCCCTGACCTCGGCGGTCGTGCGCGTCGGGCGGCTGACCTCGAAGCGCGCGCGCACCGACGGCGCGTCGGGGTCGGCGACGATCGCCGCGGCGATGGCGTCCATGTCGAGGCGGCGGCCGACGCGGGAGGTGATCAGGCGGAGGTTCGTGCCCGACACCCGGAAGCCGGCGTCGCGGGCGGGCTGCTCGCGCGTCTCGAACGCGGACGCGATGTCCTCGTAGAGGACGTCCGGGTCGAGCGCGACGTCGAGGTCGGGGGGGTCCGCCTCGAACCGCAGCGCGGCCCGCAGGACCTCCGGCTCGATCGCCACGCCGTTGCCGTCGAGGGTCACGTCGACGGGGGCGTCGATGACCGCGAGGGCGCGCTCGCGCGCGGCGGCCGCCGCCTCGTCGGTCACCGGGGGCGCGAGCGGCCCGGGCGTCAGCGCGATCGTGGCGGGCAGGGTGAGGATCCTGCTCCGCAGCTCGTCGGGCGCGACGCCGTACCCCGGGGCGCCGGGGACGAGCGTGATGTCCTCCTCGCCGACCTCGAGCCCGGCGGCGCGCGGCGGGTCGTTCACCTCGCGGGTGACGCGGGTGACGAGGCGGCTCACCTCGCGCGGGTCCAGCGTGAACCGGAGCGGCACCTCCCGCTCCGAGGCCGCGCCGACGAGCGAGAGCAGGCGGCCGCCGATCGTGCGGGGCTCCAGCGCCGCCGCGACGGCCTGCCGGATGCGCGGCCGTGCGTCGAGGCTGGCGCGGGTCACCCGCACGCGGTACCCCGGGTCGTCGGTGCGGACGATCTCGAGCGGCTGGGCCAGCAGCTCCTTCGCCCGCGCCCGGGCGACCCTCTCGACGCCGGCGGCGTCGAGCCCGCTGACGTCCCGGCCCGCGATCGTGACGCTCGCCGGCGCCGCGTCGTCGTTGCCGAGGGCGAGGGCCCCGCCGATCGCGAGCACGACCACGCCGACGGCGACGCCGACGAGCAGGAGTCGTCTACGGGTGCGATCAGGCATGGAACCGCGATCCTAGTGGGGTCCGCAATCGGGACACCCCACCCCGGTCGGCCGGGCGTTCGTCCCCGGGGGCGCGGCGGATCACCGGCGGGACGTGAGACGCCTCACGATGTGACCCACCCCACGATGTGACCCCTCTCACAGGCCCGGCGGGTGACGCGTCGGGGATCCTCCCTCGGTGGACGATCGCAGAACGGTACTCGCCGCGCGGCTCGACGGCACACGCCGCCGGACCCTTGACCTGTTCGCGCCCCTCCCCGCGGAGCGCCTCGGGGCCGCCCCCTCCGCGATCCTGAGCCCGCCCCTCTGGGACCTCGGCCACATCGCCGCGTACGAGGAGCTGTGGCTCGCCCGCACCGTCGCCGGGCGGCCCTCCCTGCACCCCGGCCTGCAGGACGTCTACGACGCGTTCGAGACGCCGCGCCGGCGCCGGGCCGACGTGGCGATCCTCGGCGAGCGCGAGGCGTACGCGTACCTCCGGGCGGTCCGCGAGACGTCGCTGGAGGTGCTGGCGGAGGCGCCGCTGGACGGCGACGACCGCCTCACCGCGGACGGGGTCGTCTTCGACATGGTCGCCCAGCACGAGGCGCAGCACACCGAGACGGTGCTCCAGGCGCCCCAGCCCAGCCCCGCCGGCGCCTACACGCCGCCCACGCGCCGCCCCGCCCCCGGCCCCGCGGACCCCGGCGGCCCGGAGTGGGTCGAGGTCCCCGGCGGGACGTTCGCGATGGGCGCGCCGCCGGAGGGGTTCGCGTACGACTGCGAGCGGCCGCGCCACCCGCGGGAGGTCGCGCCGTTCCTGATGGGGCGCGACCCCGTCACGAACGGCGGGCACCTCGCCTTCATCGCCGACGGCGGGTACGACCGGCCGGAGCTCTGGACGGCGGAGGGCTGGGAGTGGCGGGTCGCGGAGGACGTCCGGGCGCCCCTCTACTGGGAGCCCGACGGCGCCGGCGGGTGGGTGACGCGGTCGTTCGAGCGCGTCGGTCCCGTCGACCCGGACCTGCCCCTCTGCCACGTCAGCGCCCACGAGGCCGACGCCCACGCGCGCTGGGCGGGCGCGCGCCTGCCGACCGAGGCCGAGTGGGAGCGCGCCGCCGCCGGGACGGAGCCGACCGCGTCCGCGGCCAACCTCGGGCAGCTCGCGTTCGGCGCGGAGCCCGTCGGGGCGCGCCCCCCCGCCCCGGGCGGCTGTCGCGGGCTGCTCGGCGACGTGTGGGAGTGGACCTCCGACACGCTCGAGGGCTACCCCGGGTTCCGCGCCTTCCCGTACCGCGAGTACGCGGAGGTCTTCTTCGGGGAGGGCCACCGGGTGCTGCGGGGCGGTTCGTGGGCCACGCAGGAGATCGCCGCCCGGGCGACCTTCCGCAACTGGGACCTGCCGCGCCGCCGTCAGATCTTCGCGGGCCTCCGCCTCGCCCGGGACGTCGCGTGACCACCGGCCTCGCCCCCCGGCCGTACCGCCTCGACGTGCACCCGCCGGACACGACCGGCGAGGGTCTGGCCGACGACGTCCGCCGCGGCCTCGCGGCCCCGCCGTACGTGCTGCCGCCCAAGCACTTCTACGACGAGCACGGCTCCGACCTGTTCGAGCGCATCACCCGCCTGCCCGAGTACTACCAGTCGCGCACGGAGCTGGCGATCCTGCGGGCGATCGCCCCCGGGCTCGTCGCGCGGCGGGGGGTGGGGGAGATCGTCGAGCTCGGCTCGGGGGCGTCCCGCAAGACGGCGGCGCTGCTCGACGCGATGCGCGAGGACGGCCGCCCCGGCCGGTACATCCCGTTCGACGTCTGCCCCGAGGCCATCCTCGCGGCGGCGGGCCGGCTGACGGGCGCGTACCCCGGCCTCGACGTCCACGGCGTCGCCGGCGACTTCGACCACCACCTCGGAGGCGTGCCCGACCCGGCGGCCCCCGGCTCCCGCCTGGTGGCCTTCCTCGGCGGCACCATCGGCAACCTCGAGCCCGCCGACCGCACCCCCTTCCTGCGGCGCGTCGCGCGCCTGCTCGGCGACGACGACCTGCTGCTCGTCGGCACCGACCTCGCGGGCGACCCGGAGCGCATCCGGGCGGCGTACGACGACGCCGAGGGGGTGACCGCCGAGTTCAACCTCAACGTGCTCCGCGTGATCAACCGGGAGCTCGGGGCCGGGTTCGACCTCGACGCCTTCGACCATGTCGCCGTCTACGACCCCGGCCCCCCGTGGATCGAGATGCGGCTGCGGTCGCGACGGGACCAGGTCGTCCGGATCCCCGCGATCGGCCTCGAGGTCCCCTTCGCGCGGGGCCAGGAGATCCGCACCGAGATCTCGTGCAAGTTCACGCGCGCCTCGGTCGGGGAGATGTACGAGGCCGCCGGCCTGCGCCTCGTCGAGTGGCACGAGGACCCCGCGGGCTGGTTCGCCGTGTCGGTGGCCGCCCGGGCCTGACCCCGGCGGGCCTACGAGATCGTGCGCGATGGCGCGGTCCGCGGGCCGTGCCGATGAGCGGTGGCATGAGGCCCCTCTCGCCCGCCGTCGCCGAGCTCCGCTGGTCGGGATCGACGATCGCGGCCTGCGGACTCGCGCTGGCCGCCCTCGGGGGAGGGGCGGTGGACGTGCGGGCGGGGGGCCTCGGGCTGGCCGGGGCGGTGCTGCTGCTCTGGGTGGCGACGGGCGCGCGGGTCGTGCGGCGCGCGATCCGGCTGGCGATGCCGGTGCGGCCCCGGTGGGGCCTCGAGGACACCTCGGCGACGGCGGTCCGGGTGCTGCTGACCCAGACGGCGCCGCTCGCCGCCGTCGCCGTCGCCGCGACGGCCGCCGGCGGGGGCCGGTTCGCGGGTGCGGGGAGCGCCGCCGCGGGGGCGCTCGTCGGCGCCGGCGTGTGCGCCCTGCTCGCCGCCGAGCGGATGCGGAGCGCCGAGCGCGCCCTCGGCCGGCGGCTCCTGCGCCAGCCGCGCTGGGGGCGTCTCATGGACCGGCGGGCGCTGTTCCTGGAGCCCCAGTCGCTGCGCGACCGCCCCGCGGCGCCGGCGACGACCCCGTGGCCCGCCCACCGGCCGCCCCCGCGGGCCCCGCGCGCGGCGATCGAGCTGGAGCCGGCGAACCCGCCGGCCCGTCACGCCGTCGGCGTCGGGGTGCGCACCCTGCGGCGCGCACCGACCCCTCAGCGCCCCCCGGGACCGTCCCCGCCGGGTTCCTGAGCCGGTGGCCGGATGATCAGGGTGCGGTTGCGGACCTCGATCTCCCCGGACTCCGCGAGGCGGCCGAGCGCGATCGTCACCGACTCGCGCACCGCCCCCACCATGTTCGCCAGCTCCTGGTGGGTGAGGCGCAGGTCGAGGCGGATGCCGTCGGGCGTCACGCGGCCCCAGCGCTCGGCGAGCTGGCGCAGCTTCAGCAGCAGGCGGCGCTCCACCCGCGGCTCCAGGGCGATCGCCACGGCCAGCTCCCGCTCGGCGATCTGCGCGCTGAGCAGGCGGACCATGTTCGCCGCGAGGGCGGGGTCCGTCATCCACGCCTCCATGCGGAGGCGGTCCACCAGGTGGACGGTGGAGTCCTCGATCGCGAAGCAGCGCACCTGCGGCGCCGAGGCGGCCCACGGCTCCAGCGGACGCACGAGCAGGTCCCCCTGTTCCAGCATCCCGATCGTCCGCTCCCGCTCCTCCGGGGCGATCACCGCGAGCGCGAGGCGCCCGTCGCCGACGACGCAGCACAGGGCCCCCGTGGCGGCGACGTCGAGCTCGCCCCCCGCCGCGATCCGGACGGCCCGCAGCCCGTCGACCGCGGCCGCCAGCACCTCGTCGTCGAGGCCGGCGAACAGGTCGATGGTGCGGAGGTCGGACACGCGGCTCAGGAGACGGACGTGGCGATCAGGGCGATGGAGGCGATGGTGTTCACCGTGGCGTGGGCGCTCACCGCCGCCCAGTATCCCCGCCGCCGGTAGATCCACGCCAGCCCGACCCCCGTCACCACCAGGGCGATCGCCCGGGGCCACAGCAGGTAGGCGTCGACGTGGGCGGAGGTGAAGACGACTCCGCTGATGACCGCCGCCGTCCAGAACGGCACCCGCCGCACCAGGCCGCGCAGCAGCAGGACCCGGAACAGGAGCTCCTCGCCGAGCGGCGCCAGCACGACGAGCGCGAGCACCAGCAGGACGAGCTGCCACGGCGCCGTGCCGATCTCCTCGACCTCCTCGATGCGGCGCTCCACCACGGGGTCGATCGCGGAGCCGATCCCCACGATCACGAGGGCGACGACCAGCAGGACGAGGCCCGTCCCGACGCCGGCGAGGATCGCGCGGCGGGGGTTCTCGGGCCGGGCGATGCCGAGCCGGCGCTCGTGCGCGGGGAGGGTGCGCCACAGCAGCCAGCCGAAGGCGAGGAGCAGGAGGCTCGTGCCGAACGCGAGGATCGCGTTGAGCGCGTCGTCGCCGATCGGGGCGACGCTCAGGATGCCCGCCGCGGCGATGAGGGCGGCGAACGCCGCCAGGATCGCGCCCGGCGGCGTGAGGACCCTCCACCAGAAGCCGGGGGGCCGGGGCGCGCCGACCGGCGCCTGATCCAGTGTGCCCACCGAGGTGGAGTCTAGGGACGCCCCCCGCCCGCCCGCCGCCGGGCGGTCAGGCGATCCCGACCGCCGTGCGGACGGAGCCGACGAGGGCCGACGCCCGCTCCCGCGCGCGGGCGCCGCCCGCGGCGAGGATCGCGTCGAGCTGGGCGCGGTCCTCCATCAGCTCGTCGTAGCGCGCCCGCGGGCCGGAGAGGTGCTCCTCCAGGCGGTCCGCCACGAGGTCCTTCAGCGTGCCCCAGCCCATGCCGCCCGCCCGCATCCGCGCGCGCAGCTCCTCCTGCTCGGCCGCGTCGGCGAACGGGGCGTAGAGCGCGAACAGGGTCGAGGCGTCCGGGTCCTTCGGGTCCTCCACCGGCGTGCTGTCGGTGGTGATCCGGCGCACCAGCTTGCGGGTCGACCTCGCGTCTCCGAAGAGCGGGATCGCGTTGTCGTACGACTTGCTCATCTTGCGGCCGTCGAGGCCGGGGAGGGTGTTGCGGTCGCCGTCGGACGACGTGACGTGCTCCGGCACCGGCAGCGCGAAGCGGTCGCCGTAGGCCTGGTTGAACCGCTCGGCGATGTCGCGGGCGTACTCGACGTGCTGGATCTGGTCGCGCCCCACGGGGACCACGTCGGCGCCCATCACGATGATGTCCGCGGCCATCAGGACGGGGTAGTTGTAGAGCCCCATCGAGACGCCGTCGTCCTCGTCGAGCCCGGCCTCGCGGTTGCGGTCGCGCGCCGCCTTGTAGGCGTGGGCGCGGTTCATCATCCCCTTTGCCGTCATGCACGACAGCACCCACTGCAGCTCGAACGTCTCGGGGACGTCGGACTGGCGGTAGAGCGTGACCCGCTCGGGATCGAGGCCGCACGCGACCCACGTCGCGGCGACAGAGCGGGTGTAGAGGTCGAGCTCCCCCGGGTCCCGGATCGTCGTCAGCGCGTGGTAGTCGGCGATGAAGTAGAAGGCGTCGTAGTCGCGCGCCAGCTCGATGGCGGGGCGGATCGCCCCGACGTAGTTGCCGAGGTGCGGGATGCCGGTGGGCTTGATGCCGGTCAGGGAGATCCGGCGGGCGGGTGCCGTCATGGGGCCATCGTACGGAGCGCGCGGCGCGTGTGACGGCGGGCCGCGCGGCTATGCTGGCCGCAATCCGGATGCCCCCCGCCGACGCCCTCCAGCAGCCGATCGAGCTCGACCTCTTCGAGGGTCCCTTCGACCTGCTGCTCACGCTCGTCCTCCGCGACGAGGTCGAGCTCCTCGAGGTGCCGCTCCTCGAGGTGGTCACCGCGGCCCTGGGCGAGAACGCCCGCGAGCGCTGGGACACCGACACCGCCGGCGAGCTGATCGTGCTCCTCGCGGCGATGGCGGAGCTGAAGGCGCGACGCCTGCTCGGCGAGCCCGGGGAGGAGGAGCCCGACCCCGACACGCTCGAGGCGCGCGAGGCCCTCGCCGCCCGTCTGGTCGCCTACGCCCCCTTCCAGCGCGCCGCCGGTTGGCTCACGGCGCGTGGCCGCGACTGCGTCGGGCCGCGCTACCGCCGCCAGCCCGTCCCGGGCGCCCCGCCGCCGCCCCCGGCCGCCGAGGACGTCGCCCGGCTGCGCGAGGCCATGCTGCCGCTGCTGAAGGCCCCGCCGGCGCCGTCCCTCGCGCACCTGACGAGCCGCCGCGTGAGCATGCCCGCGGCCCTCCAGCGCCTCCAGTCGGCCCTGAGCCGCGCCCGCCAGGTCAGCTTCGAGGCCCTCACCGCCGGCTTCTCCCCGCTGGAGGAGGCGATCGCGCTGATGGCCGCCCTCGAGCTGGCCCGCCGTGGCGAGGTCACCCTCGCCCAGGCCGAGCCGTTCGGCGACATCGCGATCGCGGGGTCCGGCCGGTGAGCGAGCTGGCCCGCCAGGTCGAGGCGCTGCTGTTCCTGTCGCCGGAGCCGCTGCCGGTGGTCGCGCTCTGCGAGATCACGGAGGAGTCGCCGGGCGAGGTGCAGCGCGCCCTCGCCGACGTGGCCGGGCGCCACGGCGCCGACGGCGGGCTGGAGGTCAGCGAGATCGCGGGCGGCTTCACCCTGCGCACGCGCGCCGACCTGGCCGGCGTCTGCGACCGGCTGCGGGAGCGCCCGCCGGAGGACCGCCTGTCGCCCGCGGCGATGGAGACCCTCGCCGTCGTCGCGTACCTCGAGCCGGTCAGCCGGCCGCAGATCAGCCGCCTGCGCGGCGTCGCGGTCGACTCGACGGTCACGTCGCTGCTGGAGCGCGGGCTGATCGAGGAGGCGGGCCGGCCCTCCGAGGGCGGGGCGATGCGGTACCGCACGACGCGGCTCTTCCAGGAGCGGTTCGGCCTGCGCCGCGCCGGAGACCTGCCGCCGCTCGACGGCTTCGAGCTGAGCGGCCCCGAGGCGGAGCGGGTGCGCGAGCGCCTCATCAGCGCCGGCCACCTGCCCGAGGGCGCCGGGGCGGCCCCGGGCGACGAGGTGGACGACGACGCCGACGACGCGGACGTGGACGTGGACGCGGGTGCCCGGACCGATGGCGGATGAGCGCATGAGGGTCCACCGGGCACTCGCCCTGGCGGGCGTGGCCAGCCGCCGCGCCTCCGAGGCCCTCGTCGCCGAGGGGCGGGTCACGGTGAACGGGCTGCCGGCGACCGTCGGCCAGCTCGTCGAGGTCTCCGACGCCCTCGCCGTGGACGGCCGCGCCGTGCGCGGCGCCGAGCCGCGGCGCGCCTACCTGCTCAACAAGGCGCCGGGCGTGGTCTCCACCGCGAGCGACCCGCAGGGGCGGCCCACGGTGCTCGACGAGCTGCCCGACGACGTGCGCCTCTACCCGGTCGGCCGGCTCGACATCGACACCACCGGGGCGCTCATCGTCACCAACGACGGGGAGCTCGCCGCGCGGCTGATGCACCCGAGCTCGAAGGCGCCGAAGACCTACGAGGTGCTGCTGCGGGGGCAGGTGTCGGCGGCGACGTTCCGCCGCCTCCGCGACGGCGTGGAGCTGGAGGACGGCATCACCGCCCCCGCACGGGTCGAGACGATGGAGCGGATGTCGCCGGGCGGCACGTGGCTGCGGCTGGAGCTGACCGAGGGGCGCAACCGCCAGGTGCGGCGGATGGGCGACGCCGTCGGCCACCGCGTGATGCGGCTCCACCGGGCGCGGTACGCGGGGATCGGCGTGCAGAAGCTCGCCCCCGGGCGATGGCGCCCGCTCACCCGGGCGGAGTGGCGCAAGCTCGGCGCGACGGTGGGGCTGGAGCGCTGAGCGGCAGGGTCGTCAGAGCCGTCCGGGGGGCGACCTCCGCGGAGCACGACACCCCCGAGGAGATCCTCGGGAGCACGGCGGAGCTCCTCACCGAGGTCCTCGACCGCAACGGCCTCGAGACCGACGACCTGATCTCGATCATCTTCACGATGACCCCCGACCTGACGAGCGAGTTCCCGGCCCTGGCCGCCCGCCAGGCGGGTCTCACCACGGTCCCCCTGATCTGCACCAGCGAGATCCCCGTGCCGGGCTCGCTCGGCAAGTGCATCCGCCTGCTGCTGCACTGCACCGTCCCCGAGGACCGGCACATCACCCACGTCTACCTGCGGGAGGCGAAGGTCCTGCGGCCCGACCTCGCGCGGGAACCCCAGTAGGGGCCCGGGCTCAGCCTCAGGCTCCGAAGAGGCGCAGCTCGGGTTCGCGCATCCCGCGCAGCTCGGCGATGTCGACCACCGCCGTCGCGAGGCCCCGCGACGTGGCGAGGGTGCGGGCCTGGACCTTCATCGTCTCCGCGACGAGGGTCCCCCGGCACGACGCGAGGGCCGGGTCCTCGCGGATGTACTCGAGGTAGCGGCAGAGCTGCTCCACCGCGAGGATCGTCCCGACCCGCTTCACCTCGACCGCGACGTAGCCCTCGCCGTCGGCGCAGAGCAGGTCGACCGGGCCGACCGGCGTGGGGTACTCGCGGCGCACGAGGCGCATGCCGGGGCCGAGCACGTCGGGCGCGGCGGCGAGGGCCTCCTGCAGGTCGCGCTCGACGCCGTCCTTCTCCAGGCCGAGTGCCTCGCCCATGTCGTGGTCGGAGTCCGACAGGACCTCCTCCATGCGGATCTCCAGCCGCTCCGCACGGGCGCCGGTCCCCTTCTCCACCGTGATCAGCCCGTCCGACTCGGTGACGCGGGTGCGCGGGGTCATCCAGTTCAGCGGCTTGAAGCCGCCGGCGTCGGAGTGGACGAGGACGGAGCCGTCCTGCTTCAGGATCAGCAGGCGCACC
>VFQU01001402.1_pt1 | contig 14398 bp, 16 predicted proteins | sample 3512311 | NCBI WGS metagenome assembly VFQU01 (sample SAMN10412377, study PRJNA504923) | tailings metagenome | isolation source: Relicate 3 Philex TSF3 active mining site | place: Philippines: Tuba, Benguet | collected 2017-08-29
GAGGGTCGGCGGACACCCACAGGCACGTGCGACTTTGGGCAAGCGCGGATATATGGATGGCGCCTGTCACAATCAATGCGTTTTTTGCTGCGACGTGAAAAACTTCGTGACGCTTCGGAAGCCGGCCGGTTGCGGCATGCGGGAGGGAGCCGGATGGAACGACCGCAGATAATGCTCTCGGGAATGGTCATCCTCGTGGAACGGACGCCCCGATGAGCCAGAACGTCTTCATCATGGTGATGATCGGCGTGGCAGGGTTGGTCGCGTTCTCTTTGCGGAACGTGATCAAGTCCCTGATTTTAAAAGAAAAATCCAAGCCGGGCTTATCCACAACCATGGCGGCCGCCGTCGCCGCAGTCGACGAGGCTGAGCTGCGAAACCGGTCTGCCATCGATGCTGTCGCAGCCCTCCCGCCGGACGCCGGCCTTTCGCAAGCGCTCGCGGCCTATCGGGCGCACGCGCCGGCCACCGACCTTCCGTCCGACTTCGACCACCTGCAGGATCGCTTCCAGACGACCGCGCACCAGCCCTTTCTGGGCGTGATCGGCGGGCTGGTCCTCCGGCACCCCGAATCATCTGCCAGCGAGCGTATCGTCCGCGATGCGACACGCACCGTGTTCGAACAGTCGACCCCGGCGCTCGCAGCCGAATTTGCCGAGGCGATCTCAGCCGATGAAGCAGGACCCGACAGGTGGATCTGGCTTGCCGGCGAGGGTCGCCCGCTGCAATCCGCGATCAGCCGCCTCGCTCCGATCGATGCCGACGTTGCAGCGAGGCTCGAACGGCTGGACGAGGCGCTTCTCGCCTTGCGCCTGCAGCGCGAGATCGAGGAGGCTGAGCGGCAGCTCGCTTTCTATGAGGGCAAGGACCGCGTTGACAGCACCTATGAGATGGCGAGCCAGTTCGTCTCCTGGAGCCTTTTGCCCACCCCAGAAATGTACGAGCGCTTCGACCGGCTCGTCGAGGCGAACGAGACGCATTTCGAGTGGCGGCAACTGCGGTTGCAGATGGACCTGATCCTGATCGAGACCGGCCGGCATCGCGATTCCGAGAAGGCCTTTGCGCGCATCGTCCGGTATCTCGAAGACGAGGATCCGTTGGTCGTGGAAACGGCGGCCGAAACGGCGCGCGACCTCGTCGAACAGAACCTTGCGGGACCAGCGTTCAGAAGCCAGGCACGGGCAGCGCTCCAGCGCCTGCGCGCCCGGCCCAATGCGCCGCTCGTGGCGCTGGATCAGTTGGAAGCGGCTCTGACTGCCTCGTCCTGAGCCGACCTGACCTTGCGTCCTTGCGCAAATCGCGACACTGAACGATCTTCCACACATCGTTTAGCAGAAGCAGACAATCATGCCCGCCAGAGACGCCTACAACGCCTTCCTCGACCGCGAAGAACCGCCAGTCGCCAATGCCTCGACCGGTCCGCTGGCCGGCCTCACGCTGGCGGTGAAGGACATCTTCGACATCGAAGGCCAGCGCACAGGCGGCGGCAACCCGCAGAAGCTTGAAGAGGCTTCGCCCGCGGCAGAAACGAACCCCGCGATCCGCAAACTGCTCGATGCCGGTGCGCGCCTCATCGGCCGCACGCAGACGGACGAACTCACATTCTCGCTGATGGGCCAGAACGCCCACTATCCCCACCCGATCAATCCCAGGGCGCCGGACCGCGTGACCGGCGGCTCGTCTTCCGGCTCGGCAGCGGCGGTCGCCGGCGGGCTGGTCGACATCGCGATCGGCTCCGACACCGGGGGCTCGATCCGCGCGCCGGCCTCCTTCTGCGGCCTCGTCGGCCTGCGCGTCTCGCAAGGCGCGATCTCGCTGAAGGGTGGCATGCCGCTCGCCCCTTCCCTCGATACCTTCGGCTGGTTCGCGCGCGACATCGACACCTACGAAAAGGTCGCGGACATCCTTCTGCCGACCGATGCGGCAGCCCTCGATGCGGACAATCCGCGCCCGCTGCGGCTCGAAGCGCTGGACGCGCTCCTGCTTGGCGAGGCCGAGAGTGCGGAATATGCGCGTATCGCGGGGATCGTCGCGGACGTCATCGGAAAGGCGGAAACCGCGCCGGCGCTGAGCGTCTCGCTTGACGAGCTCTACATGATGTTCCGCCAGATCCAGGCCTATGAGGCCTGGGCGGTCCATGGCCAATGGATTTCGGCGGCCGACCGCAAGCTCGGCCCCGGCGTCGGTGACCGCTTCGCCTTCGGCTCGACGATCGGCTGCGACATCGCCAATGCCCAGACAGCCAGGCGCACGGCCTTCCGCGAGGAGCTGGCAGCTTTGCTCGGCACGGACGGCGTGCTCGTCCTGCCGACGGTACCGGGTGCCGCACCTTTGGCGGCATCCTCCTTCGACGCCGTGCAGGCCTATCGCGAGCGCGCCTTGCGGCTCCTGTGCCTCTCCGGCCTCTCCGGCTTCCCGCAGATCACGATCCCGCTCGGCACGGTCGATGGCGCGCCCTTCGGCATTTCGCTCCTCGGGCCGGCAGGCTCGGACCGCGCGCTGATCGGGCTTGCCCGCCGCATCCTCGAAAGGGCCTGACGCCATGGATACGCTCACGCGCATGCGCGCCTTCATCGAAGTCGTCGAGGCGGAGGGCTTTTCGGCAGCCGCCCGCAAGATCGGCCGCTCGAAGGCGCTTCTTTCCAAATATGTGCGTGAGCTCGAAGACGAACTCGGCGCCCTGCTCCTCAACCGCACGACGCGCCAGTTCTCACTGACGGAAGCCGGCCACACCTATTACAAGCGCGCTTCCGAGCTGGTGCGCGAGATCGATAGCCTCGCCGAGACGATGCGCGACTCGTCCGGCGACGTGAAGGGCCGTATCCGGGTCTCCGCGCCGAGGACTTTCGCCGATTCGATCCTCGGCCGCTCGCTCATAGACTTCGCCCGCGAGCACCCCGACATCGTGCTCGACATCAGCCTCGACGACCGCTTCGTCGATCTGGTCGAGGAAGGATTCGACGTCGCGATCCGCATCACGCGGCTGCAGGATTCCTCGCTGATCGCCAAGCGGCTGTCGCCATTCACGGTGCGCTATTGCGCCTCGCCGGAATTCTTTGCGAAGCACGGTCGCCCAAAAGTACCGCAGGACCTCTCGCGAATGCCCTGCATCATCGACACCAACGTGCGCTGGCTGCAGAACTGGCCTTTCGTGCGCGACAATGGCGAGACGATGAGCGTGGCCGTTTCGGGCCCGATCGAGGTGAACAGCCCGATGACGACCCGCGCGGCAGCGCTGGCTGGCCTGGGCGTCGCCCCCTTGCCCGATTTCGTCGCCGCCGAAGACCTTGCGGCGGGTCATCTCGAAAGCGTGCTCGATGAATGGACTCCGCTGAACACGGGCATCTACGCGGTCTATCCGCACCGCCGCTACCTGCCCGCCAAGGTCCGCGCCTTCGTCGATTTCCTCGCCCGCTGGTTCAAGGACAACTACCCGGCCTGAGCGCAGCCCGTCCCAATTTCGCCGGCATTGTGCTATTGCCTCGCCACTGCTCGGAGTGAATCGGGGACCGATGCGCAAGCATTTCATCTTGTCGGCCATAACCGGCCTGGCACTGCTCTTGCCGGGCGCTGCCGCCTTCGCCCATCCGCACGTCTTTGCCGAGGCGCGGCTCGAGGTCGGCATCGATGCCGAACGCAAGGTCGAGTGGCTGCGCCATGTCTGGCGCTTCGACGACCTGTTTTCGTCCACGGTCCTTTTCGAGTTCGACATGAACAAGGATTTGAAGCTCGACGCGAGCGAGCTTGAGACCGTAGGCTCGGTCGTCCGTGAATCTCTTGCCGAATTCAACTATTTCCAGATGGTCACGCGCGCCGGCCGCAATGTCGAAATGGTGGCGCCCGAGCGCCTGATGGCAAGCTTCGAGGACAATGTCCTCGTGATCGCCTTCGAGACGCGTCCGAAGGAGCCGATGTCGATCGACGCGCCGGTCGACCTCGGCGTCTACGACCCGACCTTCTACACCGCGATCGACTTCTACGAGGATTCGATGATGACGGTCGCCGGCAAGCCGGACGACTGCACAGCGAAAGTCGTCCGTCCCGATCCCGACGAAGCGCTCGCGATGAACCAGCAATCGCTGACCGACGCTTTCTTTGACGAGCCCGGAGGCGTCGACTACAGCCAGCTCTTCGCGACGCGCCTGGAACTGCGCTGTTCGGCAGAGGGATGAGCATGAAGCCGCGCACCGTCCGTATCGCCATGGCGCTCCTGCTGACCGCCTATCTCGCGACGCATTTTCTCGGCCATGCCCATGCCCAGAGCCCGCTCGGCATCGGCCAGTCCGGCGAGGCCGCGCTGCCGCCCCCCTCGGGCTTCATGGCCGGCACCATGGCCTGGATCAACGCGCAGCAGCAGGATTTCTACCGTTCGCTGACCGGCGCGCTGCGCACCATGCGTGATGACGGCACCGGTGCCTGGCTGCTCGTCGGCCTCTCCTTTGCCTATGGTGTCTTCCATGCAGCCGGCCCCGGCCACGGCAAGGCGGTGATCTCGTCCTACATGCTGGCGAACGAGGTGCAGCTTCGCCGCGGCGTCCTGCTGTCGTTCCTGTCTTCGGCGCTCCAGGCACTGACTGCGATCATCATCATGACGACGGTCTTCCTCGCCCTGCGTGGCACGGCGATCTCCATGAACGACGCCACGCGTTTCCTCGAGATCGCGAGCTATGTGCTGATCACCGGCTTCGGTCTCTGGCTTCTCTTCCGAAAAGTCGCACCGCTTACGCGTGGTCTGATGGCACCACGGCCGATCCGCAGCCTGTCGGCTGCCGCCGTCGATCATCATCACCATGATCACCACCATCACGGCCACGATCATCATCACGGCCATGATCACCACGGTCATCATCACCACCACCATCATCACCACCACGAAGACGGCATGGTTTGCTCGTCCTGCGGCCATTCGCATGCCCCTGACCCGAAACTGATCGCCGGCGACCGGTTCGACTGGAGGACGGCGTGGACCGCGATCGTCGCCGTCGGACTGCGTCCCTGCACGGGTGCGCTCGTGGTGCTCTCCTTCGCCTTCCTCAACGGCCTCTTCGTCAGCGGCATCGTCTCGGTCTTCGCCATGGCGCTTGGCACGGCCATCACAGTCTCGGTGCTGGCGACGCTGGCTGTCACGGCGAAGAATGCGGCAGTGCGAATCGGCGGATCGGGCTCGGCCGGCGTTCGCATCGGCACGGCGATCGAGATCGCAGGCGCGGCGATGGTCTTCCTGCTCGGCCTGCTGCTGCTGACCGCAGCGCTGTCCGTCTAGCGTTCGGTCGGCGTCCGACGGTTCTGGACGCGCTGGCGCAGCCAGAAGATCAGAAAGAAGGCGAGCAGGAACAGCCCGGCGAGAATGCCCGCCACGATCGGCGAAATCTCGATCGCGGCCAGCATCAGTGCCGGCAGGAAATAGGCGACGAGCCCGACGCCGACGAGAATGAGAAAGGCGGCGATCGCCGAATTGCGCGTCTGCTGGTCCATTCTGCGTATCTCGTGCACCTGACCGGCCGCGTCAATTGGCCTTCGCGGCCTTGCGGCGCAATTCTTCCAGTTTCGCGACCTGCATGCCGTTGCGGTCGAAGTTTTCGGGCGAAAGCCAGGCCTCGAAGCCCGCCTTGATCACCGCCCAGTCTTTGTCGGTCATGGCGAACCATGCCGTGTCGCGGTTCTCGCCCTTGATCACCATGTGCTGGCGAAAGACGCCTTCGGCGGTGAAGCCGAACCGCTCGGCGGCGCGCTTGGACGGTTCGTTTCGGTCGTTGCACTTCCACTCGAAGCGCCGGTAGCCGAGATCGTCGAAGACATGGGCCGCAAAGAGATAGACGGCCTCGGTGGCGGCCGGCCGTCGCGCCACGAGCCCGTTCCACAGGATGTTGCCGATCTCGGCCACGCCATGCGTCCGGTCGATACGCATCAGCGCCTGCCGCCCGGCGATGCGGCCCGACGCCTTGTCGATGACGGTGAAGAACAGAGGATCGACGCTCGCCGCAGCCTTGTCGAGCCAGGGCTGCAGATCGCCTGCCGCAGACGGCGGGAATTCGGCCAGCCAGCGGAAGCGCTCGCCCGCATCCGCCGTGGTCGAGGCTGCGAGCAGGCCCTCGCCATGGGCCAGCGCGTCGAGCGGCTCCAGCCTGACGTGGCGGCCTTCGAACACGCGCCGCTGCGGCGCTTCCCGCGGGGTCCAGCTTTCGGGCGAAATGGGCATGACTGCGATACCGCGCATGAGAATTGACTTTCCTGCCCTCTAGCCTGAAACAGCGCCCCGACGATAGCGACCAGGGAGGGCCGACTTCATGCTCCAAACGATTCCCGCCTTCGACCGGATGGGCGAGGAGAACGCATTTGCGGTCCTCGCGCGCGCCACGCAGCTTGCGCATCAGGGTCGCGACATCGTCAATCTCGGCATCGGCCAGCCCGATTTCCACACACCCGAGCACATCGTGGAGGCCGCGATCAAGGCGCTGCGCGACGGCCACCACGGCTACACGCCCGCCAACGGATTGCTCGCCACGCGGGAGGCGGTCGTGCGACGCACGCTGACGACGACGGGCGTCGAGGTCTCGCCGGAAAACGTCATGATCCTGCCGGGCGGCAAGCCCACCATGTTCGCTGCGATCATGATGTTCGGCGAACCGGGCGCGGAAATCCTCTATCCGGACCCGGGCTTCCCGATCTACCGTTCGATGATCGAGTTCACCGGCGCGACTCCGGTCCCTGTGCCGATCCGCGAGGAAAACCGCTTCGCCTTCTCGGCCGCCGAGACGCTGTCACTGATCACCCCGCGCACGCGGCTCCTGATCCTCAACTCGCCGGCAAACCCGACCGGCGGCGTGACGCCGCGCTCCGAGATCGCCGCGCTCGTCGCAGGCCTCGAGAAGCACCCCCACGTCGCGATCATGTCCGACGAGATCTACGACGTCATGACCTATGACGGCGAGGAGCACACTTCGCTGCTGGCTTTCCCGGAAATCCGCGACCGCCTCATCGTGCTCAACGGATGGTCGAAGACCTGGGCGATGACAGGCTGGCGCATGGGCTGGTCCATCTGGCCGAACTCCGAGACCGGCGGCAGGCTCTACGACAAGGTCCGCAAGCTCGCGGTGAACTGCTGGTCCTGCGTCAACGCCCCCTCGCAATTCGCAGGCATCGCCGCGATCGATGGGCCGCAGGACGACGTCGAGAAGATGCTCGCCGCCTTCGACCGTCGCCGCAAGGTGGTCGTCGAAGGGCTGAACAGCCTGCCGGGCGTCACCTGCGTCACGCCCAAGGGCGCCTTCTACGCCTTCCCCAATGTCTCGGCGACCGGGCGCAAGGCCAAGGTGCTGGCCAAGGACCTGCTCGAGGAAAAGGGCGTCGCCCTCATCGGTGGCCCCGATTTCGGCATCCTCGGAGAGGGCTACATCCGCGTCAGCTACGCCAACTCGGAAGAAAACATCCTGCGCGCGCTGGAGCGCATGCAGGAGTTTCTGGAAGGCTAACCCCGCCCGACGAACGGCATCTTCGTCGCCATTACCGTCATGAACAGCACGTTCGCGTCGAGCGGCAGGCTCGCCATGTGAACGACGGCATCCGCGACATGGCCGACATCCATCACCGCCTCCGGCACGATGTCGCCATTGGGCTGCGGCACCCCTTGCGTCATCGGCACGGCCATCTCGGTCAGCGCATTGCCGATGTCGATCTGGCCGCAGGCGATGTCGAAGGCGCGCCCGTCGAGCGCGAGCGTCTTGGTCAGGCCGGTGATCGCATGCTTGGTGGTGGTGTAGGGAACCGAGCCAGGCCGCGGCGCATGGGCCGAGATCGACCCGTTATTGATGATCCGCCCGCCGCGCGGCGCCTGACGGCGCATCATGCCGAAGGCCGCGCGGGCACACAGGAAGGCGCCCGTGACATTCACGTTCACCACGTCCTGCCAAATCTCGACCGGGATCTCGTCGATCGGCGTCGACTTGTAGCCCATGCCCGCATTGTTGAAGAGCAGGTCGAGCCGGCCGAACTCGGCGCGCACCGTCGCAAACAGCCGGTCGACCTCGTCGGCCTTGGCAACGTCGCAGGCGACCGGCAGCGCGCGGGCGCCCTCCCCCGAAACCGCGTGGCAGGCCTCCTCGAGCTTCTCGAGCCGGCGGCCTGTAAAGACGGTCGACCATCCATGGCGCACCAGCGCCTGGGCGACGGCCTTGCCGATGCCGGTACCCGCACCGGTCACGATTGCGAACTTCTGGGCTGTCATGGCTTCCTCCCTCGTTCATCCGGGCATCGCAGACGCAAGGCGTTCCTGCAAGTCGCGGGCGGACATACAAAAGGGCGGCCATTTGCGGCCGCCCAGCGGAACCGGTCTTGGGAGGAGAAAGCCAGTTCGACTTCGTTAAGATTGGCAAGGACTTCTTAACAAGTGGTTAACCGATCATCGGCAGGAACGGCCGCCCGCCCAGCGCCTGAGCCAGTACAAGTCCGGTGAAGGCAACGAGCCCCAGCGCCGCGAGCCGCACGGGCCAGACCCTCGCCGCACCTAGGACGGCCGCCGAAACGAGCCCGGCAACCGGCAGGATGTGCATGGCATGCGTGCCGAAGAAGTGCGCCACCCGCAGATCGCCGCCATCGCGCGCCCATCCCATCAGGGTCATGCCGGCCGCATCGCTTTGCACGCCGCCCACCCAGTGGCCGGTGCCCGACGCGAGGACGCCGGCGGTGACGAGCGTCAGCGGAAGTGTCAGCGCCAACCCCCACACGATGCCGGACTTCACCGCGGGGGACAGCCCCGTCGACGGGTTGCGCGCGATCTGGAAGGCGTAGACGGCCGTGGCGGAAGTCAGCAGCGTCGCCAGCGCCCCCATCATGCGATAGATCACCTGGCCGGTCTCGGATGCGTTGAAATGCGCCGGCACGCCTAGGATCGCGGCACCCATCAGCCACATCATCTCCAGGGCGATCGCCGCGAGAACCGCTGCCATGTAGACGCGGTACCAGCGCGTCTCCCGCACGCCCTGCGGCAGGTAGCGGGCGAAGAAGGCGAGCGTGAGCGTGTAGAGGACGAGCGAGACCTGAAACTTCAGCGGCTTGGTCCAGACGCCGATGTCGTTGGTCAGCCGATCGTCGATCAGCGATGCGGCAAGCGTCGGGACAATGAGCGCGACGAGCGCCAGACCCGTGATCGCCAGCCAAGGCTCCTGGCCGAACAGGCGGATCAGGAGAGACTGGCCCCGGCGGGCCTGACCGATGGGGAGCGTGTGTTCCATGGTGAGCGACATGATGCGTCTCCGGCCTCAGGCGGTGGCGGGTTTCTGGGACAGGCTGCGCCGGATGGCCGTCACGCCAAGCCAGGCAAGGTAGCCGATGGGACCGAACAGGAAGGCGAGCGGCAGGATCGGCAGGACGATGAGGAACGGGACGCCCTCGCTGCGCGCCCGCCGGACGATCCAGGCGCCGACGAAGAGGTCGTAGGCGAGGTAGTGGATCCAGCCGGCCAGCAGCAGCTCGGGCGTCTGGAAGAGAAGCGACACCTCGGCAAGGCTGCCGAACCCGCCTTCCGCCCGCGTCCAGAAGGCGAGGATCAGTGCGGTGTAGGCAACGGCGAGCAATCCCGGAATGAGGATGCCGGCCACGCGGTCGGCGAGTTTCTGAATGAACGGGCTGGCGATAAGCATGACCCATCCGGCCAGCGCGACCATGTTGGCCGCCTGGAAAAGCGTTTCGGTTTCCATGTCGGGGACCTTCCCTGCGAGGACTGTTCCCTAACGGTAGCAACAATCTTTACGGCGTCAAGATAAAATTTTGACACCGTCAAGATTGACACGTCGGCGCTGGTGAAGGACGGTCCATCCGGCTTCGAGCGCGAGCCCGGACAAGGACATGGCACGAGACAGATATCATCATGGCGACCTGCGGCACGCTCTGCTCGAGGCGGCCGAGGAAGAGCTCAAGGACAAGGGCGTCGAGGGGTTTACACTGCGCGGATGCGCCAAGCGGGCCGGCGTCAGTCACGCGGCGCCGGCGCATCATTTCAAGGACGCGACCGCCCTGCTCACCGCGCTCGCCGCCGTCGGCTTTCGCCGGTTCCTCGACGTGCAGCACGAATTCAAGAACGCCGCGCCGCAGAATCCGCGCGACCGCATGCTGGCGTCGGGACTGGGCTATATCGATTTCGCCCAGAAGCACACGGCTCTGTTTCGGCTGATCTTTTCATCCGATCGTCCCGACTACGCGGACGCCGAACTGAACGAAGCCTCCGAAGCGGCCTTTGCCGACATGATGCAGGGGGTCCGGGCTCTGTCGGGCGGGAATGCGCTGGAAGAGCAGGTCATGATCGACGTGGCGGCCACCTGGGCGATGGTCCACGGCGTCGCCGATCTGATCAATTCGGGAAAACTGAAGATGCTGGGCGCCCTGCCCGATGAAGCAAGGCGCCACGCGCTCATCGCGATCGTCGACCGGGTGCTGCCGCCGGCGAAGACAGGCTGATCGTCAGACCTTGGCTTCGGTTACCGTCGCCTCGACATGGTCGACCAGCGCATCCGGCAGGTTGAGCCGCCCGGCGAGCATGTCGAGATAGCCCCGTTCGGCACGCGTCTGCGGTTCGATCGCAATCCGCGACGCGGTGTAGAGCTCGACGCGTTGGGCTTCGGTCTGTGCGGCGCTGACGATGGCGTCGAGATCGACCGGGCGCGCGAGCTCTTCCATCAGGAAACGCTCGGCATCGCCGTCCACTCCGGCCGTCCTGATGCGGTCGCCGATGACGGCACGCTCGTTTTCGTCGATGTGACCGTCGGCACGCGCCGCCGCGATCATCGCCCTGACGACGGCCAGCGCGAACGTCGCCTCGCCCTGCGGCGCGTCGGCGGGGTTGAAGCCCGTCTCGCGCGGCGGCTCGATGAGGATCGGCTCGCGACCCGGTACGCTCACCGGCTGCTGGCCCTGCTGGTAGTTCTGATAGGCCTTGTAGGCGAGGCCGGCGATGGCGGCCATTCCGCCCATCTTCAAAGCCGACTTGCCGAGCTTGCGGCCCGGACCCGTTCCAAGCAGGATCGCGGCAAGCGCTCCGGTCGCCAGCGGGTTCTGCCGCGCGAAGTCGCCGACCTTGCCGAGCGCGTCATTCGCCTTGCCGCCGGAAGCCGATCCTCCGAGCCCCGAGCCGGAACCCAGGAACTGATCCAGCAATCGCTTCGCGTCCAGCATGCCATGTACCTCGTCTTGGTTTAGCTCGACCCGATATGTGTATGCCCGGCGCGCGCCGCAAGACGCATCTGCTTCTGCCGCTCGCGATAGCGTTCGCGGTCCTCGTCCGTGCGTTCGCCATGGCAGGAAGGGCAGGACACCCATTCCTCGTAGAGCGGCGAGGCGAGTGCCGCGGCATCGAGCGGCGCCTGGCAGACCCGGCAGATGCGCGCCGCGCCCGGCTGCAGCCCGTGGCTGACCGACACGCGCTCGTCGAAGACGAAGCATTCGCCCTGCCAGAGGCTCTCTGACGCCGGCACCTCCTCCAGATAGCGTAGGATGCCACCTTTCAGATGATAGACCTCCGGAAAGCCGACCGACTTCATGAAGGCGCTCGCCTTTTCGCAGCGGATGCCGCCGGTGCAGAACATGGCGACGCGCTTGCCTTCGAGCCGCTCGCGGTTCTCCTCGACCCAGCCGGGAAACTCCGTGAAGCTCGTTGTCCTCGGGTCCTCGGCGCGCTCGAAGCTGCCGATCGAGACCTCGTAGTCGTTGCGCGTGTCGATGACGACCGTATCGGGATCGGCGATGAGCGCGTTCCACTCGGCAGGCTCGACATAGGTGCCGACGCCCTTTTCGAAGTCGAGCCCTTCGACACGCAGCGTCACGATCTCGGGCTTCACCTTCACCTTGAGCCGGTGGAAGGGCATGGCCTGCGCATCGGCGAACTTGACCTCCGTTCGGTCGCGGCCGATCGCCTGCGCAAGAAATTCGACGAGCGCGTCGATCGCCTCGCGCGGGCCGGCGAGCGTCCCGTTCACGCCCTCGCCTGCCACGAGCATCGTGCCGCGGATGCCGCTCTCGCGGCAGCGCATGTCGATCGCATCGCGCAGAGCTGCGGGATCGACGACAGGCGTGAATTTGTAGAGCGCAACGACGCGCACGGCGCTGTCTGAAGGGGATGGTTGCTGATGCATGGTGCCCGCATCTAGTCCCTTTTGCGCCCGCTTTGAAGCGTTTCGATCCACACCCGCCTCCCGCCATCGACACTGGGCCCATGATCGACGGAGGCGCGAACATGAACAGGGACCTTTTTCAAGCAGCCGAAACCGAAGCGACGCGGCTCGGCCTGGAGCCTGCGCATCTGCTGGCGGTCGCGGATGTCGAGACGGCGCTCGTCGCATTCGCAGGCGTCGGTGGGCGCAGCGAACCGCTGATCCGCTTCGAGGGCCATTACTTCGACCGGCGGCTTTCCGGCGACCGGCTCGACATGGCGCGCACGGCCGGCCTCGCCTCGCCGACAGCCGGCGCGATCCGCAACCCGGCAAGCCAGGCCGCCCGCTGGCGCATGCTCGATCGCGCCGCCGCGATCGACCGCAAGGCAGCCTATGAATCCACCTCCTGGGGCCTTGGCCAGGTCATGGGCGCGCACTGGGCGTGGCTCGGCTACGCCAGCGTCAATGCCCTCGTCACGCAAGCCCGCTCCGGCCCTGCCGGCCAGTTCGCGCTGATGGCGCGCTACATCGACAAGGCCGGACTTGCCGACGCCCTGCGCCGCGGTGACTGGAAGGCCTTCGCCCGCGGCTATAACGGCCCGGCCTATGCGCAGAACGCCTACGACCGGAAACTGCAGGCTGCCTTCGCCAAGCATGCACGCGCCCGTCTGAAGCCCGCTCCGTCGGCAAGCGCCGTCCTGCGCCGCGGTAGCCGTGGCGATGCCGTCGCCGCCTTGCAGCGCGAGCTCGCCATACTCGGTACTCCGCTCGTTGCCGACGGCATCTTCGGCGCTCGCACGGAGGACGCCGTGCGCTCCTATCAGCAGAGGCGCGGCCTGCTCGTCGACGGCATCGTCGGCCCGCAGACGAGGGCTGCGCTCGAACGCGAGACGGGGTATGCGTCGCTTGGAACACTGATCGGCCGCTTCGCGAACTGGCTTTGGCGCGGCATCGCACGCTAGGCGTGGACAAGCGCGGGCGTGCTGGCTAAATCGGTTTAGAATAGCATTTGAAAGGGATGACCATGGCCGACATGGACCGCAAGACCGCGCAGTTGCGCACGATCCTCGAAGGGCAGCCGGTCGTGCCCGTGCTGAAGATCGAGCGAGTCGCCGACGCGGTGCCGCTGGCGCGCGCGCTTTATCGGGGCGGGCTGAAGGCGATAGAGATCACGCTGCGCACGCCGGCCGCACTCGACGCGATCCGCGCCGTTGCCGACGAGGCGCCCGAAATCATCGTCGGCGCGGGCACCATCCTCGACGCCGCCCACTACGAAGCAGCCGTCAAGGCCGGCTCGCGCTTCATCGTCAGCCCCGGCGCGACGATCGAACTGCTCGACGCGGCGCGCGACGGCGACGTGCCGCTCCTTCCCGGCGCGGCCACGCCGAGCGAGATCATGGCGATGCGCCAGGAAGGCTACTCGATCCTGAAATTCTTCCCCGCAGAGCAGCAAGGCGGCGTCGCTTTCCTGAAGTCGCTCGCCTCGCCCTTCGCCGGCATCCGCTTCTGCCCGACGGGCGGCATCTCGATGGCCAACGCCGGAACCTATCTGGCGCTGCCGAACGTCGTCACGATCGGGGGCTCGTGGGTCGCGCCGGACGACAGGATCGCGGCCGGCGACTGGGCAGCCATCGAGGCGCTCGCCGCCGAGACGGCGAAGCTTCGCTAGCGCCCCCAAAACGAAAAAGGCCGCACCCTGTCGGATGCGGCCCTTGATCCTTGTCGATGCTGGATGACTAGCGCGCGTCCTGCTCGATCGTGCGCAGCGACTGCGCGGCGCGCAGGGCGTTTGCCTTGACGGCGTCCTGCACCTTCTCGAACGCCCGCACCTCGATCTGGCGCACGCGCTCGCGGCTGATGTCGAATTCGCCGGAAAGCTCTTCCAGCGTCATCGGCTCTTCCGACAGGCGCCGCGCCTCGAAGATACGACGCTCACGCTCGTTGAGCACGTCGAGTGCCGAGTGCAGCATGCCGCGGCGATGCTCGAGCTCATCCTGCTCGATCAGCATCTGTTCCTGGCTTTCATGGTCGTCGACCAGCCAGTCCTGCCACTCGCCGGACTCGCCCTCGCCCGCGCGGATCGGCGCGTTGAGCGAAGCGTCGCCCGACAGGCGGCGGTTCATCGAGACGACTTCCGCCTCGCTGACATTGAGCCGCGTCGCGATCTCGGTGATCTGGTCGGGCTTCAGGTCGCCCTCGTCGAGCGCCTGGATCTTGCCCTTCACCTTGCGCAGGTTGAAGAACAGCCGCTTCTGGTT
>VFQU01001403.1_pt1 | contig 14377 bp, 10 predicted proteins | sample 3512311 | NCBI WGS metagenome assembly VFQU01 (sample SAMN10412377, study PRJNA504923) | tailings metagenome | isolation source: Relicate 3 Philex TSF3 active mining site | place: Philippines: Tuba, Benguet | collected 2017-08-29
TGTCGTCGCCCGCGAGGCCGTCGGGGTAGCCCGCGCCGTCGATCCGCTCGTGGTGGTGGCGCACCCACACCACCTGCTCCGCGCTCAGGACGTCCGCGACGATCTGCGCGCCGAGGCGGGCGTGCTGCTTGACCTGCTCGTACTCGCCCGACGTGAGCCGGCCGGGCTTGAAGAGGATCGAGTCGGGGACGCCGATCTTGCCGACGTCGTGCACGAGCCCCGCCCCGCGCAGCAGGGCGCGGCGCTCGGCGGGCCAGCCGAGCTCGCCGGCGATCTGGTCGGCCAGCTCGGAGACGCGCTCCGAGTGCCGGCGCGTCGACGGGTCCTTGGCGTCCACGGCGCGGGCGAGCACGCGGATCGCGTTGAGCGCCTGGGACCGCTCGAGGCGGTCGGCGCGCTCCTGCGCCGACAGCTCCTCCACGACCTCCGGGGAGTAGCGGAAGCTGATGTCGCGGCCGTGCCCCTTCGCCCAGTAGAGGGCGCCGTCGGCGAGGCGCAGCAGGTCGCCCGCGTCGCTCGCCTGCGACAGCTCCGCGACGCCCGCCGACAGGGTGAGGCGCTCGCCCCCCGCGACCGGCAGGCGGCGCACCGCCTCCCGCACCCGCTCGGCGGCCTGCCAGGCGTCGAGCGAGTCGCTCTCGGCGACGAGCCAGGCGAACTCCTCGCCCCCGAGGCGCGCGACGACGTCCTCCGTCGGGCCTGGGCGCCGAGGCACTCGCCGACCGCGACCAGGATCTCGTCGCCCGCCTGGTGGCCGTGGCGGTCGTTGACGTCCTTGAAGTGGTCGAGGTCGAACACCACGAGCGACAGCGGACGGCGGTGGCGGCGGGACCGCTCCACCTCCTCGCGGAGCCGCTCGTGGAAGACGCGGTGGTTCACGAGCCCCGTCAGCGGGTCCGTCGCGGCCCGCTCCTCGGCGTCGGCGAGGTGGGCGAGGGTCAGCGCGTGCCGCCGGGCGTTGACGACCGCCAGCTCGGCGACGCTCGCGAGGCTGCGCAGGGTCGCGCGGTCGCGCGGCGTGAACCGCCGTGGCACCCGGTACGACGCGACGATCGTGCCGAGCACCTCCTCGCCGGCCCTGAGGCGGATCGAGATCGACGACGCCATCGTGAGGGGAGAGCGGACGCCGGTGGCCGCCTCGACGGCCGCCCCCGCGTCCTCCATCTCGGTGATCGGGTCGCGCCCCTCCGCCATCCGGCTCCACATGACGGCGGCGGCGGGCTCCTCGCGCAGGGCGCGCTCGATCTCGGCGCGCACGGCGGGGTCCTCCTCCGTGGTGAAGACGTCGGTCGGGGTGTTGCCCTCGGCCGCGACGATGCACGTCACCCGGTCCGCGTAGAGGGCGCGATGCGCCGACCGGGCGATCGCCTGCAACGTGGAGGGCATGTCCAGGGCGCCCCCCGAGATGAGCGCCGCGGCCTCGTCGACGGAGCGCCGCCGCGCCTCCTCGTTCGCGACCGCGATGCCGGCCAGGTCGGCGAAGCGGGCCAGCCGGGCCTCGATCGCGACGCCGAGGGGGCCGTCGACCCCGGCGACGCCGACGGTGCCCCACAGCTCACCGCCGAGCACGATGGGCGCCGCCACGACGTCGTCGAACGCCCGCGTCCACGACGGCGAGGCCTCGTCCGGGGCGAAGTGGGCGGCGCGGCCGGCGCGCAGGTCGCCGGCGGCGTCGGGACGGGCCTCCATGTCGATGATCGTCCCGGGGGCGGGGGCGGGCATGCCCTCGGCCGTCCAGTTCGCGACCACCTGGGAGCGGCGTTCGTCGAGGAACCGCATCACCCCGGCCGACGGCACCTCGAGCAGGGCGGCCGCCTCGCGGCAGATCAGCGCGAAGACCTCGTCGAGGTCGGCGGTGGCGGCGACGGCCGTCGCGACGCGGCGGAGGGCCGCCTGCTCCCGCGCCTCCTGGGCGGTCGCCGCCCGGTTCTCCGCGTTCAGTATCGACACCCCCACGAGGTGCGCGAACGCCAGCAGGCGCTCGTCCTCGTCGGGACCGATCCGCTCCCCGGCCACCGGGCTGACGCAGAGGTACCCCCAGAGGTGGCCGTGCCGCGTGACCGGCGCGGCGACGCTCTCGCCGTACGCCGCGCGCCACGGACCGGCGTCGAAGTGGCCGGGCGGCACGCGCACGGCCCGGCCGGCGCGGAGCGCCCGGGCGACGGCGTCGTCGTCCATGGGGACGCTGAGGCCCCCGGGCGGGCGCGGCAGGCCGGGGCGCTGCCACGCCCCCACGAGGTGCATCGTCCGGCGGCCGTCGATGTGGACGATGAGGCCCGACGCCGCCCCGAGCAGGTCGGCGGCCTCCCGGCACACCAGGGCGAAGACGTCCTCCGGCTCGGCGTCCGCCGCCACGGCCGTCGCGACCCGGCGGAGCGCCGCCTGCTCGTCGGCGCGGCGCGTGACCTCGCGCCGGTTCTCGGCGTTCGCGACGGCGACTCCGGCGAGCTCGGCCAGGCGCGTGAGGCGCGCCTCCGCGCCGGGGGGGAGCGACCCGCCGGCGGCCGCCGCGACGCTGAGGATGCCCCACCGGACGCCGGCGATCATTATCGGGCACGTGACGGCGTCGCCCCACCCGAGCCGCCAGTCCGGGCCGCCGGCGGTGGGCGCGCTGCGCAGCGCCTCACCCGCCGCGGCGGGCAGCTCGCCCGACCGCGGCGCGAGGGGGATCCGCGACCCGACCGCGAGCGGCGAGGTCCCGCCGTCGGTCCACGCCGTGCGCATCAGGCCCTCGTCGGGCCCGAGGAGCTGGATGACGCACCCGCCGACGGCGCCCGTCAGGCGGGCGGCCTCGTGGCAGACCAGCGTGAACACCTCGTCCGGGGGCCACTCCGCGGCGACCGCGGCGGCGACCCGGCCCAGGGCCGTCTGCTCGGCGACGCGGTCCGCCAGCGCCCGCCGGTCCTCGCTGTTGACGATGGCCAGGCCGACGAGCTCCGCGAAGCGGCCGAGGCGCTCCTCGGCGCCCTCCGGCAGGCCGTCGGGGCGGGTCGTGGCGGCGAGCACGGCGCCCCAGATGCCCCCGCTGGTGCGGATCGGCGCGCCGACCCCCGCGCGGTACCCCTCCGGGCCGATGCGGGCACGCGTGGGGTCGTCGGCCGGGATCTCGTCGTACAGCGCGCGCGCCGGGCGGTTCGTCGCCCAGATCCGCGGCAGCACGCCGTGGCCGCGCAGGGGGAAGCGGGAGCCGACGATGGTGAGGTGGTCGCCCCAGCTCCCCACCGCCTCCGACGTCATGCCCTCGAACCGCCAGACGATCCCCGCCTCGACGCCGAGCAGCCCGGCGACCTCCTCCGCCACGAGGTCGTAGAGGGTGACCGGCGAGATCGACTCCGCGACGGCGGACGCCACGCGGTGCAGCGCCGCCTGCTCGGCCAGGGCGCGGAAGACGTCGAAGGGCTGGGCCTCCACAGGACCTCGTTTTTACGGCGTCGGACGGGAAACCATTCGCACTATGGCTCGCGCCGGGGACGCATGCCAGGGTCCGGCGCCGGCCCGTCGTGGCCGCCGGGGACGGTGACGGCGGCACGGGGATGTTGCCCCGGGGAACGACACGTGCGTAACATCACGCGCGACGTCCGCGGGCGGGCTCGTCCCGTCGTGGCCGGTCATGGGGGCGAGGCCAGGGGACGCCACGGGTCCGGGAGCGGGCCGGGTGCCCCACGCCTCGCGACGCGCGCGACGAGCAGGAGGCATCCTTGGCACGAAAGAGCGTGGTGATCCGGCTTGCCGGAGAGTCCGGCGAGGGGGTCATCTCGTCGGGGGACATCCTGACCCAGGCCGCCGCCCGCGGCGGGTACTGGACCCAGACGTTCCGCACCTATCCCGCCGAGATCAAGGGCGGGCCGTGCATGTACCAGGTGCGGATGGGCGAGGAGCGGATCTACAGCCACGGCAAGGACGTGGACCTCCTCGTCTGCTTCAACCAGGAGGCCTGGGACCTGCACTGGGACTCCCTCGGGCCGGACGGCGTCATCCTGTTCGACGAGACCGCGGTCGACATCCCCGAGGAGTACGCGGCGCGCGCCCGCCCCGTGCGGATGGAGAAGCTCGCCAAGGAGATCGGCGGCTCCCTGCGCGCGAAGAACATGGTCGCCGTCGGCGCCGTCGCCGGCGTCATCTCGTTCAACACGACGCCGATCGAGGAGCTCGTGCTCCGCCGCTACGCCCACAAGCAGGGCGTGGCCGACGCCAACATCGCCGCCCTGCGCGCCGGCGGTGACGAGAGCGCCGACCTGCGCGGGTCCCTCGCGATCACCGACCCCGTCGAGGTCGAGGCCGACCGGATCCGCATGTCCGGCAACCAGGCGATCGCCGTCGGCGCCATCGCCGCCGGCGTGAAGTACTTCGCCGGCTACCCGATCACCCCGGCCTCCGACATCCTGGAGTGGCTGTCGGCGAAGCTCCCGCAGGTCGGCGGCATCACCATCCAGTGCGAGGACGAGATCGCCTCGATCTCCTCCGTGCTGGGCGCCTCCTACGCCGGGGTCAAGTCGATGACGGCGACCTCCGGGCCCGGCCTCTCCCTCATGACGGAGATGCTCGGCTACGCCGGCACGGCGGAGATCCCCTGCGTCGTCATCGACGCGCAGCGCGGCGGCCCGTCCACCGGCCTGCCGACGAAGACCGAGCAGTCCGACCTGCAGCACGCCCTCTACGGCGGGCACGGCGAGGCCCCCCGGGTCGTGATCGCGCCGATCACCGTCGAGGACTGCTTCTGGGCGACGATCGACGCGTTCAACTACTCGGAGCGCTACCAGGTGCCGGTCATCCTGCTGACCGACCAGGGCCTCGCGACGCGCATGGAGGTCATCCACAAGCCCGACACCGACCTGATCGAGCTGTGGGACCGCCGCACCTCCGCCGGCCTCGACCGCGAGTACAAGCGGTACGAGCTGACGGAGGACTCGATCTCCCCGATGGGCATCCCGGGCGAGGAGGGCGGCCAGTACGTCTCCACCGGCATCGAGCACGACGAGCTCGGCCACCCCGCCTACACGCCCGAGAACCACGTCGCGATGCAGACGAAGCGCTGGGCGAAGCTCGAGCCGCTGAAGAACGGCATCGTGCGCCACGAGCACTACGGCGAGGAGCAGCCGGAGATCGCGATCATCGGCTTCGGCTCGACCTACGGCGCGGTGCGCGAGGCGATCGACCTCGCCCGGGCCGAGGGCGCCTCCGTCGGCGCGTTCTACCCCCGCGTGCTCGGGCCCTTCCCGGGCGAGCAGGTCACCGCGTTCGCGGCGAAGGCCCGCCGCGTGGTGGTCCCGGAGGTCAACTTCACCGGCCAGCTCGCGCGTCTCGTGCGCGGCGAGTGCGGCATCCCCGTCGAGAGCCACGCCAAGTGCGACGGCCTCCCCTTCACCGCCGAGGACGTCCTGGACGTCATCATGGAAAGGATCCCCAGTTGAGCACCGTCCCCGCGAAGCGCAAGCCCTCCGACTACAAGTCGGAGCTCAAGCCGATCTGGTGCCCGGGCTGCGGTGACTTCGGCGTCCTCGCCTCGCTCTACCGGGCGTTCGCCGAGCTCGACCTGGACCCCGCCAACACCGTCGTCGTCTCGGGCATCGGCTGCTCCAGCCGCCTCCCGGGCTTCGTCTCGACGTACGGCTTCCACTCCCTGCACGGGCGCCCGCTGCCGGTCGCGATGGGCGTGAAGCTCGCCAACCCCGACCTGAACGTGATCGCGGTCGGCGGCGACGGCGACGGCTTCGCCATCGGCGCCGGCCACTTCCCGCACGCGGCCCGCCGCAACGTCGACATCACGTACCTCGTGATGGACAACGAGATCTACGGCCTCACCAAGGGCCAGGTCTCGCCGACGTCGCTCACCGACCAGAAGGCGCCCTCGACCCCCTGGGGCAACCTCGAGACGCCGCTGAACACGCTGGCGTTCGCGGTCGCCTCCGGCGCGTCGTTCGTCGCCCGCGGGGCCTCCTTCAACACGAAGGCGCTGACCGAGCTGATCGTGCAGGCGATGGAGCACAAGGGCTTCTCGTACATCGACGCCCTCTCGCCCTGCGTGATGTTCAACAACCACCAGGAGGAGTGGAAGGAGCTCGTCACCGACGTCGCGCCCGACCACGACGTGGCCGACAAGACGGCCGCCTTCGACCTCGCCCTGAAGGGCGGGTTCAAGATGGGGATCCTCTACCGCGAGCAGCGCGCCACGATCAACGAGAAGTACGCGGCGCTGGTCGAGGCCGCGAAGGACAGCGACCTCGAGACGATGCTCGAGGCGTTCAACGCCCGCAAGGGCGCGGCGATCGGCAAGCCGACCGTCTAGTGACCCGGCGCCCCGGCCCTCCGCGCGGAGGGCCGGGGCGGCGTGGAGGGCTCAGGCGTCGAAGTCCACCGCCTCGACGCCGTGACGGGACGCCGCCGCCAGGGTGCGGGCGATCTCGTCGGCGTCGATCGGCGGCGCCGGCCCGTCGTCGAGCGCGGGCCGCCCGGACTCCCGGAAGAAGCCCTCCATGCCGCCGGGCGTGAAGCCCACCAGGACGCGGCTCGGCGTCGCGGCGGTGTTGCGGAAGTTGTGGACCGTGCCGCGCGGCGCGTAGGCGAACCCGCCGCTCCCCAGCTCGTGGACCCGGTCGCCGATGCGGATCTCGAAGGTGCCGTCGAGGACGTACCAGAACTCGTCCTCCCGGGTGTGCACGTGCGGCGGCGGCCCGCCACCCGGGGCGGTCACGTTCTCGAGGAGGACGAGCCCGCCGCCGGTGCGCTCGCCCGTCGCCAGCAGCGTCATCGTGTCCCCGACGATCCAGATCCTCTCGCCGTCGCCCGCACGGACCGCGTGGCCCTGGTGCGCCGGCGCCTGCGTCGTCGCCATCATCGAAGCTCCCCTCTCCTGCGGTGGACGGTGCAGGACGAGCCTCCACCCCGGGGATCAGCAGCGCCACTGAATCTCCTTCTATGAGTAGTAGGGTTTCTTCATGCCGGTCGGTGACGTCGCCCGCCTCCGCGCCTTCGCCCTCGTGGCGGAGCTCGGCTCGGTCTCGGCGGCGGCGGACGTCCTCGGATACACCCAGTCGGCCGTCTCCCAGCAGCTCGCCGGCCTGGAGCGCGACACCGGCGTCCCGCTGATCGACCGGGCGCAGCGGCCCCTGCGCCCGACCGTCGCCGGCGCCGCGCTGCTGCCACACGCCCAGCGCGTGCTGGCCGCCGTCGTCGGCATCGAGGGCGCCCTCGACGACCTCCACAGCGGCCGCAGGCTGATCCGGCTCGCCGCGTTCACCAGCGCGCTCTCCTCCTTCGTGCCCGCCGCGGTGCGCGACCTGCGGCGCGCGAACCCCGGCCTCGTCGTGCGGGTGCTGCAGGTGGAGACCCGGGAGGCCATCGATCGGCTCCGGCGCGGCGAGGCGGACCTGGCCGTCGTGCACCACATGCCGGGCGTCGCCGTGCCCGACACGGCGGGGCTGCGCCGGCGCCACCTGCTCGACGACCACCTGAGCATCGTGCTGCCCGGGCGCCACCGGCTGGCGCGCCTCGACGCGGTGCGCATCGCCGACCTGGAGGGCGAGCCCCTCATCCTCCCCCGGCGGGACACCCCGGCGGGACGTTTCCGGGCGGTCGTCGAGCAGCTCTGCGCGGAGGCCGGGTTCACGCCGACGGTCGCCTACGAGCTCGACGACCTGCCGGCCGTCCAGGCCTTCGCCGCCGCCGGCATCGGCATCGTGCCGATGCACGGGCTGACGCTCGGAACGGTGCCCGCGGGGGCCGTGACGCGGCCGCTCGCCGACCGTCCCGCCGGCAGCCGGAGGATCGAGGCGCTCCTGCCCGCCGGCGCGGATCGGCTCGTCGAGCAGATCGCCGAGCGCCTCGTGGTCTCCTCGCGGCAGCACGCGAGGCGGTCGCGGTCGTCCGGTGACGGCGCCCCGGAGGACCGCGGGCGGGTCAGGGCATGAGCCCCGCCCGCTTCGCGCGGGCGGCCCGCACGGCGGCGCGGCCCACGAGCCCCGCGGACTCGTCCTGCAGCGCCTCGCCGACCGCCTCGTCGGCGAGCGCCAGCACGAGCCGCAGGTCGCCGTGGGCCTCCTCGTAGACCGTCGCGAGGTCGCGGAGCGCCGGCTCGGCGAACGCGTCGGCCGTGCCCCCGGCGATCCCGGCGACCTCCATCCGGCGGTCGAGGATCCGGACGAGCCCCGCGACGGGGTCGGGTAGCCGCGGCAGCTCGACGAGCTGCAGGCGACGGGCGGTCTCCGCCATCGCCGGGTACCGCAGGTACTCCGTGTGGACCTGGAGGGCGAGCCCGCAGTCGACCTCGGTGATCATCGTCCGGACGTTCGCGACGAAGCCGCGCACGAGGACCTCCGCCTCGTCGGCGTACACCGACCGCAGCCAGATGTCGGTGTCGTCGAGCACGAAGAACGGCTCGAGGTCGCGCCCGCGGAACACGGCGACGAGGTCGCCGAGAGCGTGCCACGGCTCCCCGCCGCGCACCCGCGACTCCCACCCGCCGGCCGACACCTCGATGTCGCTCGCGAGGCCCGCGGTCACCGCCGCGAGGCGCGGGGAGACCAGGGCGAGCGGCACGTTGAGCGCGAAGCCGCGGCGGCGCGCCCGGCGGCTGCGGCGCGACAGGTCCGCGATCCGCTCCTCGATCGCCTGCTGCTCGCGCCGGCTCGGGAGGTCGGGCGCCGCCCAGTCGATGACCTGCCGGACGATGTGGCGCGCGAAGTCCCCGGGGTCGACGACCCCCCGCTCCACGACGCTCATGGGGACGCGCACGGGGACGAGGTGTGCGGGGACGTCCGGTGCGAGCTGGCCGAGCACCGCCGCCAGCACGCTCGACTTCCCGGTGCCGGAGGGGCCGACGATCGCGAGATGCCCGCCGCTGCGGGCGACGCGGCCGATCTCGCCCTCGACGCGGCTGCCGCCGACGAGGTCGTCCCACGGGACGTGGAGCGCCTCCAGCGCCTCGTAGTGGCGGTCCCCGAGGGCGCCGCGCTCGCGCAGCTCGACCAGGACGTCGCGGCTCACGGCGCCGGGACCCCCTCGCCGGGGGCGAGTGCCGACGCGGGGACGGGGACGAACACGCGGCGCACGCGGTGGTCGTCGCCGCGGGCGGTTCCGCTGGTCACGAGCCCCCCCTCCTCGAGGGCGCGGGCGACCTGGGCGGCCCGCTGGCGCGACCAGCCGAGGCGGGCGAGCAGCCGCGGGTCGGAGGCGCTGGCGGGGCCGCTCGCGTCGAGCTCCGCGAGCAGGCGCTCGGCGGCGGGGCCGAGCGCGGCCGCCCGGCGGGCGCGCTCCCGCGCGGCGGCCCCGGCGCCGCCGGGCGCGGTGCCGCCGATCAGGGCGTCGCGGGCGGCGGCCAGGACCTCGCGGGGCGTGTCGAGCCCCGCGCCACGGAGCGCGTCGGCGACGCGCTCCGCGTCGGCGGGGTCGAGGCGTCGCCGCAGCATGTCGGCGCGCGCGTCCTCCCCCAGGGGCCCGAGGCGCACGACGGCCTCGAAGAAGACGTCCGCCGGCGGCTGCAGGAAGCCGGCGGCGTCCGCGGCCGACGCGGCGACGACGAAGCGGACGGGCGTCTGCCACAGCTCGTCGCGCAGGCGCCCGAAGAGGGGGTGGGCGAGCTCGGGACGCACGCCGTCGAGCATCACGTGGAACCGGGTGTCCGCCGCCTCCGCCCAGGAGCGGATCGTGGCGAGCACGCGGGTCGTCTCCGACGCCCCGGCGCGACCGGCCCGTCGGTCGTCCCCGTCGCCGCCCGCCACCGCGCGGTCGATGGCGCGCACGAGCTCCGGCAGGTCGGCGGCGGCGCCCGCGTCGACCGGCTCGGCGCGGTGACCCTGCGCGCGCAGCCGGAAGGCGGCGGCGTGCAGCGTCGTCGTCGCCCCCGCGCCCCGTGGCCCGACCACCAGCACGTTCAGGCCGCGGCGGGCGAGGTCGACGACGGCGTCGATCTCGGGGCGCTCCACGACCATCCGCTGGTCGCGGGCCGTCGCGAGGAGGGGGCGGTTGCCGAGCTCATCCATGGGGTTGCGACCATAGCAGCAAGGGACGCAACCCCTTAGCGCGGGATGTCAGGCGGCGACGGCGGCGCCGAGCGGGAGGCGTGCGGCGAGGCGCCACCCGCCGTCCGCGCCGGGGCCGGCCTCGAGGCTGCCCCCGAGCGACTCGGCCCGCTCCCGCAGGCCGCGCAGGCCGGTGCCCCCGCCGATGCCGGTGAGGGAGGCCTCGTCGCCGGCCGGGCCGTTCACGACCTCGACCTCCAGGGCGTCGCGGCCCCCCCGCAGGCGCACCGCGACGGGTGCGCCCGCCGCGTACCGCAGGGCGTTCGTGAGGCCCTCCTGGACCACGCGGTAGGCGGTCTGCGTCACGTCCGGCGGCAGGCCCTCGCGCTCGCCCTCGAGCGTGAGGCGCACGTCGAGCCCGCTGCCGGAGGCGCGCGACACGAGCTCCTCGACGAGGGCGAGGTCGGGGCCGGGGGCGGGTTCGTCGGCGAGCAGCCGCACCAGCAGGGCCATCTCGCGTTCCGCCTGCCGGGCCGCCCCCGCGATGGCCTCGAACGTCTCGGCGGCCGCGGCGTCGTCGCGGCCCACGAGACGCTGACCGGCGCTCGCCTGCACCACCATGACGCTGATCGCGTGGGCGACGATGTCGTGGAGCTCCGAGGCGATCCGCGCCCGCTCGTACCGCACCGACAGCGTCGCGAACGCCTCGCGCTCGGCCTCCAGCTCGCGCACCCGGGTGGCGAGCTGCGCGGCGGCGACCGACCGCTCGCGCAGCGCCCGCCCCGCCCCCCAGGCGGCGGGCGGGATGAACAGGAAGACCGCCTCCGCGCTCCCGGCCATCAGGGCGCCGGTCGTCGCGGCCGCCACGATGACGAGCATCCCCACGACGCCGGAGCGGCGGCCGTCGAACCTCCCCGCGGCGAACGCGTGGGCGGCGACGGCGAGGTAGGCGACGAGCGAGTCGTCGCCGGGCAGGGTGCCGGCGGCACCGGCGACGAGGAAGAGGGCGGCGGCGAGCGCCCAGCACGCCGCGGGCGCCCACCGGGCGAGGCCGAGGGCGGCCCCGAGCAGGCCGCCCGTCACCAGCCCCGCGCCCCCGCCGGTCCACGGGAGGGCGGCGACCAGCGCGACGGCGCCCCCCGCGAGGGCGATCCCGAGGTCGGCCCGGCGGGGGGCGGTCATCAGACCGTCGCGTAGATGGGGAGCGACACCCGGGCCTCGGCGCGCCCGCCCTCGGTGGTGACCGCCACGTGTCCGTCGTGGAGGCGCGCCCGCTCGCGGGCGCGTTCGATGGCGGCGGCGGCGCGCCGGCGCGCCGGCCCGGTGGCGCGGAGCTCCAGCGCGTCGTCGGTGAAGCGCACGACCACGGCGACGTCCGGCGCGTCGCCGAGGGCGTCGAGCAGGTGCTCGACCACCCGGTACGCGGACAGCTCCACGCCGGCGGGCAGCGCCCGCGGGTGGCCCTCGACGGTCAGGCGGGCGCCGGACCCCTTGGCGCGGACGAGCAGCGCGTCGAGCTGGGTGAGGGTCGGCTGCGGGGCGGTCGCGGCGGCGCCGTCCTCGTCGCGCAGGACGCCGACGACCGCGCGCATCTCCTCGAGGGTCGCGCGGCTCTCCCGCTCGATCCGGGCGAGCGTCCCGGCGGCGGCCCCCGGGTCGGCGGGGTCCACCCCCGCCTCCGCGAGCTCGGTCAGGGCGGCGAGGCGACGCTGCAGCAGGGCGTCGAGCTCGGCCGACAGACGCGCCCGGTCGCCGGTGACCTCGAGGCGGGCACGCTCGTCGCGGGCCGCGCGCAGCTCACCGGTGCGGGCCTCCAGCTCGCGCACGACCCTGCCGCGGGAGTGGACGAGGCGGCCGACGCCCCAGACGCCGATCAGGATCGGGCCGATGAAGCCGTAGAACGCCCCGACGTCCGCCCCGCTCGAATGGTCGGGGGCGGTGCCGAGGAACGCGATGCCGAGCGTCGCGACGAGGCCGATCAGCGACGCGCGCAGCTCGAGCCGCGCGCCGACGGCGAAGCCGAGGATGAGCGCGAGCGGGGCGAGGACACCACACCGGACGACGTCGTCCTGGAAGATCGCGACGTGCAGGCCGGCGGCGGCGAGTGTGGCGACCGACGCGGCGAGGGGCGCGACGCGGCGCCACAGCAGGGGAACCGCGCAGAGCGCGAAGAGCGGGACGGCGGGCCACGGGGCCGCGACGACGTCGTCGGGGACCTGGATCGCCATGTAGACGGCGGCGAGTGCGACGCCGAGCGCGGCGATGGCGATGTCCAGCCCGCCGATGCGCTCGCGGATGTTCGTCATGGACCGGATCATGGGGGCGACACGACCTTTCCGTAAAGGGGTGGGTGGACCCGGTCGTCGCCGGGAGCGGGGCGAGCATCCGCCGGGGGCGCCGCGTCGTCGTCCCCCGCCGGGAGGAACCGCGGCGCGGCGGTGTCATCACCGGGGGTGACGCGCGCCCGGCCGGGGCGCGAGGATGCTCCGACCGTGGACACCGCCTTCGCGACCGTGCTCGCCGCCGACCTCGCCGGTCCCGCCGGACGCGCGCCCGACCCCGCGCGGCGCGCGGCCCTCGACGCGCTGCGGGCGGTCGCCGCCGCCCACGGCGGACGTGAGCTCTCCGGCGCCGGGACGGGCCTGCTCGTCACGTTCGCCGGCGCCGCGGCGGCGGTGCGCTGCGCCGTCGAGATGCAGCGGGCCGCCGCGGCCGCGGGCACGGCGCCCCCGAGGATCGGCATCGCCGCGGGGGAGACGGCGGTCGGCGGGGACGGCGGGGACGGGCCGGCGCTGCTGGCGCGCCGCCTGTGCGACGCCGCCGCGTCCGGCGGGATCGTCGCCGCGGACGTCGTCCGCCAGGTCGCCGGGCCGTCGCTGGAGCAGGTGGTGCGCCCGGCCGCGGGGCTGCGCCTGCCGGGCATCGACGAGCGGGTCGCGACGGCCGAGGTGCTGTGGCGGGACGACGCCGACGCCGACGACCCGGGCGCCCCGCCCCCGGAGACACCCTCCCGCGAGATCACGGTGGTGGTGGCGGACGACCAGCGGCTGCTGCGCGCCGGGTTCCGGGTGATCCTCGACTCGGAGCCGGACATGCGCGTCGTGGGTGAGGCCGCCGACGGCGAGGCGGCCGTCGACGTGGTCCGCCGGCGCCGGCCGGACGTGGTGCTGATGGACATCCGCATGCCGGGGCTCGACGGCCTGGCGGCGGCGGAGCGGATCCTGTCCGAGCCGGGGCTGCGGACGGCGGTGGTGATGCTGACGACCTTCGACCGCGACGAGTACGTCTTCGAGGCGCTCCGGATCGGCGCGAGCGGGTTCCTGCTGAAGGACACGCCCGCGGACCGCCTCCTCGACGCGGTGCGCGTCGCCGCCGACGGCGACGCGCTGCTCGCCCCGTCGATCACCCGCCGCCTGGTGGAGCGTTTCGCCCGCGCCGCACGTCCGGACGCCGCGGGTCCCCACCCCCGCCTCGCGGCCCTCACCGCCCGGGAGCGGGAGGTGCTGCGGCTCGTGGCGGGCGGCCTCTCCAACGCCGAGATCGCCGCGGAGCTGGTCCTCGGCGAGAGCACCGTCAAGACCCACGTCGCCCGCCTGCTGTCGAAGCTCGGCCTGCGGGACCGCGTGCAGGCGGTGGTGCTGGCCTACGAGACCGGCTTCGTCACGCCGGCCCCCGACGAGGACTAGGCGGTCGCGGGCTCCTTCGCCGCGAGCGCGGCCCGGACGGCGGGCGCGACCTCGGTGCCGAACAGCTCGATGCTCCGCATCATCCGGTCGTGGGGCATCGTGCCGACGCTGAACTGGATGAGGAAGCGGTCGTGCCCGAAGACCTCGTGCTGGAAGAGGATCTTCTCGACCACCTGCTGCGGGCTCCCGACGAGGTTCGCGCCGTGCAGGTCGATGGAGGCGTCGAACGCGGCGCGCGACATCGGTGACCACCCGCGTTCGCGGCCGATGCGGTCCATCATGGTCTTGAAGGGGCCGAACGCCTCGTCGGCCGCCCGCTGCGAGGTGTCCGCGACGTAGCCGTGGGAGTTGATGCTGAGCGGCAGCGGGCCGTGGCCCGCCTCCGCGGCGGCGGTGCGGAACAGCTCGGTGTACGGGGCGAACCGGGCGGGCTGGCCGCCGATGATCGCGAGCGCCATCGGCAGGCCGAGGGTGCCCGCGCGGACCACCGACGCCGGGGTGCCGCCCACCGCGACCCAGACCGGCAGGGGGTCCTGCACGGGGCGCGGGTAGACGCCGCGCCCGTCGATCGGCGCGCGGTGGCGCCCGGACCACGTGACCGTCTCCCGGTCGCGGAGGGCCAGCAGCATCCGGAGCTTCTCGTCGAACAGGGAGTCGTAGTCCTCGAGGGGGTACCCGAACAGCGGGAACGATTCGATGAACGACCCGCGACCGGCCATGATCTCGGCGCGGCCT
>VFQU01001407.1_pt1 | contig 14358 bp, 12 predicted proteins | sample 3512311 | NCBI WGS metagenome assembly VFQU01 (sample SAMN10412377, study PRJNA504923) | tailings metagenome | isolation source: Relicate 3 Philex TSF3 active mining site | place: Philippines: Tuba, Benguet | collected 2017-08-29
TACTATGGCGACAAGTTTTTTAGGAAGTGTGGGAAAAATCCAAATCGTAGCATTGACAGGAGTCACTGAGACTGAGTTCAATCGCGCACTCCAGATGTTCAGTGAACTAGGAGCAGGCGAACAACCGGGTACGATTCAATTATCAAAAGAAGGAACCGCAAACATCGTCCGCATTGCAACCGGGCAAAAAGAAACCGCGGACGGAATCGAAACTCTAAGAGGAATGTTCCAAGAACATGTGTTCGCAAACAAAACAACAATCTTAGAAGACTGGAACCACGACCCGGATGCTATCGCATTTCAAGGCGAAGAGGAAGAAGATGACGACGACGATGATTCCGAAGAAGAAGAAGAAGAGGATGATGAAGAGGACGACGAGGAAGAAGAATAATCAATAGATCATTTCTTTTTTAAAAAGTCTGCGGTCAGATGTATGTCCGACCGCAGGCATCAAACATATTTTTTGTGTTATGTGCCGATCAAAGATCCCCTTCTTCCCACTGTAAATACAATCTAACCTTTTCCAAAACCAATTCTTCTCCTTCTTTCTCGAAAAAAGGAACGATATTGCCTTCCGGATCCAACCAACAAAATTGATTCCCTTCGAATTTTCCCAAACTCACATAAAAGATAGGAGGAGGATTTCTAGTGTAACGAGCGTGTTCTCCCAAACGCAGAGTGACAGAACCCATTTCGGAAACGATCCACTCGAATGAGTTTCCCAAAATCTCAGCTTTCCAATGGATCGGAAAAGGGATCGATTCCACAAGAACATCTAATCCTTGTTTATTTCCAAAAACACGAAGCAGATGAAGGACCGCCTTTTTAGACAACTCGGACAATTTGTCCCAATCTTCCACAGTCAGAGGAACTTGTTTCATAAGGACTTCCTGCCGGGAAGCCTACTAACAACGGTAATTCCCAAGGAACGATCCGTTTTTCCTCCCTCTTCCATGATATGATCCGATCTTAATTTGGGTCTGTCCAAAGCCAACCAAGCCTGGAAATTGGAAATAGGCTGAATGCAATAATGAAATCCGAAATCTGTGGAAATATCGGAACCTGGAGACCAAGGAAACAAATGTTTTTTTACGGAAAGAGTTCTGACTACGATCGAACTGTCCGTGATAGGAAAATTCTGAATCGATTCCTTAAACGTTTGAGGATAATAAAAATATTCCTCCGCATTGCTGAAGTAAATCACTCCCAATTTCTGTCCGTTCTTTCTCAAAGTATCGCCTATGCTCTTTAAGGTGACCTTTCCCAAAAGATTCCCCTTCACAGGATAAATCCGATCCGCCTTAGCCAAGTTATGAATGTATTCATATTGGGAATCGTCCGTCTGGAACATCTTATAATGATACAGTTCCGCTGTTTTTAGATTGGTTTTGTGTCTTTTGCGAATGTAACGAATGATTTTTTTATACACACCTACATAAGATTGAGGATTTGAAAAATTCTTTTCGATCAAAGAGATCGCTTCATTCTCCCTTTCCTTTTTGTACAAAGATAAAAACTTTTCCTTGGTGTCGGACTCTTTCAAAAAAAGAACCATTATCTCGTTCGCAGAAACAACGACTCTTGTGAAATCCATCAGATAAACAAATTCCGATTTGGCCCAGGCGGCAATGGTTAAGTTTTGTTCCGAACCCACACCTACATACACATTCCCCACATTTTGAACGTAAGGAATCAATACATCCAATCTGTCTTCGTTGGAAACGGTAGTGTTTCCTACATCCCATCGAGTAGGAACTAGAGTCTCTTGGTTGAGTTCCCGTAAGGATCGATAATCTTCCTTGCCGCTAAAGGAAGAACATCCGAAAAAAAGAAGGATCAGCAGAGAAGAAAAAATTTGTTTCATGATGATTTATAAACTCTTGGCGCATCGAAAACCGAAATGATGGTATTCAGGGAAGTTTTCAGGAACATGAGGTCTTCGATAAGAACCTCTCGCCATAGATCCGGGCCACCACCAAGAACCTCCCTTAACGATCTTCTGGGTGTGTCCCGAACAAACCTGACTTCCGTTACATGGTCCTTTCGGATCAGTTCCGGAACAAAACTCTCCGCATTTTTCGTAGGAAGGGGAATACCAGTCAGCAACCCATTCCCAAGAATTGCCCGCCATATCGTACAATCCGTAAGCACCCGCAGGACGTGAACCCACGCTCAAAGTAGTCATCGCCTGCGGTTTCTCCGTCTTGGTTGTGGCACATCCCTTCACACTGTCAATCTCAATCACCGCTAAATTACAATTTGCCGATTGGTTTCCCCATGGATAAAGATTTCCCTGACTTCCCCGGGCGGCTTTTTCCCATTCCGCTTCCGTTGGCAGCCTTTTTCCCGCCCATTCGCAAAACTCTTTGGCAGTGAACCAACTAACACCGACAACAGGCTGCAAAGGAGCCTTATAGGGGTTTCCATATTTGGGACCGATGTAATCGCATTGACCGGAACTCAAACAAGACATGCAGCTGCCTGCGTTCAGGCATTCTTCGAAAGCCTTATTCGTTACTTCGTAAACATCCATATAAAAGTCACTTACAGAAACGATGGATTCAGGCTTCTCGTTGGCTTCAAAGGAATTACTTCCCCGCACAAACTCTCCCCCAGGAATGCATTTCATCTCTGCGATTTCCACACCGTTGCAAGGGAGAGGGCTTCTAACCTCTGTTTTACATTGGGGGAAAAGAAAGATTGCAGCAAAAAAGAAAAAATTAGATAAGGAAGGAGTGAAATGCGTTTTCATTTTGTTGGTTCTTCAGATGTTCAGCTGCATCGGGTTCGTAAAAAGACAGACTCTGCCGCAAAGCCCTTTGGGAGATGTCTCACAATTTACGATCGCATCTTTCCCACACACTAGATTGAATGAATTCCAAATTTTAACCAATCATAAAATTCCCATTCGTTACTCAGAAGGCGGGAAACATTATGTTTCGTTTACGAAACAAGATTGGGACTTATCCTATAAAAATTACGATCTGTTTACGAAAGAACCCTCCGACCTAGGCTTCAAATACATTTCCGGGAACGAAGAAACACGGATTGAAAAAAAACATTTCGAACTCTCCGATATTTTGCAGGGCTACAAAGACAATACGTTGAACCAACGTTATCTGAAAAAAACAAACGAATCGTTTCCTCACTTCACACAGCTCTACGTTTTAGGAGAAACGAAAGGCAAACAGAAACTATTCGCATTTCGAATGACCGATTTATCCGTTGAACCTTCTAGTAAACTTTCTGTGTTATTTCATTGTTCCCTTCATGCAAACGAAACGATCACGACGGAACATTGTTACGACATCATCTATCAAATCTTAAGCTCGAAAGAATCAACGGCTAAATATCTTTCCAAATTGGACATTTGGATTCTTCCAATCGCAAATCCTGACGGAGCGGAGGCTTTTTGGAATCAATCCCATCTATTAGGGCGTAAAAACAATCGAGAGGACAACGGGAACGGAGTGGATCTGAATCGAAACTTTCCGTTCCATTGGGGAAAATCGGGAAGCAAATTCTCTTCCCAATACAAAACGAGTCCCTACTATCGGGGAAAAGAAGAAGCTTCCGAAGAAGAAACAAAAATGTTGATTCGTTTGGCCGACTCACATAGATTTGTTGCCTCTATCGGTTTTCATGCTTATGCAAACAGCCTTCTCATCCCCTATTCCATCGAATCTTATACGAACCCGAATCCCGATTTGGCGAAACTTATGGCGGATAAAATCGTAAAAAACGTAACATCCTATCACCCTGAAAAAGAATTCACCGCAAAGAAAAATTTATATCCTGTGGATGGAGTCGATCAGGACTTTTTGTACTTTCGTTATGGAACCCTTGCGTATGTATTGGAATCTTCTCATCTAAACCCTGATTATGCGCAAGTGCCTGGAATCATCTCAGGGTTTCGTCCTATCTGGCAAAACCTTTTGAATGAACTCATTGATTCCAAAAAAATATGGATACAAATCCAAGACGAAGAAAAAAATCCGGTTTCAGTCGAAGTGCGTTTGGAGAACTTACAGTTGTTTCATGGAGAAAATAGAACGAGCCATCCGAACACGGGAATATTTTTTCTGCTTTGGGACGATTCTCTGAAAGGAAAAATCTTTTTGGAAAAGGATGGTTACGAAAGCTTACAATTGAATGCGGAATCCTGCTTAGGAAACGTTCCTAAAATTATAATCATGAAACGAAAAAAATAATCTACTTCTTCAACTGTTCTTTCGCTTGTAGCCAAAGAACATCCAACTCTTCCAAAGATTTTTCTTTCATCGTTTCTTTTCTGGTATTCAAAATCCCTTCCAAAACATTGAATCTTTTTTCGAACTTTTCGTTCGCCCTTCTCAAACAAGTCTCCGGATCGATGGACAAATGTCTGGATAGATTCACCATCAGGAAAAATAAATCCCCAAGCTCTTCCTCCACTCTCTCGTCATAAGGAATTTTTTTTTGCTTTAAGGAACCGGTTCGATCCATTTCTACCTTTAACTCAGAGATCTCTTCCTGAAATTTATCGAAAATCCCTTCCAATTCATTCCAATCGAATCCTTGTTTGGCGACTTTGCTCTGAATTTTTTCAGATCTTTGTATCGCAGGGAGAGAAAGAGGAATCCCATCGAGGATTCCAGGGTCTTCTGCGTGGTAGGTACCACGTTTTTTCTCCTTTTCCCTCTTTTTGATTTCATCCCACTGCCCCAACACCTCCTCTCCGGAAGAAAGAGCACCGGGAACCTCATAAACATGAGGATGGCGGCCCACTAATTTTTCCACCACCTCATTCACAACATCATCCCATCCGAAAGCGCCTCTCTCACTTGCCAATTGACAATGGAACACAACTTGAAAAAGAAGGTCACCCAACTCTTCCCTCAAATGAGGATCGTCTTTTCTTTCGATGGTATCTACCACTTCGTAAGATTCTTCCAAAAGGCAAGGTATGACGGAATGATGCGTTTGTTCTTTGTCCCAAGGACAGCCGTTTTCGCTTCTCAAATCGGAAGCCAGTTGGAGTAAATTTTGGATGGGAGTTCCCAGACGAGGAGGCAGCATTTCCTTTCATTTTTACAGAGCCTGGGGAGGGGCAAACTGAAATTTTCTCTTGCCCGTACCCGTGGCAGTTCCGACCCTATCCGTATATGTTCCAATCACGCATCTCGGTTGCTATCCTTATGATCCTTGTGGCTGTTGCCAGCCGCATTCTGCCGCATCCGCCCAATTTCAACCCTCTGATGGCAGTTTCTCTTTTTTCAGGGGCTTACCTTTTGGAAAAAAAATGGGCCTACTTCGTTCCTTTAGCAGCGATGTTGATTTCTGATCTTTATTTCGGACTCCACGATCTTCTTCCTGTAGTATATATCTGTATGGCTGGAATTGTGTTTTTGGGAACAAAACTTTCCCAGAACAAAACTTGGAAAAAAACTTTCGGTTACACTCTATTCAGTTCCGTTGTTTTCTTTTTAGTTACTAACTTTGCAGTATGGCTTACGTCTGGGATGTATCCTTTGAATGGGGAAGGTCTTGTGACATGTTTCACTCTTGCCGTTCCTTTCTTCCAAAATTCCGTAGCAGGGGACCTACTCTTTACAGGAATTCTTTTCGGATCTATGGCTTTCTTAGAAAGAACTCATTTCAAAGGAGAACTAGTTAAGGTAAAATCCAACTAGTCTACTCGTTTTATAAATCTTAGGCGGTGCTTATAGATGCCGCCTGGACATCTCTACCCTTTCTTCAATCGATCTCTTCACTCCAGAAGTCTCTTCCACCCAACGTAAAGCGCTCATCAGTCCTTTTTTGTTTGCGATTTGAATTCCGAGTCCCGGTCTCGCATTCATTTCCAAAAGCAAAGGCCCCCTTCTTTCATCCAAAACGATATCGACTCCCAGATAGTTCAAGCCGGACAATTCGTAACAAGAAGCGGCCAAATGCAAAATCTCCTTCCAAGAAGGTAAAATTCTTCCCTCCAATCGTTGTCCTGTATCTGGATGTTCCGGAATGATTTTGTTTTTATGAACCACGAAACTCAAAACCCCATCCTTTAAATCCACTCCTACTCCGATGGCGCCTTGGTGAAGGTTGGCTCTTCCTCCCGATTCCTTAGTGGGAAGACGAAGCATAGCCATAACAGGATAACCGCAAAAAACGATCACACGTATGTCGGCAATCCCCTGATAACTGATTTCTTTAAAAAAAGAATGAGCGGTAAGACGTTCTTGCAGGATGGCTCTGTCCGAATTTCCATCTAACGAATACAAACCGGACAAAATCCCCGAGATATGATGGACCAATTCCTTATAGATCATCTCTCTTCCGCCGACTCGATGATAGGTGGGAATTCCGTTTTCATCCCAAGTGGTTTTGTCTATGACCAAAATCCCGTTTCCCATGCCTCCGTTGGCAGGTTTAACGACAAAGGAAGATCTGTCTTTCAAAAGCAAAGGAACATCTTTGACCCTACCGAATTCATTCACCATGGCATAATGTTCCGGCATTGGAATTGCATTGGAGGCGGCAAGTTCCGCCGTGAGCCATTTATCATCCACAAGAGGGTAGTTTTCTCTGGGGTTATAAGGAAGAATGAACTCCCCGATTCTGCGATTGATTCCTAAGATTCCCGCCTCTTTGAATTTGCGGAGAAAGGAAATCATTTTCGAAAGATCTCCTGGAATCGAAATAACTCCGTCAATCTATACCCTTTGTACTGACCTAATAGAAGCTGGATGGCAATCACGATCAACAGAAGTTCCGGATGAGTGAAAAACAAAATCTGCAAGGAAGAAAACAAAAACAAAGTATATGTGATGAGTGCGATGAGAAAGGTCCCTCCCAAGGTGACCAAGGTATTGGCAACACCTTCCTCGATGATCATAATGGAGAACCTTTCGATAAAAATAGTAGTGATGACGATAGGAAACAAAGTAACACTTAAGTTACTGAAGAGAGAAAGGTTTTCGTTTAATATGGAGAATACGATCAAACTTAAAACAGTGATGGTAAGTAAAATGGAAAGTCTAGGCACCGCCAAAAGATAGAATCGATCCAAGGCATATCTTTCCAAAAATCCGAGCAGAATCATCGCAGTAAAAAACACCATCCCGAAAAGAAGGCTTGTTTCCCAAAAGAACATGGAAAGAAGTATGGGAGTGAAAATTCCGAAGGTAGGAACTCCGATCACGTTTCTCGCAAATGCAAGCACCAACGCACCGATAGGAATCAAAATCACCACTCGAAATAGATTTTGCAAAGGTGCGGGAAGCGTATAAAGAGAATAGTATTTAAGAAAGGAATGAGTACCTGCAACTTCCTCGCTGTATTCCTTAAAATTATAACGATTCACACTGGCGCGGGAAGCATAGGCAGTATAACGAAGAGTTTGTGATTCAAAACCTAACTCTCTTCTTTGTTCTACCGATTTCCAAAGGGGAATCAAGTTCTCCGCTCTGCCTGCGAAAATCTCCTTGGAAGTGGAAACATAATACCATTTCCCATTCAAAGAAATCTCATTCCAATAAGAGATTTTCACCTTATTGTCTTTCGATTTTTCGGCGACCTTTTGCAAATCGAATCCTGCCACGGTTCGAACAGGGATCTCTCTCATACGGCACAAAAGGGAAAACAACATGGATTTGGAATAGGAATTGCCCTGTCTTGTCAAAAGGGTATCCACAAGTTTCACTTCTTTCTGAGTGGTGGGAACCTCTTCCGAAACGAAGTAGAAGATTTGTTTGGCGGCACGCAGCTTATCTTTGTCGTAAGGATGGATGGATTGGAGAATTTTTTTGGCTTCTTCCAACTCCCTAGGAAGATACCCGTTTAAAGCGATATAATCGATTTGTTTTTCTGCTACTTTTTTGGAAGTGTCCGGTTCCGGATCGATATGCTGATAGGGAGAAATTTGAATTTTAGCGTAGTATCCGATAGGATTCGAAACTTCCCAATCCTCCCCTTCCCAACTTCCCAAATGACCGTATTTATTCTTTGTTAAGTGGAATTCTAAATCCTGGTTCTGGCTGTTCCACTTTTGAACCTTCGCTTGCTGGAAGTTTTTAGGAATGGGAAAACTCACTTCCGAATAGGCTACATTTTCCTTAGGATAAATCAAAACCTGGAGATTCCAGGTGTCTTCGATAGGTAAAGGAAGAAGAGATAAATCGGCGACCGCCAATTTATAAAATAAAGATAAAATGGGAACGATGACAAGAATGGAAAAGAAGATAAGGGTCTTTCGATCCATCTCAATCACCCAACGCATGGGACAAGGAAACGTCCACTAGAAACTTACCCATAAGAAAATTTCGACCGACTAAAAAAGGATAGGTGAGATTGGTTCGATCATTGAGAGTCAAATTGACTTCTTCCGAAACTTTTCCCAGTTTCAAAGTTTCCCGAATCACAATTCTAGTCTCCGCTTCTCCGCAAGTACCTACCACTTTGGTCTCGTTCAAGTATTTGCTTTTCACACGGAACAACTTCCCTTCATTATTAAAGGTATCGAAATAAACGTAAGTTTCCCCGTTTTCCACTTTCTTTTCTACATTCACTGCGTGGATAGAACAAGTCTTAGCTCCCGAATCGATGCGGGCACGAATCCTCAATTTCCAATTGGGAATTTCGATCCATTCCACTCTGCCGATGATGGGCTTCAAGTATTGGGGAGGAATGATAATGGGTTTGCTATGGGGATCGGGCTTTTTTTCTACTACGGTTTGTCTGGATAAGCAGGCGGAGAGGAAAAATAAAGAAGCCAAAAAAAGTAAAATTAATCTATGTCTCATCGCCTTCTTACAAGTTCTTTCAAGAACTGGATTCAATCCACCGCTTTTTTCTTTGATTTACTTCTTTCTGGAATAGAGACGAATCTCTTCCTGATAAGCGTTGAACAAATCGATATAACGAAGATAACCCAAACATTTCTTAGACTCATCTACCACGGCGACTTTATCGACATCGTATTGTAATAATATCCTAAGCCCCGTCCCCAAACTATCGGAAGGGGAAACGAAAGGAACATCTTGCACAATTTCATGGCAGGTGATCAAATTCTGAAGATGTTCTTCGAACTCCGGCAGGATCCGATTTTTTCGTAAAGAGACCATTCCTTTGTAAGTCTCCCCTTCTCCCACAAGAATGAAATCGCTGGCTTGAATTCCGGGAGCCTGGGACTGCAATTTTGTCAAAGGAAGATCCTCCGACACCATCGCATATTTACGGAACTCGGAAAAATGTTGGGAGATTTTGATTCGATCCATGATGTCTTGGTTCATATCCCAATGATGGGAAGGAGATTCGAAACGGTTCCTCACCTGATTGCGATAGATAGACATCTTATTGGAGAGAATGGCGGCAAGCACCGCAACGATCATCAAAGGAGGAAGAAGTTCATAACTTCCGATCATATCGCAGACCATCACCATTCCTGCGATGGGAGCTCTAGCCACTCCCGCAAAAAAAGATCCCATCCCCACAAGCATAAAAGGAAACACTAATATATTCCAATCGGGAAACAATATCTGAGACATGGAACCGGTAAAAGCACCTAACATTCCTCCTATGAAGAAAGAAGGACCTAGCAGCCCTCCGGAACTTCCGGAACCTACGGTGAAGGATGTGGATACGATTTTAAAAAGTGCGATGGAAAGAAGAAACATAGGACCGGAAATTCCGAAACGGAATGAACGAATGTCTTCCCCATCCACCATTTTTTGCAAAAGACCGAAACCTGATCCCAAAACCTCAGGAAAAAAAAGAGCGATCATTCCCACCACCAAGCCACCGATTGCCGGTTTATAATAATTGGGAATGTTCATTCCTCCGAATAAATCTTGGACAAAATGATAGAATCGAACAAAAACATACCCTATGGCAAAACAAAGAATTCCCATCGCCAAATAGATGGGAATATGTCTGTAGTCGTTCAATGTATATTCTTGCACTTCAAAGATGGAACCTCTTCCTGCAAGACTCGTATAAGTAAGATAAGCGGTGACGGAAGATAAAATACAAGGAACCAAAGAATCGCTTTCTATATCTTCCTTATAAACCATCTCTACCGCAGTGATCGCACCACCTAACGGAGCACGAAAGATAGCTCCCAATCCTCCTGCAGTCCCGGCAAGCATCAAAGTGCGTCTGGCTCTGGCCCCCACTCCCAAAAGAGACCCCAAGCTGGATCCGAAACCGGCACCGATCTGTGCGGTAGGCCCTTCTTTTCCGCCGGATCCACCGGTACCCAAAGTAATGATGGTCACCAAAGCCTTGTAAAAGGGAACCTTTCCTCTGATTTTTCCTTCATTATAGTGAAAGGAATGAATGAGGGAATCTGTTCCTCCTCCCGCCGCTTCCGGGCAGAAAAAATAAGTGATGAGTCCCGCAAGAAGCCCACCTAATGCAGGTAAAATGAACAACCAAAGATTGCTCAAGGAAGAAGCAGGAAAATCGAAGTGGAAGAAACGGTCTCCTGCTGGAACTCCAGGATCAAACCCGATCAAAGTCCCGAAAGTAAAACTTTCCGTATATGCTAAGATGAAGTTGAATCCATAAGCACCGAAACCGGAAATCAGTCCGATGAGAAGCGAGTAGACATAAATGGATCTTGGCCCCTGGACGGAAAACAGGGAACGAAGGTTGATTCCAAAAACCATATATAGCCATGGTTCCCAAAATCCTCTTTTTTTGCCAAAGAAAAACAAAAACCGATTCCTAGAATGCTCTTGACCGAAGATCAGGAAAAGCTGATACTTACCCCATGTCCTCTACTAAATTGCTATTTTTAGCCTGCCTTACTCTCACTTTCTTTTTCACAGGCTGTAGCACGAAAGATCAAAATAAAACAGAGCTGAACTTACTCACACAGCTTCTGGATGGATCACAATTTTTCACGGGAGAAATCGATACGGACGTAACCACGAGTTGTGGAACAGCGAGTCCTGCGACAAGTACAAGCACCACCGGCACAACAGGTACCACAACTTCTACGTCCTCTTCTACGACTCCAGGCACCAAATTTTCTATCGTATCGATCCTAACTTTCAAGACCAGAGAAACCCTCAGCATGAGATACACCTATGACTACATGCAGACAAAAGGTCCTCTCAATACACAGCAAGGGTTCATCCTAACAGGAGGGGCTTTCGGAAAAACGGCAACGGGAACTCTAGGTTCCGTAGGTTGGTCAACCAACGGAATCAATATCAACGTAAACCTGACAACCGGTCAGGAAATTCCCAGCTTCGATATAGAATTGAACCTCAACGGATACTATACTGAATCCAGCACGAGCACAACGACCAGCACATGTACAACTTTAGACAATGTCAACTGTACCGCTGCAACCAGCACAACGACAACCACTTGTTATACGATCAACAACCAAACTTGTTATGTCGCTGCCAGCGGAAGCGGAACTCCGATCCAAATCCAAGGCAAAGTAAAGTGTTATGCGAAAAACGTGATCGCACAATAACTTATAGGTAAGTTGAAGTACTTCACAACCTTACTTTTCTTTTTTCCTTTTTTTCTTTCCGCACAAACCATCAGTTTGGTCACCTCCCCTGTCAATGACAGGGAAGAGGTATCCCTAATCAAAAGTCTATCCGGGGCAATTCTTGAGCCGCATAACAACCCTGATTTTTATTTCGGCTTCACGGACAAACCCATTTGGTACAAAGTAAGCTTTCCTGAAACCTCAGAATCTCCTCGTTACTTACGTTTGGGAAATCCTTTGGCAGGAGAGATAGATTTTTACCAGCTAGAAGGTTCCAAAATAGTAAACCGTTCCATATCTGGAGTGTATCGTCCTTATCATAAAGAGGACATCTACATTGCCGGATTCATATATAATGTAAGTAAAAAAGGGGAGTATTACTTCAAAGTCAGGAACGAATCGATCCATAGACTTCATTTCGAAGTGATGAGTGCGGAAGAACTTCATACGTTCACAAGACAGACATTAAACTTACAAGGTTTTTATTTGGGAATCACATTGCTCGTGGTTCTGATCGCATTCACGCAATGGAGTTTCATCAAAGAGAAAATTTAGCTTTATCTTGCATTCTCCGCAGTCACAATCAGCATCACAAACGCTTATCTATCCGGATTTTTATACGTTTCTTTTTTTCCGGAAAATCCGGAGTTCAGCAGACAAGCATCCCTGTTCATAACACTGAGTCCTATCGCGCTCATCCTATTCTTTAGAGAGTTTATGCAGACTAAGATTCTTTTCCCTTATGTGGATAAGATCCTAAAAGTTTATATCTATCTGATGCCTCTCACTTACTTGGTAAACCTATTCGGTCTTCAGATGTATATGAAGCTGATGTACACGAACAATTTGATGATGAGTTTGTTCGCGATCGGCTTCGGGATTTATTCCATCTTCATCAAAAACAAACAAGGGATTATACTTTTCTGCGGATTCATCCTCAGGCAGATAGGTTCCTCAATCGTAGTAGTGATGCATTTAGGAATCATTCCGAACAATCCGTTCACTTCGTCGGCAAACGAGATAGGAATCGCCTTACAAATGGTGATCTATATCGTCGCCATCTCAGAAATCAACGTTCGGGTTCGTCGTAAAAAAGAAGAAACCATCCGCAGGCAAAATCAAAACCTGGAAAACATCATCTTTCAAAGAACTAGAGAACTGAGAGATCAAAAAACACATTTGGAAACGACTCTCAACCATCTTCGTGCCACTCAGAACCAATTGATCTATTCCGAAAAAATGACCGAGTTGGGAAAACTCATCGCAGGTGTGGCGCACGAATTGAACAATCCTCTCAGCGCCATCAAAGCCTCTACGGAAACCCTGCTCGAATCGAATCAGAGTGGAACGGATGAATTAGATCGTTCCAGAAAAATACTCTCTGAACTTTCCGAATCGGAAATGCTCGCTCTCAAGGAACTCATTTCAAAAAACAACGATTTCGGATTGGTGGCAAGTTATACTGAGAGAAAAGAAAAAAAGAAAACTCTGAAAAAAAGCCTCAGCGAACATGAATTGGATTTAGATGAAAGCACGATAGAAAGATTTCTCGACGTGGGACTTGACTCTCCTACGGAAAAGGACCTGCGCCTCTTGCAGGATCACAAACACAATCTGATCGAATATATACTCAGTAAAAAAAACGAAAACCTTCATTTATCCATTGTTAGAATTGCAGTGGACAGAGCCTCGAAAATCATTTCCGCTCTTAAAAACTTTTCGCGTAATTCCAAATCGGAAGAAAGAAGAATCTTCACACTAGTAGACAGCATAGAAACGGTACTGACCATCTATCAGTACAAAATGAAAGGCAAGGTATCTTTAAAGAAGACGTTTTTATCGGATGCCACCATTTTAGGATGGCCCGAAGAGATCATTCAGGTTTGGACCAATATCATCCTCAATGCATTACAAGCGATGGAATACAAAGGCAATCTGATCATACTCACCCAAAAGAAAGATTACCATATAGAAACTAGAATCATAGACAATGGTCCGGGGATACCTCCAGAAATTCAGAAAAAAGTATTCGAACCTTTTTTCACAACAAAAGAGTTAGGTGAAGGAACGGGAATGGGACTCGACTTAACAAGATCCATCGTAAAAAAACACGAGGGAACCATTTTTTTTCAATCAGAAGTAGGAAGAACGGAATTCATCATCACTCTTCCCGCCATCGACTTCATAGAGATGAACACTTAAAGTAAAATAGGTAGAATCTAAGTCAGCTTGTCTAATTGTTCTTGGAAGAGTTTTTTCTCGGAAGATTCAGGGTATTTGGAAAGAAAGTTTTGGAAATATTGTTTTTCTTTTTTGAACTCATCCACAAGAATCGATTCTATCTTTTTATCATTTAACATAGACAAAACGAGAGATTCGTCCTGTTTGGATCTTTCTTCTTTGGAAAACAGGGAATTGATTTCTTTCACTTCTTTGGAATTCGATTTTTCTCTCAAAACCAAAATCGGATACGTGAAGAGTCCGTTTTTGAAATCTTTCAAAAATTCTTTTCCGCTGTCTTTGGAACTGTGGAAATAATCCAAACAATCGTCCTTCTTTTGAAAAAGTTTCCCCAACCTAACACCAAACTCGGACAAGGCGGAGCATTCTTTTTCGGAAAGACCGGCGAGTCTTCCCGCACTTTCCGTACAAGCACCGAATAACGATGCCGTTTTTCCATAAATAACAGAATCGTAGATTTTTGGAGTGATCTTAGGATTTTTTTCCCATTCCATCTGCAAAAGTTCACTGACAGAAAGATCTTTCAAGACTTGGGAAAACAAACCCATGATCTTAGGATTTCCCAAATCGTTTAATCTTTGAATTCCGCAAGCGAGAAGAAAATCTCCCGCTAAAATAGCAGTTTTGTT
>VFQU01001408.1_pt1 | contig 14355 bp, 11 predicted proteins | sample 3512311 | NCBI WGS metagenome assembly VFQU01 (sample SAMN10412377, study PRJNA504923) | tailings metagenome | isolation source: Relicate 3 Philex TSF3 active mining site | place: Philippines: Tuba, Benguet | collected 2017-08-29
CGGCGGTCGCGTAGCGGACCCTGCGCCGGCGGCGGCCGGCGGCTGGCGTCTTCGTCGACGTCGACATCGAGGTCCGCTGCGATGCGGATGCCGCTTCCGGTGCGGACGCCGGTCCGACGGCCGCGCCCGGAGATGCCGCCGGCACGCTCCCGGCCGCTTCGGCCGCGGCACCGTTCGGAGGCTCGACCTCGGTCGGCGCGATCCAGCGGTAGCCGAAGCCGGCGACCGTGCGGATCGCATGCTGGCTCTGGCCGTCGTCGTCGATCGCGCGGCGGCACTGCAGGATCAGCTGACCGAGCTGCACGTCCGAGGCATGGCCGCGCGGCCACAACGCACCGATCAGCTCCTCGCGGCCGACCGCGCGCTCGCGCTGTTCGACCAGCATGACCAGGCACGAGAACGCGCGCGGCGGCAGCGCGACCCGGGTGTCGCCGTTCCACAGCTCGCGGGCGGCGGGCAGCAGCCGGTACGCACCGAAACGAAACACCGGCGGCTGCATCAGCGGGCGCGGTCCCTCGGGGACGGTGCCGCTGCGCCGCGATCGCGATGTGCACTGCTCATGACGCGCCCTGCCCGCTCGTATCGACCGATTCTAGCGCGCGTGCCGAGCGGTCATCGGCGCAGGCCGGCGCCGCAGCGGTTCACGGCGGCAGCGATCGGCGCAGGCTGGCCCAGCCCAGCGCGAGCCAGCCGCCGATCAGCGCCAGACCGCCGAGCGGCGTCAGCAGGCCGAGCGGGCGCGGTGCGCCGAGCGCGAGCAGGTAGAGGCTGCCGCTGAAGACGACGATGCCGATCGCGAACAGCGCACCGGCCAGCCGCACCGGCCGTGCGCCCAGGCCCGGCGCCAGCGCGGCCAGCGCGAGCAGCGCCAGGGCGTGCCAGACCTGATAGTCGACCGCGGTCTGCCACAGCGCGGTCCGGTCCGCGCCGAGCGCCGCCTTCAGCGCATGCGCACCGAACGCGCCGGCGATCACGCCCAAGCCTCCGAAAGCGGCGGCCGTGCACGCGATCGTCCGGCGCGGATCGGACACCGGCCTACTTCCTGGCCGGCTTGGCGTCGACCGGCTTGAGCAGATCGTCGATCGACTTGTCGAGGCTCGCGTACTTGTGTGCCGGAATCTCGAACGTCCAGCCGGCGAAGCGACGCTGCAGCGTCTCGACCTCGGCCCTGACTGCGGCCAGACGCTTCGCGCGGTCCGGCGCCGGATCGGCCGCCGGGGCCGCGGTGTCGCCGGCAGCGGTCTTCGCGTCCGCGGCGGGCGGCTGGCCCTCGGGCGTCGCCGCGTCCGCCGGCTGCGCGGGCTTGTCGTGCGCCGGCGCGGCCGCGGCGTGCGCGTCGGCGCGTGCCTCGTCGAACGAGGCGGCCAATTGCGCATAGTGCTTGCCGTCGGCCGTCCAGGCCGTGACGTCGACGACGCGGCCGTCGAACGCGACGTAGCGTGCCTTCAGAGCCGAAGCGGGCGCTGCCGCCGCGGAAGCCGGAAGGGCGCCGTCGATGCGCAGGCCGGCCAGCCCCGATGCCAGCGGATTGGCCGCGGCCGGCGAAGCGGGCTCGCGCCCCTTCGGCAGATCGGCGATCCGGAAGTTCTCCTCGGCGGCGTCCTGCTTGAACACGCGTAGCGTCTTGCCGGCCTTGTCGATCGTGACCTCGGCGATCTGCGCGGCCGGCACGTCGGCCAGATCGCGGCTCAGCCACTCGGTCGGGTTCTTCTCCGGCGTCAGCGTGCCGCTGGCGAGAAAGCTCTGCGGCTGGTCCGCGCGGCGCACGAAGGTTCCGCCGCCGCCGGCGCCGTTGAACGTGCCGACGATCAGCCGCACCGGCGTCTTCGGGCCGTCGATCTCCACGCGCACGCCCTTGGCGCCGGCGGCGTCGACGTCCTCGACGCCGATCGCCGGATAGCGGTCCGGGCTGGCGGTCTTGGGCTCGAGTACCGTCGCGTCGGCCAGCTTGAGCACGAACTCGCGCAGCTTGCCGCCGTCGGCCGGATAGCCGTCGCGATTGGCGACGACCCAGCCGGCATCCTTGCGTTCGAGCACGACCAGCGGCACGTTGCCGGCGCCGATCACGCTGAGCTTGGTGATCGCGTTGACTTCGTCCCTGAGGCCCGGCACGAGCGGCTCGCTGCGCAGCTCGGTGGCCGGCTTGCGCGTGTGGTTCAGACCGATCGCCGCGGCGAGCGCGACCAGCGTCACGACGGCGACGATACCGAGGGTCCGGGCGTTCATCGCAGACCTCCCTGCGCAGCGCGGCGGCGGTTGCGTCGCCACAGCACGAAGCCGAGCGCGGCCAGCGTGACCAGCAACGGCATCAGCAGCACGTTGACCAGCTTCAGGCGGGTGCCGAGGCTCTCGATGTCGGCGTCGAGCTCGCGGCGCACGCCGCGCAGTTCCTTACGGATCTCGAGCTTGCGTTCGGCGAAGTTCTTGAGCTCGGCCTCCTGCTCCGGCGACAGGATCATCGCCTGATCGCTGGTCTTGGCACGCTGCAGCTCGGCGAGCTTGCGCTCGGTGTCGGACAGCTCGCGCTGCAGCTCCTGCTCCTTGGCGCGGAAGCGCTCGTCGGCATGGCGCTTGAGCGCTTCCACGGTCGTGAACGGCCGCTGCGAGGTCGCGCGACTGCGGATCGAGATCAGATCGCCCGAACCGCTGAGGTTGTCGACCGTGTTGACGACGAAGTCGCCGTTGTTGGCGAATGCATTCATGATGCGCTGACCGAAGAACTGCTGGACCTGCACCCAGAGCCGGTCGGAGAGCAGATCGGTATCGGCGACCAGAACGATCTGTGCATCGTCCTTGGCCTCGGCCAGATGACCGGCCTCGCTGCGCTCCGGGAACGCGGTCGCCAGCTTGCCGCCGACGCGCGCGGCGATCACGAAAGGCTGACCGGCGGCCTGGTAGCCCTCGAACAGGTCGCCGGGATCCTGCATGAAGCGGATCCGGTCGGTCTCGACCGACGCCGCCTCGCTCGAACTCTGGATCAGCGGCGTCAGTGTCGCCCGGGCGCCTTCGGCCAGCGTGAAGTAGCCGGTCGTCGAGACGTTGATCGACTCCAGGCCCGAGGTCACGACGTCGTCACGGCTGAAGTCGCCGGCGGTCAGGCCGAGGATCGCCGGATGGCGCGTCGAGGGCTGGCCCGGGCCGCGGCTGATCGCCAGCGCGCGCAGCCGGTCGATCACGACTTTGCCGGCGTCATAGCCGACGCCCCAGGCCTTGAACAGCTTGCCCAGATCGGAGGACTTGTCGGCGAACATCGCCGCCTGCGGGTTCTCCGGATCCTGGCCGGAAGTGTCGGTCTCGGCGTTCGGATCGACGAAGACCAGCAGATGGCCGCCGCGCAGCACGAACTGGTCGATCGCATACAGCGCGTCGTCCGGCAGCTGCTTGGGATGGACCACGACGAGGGTGCCGATCTCCGCATCGATCGTCTTGAGGCCTTCGGCGTTGAGCGAGCGCACTTCCGAGAGCTGCTCGAGCTGCTGGGCGACCGCCCAGGGCTCGCGCATCTGCCGCGTCGCCGGGTCGAAGCCGGCGCTGATCGGAAGGCTCGACAAGAGACCGACCACGGGCTTCTTGGGCAAGCTGAGCTCGTGCACCAGCTTGGCGACGTCGTACTCGAGAAACGACTCCTTGTCGGGCTGGAAGAACGGGATCGTCGCCCGGCCGTTGGTCGAGTTGGTGCCGGCCAGGCCGAAGAAGATCGACTCGCCGCCGGGACCGGCCGGAATGCCCTGCAGCCCGAACGCCGAGGCGCGGTCCTCGTCCTCGGAGAACGGCAGCGGGTCGATGACCTCCAGCTCGATCTTGCCGCCGGAGCGTGCGGCCATCTCCTCGAGCATCTCGCGCACGCGCAGGTAGTACGTGCGCAGCGGCGCGAGGTTCTGCGTACCCTTGTCCGAATAGAACAGGTACAGGTGGATCGGCTCCTCGATCGAGGAGAGGATATTGCGGGTGCCGTCCGACAGCGTGTACAGCCGGCTCTCGGTCAGGTCCACGCGCGCGCCGCGGAACAGCGTGTTGACGATCAGCAGCACGGCGACGAACAGCACGGCGAGCACGATCAGCGCGCCGCCGGAGAGGGTCTTGCGATGAAGCGTCATGTCGTCGATCCCTTCAGTCGGCTTTCTTCATCTCGATGACCAGCGCGCTCGCATAGAGCCAGAAGCCGATCATCAACAGGAAATACAGCAGGTCGCGCAGGTCGATCACGCCCTTGCTGATCGCCGCGAAATGGGTCAGGAAACTCAAGGAGGCGATCGCGTCGACGACGCCCTGCGGCGCGAACGCGCGTACCGCGTCGAGCACCAGCGGAAAGCCGGCCAGCAGCAGCAGGAAGCACGTCACGACGGTCAGGATGAACGCGACGACCTGGTTGCGCGTGCAGGCCGACAGGCACGAGCCGATCGCGAGGAACGCGCCGGCCATCAGCAGCGAGCCGAGATAGCTCGCGAAGATCACGCCGTTGTCGGGCGAGCCGAGATAGTTGACGGTCAACCAGATCGGGAACGTCAGCGCCAGCGCGATGCCGATGAAGGCCCAGGCCGCGAGGAATTTGCCGAGCACCGCCTGCCAGGTCGTCACCGGCAGCGTCAGCAGCAGCTCGATCGTGCCGCTCTTGCGTTCCTCGGCCCACATCCGCATCGACACGGCCGGCACCAGGAACAGGTACAGCCACGGATGGAAGGTGAAGAACGGGCGCAGATCGGCCTGGCCGCTCTCGTAGAAGCCGCCGAGATAGAACGTGAAAGCGCCCGACAGCACGAGGAAGATCACGATGAACACGTACGCCACCGGCGTCGCGAAATAGCTGCGCAGCTCGCGCTTGAACAGGGTCGACACGCCGCTCATGTGCGGGCCTCCTGGGCGGCCGGCGTGCCGCGCGTGGTGATCGTGCGGAACACCTCGTCGAGACGGCCGCCTTCCAGCGCGAACTCGCGCACCACGATGTTCTGTGCCTTCAGCACGTCGCCGACCTCGTTGAAGATCGCGCGGCCCGGCTTCGGGAACGCGGTGATGCGGCCGTCCTGCGGGTCGACCTCGATTGCGGCGACGTCGGGCACGCGCGCGAGCGCCTCGCGCGCGGCGGCGACGTCGAGCGCCGTCAGCGAGACCGCCTGGTGGTAGCGCGAGCGCGCTTCGAGCTCGGCCGGCCTGGCGTCGGCGAGCACCCGGCCGGCGGCGATGATGACCGCGCGATCGCAGACCGCGTGGACTTCTTCGAGGATGTGCGTGGAGACGATGATCGTCTTGTCGCGCGCCATGTCGTTGATCAGGCCTCGGACCTCGTGCTTCTGGTTCGGATCGAGACCGTCGGTCGGCTCGTCGAGGATCAGCACCTTGGGATCGTGGACGATCGCCTGGGCGATGCCGACGCGCCGCTTGAAACCCTTCGACAGCGTGTCGATCGGCTGCTCGACGACGCGCTCCAGATGCAGACGCCCGATCACGTCGTCGATGCGGCTCTCGCGCGTCGCGCCCTTGAGGCCGCGCACGTCGGCGATGAACTTGAGGAATTCCAGCACCGTCATCTCGCCGTAGCTCGGCGCGCCCTCGGGCAGATAGCCGAGCGAGCGGCGCGCCTCCAGCGGCTGCTTCTCGACGTCGAAGCCGCAGACGCTGGCGCTGCCGGATGTCGGCGCCAGGAAGCCGGCGATCATCTTCATCGTGGTCGACTTGCCGGCGCCGTTCGGACCGAGGAATCCGAGCACCTGGCCGGGCTCGACGGTGAAACTGATGCCGTCCACGGCGACCAGATCGCCGTACCGCTTGGAGAGTTGTCGGGTTTCTATCATTGTCTGATCACTCGTTCCGTTCCCATGACGACCCGCCCCTGGGGGCCGCTGCGGATCGCGGCCGATGGCGACGCCCGGCCCCGCGCGCAGCGTATCGGCACGGAGGCCGAGGCGACGCGACGAGGACATGCGGACAGCGGAACGTACCCCGCCCGGGTACGTCCTGCGGGCCGGGAAATGTACAGCAAACGCGGCGAAAAGTTCCCGCCGCGAGAGGCCGGCGCGACGCGCCGCGCGCGCTCAGTCGCCGGACGGTGTCGGTTCGGCCCGCTCGGCCGGCTCGGGCGGCGGCGCCTGATCGAGCGGCTGCAGCGGCCCGACCGTGGCGGTGCCCTTCCACTGCGCATCGCGCAGCGCGAAGTACGCCTTCGGATCGGTCGGATTGACGTCGTTGAGGCCGCGCACGGCCTGGCCGCAGCCGGATTCGCCGATCACGATGTTGCCGATCACGATGCCGCCGATCCCCATGCAGTTGCCGCCGCCGGAGCTGGCGGTGCTGCTGGCGCTGCGCACGCTGAGGTCGTCGTAGCCGGTGCGCGAGCCGGTGGTGTTGAGGCGCACCGAGCCGAGCTCGCCGGCGACGCGGCGCTTGGCCACCGCATCGGCGTACTCGGCGCCGAGCTCGGCGCGGATCCGCTCGGCGCGCCCGCGCTGCTCGGGCGTCAGCTGCGCGGCGATGCGGTCGCGCGTCGTGACGAAGTCCGGATAGTCGCGTTCGGCGGCGAGGTCCATCCACGCCCAGGCGGTCGCCGGATCACGCGCGACGCCTTCGCCGTTGAGATACATCAGCCCGATGCTGAGCTGCGAAGGCTTGTCGGCATAGCGCGCGCCGATCAGGAAGAACTTCATCGCGTTCGCGTAGTGGCCGCGCGCGTGCGCGGCCAGACCCTGCGAGAAGCCCATCACGTCGCTGTAGCCGCGCACCGGATTGACGCGACCGAGCTTGGCGACGGTGCGCTCGTACTCGCGCGGGCTGATCGTGATCACGTCCGCGTCGGTAGCGGCGCGATCCTCGCCGGCATGCGTTGCCGCGGCGCCGCCCTCGACGGCGACCGCCGGACTGAGCGGCGAAAGCGCGGCGGCGATCAGGCTCGCGGCCAGGATGGTTCGGCGAATCATGCGGTACTCCTCGATCAGGCGAAACGGCGGCGTGCCCCGCGGCGGCATCATGCGATCTGATCCGCGGCGGCGCAATGCGGCGCGATCGCGCGAGGCTCGGCGCCGACGCACGGGTCGTACGCGAGCTCGATCGGCGGCGACGCGCACGCGGCAGACATCCATGCCGCGCGGGACCGCGCCGGAGGCGGTCGGTCAGCCAGCGAACGGCGGCGGATAGCGGCGGCCCGGCCGCAACGGACGGAAGCAGGCCTCGGTCCGGTAGAACGCCTCGGGCGGCGGCGGGGCGTGCCAGCCGGCGATGCCGTCCAGCGGCAGCGGACGCAGCTCCTGCGGATCGAGCAGCAGGCGGCCGTCGGCGATCGCCCGTGCCAGCGCCGCCTCGCGCGCCGGCCAGGTGTCGACCAGCGCGTCGGCCGTGCGCGCGCGCGCCGCGAGCGACGCGGCGTCGACGCGGACCGCGAGCGCCTTGGCGGTCGGCCGGCGCGCGTGTCGCACCGCATGCTCGAGCAGCGCGTGACCGAACACCGTCACCGCGATACGGCGGCCCCAGGCCTCGGCATCGCGATGGAACAGACCGGCCCAGTCGTGCGCGTCCCAGCAGGCCAGCAGGGCCTCGTCGGCGATCCAGACGATCGCGCCGGCCTCGTCGAAATGCGTCAGCGCGCACTGGCCTCGCGTGCGCTGGCGCGGGCCGACCCGCTCGATGTCGGCGACCTGGCGCGCGTTGAGCGCCCATTTGAGCGCCGGATGGCGCAGCCAGATCAGCGCATTGAACAGATCGTGCACGCCGTCGCTGCGCGTCGCCAGCACGCCTTCGCGCGCGATCCGCGTCTCGTAGTGGAAACCGTCGGCGAGCAGGGCCGGCGTCTGCTCGCGCAGCACCGGCCGCCGTATGCCGTCGTGCGCGCCGGCCTCGCGGCAGAGCCGGTCGAGCGCCGCGACGTCGACCCGCGGTCCCGGCAGCGCGCCGCGCCAGGCGCTCAGCGGCGGACGTGCCGCAGCCGCGGCCCAGGCGGCGGCGATTTCGGCCGGATCGGACTCGTGCATCGCGATCGGCGCGTCACGGACGCGTCAGGCGCCGGCGAGCCAGCGCAGCACCTGGCCGACGACCCACGCCAGATAGGTGCCGGTCGCGTAGCCGACGACGCCGAGCAGCACGCCGACCGGCGCCAGCGACGGATGAAACGCCGCGGCGACCACCGGTGCCGAGGCGGCCGCGCCGATGTTGCCCTGCGAACCGATCGCGAAATAGAACAGCGGCGCCTTGATCAGGCGGCCGACGACGTACAGCAGGCCGGCGTGCACGAGCATCCAGATCGCGCCGAGCGCGAACAGCCACGGCCGGTCGAGCAAGGCGCGCAGGTCCATCTGCATGCCGATGCTCGCGATCAGCACGTACAGCAGCACCGAGCCGAACTTCGACGCGCCGACGCCCTCGAGCCGGTTCGCGCGCGTGAAGCTCAGGCCCACGCCGATCGTCGTCGTCACCATGACGATCCAGAAGAACTTCGAGGTCAGGCTGAAGCGCGACAGCCCGGGCGCCTCGGCGGCGATCCAGGCCGAGACCGGGCCGCCGATCGCGTGCGCCAGGCCGGTCGCGGCGAAGCCGATGCCGAGCACGACCATCATGTCGGCCAGCGTCGGATTGCGCGCGTGCTGCGCATGCCAATGCTCGACGCGCCGCTTCAGATCGTCGATCGCGCGGGTGTCGGCACCGGTCTTCGCGTCGACGCGGGCCGCGCGGCCGGACAGGAACAGCAGGAACGCCATCCACAGGCTCGCGACGATGACGTCGACCGCCGCGAACTGGCCGAACGTGTTCGCGTCGACCTGGAAGATCTCGCGCATCGCGACCATGTTCGCGCCGCCGCCGATCCAGCTGCCGGCCAGCGCGGCCATGCCGGCCCAGGTGTCGCCGGCAACGGTCTCCGGATGGATCCAGCCGATGAGCAGGAACGCGATCGGCGCGCCGATCATCACGCCGAGCGTGCCGACCACGAACATGATCAGCAGCTTGGGACCGAGGCCGAGCAGGCCCTTGATGTCGATCGACAGCGTCAGCAGCACCAGCGCGGTCGGCAGCAGGTAGTCGCGCGCGACCGGATACAGCGCCGCGGCGTGCCCGTCGATGATGCCGAACGTGTTGAACAGGGCCGGGATGCAGTAGCACAGCATCAGCGCCGGCACGACCGAATAGAAGCGCCGCCAGAACGGCGCCGGGCTCGACGAGGTCCAGAACACCAGCGCGAGGATCGCGGCGACCAGGCCGAGTACGACGCCGTCGTCGGAGATCAGGGCGGTGTTCGTCGGCATCGGCAGGTTCCGTCGGGCATCGGGACCCGAAGCCTAACCGGAGCGGCGCCGACGATGCACGCGCGTCAGATCCGCACGGCGTCCAGATCGTGCTCGGACGCGCCGGTCACGCGCACGCGCGCGAACTGGCCCGGGCGCAGGGCTGCCCCGTCGGCGATCTGCACGATGCCGTCGATCTCCGGCGCGTCGGCGGCCGAGCGCGCGATCGCGACACCGTCCTCGACCGCGTCGACGAGCACCTCGATCTCGCGCCCGATCTTCGCACGCAGCCGCGCGGCGCTGATCGCGGCCTGCACGGCCATGAAGCGCTCCAGGCGCTCCTGCTTGACCGGCTCGGGCACCGGATCGGGCAGATCGTTGGCGCGCGCGCCCTCGACCGGCGAGTACGCGAAGCAGCCGACGCGATCGAGCTGTGCGGCCTCGATGAAATCGAGCAGCTCGCCGAACTCGGCCTCGGTCTCGCCCGGAAAGCCGACGATGAAGGTACTGCGCAGCGTCAGATCCGGACAGGCCGCACGCCAGGCCTGCACGCGCTGCAGCGTGCGGTCCACCGCGCCGGGCCGCTTCATCAGCTTGAGGATGCGCGGGCTGGCATGCTGCAGCGGAATGTCCAGATACGGCAGGATGCGGCCGTCGGCCATCAGTTCGATGACCTCGTCCACGTGCGGATACGGATAGACGTAGTGCAGCCGCACCCAGGCGCCGAGCTCGGACAGCGCCGCGCACAGCGCGGTCATCTGCGTGCGGCGCGGGCTGCCGCGCCAGTCGCGCTCGGCGTAGCGCAGGTCCACGCCGTAGGCGCTGGTGTCCTGCGAGATCACCAGCAGCTCCTTGACGCCGCCGCGCACCAGTTTCTCGGCCTCGATCAGCACCTCGTCGACCGGCCGCGACACCAGGTCGCCGCGCATCGACGGAATGATGCAGAACGTGCAGCGATGATTGCAGCCCTCGGAGATCTTCAGGTACGCGTAGTGCTTGGGCGTCAGCTTGACGCCGACGCCGGGCTCGGGCACCGGCAGCAGGTCGGTGAAGCGGTCGCGCCGCGGCGGCAGCGCCGCGTGCACCGCGCTCAGCACGCTGGCGTAGTCCTGCGGACCGCTGATCGCCAGCACGTCCGGATGCGCGTCGCGGATCAGCGCGGCGCGCTTGCCGAGGCAGCCGGTCACAATCACGCGGCCGTTCTCCTCGAGCGCCTCGCCGATCGCGTCGAGCGATTCCTCGACCGCCGCGTCGATGAAGCCGCAGGTGTTGACGACGACGACGTCGGCCGCGTCGTAGCTGGGCACGATCGCGTAGCCCTCCACGCGCAGCTGGGTCAGGATGCGCTCGGAGTCCACCAGGGCCTTGGGACAGCCGAGGCTGACGAAGCCGACTTTCGGTGCGTTCTGCACGTTCTCGTTAACATTTCGTGGGGGCGCGAAGTTTACACTCGCCGCCGGTCGCGCGGCAGCGCGCAGCGCTTGCGGCGGCCGTCGTCCCCTGCTCCGAATGGCCATGTCGCGCCCGAGACGCCTGACCGGCTGCTGCCTCGCCCTGCTGCTGGCCTCCATCGCCGATGTCCAGCCCGCGTCTGCGCAGGAGGAATCGTTCCCCAGCGCCCAGGTCGCGGCCGGTTCGCGCCGCGCCGCCGAGGATCTCGACGCGATCGCCCGGTTCGCCGCCGACGTCTCCGGTCTCAACGCCGACCGCGCCGCCCGGCTCGCCGCCGCGCACGTCCGGGCGCATCTGGCCCTGCTGTTCGAGGCGCGCGGACTGGCCGACCGCCGCTGGGGCGAGGTCCAGGCGCTCGCCGAGCGCGACGGCGACCGACCGCTGCTGGCCGAGGCGCTGCAGAATCGCGCCGAGATCGCGCTGCAGGCCGGTGACTACCGCCGCTGCGAGGACTTCGTGGGCCGCCTCGCGGCGCTGCCGCTGCCTCACTCGGAAGCGACCGCCGAACTGTTCCGCGCGGTGCTCGAGCGCCGGCAGGGCCGCATCGATGCCGCCCTGCGTCACGGCGAGCGCGCGCTCGAGCTGACCCGCGCGCTCGACGACCGGCTCGGCGAAGCCCAGGTTCTGGCCAATCTCGGCACCGCGATGCGCGACCGCGGCGACTACGCCAAGGCGCTGGATCTGCAGCTGGAGGCTCTGACGATCCGCGAGCGCTACGACGAGCAGACCGAGACCTCCTACCGCAACATCGCGCTGATCTATCGCGCGATCGAGGACGGCGACGCGGCGGCGGTGTATTTCGCGCACGCGCTGGAGGCGGCACGCCGCCGCGCGGCGCCTTCGCTGCTCGCACCGATACTCGGCAGCTATGCCGGCCTGCTCAACGACCGCGAACGCCACGAAGAGGCCTTGCTGGCCGCGCGCGAGGCGCTGGCGATCGATCGCGCGATCGGCACGCGGCCGTCGCAGGGCCTCGAGCGGCTCGAGGCCGGACGCGCATTGAACGGACTCGGCCGGCGTGACGAGGCCGAGGCGGAGTTCGATCAGACGCTCGCACTCGGCCGTGAACTCGGCCAGCGCGAGATCGTCGCGACCGCCCTGCTGAATCTGGCCGGCCTGGCGATGGACCGGCGCGACCGCCTGCGCGCACGCGCGCTGCTCGACGAAGCGATCGCCGGCCTCGAGTTCAGCCAGCTCAAGCCGCAGCTCGCGCAGGCCTACCAGCTGCGCGAACAGCTGGCGCTGTCCGAGCACGACACGCCAGCCGCGCTGCGCTACCTGTCGCGGCGCTCGGCGCTGCGCGAGGAGATGCTCGGCGCGCGCACCAGCCGCCAGCTCGCGGCACTGCAGGTGCGGCACGCACGCCGCGACAGCGAGCAGCGCAACGCGCTGCTGACCAAGGAGAACGAGCTGCAGGCCACGCGCCTGCACAACCAGAAGCTCGAGCGCCAGTTCGGCCTGCTCGGCATCGGCACGCTGCTGGTCGTGCTCGGCCTGCTGTCGTGGCGCTACGTCGGCGTCAAGCAGCGCAACCAGCTGCTCGCGCGCACCACCTCCGAGCTGGAACGCCAGCGCCAGATCCTGTCCGACGCCAACGGCAGGCTCGAGCGCCAGGCCGCCGAGCTCTACCAGGCCGCGATCAGCGATCCGCTGACCGGCGCGTACAACCGCGGACACGTGCTGCGCCAGCTCGACGAATCGATCGGCGATGCCGAGCGGCACGATCACGACCTCAGCGTGCTGCTGATCGACTTCGACCATTTCAAGCAGCTCAACGACCTGCGCGGCCACCTGTTCGGCGATCGCGCGCTCATCGTCGGCGTCCAGGCGATGCGGCAATGGCTCGAACCGGGCGACCTGCTCGGCCGCTTCGGCGGCGAGGAGTTCCTGATCGTGCTGCCGCGCAGCGGCGGCGAAGCGGCCTGGCAGGTCGCCGAGCGGATCTGTGCCAAGGTCGGCGACGCCTTGAGGACGCTCGATCCGGACGGCCCGGCGCGCACGATCAGCATCGGCCTGGCCAGCCTGTCGACGGTCGGCACGCGGCGCCTGGAGGTGCTGCTCGACGCGGCCGATCAGGCGCTCTACGCGGCCAAGGCCTCGGGCCGCAACCGCGTGATCCGCTATCCGTCGCCGACGCCGCTGACGCGCGACTCGGTGGCCTGAATCGACGCACCGGCGACGCGCCGCAGCCGCAGGCCGGTGGTGATGGCGGCATGGTGCTCGGGCGAACGAAGTGCTGCGCTGTCGCGCGCTGCGGTGGCAGACCTCACCGCATGCCGCTACCCGAGGTCGCCTGACGACGACGCCGGGCGCCGGCCGGTCATCGCCTGGCGAAGATCGGGCTCGCGCGATCGGGCGCGGCATCGAGTAATGCGTACGCTGCGCCAGGCCTCAGGCACAACCGCTCAGACGGGTTGCCGCGCGGGGTCGACTCAGGCGACCCGTGCGGTCGCTTCGGCCTCGCCGCCCGGGCGGTCGCGCCAGTACGGCGGCTGCGGCCAGGCCGCCGGTACCTCGCCATTGAGCGCGCGCTGCAGATCGCGCGGATCGAGCTGCGGCGCGATCAGGCCGGCCAGAGCCGCCGCGTATGCGCGCAGCACGCGGTCGCGCCGCAGTACGAGCCAGGTCGTGCACTCCGGAAACAGGCCGGCCGCATCGAGCACGACCAGATCGCGCGCGTCCTCGTCGCCCAGCGCCATCTCGGCGAAGATGCCGACGCCGAGCCCGGCGCGGACGTAGGTCTTGATCAGATCCGCATCGCGCGAGGTGCATGCGAAGTTCGGCGTCGCGCCTGATTCCTCGAACCGGCGCCGCAGCGACGACTCCGGCCGCAGCGACGACTCGTAGCTGACCAGCGGCTGGCCGATCAGGTCTTCGATCGCGAGCGGGCGGCGCAGCATCGCCAGCGCATGCGTACGCGGCACGACGACGACGCGCCGCCAGCGGAACAGCGGCACGGCCAACCCGTCGCCGGGGACCGCACCGGTGGTGCTGATGATCGCCAGATCGGCCTCGCCGCGCTCGAACAGGCCCATGACCTGCGCATCGCCGTGCGGCTTCAGGTGCACGCCGATCGCCGGATACAACCGCTTGAGTTCGGCGATCGCCGACGGCAGCACGAAACGCGCCTGGGTATGCGTGGTGGTGATCGCGAGCTCGCCCTGCTGGTCGCCGCGCAGATTGGCCGCGATCGCACGGATGTTGCGCGCCTCGGCCAGGATCACGCGTGCGCGGTCGATGACCTGCTGTCCGGCCGGCGTCACGCTGGCCAGGCTCTTGCCCTTGCGCGCGAACAACTGGAAGCCGAGTTCGTCCTCGAGCTGCTTGAGCTGCTTGCTGAGCCCGGGCTGGGTCGCGTGCACGTGTTCGGCGGCTTGGGTGATGTTGAGGCCGGCGTCGGAGATCGCGACCAGGTAGCGCAGCTGCGTCAGTGTCATGTCGATGCTCTGGAGGGAACGCACGCCGGCGCACGAGACGGACCGGCGCGCAGGCTGCGGAACGGCACGTCCACGCGCGGTGGGGCTTGCCGTTCCGCCGCATCATAGCCAGAAGTTATTTGGACGTCCATCCGTCCGAATCGAACGAAGTCCTCAGTTCATTCCGCGACGCCATATGGCTGGTCGGCGAGGTCCTTTCAGCGCCGTGCGAGCCGCGCGCCATGGTCCTCGCCGTGAACGATCCCTCTCCGCCACAGGTTCTCTAT
>VFQU01001410.1_pt1 | contig 14353 bp, 10 predicted proteins | sample 3512311 | NCBI WGS metagenome assembly VFQU01 (sample SAMN10412377, study PRJNA504923) | tailings metagenome | isolation source: Relicate 3 Philex TSF3 active mining site | place: Philippines: Tuba, Benguet | collected 2017-08-29
CCATCTGGGTCCGTGGCCACCTCACCACCGACGCCGAACGCGAATACCAGAAGCTCGTCGAAAGCATCGCTGAATACGACCGGCTCAAGGTCTCCCGCCGCGAGCTCTGGCAGTTCTACCTTTTGCTGCTCGCCCTCATCTGCCTTTTCATCCTCTTCCTCTCCACCTGGGCCGTGCTCCTGCTCGCCCGCCAGATCAGCACCCCCATCGTCGAACTCCTCAAGGGCGCTCAGGAAGTGGGCCAGGGCAATCTGGCCTACCGCGTCGAAACCAAGGCCGCCGATGAACTCGCCACCCTCGTCCACGCCTTTAACAACATGACCCAGGGCCTCGAAGCCAACGACCGCGAACTCGAACGCCGCCGCCGCTTCACCGAGGCCATCCTCGAAAACATCCCCACCGGCGTCGTCAGCCTCAGCGCCGAAGGCCGCGTGCTGCGCGTCAATCGCGCCATGCGCCGCATCTTCCCTGAGATCAGCGTCGAACAGACGCCTCGCCTCGAAGAACTCCTCCCCCGCGAAGAGGCCGCCGAACTGCGCTACATGATGAAACGCGCCCGCCGCACGGGCCTCACCACCCGCCAGTTCGACTTCGTCCGCGACGGCCAGCACTTCCACCTCGGCGTCACCGTTTCCACCGTCGAAGAGAACCCCGGCTCCACCTTCGTCCTCGTCGTCGAAGACACCAGCGAGCTCCTCCGCGCGCAGAAACAGGCCGCCTGGCATGAAGTGGCCCGCCGCGTCGCCCACGAAATCAAGAATCCCCTCACCCCCATCGCCCTCAGCGCCGAGCGCATCGTCCGCCAGCTCGACCGTCTCGACGTTCCGGCCGAAAACGCCCGCATCCTGCGCGAATGTTCCCAGTTGATTGGCCGCGAGGTGGAAAGCGTCCGCTCACTCGTCGACGAGTTCTCCCAGTTCGCCCGCTTCCCCGCCGCCCAGATGGCGCCGCTCTCAGTCAATGATGTGGTCCAGAATGCCATGCAGGTCTTCGCCGGCCGCCTCGAGGGCATTGAGGTGCGCGTCGCCCTCGATGACGCCCTGCCTCTGGTCAATGGCGATGCCGAGCAGTTGAAGCGCGTCGTCGTCAATCTGGTCGATAACGCCGCCGAGGCCATGCAGGATTCCCTCGTCAAGCGCCTCTACGTCGGCACGCACGATCTCGGAAACGAAACCATTGAGCTTGTGGTCTCCGATAGTGGCAGCGGGGTTTCCGCCGAAGACCGTGAGCGCCTCTTCCTGCCATACTTTTCCACCAAGGGGAGGGGCACCGGTTTGGGCCTGGCCATCGTCAATCACATCCTGAGCGAGCATCGCGCCCAGATACGCGTTGAAGATAACCAGCCCTCCGGCGCCCGCTTCGTGGTCGAAATTCCCGCCCTCGCTCCTGAGGCCGAAACCCCAACCGCCCTGCCCGTGGAGGCCCAGGCTTGAAGCACATCCAGATTCTGGTCGTTGACGACGAAGAAGGCATACAGCAATCCCTGCGCGGCGTCCTCGAGGACGAAGGCTACACCGTGCTCACCCTCGGCCGTGGCGAAGACGCCCTCGCCGAGCTCCACCGCCGCAGCTATGACGTCGTCCTGCTCGATGTCTGGCTGCCCGGCATCGACGGCCTCGAAGTGCTCGACCAGATCCAGAAGCTACCCCTCGGCGAGCGGCCCAGCGTGGTCATGATCAGTGGCCACGGCAATATCGAAACCGCCGTCCGCGCCACCAAACTCGGCGCCTTCGACTTTCTCGAAAAACCCCTCACCATCGAAAAAGTCACCGTCACCATCCAGAACGCCCTCAAGCAGCGCAAGCTCGAACTCGAAGTCGAGCGCCTCAAAACGGTCAGTGGTGAACAGCGCCGCATCCTCGGCGAAAGCGTCCCCATCCGTGCCCTCCGCCAGCAGCTCGAACTGATGGCCAAAACCAATGGCCGCGTGCTCATCTTCGGCGAAAGCGGCAGCGGCAAGGAACTGGTCGCCCACGCCATGCACCGCTATTCCGCGCGTGCCCAGGGGCCCTTTGTCGAGGTCAATTGCGCCGCCATCCCCGAAGACTGGATCGAAAGCGAATTATTTGGCCATCGCAAGGGCAGTTTTGCGCGTGCTTTGGATGACAAGATTGGCAAATTCGAGAAAGCCGATGGCGGCACCCTCTTCCTTGACGAGGTCGGCGACATGAGCCTCAAGACGCAGGCCAAGGTCCTCCGCGTCCTCGACGAAGGCCGCTTTCAGCCCATCGGCGCTGAGGAAAGCTTCCGCGCCGACGTGCGCGTCATCGCCGCCACCAACAAGAATCTCGAACACGAAATCGAACGCGGCAACTTCCGTGAAGACCTCTTCTACCGCCTCAACGTCATCCCCTTCTACGTGCCGCCCCTCCGCGAACGCGTCGAGGATATCCGCCTTCTCGCCGATCACTTCCTGCATGAGTTCACCACCGGCTATGGCCGCAAGCAGAAAGAACTCACCCCCGAGGCCTACCAGTTGCTCGAAGATTACCCCTGGCCCGGCAACGTCCGCGAACTCAAAAACCTCATGGAGCGCATCGTCATCATGAACCCCCAGGTCCGGGTTGACGCGCGCCACATCCCGCTCAACCCCGCCCGCCGCAACACCCCCGAGCGCCCGCAGGAACGCTTCGGCAGCTTGCAGGAAGTCCGCGAGGCTGCCGAGCGCGACTACATCCTCAAGAAGCTCGAAGAAACCACCGGCAACGTCACCAAGGCCGCCGAATTGCTGGGGCTGGAACGAAGCCATCTCTACCGCAAGATGAAGGCCCTCGGCCTCGGGCCCAAGGAAGCATGACCAACTTCGAGCCCTGCGCGGCCGAGGTCATGCGTCAGTTCGTCGCAATCGCTGGCGGCGAACTGCTCGAAGTGGGCGGTGGTGTGGCGGGCTACACCGGCCCGGGCTCCTTCCTCAATGGGGTCAAGGGCCTCGACGGCAACGTGGGCCCCGCGGAACTGCGGCGCATCATCGAGTTTTTTGGCGATCGCGGTGAAGACGCCGTTGTCGAACTCGCCCCCTGGGTTGAGGCCGCCTGCCAGAACGATCTGGCCAGGCTCGGCTTCACCCGCCAGGCCGAAGAGTGGGTGCTGGCCGCCCGTTGCCGGAACGAACCCGATCTGGCCGAAATGGTTGCCCCCGACGACGAATGGGCTCGCGTCCTCAGCATCGCCTTTTTCGGGGAATGGAGCCCCATGGGCGCCTGGGTGGGCAAGTTGATGCGCGAAATCCGCTCTGCCACCTGTGTCGCCTGGCGCGAGGAAGGCCAGCTCGTCGCCGCCGCTCAGGTTTGCTGGGTGGCGGGCGCCGCGCTCCTTGGGGGCGATGGCACCCTCCCGGCCTTCCGCGGCCGCGGCCTCCAGCAGCTTCTCATCCGCGACCGCCTTGGCCGCGCCTATCGTCAGGGTCTCGAATGGGCTCACGCCGAAGTACAGCCCGAAAGCGGCTCCTGGCGCAACTACCGCCGCTGCGGCTTTGAGCGCGTCTACTCCCGTGTGCACTTCCGCAAATCTCTTTCCGCGCAGTGAGCCTTTCCCCCGCGCCCCATCGCGTTTATCATCGAACCTATGAGTCGATATCTTTCAACAGCCCTGCTCGCCCTTGCGGCCGGGTCCACTCTGTTTGCGCAACCGGCAGTCAATGACGGCGGCATCCTCAACGCGGCCAGCTATACCAGCTCCCGCCTCCCCGGCGGCGCCATTGCCCGCGGCTCCATCTTTGTGGTCTTCGGCGCCCGTATGGGTCAGGCCACGCTGGCCCAGGCCGGCTTCCCCCTGCCCAATACCCTGGCCGGCACCTCGGTCCGCGTCACCTCCGGCGGCCAGACCCTCGATTGCCCCCTCGTCTACGTCGTGGCCGGCCAGCTCGCCGCCATTCTTCCTTCCACCACCCCGCTCGGCAACGCCACCCTCACCGTCACCTATAACGGTCAGTCCAGCGCCGCGCGCAGCTTCCGCGTCGTCAATAGCGCCTTCGGCACCTTCAGCTTGAATCAGGCCGGCTCCGGCCCTGGTGTTATCACCAACTTTGAAAGCGCCACCTCCCAACCGGTGAACACCGCGCTCCGCTCCGCCCGTCCCGGCCAGACGCTCATCATGTACGGCACCGGCCTCGGCCCCCTGCCCGCTGGCACCGCGGACAACACCGCCGCTCCGGCCGTGGCCATCAACCAGGGCGCCGTCGAACTCTACGTCGGCAACCGCCGCGCCAGCGTCGCCTATGCCGGCCGCGCTCCGGGCTTCGCCGGTCTTGACCAGGTCAACTTCGTTGTGCCTGCTGGCGTCGAAGGCTGCGCCATCCCGGTCTCACTCAAGATTGGCGACATTGTCGGCAACTTCACCACCATCGCCGTGGCCCCCAATGGCGGCACCTGCAGCGACCCCCTCGGCCTCTCCAGCAACCAGCTGGACCGTATCGCCGCCGGCCAGACGCTCCGACTGGGTTCTCTTGGCCTCGCCCGCGCCAACGTGGAACTCACACTGCCCATCGTCGGAACGCAGAACCTCATTACCGATACCGCCACCGGCAACTTCATCGAGCTCAACCAGCAGACCATTAACAGCGGCGCCTCCCTTGGCTTCGCGGGCGTCTCGAGCATTGGCACCTGCTTCGTCTTTGTCGGTAAGCCCGATCAATTCACTCCCGTCGATCCGGTGCAAACCCGCGAGCTCGATGCCGGCCCCCAGATCAACCTGAATGGCCCCAAGGGCGCCAAAGTCATGCGCCGCGCTACCGAAGTCAACCTGATCGGCACCTATTTTGAAACCCTCTCTTCTGGCGGCGGTGGCATCCCCGGCTTCCCCGGTGGTGGCGATCCCGATGGCTACCTCGTCCCCGGCAACTACACCTTCAACAACGGCGGAGGCGGCGCGGACGTCGGCGGCTTCAACGCCCAGTTCAACTTCCCCGGCAACACCAACTGGACCAACCGCGCCCAGATCGCCAATGTCAACCGCTCCCAGGGCGTCACTGTCAACTGGACCGGTGGCGACCCCAACGGCACCGTGCAGATCTTTGGCTACTCCGTCAGCGACACCACCGACAACGCCGTCGCGGGTTTCTTTAACTGCATCGAGCGCGCCAGCGTCGGTACCTTCACCGTTCCTTCGCATGTCCTGCTCGCCCTGCCGCCCTCTCCCACCGGCGGTGCTGCCAGCCTCGCCCCCCTCGGCGCCCTCGCCGTCGGCGGCGTCAGCAACCCCGGCAGTTTCACGGCCCCCCGGCTCGACTTTGGTGTCATCTTCTCCACCAACGTCACCCTCAAGTCGTTGAACTACCAGTAGAACCTCCCGTAAACGCTACACTGAGAGGAGGGCGGCCAGCCAACGGCCGCCCTCCCTTTGTTTTCATGGTTGAGAATTTGACTCTAATCCTGTTCTGGCCGCTCCTCGGCGGGCTCATTTTGAGCCTGCTGCCCGCGGCCAAGCCACAGTTGCTCAAATTCTGGGCCAACCTCGTCCTCGGCTTGAGCGCCATCTGGCTGCTCGTCCTCCTCGGCCGCTTCGATTCCACGCAAGACTTCCAGTTCATCCAGCGCCTGCCCTGGATTCCCTCCCTCGGCGCCGAATTCCACCTCGCCCTCGACGGCTACTCCCTCCTGCTCGCCGTCATGACCGGCGTCGTCGGCTTCCTCGCCTGCCTCGCCAGTTGGAACGCCATCGACACCCACGTCAAAGAGTTCTACCTCGCCATCCTCACCCTCCAGACCTGCGTCCTCGGCGTCTTCTTCTCCCTCGACGCCCTCCTCTTCTTCGTCTTCTTCGAAGCCTCCCTCATCCCCGTCTTCTTTCTCATCGCCATCTGGGGCGGCGAGGCGCGCCGCATGGCCGCCATGAAGTTCCTCATCTACACCGTCGCCGGCAGCATGCTGCTGCTCATCGGCCTCCTGCTGCTCTACTTCGAGCACTGGCGCCAGACGGGCTTCTTCACCTTCAGCATCCCCGCCCTCTGGGCCACCCAGCCCGCGGGCGACCTCGCCCTCTGGATCTTCTGGCTCCTCTTCGCCGGCTTCGCCGTCAAGGTCCCCATGGCTCCCTTCCATACCTGGCTCCCCGACGCCCACACCGAAGCCCCCACCGCCGGCAGCGTCTACCTCGCCAGCGTCATGCTCAAGATGGGCACTTACGGCTTCCTCCGCCTCGTCCTCCCCGGCGTCCCCGACGCCCTGCGCAATAGCAGCATCATCTGGTGGCTCGGCCTGCTCGCCATAGGCGCCATCGTCTACGGCGCGCTCGTCTGCCTCCGCCAGCAGGATTTCAAACGCCTCATCGCCTATTCGAGCGTCAGCCACATGGGCTTCTGTATGCTCGGCATCTTCTCCCTCAACCACGCCGGCCTCTCCGGCAGCATGCTCCAGCAGGTCAACCACGGCATCTCCACCGGCCTGCTCTTCCTGCTCGTGGGCCTCGTCTACGAACGCCGCCACACCCGCGAAATCCGCCAGCTGGGCGGCCTCATGCACGCCATGCCCGCCTTCTCGCTGGTCTTCCTCCTTGCCGCTGTCAGCTCCATGGGGCTGCCCCCCCTCAACGGCTTCATCGGCGAAGTTCGCATCCTCAGCGGCGCTTTCGCCATGAGCCCCAACTGGGCCCTCTGGGCCGGCCTCGGCATCGTCCTCACCGTCGGCTACCTGCTCTGGTGCTACCAGCGCGTCAGCCTCGGCGAAGCTTCCCCGGCCAACCGCGCCCTGCCTGATCTTTCCCCCCGCGAATGGGCCGTCCTGCTGCCCCTCGTCCTCGCCGCCGTCGCCATCGGCCTCTACCCCCAACCCGCGCTCGACTACCTCGAACGCCCCACCCAGCAGATTCTCGAGAAAGTGAGGCCCGCCACCCGTGCTCAATCGAATTAGCGTCCATGGCGCCCGCCAGCACAATCTCAAAAGCATCGACGTCGAAATCCCCCGCAACACGCTCACCGTCATCACCGGCCTGAGCGGCAGCGGCAAGTCCTCCCTCGCCTTCGACACCATCTACGCCGAAGGCCAGCGCCGCTACGTCGAAACCCTCTCGCCTTACGCCCGCCAGTTTCTCGACCAGATGGAGCGCCCCGATGTCGACTCCATCGATGGCCTGAGCCCCGCCATCTCCATCGAGCAGAAAACCACCAGCCGCAGCCCCCGCTCCACCGTCGGCACCATTACCGAAATCTACGACTACGTCCGCCTGCTCTACTCCTCCGTCGGCACGCCCCATTGCCCCGGCTGCGGCACCGAGATCCGCCGTCAGTCCACCGCCCAGATTCTCGATCGCGTCAGCGAAATTCCCGCCAACACCCGCGTCATGATCCTCGCCCCCATCGTCCGCGGCCGCAAGGGCGAGTACAAGAAGGAACTTGAAAAGTTCGCCCGCCAGGGCTTCGTCAAGGCTCGCGTCGATGGCGCCATGCGTAATCTCGAAGACGAAATCATCCTCGACAAGCGCAAGAATCACACCATCGAAGTCGTCGTCGATCGCCTTGTCCTCAAGCCCGACATCGCCAAGCGCCTCGAAGCCTCCATTGAGACGGCCCTCAAACTGGCCGATGGCCTCGTCCTTGTCAGCATCCTCAACAGCTCCGGCGAAGTCGACGAAGAGCGCCTCTACTCGCAGAAACAGGCCTGCCCCGATTGCGGCACCAGCGTCCCCGTTCTCGAACCCCGCAGCTTCAGCTTCAACAGCCCCTACGGCGCCTGCCCCGAATGCAACGGCCTCGGCAGCATGTGGAGTTTTGACCCCGCCAAGGTCATCGTCGACGAATCCCGCCCCCTCTTCGACGGCGGCCTCGGCCCCGGCTCCACCTCCAACTACGTCGGCCAGCGCGTCAGCGACGCTGCCTGGAAGAACGGCATCGATCTCGCCAAACCCTGGGATCAACTCACCCGCACTCAGCAGGAGATCCTCCTCAACGGCAAAGGCCCCTTCCCCGGCATCCTGCGCCTGCTCGCCGATAGCCTCGAAAGCGCCACCGATTCCTATCGCGACTACCTCAGCGACTTCATGACCTCCCGCGCCTGCCCCGCCTGCCAGGGCAAGCGCCTCCAGCCCGCCAGCCTCGCCGTCCGCGTCCACGGCGTCACTGTCAGCGACTTCACCGCCATGAGCGTCAAGCGCGCTCTCGCCACCGCCCGCGAATGGAAGCTCGCCCCCCGCGAGCAGGAAATCGCCGGTGGCGTCCTGCACGAAATCCGCACCCGCCTCGAGTTCCTCGAAGCCGTCGGCCTCGAATACTTGAGCCTCGAACGCAGCGCCCAAACCCTCTCCGGCGGTGAAGCCCAGCGCATCCGCCTCGCCACCCAGATCGGCAGTCAGCTCCGCGGCGTCCTCTACGTACTCGACGAACCCTCCATCGGTCTCCACCCCCGCGATAACGACCGCCTCCTCGAAACCCTCGAACGCCTCCGCGATCTCGGCAACACCGTCCTCGTCGTCGAGCACGATCAGGAAACCATTGAACGCGCCGACTACGTCATCGATCTCGGCCCCGGCGCTGGCCGCCTCGGCGGCGAACTGGTTGCCTCCGGCACCGCGAAGGAAATCGCCAAAGCCAAGCGCAGCCTCACCGGCCAGTACCTCAGCGGCAAGCTCGAAATCGCTGTCCCCGCTGTGCGCCGCCTCGGCAACGGCAAGAAACTCCGCATCGAAGGCGCGCGTGAGCACAACCTCAAGAACGTCACCGCCGAGTTCCCCCTCGGCCTCCTGCTCGCCGTCACCGGCGTCAGCGGCAGCGGCAAGTCCACCCTCGTCAACGACATCCTCTACCGTGCTCTCGCCCGCCACGTCTATGGCTCCAAGGCCGAGCCCGGCGCGCATGACCGCCTCACCGGCCTGGAGGAAATCGACAAGGTCATCGAGATTGACCAAAGCCCCATCGGCCGCACCCCCCGTTCCAACCCCGCCACCTACACCCAGGTCTTCGCTCCCATTCGCGAGCTCTACGCCATGCTGCCTGAAAGCCGCGAGCGCGGCTACAAGAGCGGCCGCTTCAGCTTCAACGTCAAGGGCGGCCGTTGCGAAGCTTGCCAGGGTGATGGCCTCAAGCGCATCGAGATGAACTTCCTGCCCGACGTCTACGTCACCTGTGACGTCTGCCGCGGCAAGCGCTACAATCACGAGACACTGCAAGTCCGCTACAAGGGCAAGAGCATCGCCGAACTGCTCGACAGCACCATCGAAGACGCCGCCGCGCTTCTCACCAACATCCCCAACGTCTCCTCCAAGCTCGACACTCTCGTCGACGTCGGCCTCGGCTATCTCCACCTCGGCCAGAGTTCCACCACCCTCAGCGGCGGCGAGGCCCAGCGCATCAAACTCGCCCGCGAACTCAGCAAGCGCCAAACCGGCAAAACCATCTACATCCTTGACGAGCCCACCACCGGCCTCCACTTTGAAGACGTCCGCCGCCTGCTCGAAGTCCTGCAGAAACTCGTCGACCTCGGCAACACCGTCCTCGTCATTGAACACAACCTCGACGTCATCAAGTGCGCCGACTGGGTCCTCGACATGGGCCCCGAAGGCGGCGAAGGCGGCGGCACTCTCCTCGTCGCCGGCACTCCCGAAGAGGTCGCGGCCCACCCCCGCAGCCACACCGGCCGCGCCCTCGCCAAACTCCTCCCCAAGGCAGGCAAGTCATGAGCAGCAAATACCGCCACCATCCCGCTGACCTCTCGGGCCTGAAAACCGTCAGCGTCTTTGCCCGCGGCGGCAAGGTCACCACGGAACTTTTCGCCGCCCCCCACCAGCCCGGCGACTCCTTCTCCACCTGGCTCGACAAGCTCCCCAAGCTCCTCGCCGCCGATTCCCTCCGCGCCGTCGCCGCCGCTATCCGCGAGGCCCGCCGCCGCGGCAAGCCCGTCATCTGGGGCATGGGCGGCCACGGCATCAAGTGCGGTCTCGCCCCCATCCTCATTGATCTCATGCGCCGCGGCTACCTCACCGCCTTCGCCATGAATGGCTCCACCTCCATCCACGATTTCGAAATCGGCATCTGCGGCGCCACCAGCGAAGACGTCGAGGCCGTCCTCCCCGATGGCAGCTTCGGCAGCGCCGAAGAAACCGGCCGCTGGATGAACGAAGCCGCCGCCGCCGCCCTCACGCAGGGCATCGGTCTCGGCGAAGCCTACGGCGCCAAGCTCCACGAAGTCGGCCAGCCCGGCCTCCGCGAGCAAAGCCTCCTCTACGCGGCTTGGGACGCGGGCGTCCCTGTCACCGTCCACCTCGCCCTCGGCACCGACACCCCCCACACTCACCCCGCCGCCTCCGGCGCGGCCCTCGGCGCCGGCACCCACCAGGACTTCCGCCTTCTCTGCGGCATCGTCCGCGACCTGGGCGACGGCGGCGTCTACGTCAATTGCGGCAGCGCGGTCGTCCTCCCCGAGGTCTTCCTCAAGACGCTCAGCAGCATGCGCAACCTCGGCGCCAGAATCGAAAACTTCACCACCGTCAACTTCGACTTTCTCCAGCACTACCGCCCCAGTATGAACGTCGTCAAACGGCCTCATGCTCAGGCCGGCGGCCAGGGTTACTCCCTCACGGGTCATCACGAAATCATGATTCCGCTCCTGGCGGCCCTCCTGGTGGAATCCGGCGACTAGATGCAGCCCCACAGCACAGCTCCGCACTGGACCTACGAGGATCTCGGCATCCTCCTCGGCGCTGCGCTCCCCTGTCTGCTGCTCTCGGCCCTCGCTGCCAAACTCACCTCCCTCGCCCTCACCCAGAAGGGCGTCATCACGGCCCTTTCCCAGACTGTCCTTTACGCGGCGATCCTCTTCGCGCTTTACCTTCTGCTCTCCCGCCGCTACTCGCTCGGCTTCTGGCAAGCCATGGATTGGCGCGTCCCCTGGCGGCACATGGCCTTCACCGCCCTGCTTGGCCCCCTGCTCGCCGTCAGCATGGGCCTCCTCGCCCTCCTGCTCGGCGCCCGCCCCGAACCCACCGCCATGGACGAGCTCCTCAAAGACCGCTGGAGCATCATCGCCATCGCCATCGCCGCCACCACCATCGGCCCCATCTTCGAGGAGCTCATCTTCCGCGGCTTTGCCCAACCCCTTTTCGTCAACAGCCTCGGGCTCATCGGTGGCCTCCTCGTCACCGCTCTGCCCTTCTCGCTCCTGCACGGGCCGCAGTACAACTGGAGCTGGCAGCGTCTGGTCATCCTCACCCTCGCCAGCATCGTCTTCGGCCTCGTGCGCCACCTCACCGGCTCTACCGCCGCTTCATCCCTCACCCATGCCTCCTACAACCTCACCTTTGTCGCCGGCATGATTTCTCAAGGAGACCCCTTCAACCGTTTATGATCGAGACTTTGCGTTGGACCCCCGCGGGCGTCGAAATGATCGACCAGACCCGCCTCCCCCACATCGAGGAATTCGTCCTCTGCCGCAACTACCAGGAAGTCGCCGATGGCATCCGCAACATGATCATCCGCGGCGCACCCGCCATCGGCGTCGCCGCCGCCATGGGCGTCGCCCTCGGCGCGGCCCAGGCTGCTGACGAAGACTTCGACGCCCAGTTCGAAACCATCTGCCAGACCCTCGCCGCCACCCGCCCCACTGCCGTCAACCTCTTCTGGGGCATCGAGCGAATGCGCCGCCTTCGTCAGTCCCTCGCTGGCCAACCCCTCAGCGCCGTCCGCGAACGCCTCATCGCCGAGGCCCAGGCCGTCCACGCTGAAGACATCGCCATCAACCGCCAGATCGGCGCTCACGGTGCACCTCTCGTGCCCGATGGCAAAACCGTCCTCACCCACTGCAACGCTGGCGCCCTCGCCACCGCCGGCTACGGCACCGCCCTCGGCGTCATCCGCGCCGCCGTCGAAAGCGGCAAAAAAATCGACGTTTTCGCCGACGAAACGAGACCCTTCCTGCAGGGCAGCCGTCTCACCGTCTGGGAACTCCAGAAGGACGGCATCGACACCACCTTGATCACCGACAACATGGCCGGCCACTTCCTGCGCAGCGGCCGCATCGGCTGCGTCGTCGTTGGCGCTGACCGCATCGCCGCCAATGGCGACGTCGCCAACAAAATCGGCACCTACAGCGTCGCCGTACTGGCCAAGGAAAACGGCATTCCCTTCTACGTCGCCGCCCCCATCTCCACCCTCGATCTCAACATCCCCGACGGCAGCCACATCCCCATTGAGGAACGCGCTGCCTCCGAGGTCACCGCCATGTTTGGCCACCCCGTCGCCCCTGCCGGCACCCAGGTCAAAAACCCGGCCTTCGACGTCACCCCCAACCGCTACGTCACCGCCATCATCACCGAGCGCGGCGTGGCTCAGGCTCCTTACACCGAATCTCTGAAATCTCTCGCGGAAGGTAAATAACCCATGAAATTCACTCTCGCCCTTGCTCTCTCTGCCCTCGCCCTCTTTGGCGCCAATGAATTCAGCGGCCGCCGCGCGCCCAGCTTCTCCCTGCCCGATGTCACCATGCGCCAGCACGACATCCTCGACTATCGCGGCAAAGTCCTCATCGTCGAATTCATGCAGACCCGCTGCGAAAAGTGCCAGTCCTTCACCAAGGCTCTCGAAGGCCGCGTCAAGCCCAAATTCGGTGACAAACTCGCCGTCCTCAGCGTCGTCGTTCCCCCCGATTCCCTCGACGACGTCAAGAAGTACATCAACGTCTTCAAGGTCACCAACCCCATCCTCTTTGACTCCGGCCAGATGGCCTCCTCCTACGTCAAAGCCACGCCTGATCGCCCTGCCATGTACTTCCCCCACATCTTCCTCATTGATCAGCAGGGCATGATCCGCAACGACTGGCAGTTCACCTCCGCCGGCCTCTACCCCGACGTCATCAGCGGCGATCGCCTCCTCACCGAGATCGAAAAGCTGCTCAACGAAGCGGCTCCCAAGCCGGCCGCCCCTGCTGCGAAGAAGAAATAGCGCTAGGCTAGCGAGTGTGAGGCGGCTCGTACTCGCCCTGATCCTCTTCGGCCCCACCCTGCTCGCGCAAAGCCTGCACGTCGCCGTACGCGCAGGCGACCTCGACAGAGTCCGCGAACTCCTCGCCGCCGGCCACAAAGTCAACGATCGCGATCCCCTCGGCGGCACTCCCCTGCACGATGCCGCCTGGGGTGGTCACTCCGATATCGCGCTCCTGCTCCTCGACGCCGGCGCCGACGTTGACGCCCCCCACCAGGACATCAACGCTGCCCACGCCGAAAGCGGCTCCACCCCCCTCCACTACGCCATCCTCACCAACCGCCTCGCCATGGTCAAGCTCCTCGCCTCCCGCGGCGCCGATCTCAAGCGCCGCCACCGCATGTCCTCCACCGCCCTCCACCTCGCCGCCAGCCGCGGGCATCGCGAAATCGTCGAGTTTCTGCTGGCCAATAAAGCTGAGGTCGATGCCGAAGACGCCTCCGGCGCCACCCCCCTCGACGAAGCCGCCTGGAAGGGCAACACCTCCATCGTCGAACTCCTCCTCAAGGCCGGCGCCAACCCCCGCCACCAGATCCGCGACACCCGCGTCACCCCGCTCCACGAAGCCGCCGCCCGCGGCCACCTCGACTCCGTTCGCCTCCTCGTCGTCGCCGGCGCCGACATCGACGCCAAAGACTCCCACGGCCTCACCGCCCTCGAAGAAGCCCTCAAGCAGCGCCACACCCCCGTCGTCGATTACCTCATGGGCAAGGGCGCCAAATTCGCCGGCGGCGACCCCAAGGCCATCCTCAAGCAGATGGAAGACGCCGTCATGAAGGGTCAGGCCGACGTCGTCAAGCTCCTCATTGATCGTGGTGTCGACCCCGATTCCCATACCCCCAGCGGCAGCACGCTCATCCACGATGCCGGCCTCAAGGGTCACGTTGCCGTCGCTGAAGTCCTGCTTGCTGCCGGCGCCAGCCCCAACGCCCTCAATCAAACCGGCGCTACCCCGCTCCACGATGCCGCCCTCGCCGGCCAGCTCGCCATGGCCCGTCTCCTGCTCGGCCGTGGCGCTGACGTCAATGCCCTCGACCGCGAATTCTCCGCCACCCCCCTGCACTACGCCGCCAGTTGGGGCCGCGACGCCATGGTGGAACTATTGCTGGATAAAGGCGCTGACCCCTCCCGCCGCAACAAAGCCGGCAAGACTGCCGCTGACCTCGCCGCCGATGGCGGCCACGAAGAAATCGCTAAGCGCCTGCGCCAGCCTTCTTCTGTTCCGGGAAGATGAAATAACCCTCGGGCGCACCCACCTGCGCGTTCAGCCACTCCAGCCGCTTGCGCATCTCCCGGCTCCGTATCTGCCGCGGCCCCGGGTCCACGTCGATGTCACAGCAAAGCCCATGCAGGTACAGCGTCAGCGTGTCAATCTCTGAGGCCCGCACATAGGCCCGGTACAGCTTCGAGTCCCGCCACGGCGTCTTGCTGTGCGTCAGCAATTCTTCCTTG
>VFQU01001411.1_pt1 | contig 14338 bp, 9 predicted proteins | sample 3512311 | NCBI WGS metagenome assembly VFQU01 (sample SAMN10412377, study PRJNA504923) | tailings metagenome | isolation source: Relicate 3 Philex TSF3 active mining site | place: Philippines: Tuba, Benguet | collected 2017-08-29
ATGGGGGCGAAGGGACTTGAACCCTTACGACCTTGCGGTCAACGGATTTTAAGTCCGTAGCGTCTACCATTCCGCCACGCCCCCAAGATTTGCGTCCTGAATTTCAAACTCGAAATCGGAAGCTTTCCAAGGATATCACTAGAATCGCACAATTAGCATAGAAATTTGTAAAACGATCGCACTTTACATTTCACTATGGGGATCACGAAGCGCGATCGAAGAAAAGCGGTAGGATAGAAACGTTAGTATTCGGTTGAAATAGATGGACGTAGCACTTCTATACCTCGCTCTCGGTGGCGCTTATCTACTCGTTGTGCCCTTAGTGATCTTTTTCTACCTCAAATCGAGATGGTACGTTGCCAGTTCGATCGAGCGGGGCTTCATGTATTTCTTAGTCTTCTTTTTCTTCCCAGGAATGCTGGTTCTTGCTCCATTTTTGAATTTCAGACCGAAAGCGCGACAAATCGAGGCGTAGAATGCGGCGGATTGATGCGATCGGGATAACATTTGGCGTATTTCTCGCGGGCGGACTTGCGTACCTGATTTTTCAGGGCGTAGGTCTGGATCAATTTAGCGCCGGAATTTGGAGTCAGGTTTTACTCGTCGGCGGCTTAATCGGATGGCTGATCAGCTATCTCACCCGCGTCCTGTCGAAAAATATGACTTATAACCAGCAACTGCGCGACTATGAAGAAGCTGTCCTGCAAAAACGACTCGAAGAATTAACGCCTGAAGAATTAGAAAAACTTCAAGCCGAAATTGAACAGGAAAAGTCTTGAAATTCCGACCCAGATTTGCAGTACGCTACTGAAGTTGTCAAATCTAGAGGGTTGAGATGTCTTCAGTGTCGGAATGCTTTGAGCGGCTTCGGAATCAAGCTCAGTGTGCGTTGATTCCCTTTTTAACTGCCGGAGATCCGGATTTAGAAACCACTGCCAAAGCGCTGGAAATTCTCGATCGCAGCGGAGCCGATTTAATTGAATTGGGCGTACCCTATTCCGATCCCTTGGCAGATGGTCCAGTGATTCAGGCTGCCGCAACGCGATCGCTTGCCCAAGGAACCCGTCTAGAAGATGTCCTACAACTGGTCAAACAATCGGCTCCGAACCTGCGTGCGCCGATTATTCTGTTTACGTATTACAACCCGATTTTGAACCGGGGGATTGAGACATTCTTAAAAGACATTGCAGAAGTTGGAGCAAAAGGTCTAGTCGTACCCGATTTGCCCTTAGAAGAAGCTGAAACGCTCTTGAAACCTGCAAAAGAATATGGCATTGAATTGACATTGCTCGTTGCACCGACGAGTCCAAAAGAACGCATTATGGCGATCGCCGAGCAGTCTCAAGGATTCATTTATCTGGTGAGTACCACAGGTGTCACCGGAATGCGAACACAAATGGAATCGCGCGTCAAAGATCTGATCGCCGAAATGCGGCAAGTCACCGATAAACCGATCGGAGTCGGATTCGGAATTTCTCAGCCCGAACAAGCCAAACAGGTAATGAACTGGGGATCAGATGCTGCGATCGTCGGCAGTGCCTTTGTGAAAAGACTTTCGGAAGGAACGCCTGCAGAAGGATTGAAATCTATTGAGGAATTTTGTCGATCGCTACGGGCAGCAGTTACACCTGATTGAGCAACCCCAACCCCTGGCTGTGCTCACGCATTTCAAGTTCATCAATAAATAAAAACACGGAGGATTCTACGGAAATCTCCGTGTTTTTATTCACGGGCGGAACCTGCTGATTTGTCTTACCCTGATTGAAACTGAGTAATTTTGGCTCCCGAATCATCCAGGTTTTCCTGCTCTATTCCTCAAATTTACCGGGTATATACCCAAATCAATCTCGTACAGACACGGAGCATCAGGAAAACTATTTATGTGGTTTTTATAACAAGTAGAAATTTATCCTGATCTATCCGAAGAATCACTGTATCAGTAGTCGTGTGCATCTGTAGAGGTCGCGATTGTTTTGAAGGCTCCCTCTCAATTTTCTCAATGTTGGTGTAGCAAAGTTCAACCCCGTGAGCTTATGAAGTTGAAATTAACCCCTACTCGTATTTCGCTCCTTGCTTTAGGGGCTTTCGCAGCAGTCGTTGCCCAAGAACTGACACGTTCTGATGCAAAAACACCGAGCGCTACTCCTAATAATGCCAAGTCAAAGCGCAATCCTACTGCTGTGCCTGCTTCACTACCCAGCAGCGCCATGGCACTTTCGCAACCAGAAAGTTTGTTTTCTGCTGAAACCCCGCCCCTCGTTCCGAATCCTGCCGCCTCGTCCTCACCCAAAAATTCTCTGAAAGAGGCACCTCAACTGAACTTTGCCACTCCGACTCTGCGGCAACCTCCTCAAGTGAGTGTCACCCCGAATCGGCTGCGCGTTGTCGATGTTAATCAACTGCCGATCGATGCACTCGTCGATGCCACCTTAAATCTCGCGAACACAGCGCCTCCCCCACCACCGCGAATCGCTGCGGCTTCCGGTGTAGACGAAGAACCTACTCCTCAGAAAGTTACAGCGGCAAACAATACTCAAAATACTCAAAATAATAAGGTTGCAAAAGACATTCAAGGACACCGTGCCCAAGCCCACATTACAGCCCTGATGCAGCAAGGAATCATGAAGGGATACAGTGATGGCACATTCCGTCCAAATGAGAAGATTACGGATGCGCAGTTTAGGGCAGTCGTCAATCAAGCCTCGAACCAATCCAAGTCTCTAGCGACTCTGCGCCGCCCTCGCGATATTGTGAGCCGTGCTGATGCTGCAACTTATATCCATCGTCAGTTGCAGCGTACTAATCCTATCGAGTCAGAGGCTCTCATTGCCAAAACCGCGACTCCGCTGCCGAAACTTGCCAGTGCTGAGATCGCACCGATTGCTCAAAGCAGTCCCTTGCCTCCCGCACTTGCTCAAAGCAGCCCTCTACCTCCCACAACCTCTCCATCTTTCACATTTGAAACCGTTCAGAACACCGCATCAGCCGATGCCGCCGATGCCGATTCCTACACGTTGGGTGCAGGCGATCGAGTGCGCGTTGAAATCTTTAATGTCCCGGAGTACAGCAAAGAATATACGGTTCTCGTGAATGGAACACTCACGCTGCATCGCGCGGGCAGCCTTTCGGTCAGCGGCTTAACCCTGCGGCAAGCACAAAGCGCGATCGCGGCTCGATATGCGCGTTTGCTCAAAAGTCCGGTCGTCGATCTCAGCCTAATGGCATCGCGCCCATTAAATCTCGCGATCGCAGGTGAAGTCAGCAAACCTGGAACCTACTCTTTGACCGCCACCGACGGTAAGTTTCCCACGGTCACAAAATTGATTCGAGAAGCGGGTGGGATGAATCGATCGGCAAATGCCCGGCAGGTGATTGTGCGTCGTCCTCAGCGATCCGGTCCCGACCAGCAAATTCGCTTGGATATGTGGGAACTCTTCACCACAGGCAACATTCGTCAAGATCTCACCCTTCGAGACGGCGATTCAGTGTTTATTCCCGCCTCCAATACTGTGAATTTAGCAGAAGCAACTCAGATGGCAGATGCGAACTTTAGCGTCAGTTCGGCTCAGCCTGTGAGTATTGCGATCGTAGGTGAAGTGCTGCGTCCAGGGCCTTACACATTGAAGGATAAAACCCCTACCCTCTCAGCCGCGATTCGAGAAGCGGGAGGCATCAAACAGTTAGCCAACCTCAAAGAAGTAAAAGTCAGCCGTACCACGCGCACCGGCACACCGCAATCCATTAGTGTTGACCTGTGGCAGTTACTCAAGTCAGGCGATCTCAATCAAGATCTTGTCCTTCAGCAAGGTGATACCATCACAATTCCGACTGCACTAGCAATCAATCCTGAGCAGGCAAGAGAACTGGGAGATGCAAGCTTTGCAGGCTCAGTCAAAATCACAGTCGTTGGTGAAGTCATCCGACCCGGACAGATTGAAGTGCCAATGAATACGCCTCTCAACCAAGCTTTACTGAACGCAGGTGGATTTACGCGTCAAGCCAATCGTCGTCGAGTTGAGTTAGTGCGCTTAAATCCCAATGGCAGCGTTACACGTCGCGACGTCTCGATCGATCTATCGCGCGGCATTGATGAGAAGGGGAATCCGCTTTTACAGAATGGCGATGTGCTCGTCGTCGATCGTAGTGGAGCAGCTAAAGCAGGAGATACGCTCGAAAACATTCTCAGACCCGTATTCCAAGTCTTACCTTTCCGCTTTCTGTTTGGATTGTAATTCCTCGCTCTCCTTTCACCTGTAGGCTCATTCATTTTGCATCGCTCTTCAACGTTCGATTTCTTTTAGGTGTCCCAATGGAAAACCAAACCAAGCTCTCCTCATTAGACATCTCCAAAAATGGTAAAGTACCTGCCCTGCCGGAGTATTTGCAGATCTCAGAACTTTCCCAACTTGAAGAGGAGTCAGGACAGCTTTTTGACACCCTACGGCGTAGAGTGCCGCTTATTGCTGGGATAGCAGCAGCGACCACTGCTGCGACTTGGGCAATTACTTGGAATCAACCTCCGGTCTATGAAGGTGGACTTCAACTCTTAATTGAACCTGTTAACTCACAGGCGCAGCAAGCTCGTGAACCCCTGAGCCAGAATTCACAAGGCTCTGACAAAGGCGAAGTTGACTATGCAACTCAAATCGAAGTGCTGAAGAGTCCAAAACTGATGCAACCGATTTTGGAGCAAGTTAGAACACGCTATCCGAATTTTTCTTATGCCGATCTCGCGCAATATCTCACAATCGCGAATCCTGACGGTACTAAGCTCATTCAAGTCACTTACACTAGCTCTGAGCCAGATCAAATTAAGTTTGTTCTGGATAAAGTTGCAGAAGCCTATCTGAGATACAGTCAGAAAGAGCGCGAAAGTAATCTCAGCTATGGGATTACTTTTGTCGATCGACAGATTGTCGATACGCGCAAACGGGTAGACAGTCTACAGCGACAGATGCAGGCATTTCGCCAACAGAACAATTTTGTCGCTCCAGAATCGCTCGCTGGACAAGTGACGGGTCAAATTCAAAGCCTGACGCAGCAACGTCTAAATTCAGATAAAGAGATTGCAGAGAAGCAGCGGAGATTTAACAGCCTAAACGAGCGTGATGGAGCACTGGCAGCACTAGCCGGTGATGCTTCTTATCAAAGCACTCTGAATAAGATCCGTGAATTGGAAAGTAAGCTAGCGGTTGAGGGGACTCGATTCCAAGCTGAGAATGATGAAATCCGCGTCCTCCGACAGCAGCGAGACAGTTTATTGCCCGTTCTACGCCAAGAAGCGCAGCGAGTTTTAGGGAATGAACTTGCAAAATTGGGAACAGAGTTGTCAGTGCTATCAACTCAGCAGCAGGTGCTGACTCAAGCAGAAGCCTACTGGAACAGGGAGGTTCAACGAGTCCCTGTTCTCTCACGCGTGTTTACGGATCTCGATCGAGAACGCACCGTTGCTACTGAGAGTTTAAATCGTCTGCTTGAAACTCGTGAAAAATTGCAGATTGAGGCAGCACAGAAAGAGATTCCCTGGCAATTAATTACACCCCCTGAACGTCCTGATTTGCCGAAGGAATCGAGGGAACGCAATTTGATCTTGGGCGCGATCGCAGGATTGCTGTTAGGGGTTGCGGCGGCTTTAATGTCGGAACGCTTTGACAAGCGGTTGCGGACAGTGACTGATGTGAAAAAGCTCTCGAAACTGCCAGTTTTGGGCGTGGTTCCGCACGAAACAAATCCTTTGGGACGGGGTGCGATGCCACAGATTCTGCAAACGATGCAGAGCGATCACCCCAGGTACGATCTCAGTCAATATTCACAATTTACAGAATCGTTTCGATCGCTCTACACGAATCTTTGTCTGCTCAATACCGATCATCCTGTGCGATCGCTCGTGGTCAGTTCTCCAACTGCGGGAGATGGCAAGACTACCGTTGCACTTTATCTCGCTCAGGCGGCGGCGGCGATGGGTCAAAGAGTCTTGCTCGTGGACACGGATTTGCGGAGTCCCCAAATTGCAGATCGCTTAGAAGTTTCAAATGAGCAAGGGTTAACAGAACTGATTGCGAGAAATCTAAATCCTCAAGATGTCGTACAGCGGATCAATGCCTTGGCAACGGCAGGAAATGTCGATCGTGCAGCAGTAGAGCCAACGAATTTCTCGGTGCTTGTTGGTGGAAAAATACCACTTGATCCGACACGATTGCTGTCTTCTCAGAAAATGCAGCGCCTGAATGACTATTTCAAAGCGATGTATGATCTCGTGATTTTTGATGCTCCCCCATTGTTGAACTTTGCAGATAGTAGTCTGCTCGCAAATCACACTGATGGTATGTTAGTCGTAACCAGATTAGGAAAAACCGATCGTGAAGATTTGCGGCAGATGCTAGATACCTTGCAGACCGCTCGAATTTCAGTGTTAGGGATTGTCGCAAATCAAAGTAGTTCAGGTTCCGACGTTTAAGGTTCAAAGTTTAAGGTTCAAATTTAGGGAGAAAAGCGCGATCGCTCACTGCGATCGCGCTTTTTTTGATTGAAAGATCTCACCCTAGGTAGAGTGCAACTCTACGAATTAACGAAATAAATTTCTCTTGGGATAGATAGCTTTCAGAAGAGTCGCAGCCTAGAATGCAGACATGATAAGCAATTCAACAAAAAAATCTATGTCTGAACCAAATGGCGTGATGATGCAATATTTCCATTGGTATAATTCACCGGATGGAAATTTCTGGAATGAATTGACCGAGAATGCTGAAGAACTAGCAAATGCTGGCATTACGTCGCTCTGGTTGCCTCCTGCTTACAAAGGGTTGGGTGGAGGATACGAGGTTGGGTATGGCGTGTATGACCTCTATGATCTGGGTGAATTTGATCAAAAGGGCAGCGTTCGGACTAAGTATGGAACCAAAGATGAATACTTAGAAGCAATTAAAGCAGCTCATGATGCGGGATTGCAGGTCTATGCTGATGTGGTATTCAATCATCGTATGGGTGCAGATGCAGAAGAAGAAGTAGAAGCAACCCCGTTCAATCCAGACAATCGAGGAGAAGTGATTGGGGAGTATAAGCCAATTCGAGCTTGGACACATTTCACCTTTCCAGGACGTAATGGCAAGTACTCGGATATGGAATGGCATTGGTGGCACTTTGATGCGATCGATTACAATGCAGATGAAGCAGACCAAAATGCAATCTACCTGCTTAAAGGCAAGCAGTTTGATGCGAATGTTGACCTTGAGAAAGGTAGCTTCGACTATCTCATGGGCTGTGACCTGGATATGGACAATCCTGAGGTGCGCGAAGAACTCAAGCGTTGGGGAGAATGGTATATCGATACAACGGGTGTCGATGGGTTTCGCTTTGATGCAGTGAAGCATGTGAAAGCAGGGTTTTTCAAAGAATGGTTTGAGCATGTGCGGCATTATGCTCAAAGGGATTTATTCTCAGTTGGTGAGTACTGGTCTGCTGAAGTCGATGCGTTGCACTACTTCTTAGATGTCACCGATGGTCGAGTCGCACTGTTTGATGCGCCGTTGCACTATAACTTCCATGCAGCGAGCCAAGCAGGAGATAGTTATGATATGCGCCAAATTTTTGATAATACTTTGGTACAGCAGCAACCCGCACTCGCAGTAACGTTAGTCGATAACCATGATTCTCAGTCGTTACAGTCGCTGGAGTCTCCCGTCGAATCTTGGTTTAAGCCATTAGCATATGCGTTAATTTTACTCAGAGCACAGGGCTATCCTTGTATCTTTTATCCTGATTACTATGGAGCCTGTTACAAAGATAGAGGCAATGATGGGAATGAGTATGAGATTTGGATGGATAGCCATCGCTGGCTGATTGACAAGTTCTTAGTAGCGCGGCGAGAGTTTGCTTATGGCGACCAATATGATTACTTTGATCATCCGAATTTAGTCGGTTGGACGCGCTTGGGTAATGAAGAGTATCCGGGTGGCGTAGCAGTTCTGCTGAGTAATGGCGAAGGTGGCAGTAAGCATATGGAAGTGGGACAACCCAATCGCACTTACATTGATATTACTGAGCATGTCGATGAGCCTGTGATAACAAACGAGCATGGTTGGGGCGAATTCCGCTGCAATGGAGGTTCGGTTTCTGTTTGGGTTCCGCAAGACTAGGAGTTTATTTTGATCAGATGGGGAGATGGGGAGATAGGGAGCAATCTGAGTCTGAGTTCTTCCCACTCATGCAGCGGACTACTCGTATGGGTCTGGCACGCGATCGACACTGTATCCGATAGCAACGAGAAATCATATTCTTAGAGCTATGTTTTGAACCGCTTAGGCTAAAAAAATCCCCTCATTTATTGAGGGGATTTTAGTCATTGCATTAGAGACTTCTAGAAGCTGAACTGGGTGCGAATATTACCGACAAACACGGTTGGGTTGCTTTCAAAGTTGTTGGGATTGAAAATCGCATAGAACGTCGGCACGATCGCGATTTTTTCCGAAAGTGGGTAGAAATATGAGGCTTCTAGCTCATACTGCGTTCCGCCGTCTCCACCCCCAGAAGCGAAGAATTGGCGACCTCTCGTAATGTCCATCGGCATCACAAATGCCACTGTTGCTTGCGCGCCTTTTTTACCCAAATCTGGGAAAGCTGCTCCAACTTGGAACGATTGTGTTCTCACTTTGGCATCGATCGGATTCAGGGTGAGATTCGCAAAGCTATAGCGTCCAAACAGCCCAATTCCAGGCGTAATCAACCAGTCAAAATTCACGCCGAACATACTGGCTGTAGCATAGCGTAGACCGCCTCCGATTCCACCTTCTGAGAAACCGGGACCTGCATCCAGATAGCCATAAGGGATTGGTTCACCGATCGCGCCTCCCACTTGTCCACCGTAGGCTTGAATTCGCGAATAGTTATATTGCAGGCTCAAGTTAATATTACTACTCGGAGAATAGGTGAGTTCCGCAGATGCAGTATTCGTGCCGCCAAAGAGTCCAAATCTGGGAGAGCTAGAGGTATTGAAGCCAAATTGGGAAGGAAGAAATTCAGTGTTCTCACCCAGATAGCCCACCGCAAGCTTGAGTTGCCTGTTCAGTTGCCATTCTACAACTGCACCGGAACCGCGATCGATCGTATTTGACTGAGTACTATTCGAGGTGTCAAAGCTTGCTCCAGAGCCAAAGATGGACAAGAAGCGGTTGCCATCAAAGTGGCGATACCAGTTGATGCGAGGGCCGACTGTCACTTTAATTGCATCATTGAGTGGGAAGCTATAGAACAAGTCCCGGATAATGATGTCGCTGACTCCATTGGTTGTCCCAGCCGTTTGATCGAAGAAAGGAACGCCGCTGGCATTGTAAAAGCCTGCTGAAGCGTATTGGTTGTAGGGCGATCGACCGTTACCGGATGCTAGCTGAGTAACTAACTGATCTTTCCCGCTAAATGACGTGACTAACGTTAACCAAGCTAAGAAACTTGCTGTAATTTCTGGATCTTCAGCGACAACCCGAGTCGGCTGTCCATTTGTTCGCGTTGCAAAGAATCGTCCTTCTGTATTGTTTCCGCTACCTGCAGGACCTTCAAAGACGACATCGCGGTTTGCACCTGCACCTGTGATATTGAACCAGACGTTTCCGAACAGTTTTGTCGTAGTTGAGAACTGCTGTTTCTCAAGGGTAGTGGTGCGGGCTTCGAGAGAGTCCACGCGACCACGTAAGGTTGCAAGTTCGGCAGCGAATTGTTCTTGCAGCTTTTGTAGTGCGTCAAGGTCTTCTTTTTTAACCAGATCAGCAGTTGAAGCGGCGATCAGTTCGTTGACGCGATCGAGACAAGCATTTAGACCTGCTGCAAATTCATAGCGGGTTAGCGCGCGATTGCCACGATACGTTCGGTCAGGATAGCCTGCAATACAGCCGTAGCGCTCGACGAGAGACTGCAAGGCTTGGAATGCCCAGTCGGTCGGGCGAACATCGGTCAGTTGAGATACTGAGGTGACTTGAGCCATCTCAGCTGGAGTTTGAGTATCAGGCGCATTGAGTTCGGAAACGCTTAGAACACGCTCAAAACCCGGAGTTGCATCTTTTACATCGGATTTTGCTTTATCGACGATCGCGTGTAAATTTGTTGCCTCGATCGCTGAATTAGAAACTTGGACTTTTTCTGACGCTTGAGCAGATTGCATCCAACATAACGCGACTGGAGCTGCTAACCACAGCTTCCAGTGTCGAATAGAATTTGCCATTTTTCCTCACACCAAATGAAATTCACCAAGGATGTATGGTATCAAACATTCTTTCGCGGATATGTAACGTGGCGTACGGATATGGCATGGGGATGTCAGGCTTTGCACACACAAAATTGCGCTGTCGGCTATCCCTCCTTGGGGTTAAGTTTCGGATGCTAGTTGATGGCATTCATTTTGCGGAGTGGGGAGGAGACGGGAGAATGTAAATTCATCGCTTATGGGTGAGTACAACGAGAACAAGTGATGAATGGGTTAAGGTTTCAACTTGCATGGGTTGCCACCTTCACTCAAACTTGGGAAGAGTCCGATATACATACCATTTTTCATGTGATACGCTAATGAATACAGCATCGTAATAGGCATTGAATTTAAGCCTTGCAATCGTATTTTGGAAGCCTAGCTCCAGGGTCAGCATCAGCACAACCGAAGATAGTGTTAGCTTCGGATGGTCACAAGTACCTTGAATCGCTTGTAAGTAGCTGCTTATGAAAGTATTTCAATTCAGTCCACATGAGTTAGAAGCGTTGCCCAAGACAGAAGATAATCGACTGCTCTTTCAAGGCAGAACGTTTGTTGAAGATTTCAATGTGTCTCAACGTGTCTATCAGCGTGTCATTGAGCAGTTGCGGCAGCAGGATGACGAGACAACCTTCTGCCTCGTGGTTGAGATGGAAACAGGCTATATGACCTGGCGAGAAGTGAAGCCCTCCCCTGCTGCTCCAATGGCAGCACATGTTACCGAAGTGATCGCGCTCAATCAGCCACTGCAAGACACGGTTAGCATACTGCCAGTGACCGAGACGAGTATTCTCGATCCTGATCAAGCGACACAAGTGGTGCAACCTGAGTTGGCAGAGTTGGAGCAGGCTGAGGCGATTCCGGTAGAGCTATCGACGATCGAGGTTCCGGAGTCACCCGCAGCCGACGTGCCTTCTCCGCAACAACCTCCGATGCGCAAGTATCGAGGAGTCCCCTATGCTTCTCCGGTGATTGAAGTTCCGGATTCATCTGCATCTGACGTGCCTTCTCCGCAACAACCTCCGATGCGCAAGTACCGGGGGGTGTCCTATTAAGCACTTCACATCTTTATATCGATTTTGGAGTTCCGAGTCAGTCTATGACGATCTAGAGAGTTGGGGCGTTAAACGTAGTCAACGTCAGTTCGGGTTAACGTTTGGGCGACTGGCGAATGGAATTCGCATCGGCACAAGAGCGAAATCCCTTATTCCGAATTCACGTTAGTCAAGTTCTAGCAAGTTAGGACTTTCTCGGGATTTAGAAATCAACTCGATCGAAATTAGAAAAGCCCGAGAAGGGCTTTTCTGATGTTGCTACTTTGCCTTGGCTTCTAGATTTTCTAGGCGACTCTTGAGATCCTGGTTTTCTTGCTTGAGTTGATCGAGTTCTTCTCGAAGCTGTTTGAGAGCTTTGTCAGAACCTGCATTTTTTTGCACCGTTTGAATGGATTCTTCGGCAATGCGGCGAACGCGACCATCAGGGGTTTGATCCGCAAGCGATTGCAGAACTGCGATCGCTTTTGTTGTTTCCATTTGTCCTAGGGCGACTGCAACCGCGACTTGAGTTAGGAAGAATGTCTCACGCGAGAGAACTTTCAGTCGATCGAGAATGCGCTCTAAGTTGAGCTTGTCTTGTCCGGTTGAGATTGCGCCAAGTGCTCGAATTGCAGCAAGACGCAGAGGTTGAGGTACGCCGGGTTGCGTGTAGTCCAGAATGAGATTCAGGGCAGATTCAGACGTTTTGAGTTGGCTCAGTGCTCCGATTGCGCCTGCTCGAACAATTTCATTCCAACCTTGACGCTGCTTGAGAACGGAGTCGATCAAGCTTAACGTGTCTGCTTCTGAAGAATCACTCAGCCCCGAAGCAGCTACTTTCCCGAAACTCCGAAGTGCGGCAGCTTCGGTGTAGTAACTCGCATCGCCTTTTTCAACGATCGCAGCAAGTGCTTTGTAGCTTTCCGGCGTTGCAATTTGAGCGAGGCTTGTGACGATCGATTTTCTCACTCGTGCTTCAGGATCGCTCAATCCAGCAAGCACAGCTTCAACGGCTTGATCGAGTTTGATCGTGGCTAGGCTTTCTGCGACTTCAGCACGAACTCCCCAGAATGGATCGTTTTGCAAAGCATCAGAAAGTGCTTTGACTGCTTCGAGTCCGCCTTTTTTCGCGATCGCTTGTGCGGCATAAATTCTGGAAACAGGATCTGGATCATGCTGCAATTGCGCTTTGAGTTCTGGCAGCGGATACTCTAGAGCTACTGTTTTAAGGTGATAGTTATCGACATCAAAGCTAATGAAATCAGGCTTGCGATCGCAGGGGAAGTAAAAGCTTTGCTCTTTTTCATGCACTCGAACTTTCAAGAGTTTCGAGTCACCGTCGATGTAGCGTAGCGCGATCGGGATTCTCAGATCAAATAAGTCGGGTTGAGTCTGAGTCACCGTAATCTTTGCTAGGTTACTATCTGCGTCATAGCTGTAGCCGAGTTTGAAATCGGGATGTCCACCGCGATAGACATATTGATCAAACAAGAAGGTAAGATTGCGCCCGGTTGTTTTCTCGATCGCTCTGAGTAAATCGATCGTTTCTACTGTGCGGTGAGCATTGTCTTTGAGGAAAGTTGCGATCGCGCTGTAAAACAGTTCATCACCAAGTTCTGCTCGAATCATGTGATAGACACACGAACCTTTTTCATAGATATGTCGATCGTAAAGCTCGATCGCTTCTCGATACACATGAGTTACGAGCGACCGCCGATAGCGCGAGGAGTCTTCATCTAAATACTGTCTCGCTTGACCCAGTAAGTAATACAGTGCTTCTTCTCGCCCGTATTCTTCCTCGAACCACATGACTTCTGCATAAGAAGCCATGCCTTCTTTGATCCACGCATGTGACCAGTGCTTGATCACGATCAAATCGCCAAACCATTGATGCGCAAGTTCGTGAGCAACTAAAGATTCGGTACTGCGATTGTCGATCGCGGCGCGTTCATCGAGTAAACAGCGATCGGTGAGTAATGTTGTTGAAGTGTTCTCCATGCCTCCAAAAATGAAGTCATCAACGCAGACTTGAGCATATTTGGGGAAAGCATAAGAGTAGCCATACTTTTGACTATAAAACTCAATCATGCGAGGCGTTTTACTCATGCTCAGACGAGCTTGATCTTCTCGTCCTTTCTCGACATAGTAAGTGACAGGTTTGCCGTTCCATTCATCGCGTAGTTCGGCAAAATCTCCGATCGCTAACGTCATCAGATAAGTCGGATGAATTTCTCGCTGATACCAATGGAAGATTTGGGTGTCACCTTTGTCTTCAGTAGCAATCAGATCACCGTTTGAAACAGCGATAAAAGGTTTTGGAATCTCGACGCGAATTTCAGAAGTAGCAAGCTGTCCAGGATAGTCAAAGCAGGGAAACCAAAACCGCGAATCTTCATCTTCGCCTTGCGTCCAAACTTGAGTCGGCTTATTCGGATAATGTTCGTCTGGAGCAATGAAGTAGATACCGCGTTGAGGTTTTTCGACGTAGTAGGCAATGACTAACTCGATTCTTTCTGCAATTTTAGTCGGCTGTTTTAGCTGAATGTTTAATAGCTCTCCGTCATAGTCAAACGGCTGTGAAACGTTGTCGATCGTAATCTTTTCAATATTGAGATTGACTGCATCTAACGTTAATCGATCGATCTGGCTGCGAACTGGGTTCAACCGAATCTTGCAAGTGCCTCGATAGCTTTGATTCGGGATGTCGAAAATTAAATCGAGCGCAATATGCTCAACTTGTCCAGGGCGATCGGGATTGTAGTGCGGACGTGCGCCGGGTAGCTCGAAGGATTTGTATCCATTATTGTCTGTATCGTGCATGAGTTCGTGCAGCATAATGTGGGTTCTGAAGCCTACGATTTTCAAGTTTAGCCACAGTTTGGCATTGCGAACCCTTGGACATGATTAAACTTTTGAATGAAAGGAAATGAGCAAGCATCGTTTTATGCTTGCTTATTCATGTTCCTGGGCGCGATCGTAAACTTTCACTCATAAAAGAGCGATCGCCCAGTCGTTTCAATTGCGGCCCATATTTGCCGAATTCCACCACACTGACAGAAGCCGCAGGCATGTC